>ERZ1034976.2130-NODE-2130-length-13979-cov-3.496481_pt1 | contig 13979 bp, 9 predicted proteins | sample MGYA00520623_ERZ1034976 | MGnify/ENA primary metagenome ERZ1034976 (study PRJEB33766, sample SAMN09781774) | gut metagenome | biome: gut microbiome | host: Homo sapiens | place: Madagascar | study: EMG produced TPA metagenomics assembly of the PRJNA485056 data... | reverse complement strand
GTATATGAAAGAGCACTATGCAGAATATGAATTGAATATGAGTTCACTTGCTGAGTATTTAAAGGTAACGCCAGTGACTTTGGCAGTGGAATTTAAAAAATGTACAGACCTTAGCCCATCAGATTATCTGGCGATTATCCGTATGGAGGCTGCGAAGGAGCTGCTTAAAAATACAGATAAGTTAGTCAGGGAAATCAGTCATGAAGTAGGATATGAAGATGAACATGTATTTATGAGAAGGTTTAAAAAATACACAGGAAGGACACCACTGCAGTACAGAGGAAATGCCTGATAAGGAAGGAACAAATATATGATAAAGTATAAATTAGGACAGAAAAATGAAATCAGGATTATAGGCAGAACATTGAGACGAGATGATCTGGCACTTTTTTGGACAGGAAGTGGAATGGAATTTTGTTTTGATGGGACGCAGGTATGGATTGACATAGAAAGTGATTACACTTCACATGAGGACTGGATTCGCGTAGAAGTAAATGGATGTACAGTAGAACGGATGATGATACCTAAAGGACATAATAAAATATGCCTGCTCCGGGGACTGGAGAATGGAACTTGTAGAAAAATCCGTATCTATAAAGAAGTACAACCTATGATTCAGGACGAGAGTCGGAAGTTGATTGTACATTCCATAGAGCTGGATGGAAGATTATATAAAATGGCGCAGCCAGACTTTCGCATGGAGGTGATTGGAGACAGCCTGACTGCCGGTGAGGGACTGAATGGACCTGTGGGAATGGTAAATTCAGCATCTAATGTATTTGGAACAGAGGGACACTACGCAATAGAGGCAGCTAAGGAATTAAATGCAGAAATATCTATTATGGCTCAGAGTGGATGGGGAGTATATTGCAGTTGGGATAATAACACACAGCATACTATGCCTTACGTATATGAAAAAGTATGTGGTTCATTGCATGGAACAATGAATAAATCACTGGGAACACAACAGTTATGGGATTTTACTGAATGGCAGCCGGATATTATTGTTGTAAATCTGGGAAGTAATGATGGCTTTGCATTTGATTATCCGCAGTGGGTGAATCCGGAAACGCAGGAAGTAATACATCAATATAAAAATGCAGATGGTTCTTATGCAAAAGAATGTACAGACAAGATATCTGAAGCAGTACACCTGTTCTTGATAAATCTAAGACATAATAACCCTAATGCATATTTGCTATGGGCTTATGGTATGATCGACCATAGTATGCGTCCATATATCGAAGAGGGTATTTTACAATATAAAAAATGTGAGAAAGATGAAAAAGCATCCTTTCTGGCATTACCTTATTTGCAGAAGGGCTGGCTTGGGTCTAATAATCATCCGGGAATAATAAGTCATAGAGCAGCTAAAGAATGCCTTGTAGATAAAATCAGAGAGATACGTGGGATAAATGCATAGAAAGACAGCACTGCTGGAAACATAAATTGAAGTCAAAAGAAGGAGAAAAATATATGCCTAATAAAAGACAAATAACCATGTTGAGTGGTCAGGAGCAGAAATGGGAATTTGCATTACAAAAGGGATTGAATGTACAAGCATTGACAGATGCAGCACAACTGTCCTATAGGGAAATCAGACTACCACATGACTGGGCAGTGGATTGTCCGTTTGACCGTGATATGGAGAGAGGCACGGATCAGGGCTTCCGTGACAGATGGGGAATCGGCTGGTACAGGACACGAATCAATCTGGCAAAGGATGAGCAGCGGGAATATACTTTGTGTTTTGATGGTGTATATGAAATGAGCACAGTCTGGATAAATGGTCATGAGGCTGGAGGAAGACGATATGGATACAGTCCTTTTCAATTGAATATTACGCAAATGCTGGTATCAGGAGAAAATGAAATTCTTGTAAGAGTGGATAACACGCATACCCCTGCGGACAGATGGTATAGTGGTGCAGGGATTTATCGCAAGGTGTATCTTATGGAGACTGCCAAGGAACATTTGGTTAAGGAAAATATTCAGGTCAGGACAGAGTTTGCAGAGGATGACTGGGCGACAATTTCTGTGGATGCAGGTATTGACCAGAGGATAACTGTTCAGCTTGCAACGAGAGATGGTGGAGAAGTGATAGCAAGTGCTACAGGCGATGGCGGACAGGCTGTTATTACAATTTCAAAGGAAAAATGCCACTTATGGAGTGCACAGGATCCGTATCTGTATGTTTTAACGGTAGCACTTGAACAGGGAGAAGACGAAGTAAGCTTCCCGTACGGCATGCGTTGGATAAATCTGGATGTACAAAGAGGATTATCTGTAAATGGACAGGAAGTGAAGCTGAAAGGTGTATGCCTTCATCAGGAAGCGGGATCTTTTGGAACAGCAGTGCCAAAGGATATTTACAGAATGCGGTTAAAAAAGCTCAAAGAAATCGGCTGCAATGCACTGCGGCTTGCTCATCATCTTTTTTCCCCAGAGATGTTGGATCTGTGTGATGAGATGGGCTTTTATGTATATGAAGAGGCTTTTGATAAATGGATAGGTGGAGCCTATGGAAGACATTATGCTACGGAGTGGCAGAGTGATATCGAGGCTATGGTAAAAAGAGATCGTAACAGACCCTCTGTCATTTTCTGGGGTGTTGGAAATGAGGTGGAGAATCAGGCACATGATGGTATGCTCAAGTTATTACAGGCACATGTGAAAAAGGTAAAGGAGCTTGACAATACAAGACCTGTGACACTGGCAATGAATCCTCATTTTTTCTGGCAAGAGGCAGCAGTAGATATGTCACAGGTCAAGGATATCCAGAAATACGTGGACGAAGTGCGTGTGGGTGAAATATTTGATATTGATGACAGAATTCATCAGATAGAGCGTATTGCGCAGTATGTGGATGTACTTGCCTGCAATTATCAGGAGCAGTGGTATGAACGTCTGCATGAGCTCATACCAAATAAGCCGATTCTTGGTACGGAGACCTATATGTATTTTCGCGGTGAGGGTGAGAAATTCCAGAATTATACAGAGAAGAACCCATGGTTTGATGTAGTAGAACATTCCTATTGTATTGGAGGATTTATCTGGACTGGAATAGATTATCTGGGAGAATCTATGGGCTGGCCTGCTAAGGGCTGGTCAGGAGCGTTGTTCTCTACAGACATGGAAAAACGCCAGATTGCGTGGCTTATACAGAGTTATTGGACAGATGAGCCTATGGTGCATTTTGCAGTGGCTGATTACACTATCCCGGATAAGGGAGTTAAGGAACATTGGGATTATCCGCATTATGTAAGTCACTGGGAATTTCCTATGTTTCACAAGACAGTACTTCCATACATGATTGCGTCCAATTGTGAAGAAGTAACTTTACAGGTAGCTGATAAGGAATTTCTGTTACCGAGTCCACGAGCCTGCGAAAATCACTGTATTACAGGATATATTCCATATTTACATGGAAGAGTTATCGTTATCGGTAAGAACAATGGAACCGAGGTATGCAGACAGGAGCTTGAGATTCCTTCTTTGGCAGTTAAATTAAAATTTGATTCTGATATAACGGATGATGAGTATCTTCTATTGAAGGTCAGGGCTTATGATGAAGAGAATCGTCCTGTTTTCAGGGAAAGTGCAAAAGTATTTTTTACAGTGGAAGGTGATGCACAGATACTGGGTGTAGATAATGGAGATATTACTGGGGATGAACCGTACAATAACGATAGAATACATCTGTATCAGGGGCATGCAAGTGTACTGATTAGAAGAACCGGTAACGGCAGGGCAAAAGTCAGGGCATACGGAAGTGGATTGATGGAAGGAGAGATTTGTTTATATGATATTTGATAATATTTTATTTCATAATGTAGAAGAGATGGAGCACACAGAAAAAGGTTATCTGCTGCGTAGAGTATGTGAGAAGACACGAAATGCAATCAGCGATGGAGTAATGAATAACTGCTATTCAACAGGAGTGGAATTGCGATTTAAAATGATAAATGGCGCTGTGGATTTAATTCTGTGTTCAGACATGGCAGCAGAGAGTTCTACAGTTCATATTTTCTTTGGCTCATTTCAGGGTGGATGGGAGTATTCATCAAAGAATATCAGTGATACAAACACCGTAGTTCATATAGAATATCCAGTAGAAATGGAGAAATTACAACAGATTACTAGAGAGAATGATCTGCCATTTTCCCCGAAGATAGTGAGGGTGATTATGCCGTATACACCATGTTATTATGTGGGAGTTTCCGGGGAAGTCGAGCCGCCTGCAATGGACGAGCTGCCGCATAGAACGTATCTGGCATATGGTTCTTCTATTACCCACGGAAGCCTTGGACTGATCCAGCCGGATTCCTATCCTTTTCGTATTGCCCAAAGGTTAAAAACGGATTACATAAATATGGGCTTTGCAGGGTGTGCCCTTATGGAACAAAAGATGGCAGAATATCTGGTGTCACGCAAGGATTGGGACTTTGCATCAGTAGAAATGGGTATCAATGCAGTTGGAAATAAACGACGTCTTGGATTGGATGAATTTGAAGCAAGAATTGATTGTTTTACCCAAATCCTTTCTGATGACCCACGTCCGGTATTTGCTACATCTATTTTTGGATTCAATGGAGAAGATCAGGAGCTTGCAGGCAAAATGAGAAGCATTGTAAGTAAATATGCATCAGAAAGACTTATTTTTACAGATGGATTGGAGCTTTTAAATGATGCGGCACTGATATCAGCTGATTGTACTCATCCAAGCTGCAGAGGAATTGAGTTGATTGCTGATAAATGGGGAAGTATTATGCAGAAGCATTTAAAAGAGACTTGTTAGGAGAGAAGCATTTATGGGTATTTCAACAATTATGGAGAATTTAGAGTATCCGCCGATGGAATTTACACCGATTCCTTTCTGGTTTTACAATGATGCACCTGACAAAGAGAAAATAAAAAAGCAGTTTACCGATTATGTGGAAAAAGGTGTCAATGGCATCGTGCTGCATCCAAGAATCGGTATTCCCAAGAACTTGGAATATCTTTCAGAGGAATACTTTCGTGTGGTGAAGTATATTGTGGAAACAGCTGCAGAGCTGAACATGAAGGTCGTGCTTTATGATGAAGGCATGTACCCATCCGGTTCTGCACATGGGCAGGTCGTGGCAGCGAATCCGTCTTTTGCATCAAAAGGCGTACGGTTGCTGGAGGAAAAGCCAGAACAGGGAGAAATCATAACACAGTTCCCGGATGGAAAATATCTGGTCTATGACTATACGCAGGGAACGATCAGGGGTATCCATTTTGGAGAAGATGATGGGGAAGTGGGAGCGCCAGCTTCTGCTGATATCCTGAATCCGGAAGCAGTTGAGTGTTTTATTCATTTGACACATGACCGTTATTATGATGCATTATCGGAGTACTTCGGCAACACGATCATTGCCTTTTTCACAGATGAACCATGTGCGCTGGGACGTAATGCAGGACAATTCAGAGAATGGCTTCCGGGTCTGGAGAAAGAAATCATGGCAGCAGGGGGCAGGCTAGAAGACCTGGAGGCAATATTCAATCAAAATAAAAATGACACGACTGTCATTTATCACAAATTAATAAAGAAGCATTTGAGAGAAAATTTCTATGCAAAACTTTCCTGCTGGTGTGAGGAGCATGGTATCAGTCTGATGGGACACCCGGAGGCAAGTGATGATGTGGAAGAAGAATTGTATTTTCACATTCCAGGGCAGGATCTTATCCTGCGCAGAGTATCACCGGAGAGCGGTGGCCTGCGGGAATTTGATTCAGTACAGGCAAAACTCAGTGCAGATATTGCAAGATTGCTGGGCAGGAGACGCAATGCAAATGAATGCTTCGGCGTATGTAACCGTGAGAAAATTCCCTGGTATTTTAAGGGGGAGGATATGATCTGGTACATCAACTGGCTGGGTATGCGGGGCGTGAATCTGTTCGTACCCCATGCCTTTTATTATAGCATGGAAGGGCAGCGCAGCGGAGAGCGCCCGCCTGATGTAGGACCTAACAATATCTGGTGGAAGTATTACAGACAGATATCGGACTATATGAAACGTATTTCATATCTGATGACAGATTCTGTGGATGATGCAAGGATAGCCGTGTTATGTGATAACAATAGAGTGCCTTATGAAGAAGTAGCAGCACTTTATGCGAATCAGATACCATTTCATTATATGCCGATAGCACTGATGCCGGAAGTACAAAACGGCAGATTGTGTATACAGGGATATACATTTGATAAGGTATTGAATGTCATAGATGCTGATATTTCTGAAAAAGCGCAGGGAATAAAAATCTATCAGAATACACAGGAACTTCTGAAGGATGTGTTGCCATACTGCAAATACAGGCTGGATGGGACATATGCTACATTGCGTAGGGAGATATTGATAAAAGATAATGTAGAGATGATTCTACTGTGTAATGAAGGACAACAGAGGATAGATACCTGGATGGAGATCCCGCAGGATATACGTTATATCAGCATGAATCTGTGGAGTGGCGAATATAGATGTGAGGAATCACAGGGAAAGTATCATGTGCAGTTAGCACCGTTACAGATGCAGCTGCTTATATTAGATGAGACTTGTGAAATACCATTGAAAGAGATTGCACAGAAGCTGGATATGGGAGACAGGACTGGCGATTTCACACTGCTAAGTAAAGAAAATAACCAGGCAGAGTATGTATGGAAATATGATACGAATGCGGTTAATGGAAACGAGGAGTTTAGCATCTGTGGGGAAGAAATGGCAGAGTGCTGGTGCAATGGAGCGTTTGCCGGGATGAGTCTGTATGAACCACATAGATTCATGATTGGACCATATCTGCATGAGGGAGAGAATGAGATTAAGGTCGTGTTTACAGGAAGTGCAGCTAATGTGTATGCAGATGCAGGAATCCCCTATGGGATTGTGGGCAGGTAAGTTGGAGGTATGTTTATTGGTATGGGAAGAATAGAATCAATTGTATTTGAGGATGAGATTGTTTTATATTGGGAAAAGGCAGCAGATGTGCGGGTGACAGGGTACGAAATCTGGTGTAATGGCAGGAAAGAGGGAGAAACAGATAAGACACATTTTACACTGACTGAATTAATTGCATGCACAGACTATGAAATTGAGATAAAATCTCTGCCAACAGGAAATTTGGAAAGGGTTACATTGGCAACAGGAAAGGTGAAACGGCGCATTGATGTAACAACAGCACCTTATTATGCTGTAGGGGATGGTAAGACATTGAATACAGTAGCATTGCAAAAGGCATTGGATGATTGTAAGGAAGATGAAGTGGTATATCTTCCCCAGGGTATCTATCTGACGGGAGCACTCAGGATGCATAGTGATATGGAGCTTTATCTTGAGGAAGGGGCTGTGATTCAGGGTACAGACAGGGTAGAGGATTATCTGCCTAAGATATGGAGCCGTTTTGAAGGAACAGAGCTTTATTGCTATAGCAGTCTTCTTAATCTGGGAGAGCTGGATCATGAGGCAGGATATAACTGCTGCAATGTAGTAATCCGTGGAAAAGGCACGATAGCCAGTGGTGGCAGAACTTTGGCAGAGCGGGTCATAGCAGTGGAAACAGAGAATATGAAAGAGCAATTGGAAGCATTAGGGGAGCAGATTAAGGAATGTGAGAATGAAAGGACGATTCCAGGCAGAGTGCGTCCAAGATTAATCAATATGAGCAACTGCCAGAATATTATTTTGTCCGGGGTGACATTGAGGAATGGCGCAAGCTGGAATGTACATATGATATATTCTGACACGATTGTCACAAATCATTGTACTTTTTATTCGGAGAATGTGTGGAACGGGGATGGCTGGGACCCGGATTCCTCTACGAACTGTACGATATTTGACTGTAATTTCTATACCGGGGATGATTCCATTGCGATTAAATCCGGTAAAAACCCGGAAGGTAACAAAATAGGCAGGCCTACGAAACATATCAGGATATTTGACTGCCGCAGTGCCTATGGACATGGCATTACGATAGGAAGTGAAATGTCAGGCGGCGTGGAAGATGTGCGGATATGGGACTGTGATATGTCCAGTTCGCTATTTGGAATAGAGATAAAAGGAACCTGGAAAAGAGGCGGGTATGTGAGAAATGTACACGCAACAGATTGTAAGGTGACCAGAGTGTTACTGCATTCAGTAGGTTATAATAATGATGGTATTGCAGCAGATACACAGCCATATTTTGAAGACTGTTCTTTTGAGAACCTGAGCATCAGTGGAAAATATTACGACCACTATAAGGAAGAGAGAGGATATTGCGATGCCATTGAGCTGATTGGCTTTGATGAACCTGGACATGAACTAAAAAATATTACATTCCGCAATATCACAATAGGAATTCCAGGAGAAAGCCGCAGACAGAATATTTCGTTACAGTTATGTGAGAATATTACCTTAGATAAGATTACATGTTTATAGTGTGATAGGAGGAATGAGAATATGAGACCGATAGAATATGCAAAGGCATCCATAGAGACAATGAAGTGTGCAAAGAAGAAAACTATGCGCAGTATGGAGCAGAGCAATGGGATGGGTTCCTGTTGCACTTCTGGATGAGCTGGACTTCATTCCTCTGGAACATGCAGGGAGAAAAGAAAAAGGCGGTGTATTAAAGGGCAGTGACGATGTTTCAGATTATCCTTTGATAGAGACCAGAATAGAAGGGCAGACACAGCACCTGAGAATGGTATCAATGAACGTGTGCTGGTAGAAGACTGCATATATGGCTTTTGTCATGGATGCCTTACCTGTGGATCAGAATCTGTCCATAATAAAAATATCATAGTGAGAAGAATTAAGGTATTAGACGGTAATAACCTGTTGTGGCTTAAAATGCGCCCGGATACCCCGCAGCATTATGAATATATCCTGATGGAAGATATTCAGGGCAGGCTATGACTATGAGAATGCTGAATATTTGCATAAGAAAGATGTTGAGGTAGTTCTTACCGATACCGGAAAAAGAGCATGACTTTTTACTATATACATAACTAAATAGTAATGTATTTTTTTACCCTATTCTGTTATAAAATAAAGACAAAATGAGGACAGGAGGGTATCAGATGGAACAGATTCCTTATGAGTATAAAAATCTGCCGATTCCCGGAGGCGGATATGTAACCGGATTCCTTTATCATCCCAGGCAGAAGGATGTTCTGTATGCAAGGACAGATATAGGCGGAACTTACCGGTTTGATGTGAAAGAACAGAAATGGATCAGTCTTATTTCTCATGTAACAATGGAAGATTTGAGTGAGACATTTCCCATAGCGATTGCACTTGATTACAACGCTCCTAATCGTTTATACATAGCCTGTGGAGAGGGAGAAAGAAGTGGCAGGAATGGTATTCTTGCGATTTCGGAGGATTATGGTGAACATTTCCACTACGAGGAGATCCCGGTATTTGTTCATGGCAATCTAAATGGCAGGGGAACCGCCGACAGGCTGTGGGTAGATCAGGAAGATGCGAATACCTTATACTATGCCAGTCAGCAGGATGGATTATTGCTCACTCATGATCAGGGACATACCTGGTCAAAAGTGATACCACTGTCAGAAAAATATCTGACCTTTGTTACGCAGGCAGGAGCAGCAATGGTTGTAGGTACAGCGGGTGTGACAACAGGCACTGAGCAGATGAGAGGTCATAGCCTTTATATTTCTTATGACAAGGGACAGCATTTTGAGCAGATGGCAGAGCCTGCAAGCAGAGTGATAGAGGGATGCAAACGTAATGGTCTGGTAGCACAGCGATATGCGGTCGATGACAAGTATCTGTATGTGACATTTGCCTCTACAGGAAGACGTTCTTATGTCATTGAGAATGGCTACAGCTGTGACTCAGGAGATACAATTGATGGCAGAATCGCCAGATATACTTTATGTCCAGACGGTACGATTGGAGATTTCGTGGAGATTACGCCGGTAACTTCCAGTAATACAACCGGAGTGAATCTTCCCCAGACAGCAGCAGGAGAGACGTTGGATTTTGGCTTTTCAGGAATCAGCGTATCTGCACAGACTCCGGGACTTGTAGTGTGCAGTACGATTGTGAAGGATGATGGAGACAGCATATTCCGCTCTTATGATTACGGGCAGACCTGGCAGCAGATTCTCTATGATCTGAAAGAGGGTATTATGACATTCAGGGCGCCATATATGAGACCGGAGTGCAATGGTGGGCATAACCTGATTCACTGGCTCAGTGATATGGTCATTAATCCATATGATGACAATGAAGCGTGGTTCAATTCCGGTACTGGTGTATTCAGGACCAAGAATCTGAAAGATATACAGGCATGTGAATTTATGGACTGGTGTGATGGAATTGAGGAAACGGTCCATCTAAATGTGTATAGTATGCCAAGAGGAGAGGTGCAGGTTGTGGATATCCTGGGTGATCTTGGAGGATTTGCCTTTACCAGTGTAGATAAGCCTTGCAGTAACTCTTTTGCCGATGCACAGGGCAACCGATATATTACCTGTATCAATGCGGATTTCTCAGATGCAGATCCCGACTGCCTTATCGTAACACCAAGGGGTAACTGGACTGGTAAGACAAAAGGCGGCTTGATTCTGTCACATGATCAGGGACGCACTTTCCGAAGACTGCCGATGCCTTTTGGCTTATCGAAAGAATTGGATGAGGCGCTTCATTTCATAGAGTGTCCGAATGTGAATTCTGGATGGGTAGCATTGTCTCCTGATACGAAGCATATCGTGTGGTCTGTTGCAGATGGCATTGATCTTCCGATTAGCAGACTGTTGGTAAGCCATGATGGTGGAGAGACATTTTCTTTTGGAAAAGTCTATGACTTACAGGGTAGCCAGGTGATAAAGGGCAGACTTAAAGTATATGCAGACAGAATGGACAGCAGTCTCTTCTATGGATGGGGAGATCATTCGGATTTCTATATCAGCCATGACAGTGGCAGTACATATCATCAGTATCCATTGCCAGATGAATTTCCTGTTGTGAATTTTGGTTTGATTGATTGTGCAAACAGAACGGAAATACGTGGAGAAACGGGCAAGACAGGTACTTTCTATATTGCAACAGGACAGGGGGGCTTATGGAAACTGATCTATACACCGGATAAAGATACAGTGACCTTGCGCAGGTTGTCAGCAGAAGGCGATGCCATTTATCGTATGGGGCTTGGACTTGGCGCACCTGATGCGGATTATTATAAAGATAACAAGGCAATCTACTGCAATGGTATTATAGATGGAGAGTATGGATTTTATCGTAGTCTGGATGATGGTGTGAGCTTTGAGCGGCTCAATACTGACAGACAGATGTATGGTGAGATCAACAGTATAGATGGAGACTGTAGAGTGTTTGGCAGATTCTATCTGGCAACAGGTTCCAATGGAATAAAATATGGAAGTATACAAAAACCATAAACGGTAGTTTTTGTATACGGAAAGGGATGGTTATTAATATGCATATTTATCAGGAAGAGAACAAAATCATAATTGCTGAGGGTAAATCACAGGTGTGGATCGAGGCATGGGGAGCCAATTCCCTGCGTGTACGCATGACTGCACTGCCTAAGATGGATGAGAATGACTGGGCTTTGACAGAGAAGATGGAGTCTGTGGAGCCACAGATCACATTTGAAACAATTGATGTGACAGATCCATGGTACAAGGGAGAAGAATATGCCAAGTACCATCAGACAGCAACGCAGGCGCAGATTACCAATGGTAAGATCACGGCAAAGGTGTCTTTTGAGGGATGGATTTCCTTCTATAATCAAAAGGGAGAATTGCTGACACAGGAATACTGGAGAACGAGAGACCGCATCAACCGTTATTGTGTGCCTCTTCGTATCACAGGAAGAGAGTTAAAGCCGATCATGGGAACCAATGATTTTGAACTCACTGCACGTTTTGAAGCCTTTGATGATGAGAAGATATTCGGTATGGGACAATATCAGGAGAAGAACCTGAATAAAAAGGGTGAGATTCTGGAGCTGGCTCACCGCAATTCCCAGGCGAGCGTTCCTTTTTATGTATCCAGCAGAGGATATGGTTTCTTTTGGAACAATCCTGCCATTGGTACTGTGGCATTTGGTATGAACAAGACAGAGTGGTATGCCAAGAGTACGAAGAAACTGGATTATTTTATTACTGCGGGTGATACTCCTGCGGAAATCGAAGCCCAGTATTCCCTTGCAACAGGGCGTACGCCTATGATGCCAGAATATGGTATGGGATATTGGCAGTGTAAGCTGCGTTATCGTACACAGGATGAGCTTTTGGCGGTGGCAAGAGAGCATAAGAGACGTGGATTGCCCATGGATGCCATTGTAATAGACTTCTTCCACTGGACAAGACAGGGTGATTTCAAATTTGAGCCATTAGACTGGCCAGACCCGGAAGCCATGGTGAAAGAATTAAAGGACATGGGAATCGAGACGGTTGTATCTGTATGGCCGACTGTGGATGAACGCAGTGAGAATTATGCCAGGATGAATGACCTGGGCTATCTGGTCAATGCAGACAGAGGGCTTCCATATCATTCTACCTGGATGGGAGATATCGTGTACTTTGACGCAACACATCCGGGTGCCCAGAAATTCGTATGGAATCGCTGTAAAGAGAACTATTACCGCTATGGAATCCGCTGCTTCTGGTTAGATGAGGCAGAACCGGAGTATGGTCCTTATGATTTTGATAATTATCGTTACTATGCAGGACCTGCCCTGCAGTGTACCAATACCTATCCTGTTGGCTATGCAAAAGGCTTCTATGAAGGCTTAAAGGCAGAGGGAGAGAAAGAAGTCATGAGCCTGGTGCGTTGTGCATGGGCTGGCAGCCAGAAGTATGGCGTTTTGACATGGTCTGGGGATATTTATTCTTCCTTCCGTTCTATGAGAGAACAGCTTCAGGCTGGGCTTAGTATGGGAATGGCAGGTATTCCATGGTGGACCTCTGATATTGGTGGATTCCTGGGTGGACAGATAGATAAGCCTGAATTTCAGGAATTACTGGTGCGCTGGTTTGCATGGGGAGCTTTTTGCCCGGTATTTCGTATGCATGGCGAGCGTTCACCCTGGTATGAGAGAGAAGAGGAATTTCGTAATGGTGTTCGTCAGCTTACCAGTGGACAGGATAACGAGGTATGGAGCTTTGGTGAGGATAATTATGAGATTCTAAAGAAATATCTCTTTATCAGAGAGAGACTTCGTCCATATGTGAGAAAATGCATGGAAGAAGCGAGCAATAGCGGTGCACCGGTTATGCGTCCGTTATTCTATGAATTCCCCAAAGATGCAGAATGCTGGAATGTAGAAGATTCCTATATGTTTGGTTCTGATCTTCTGGTATCGCCCGTAATGGAAGCAGGCGCTGCAGTGCGTAGAATCTATCTCCCAGCCGGATGCAAATGGACAGATGCCTATACGAAGAAAGAGTATGAAGGTGGACAGTATGTAACAGTTCCCGCACCAATTGACATTATTCCGGTCATGATGCGGGAGGGATGCGACTATCCTATTTACAACGAATAGTTATAGAAATTTATATAGTATAAAAGCCACAGGAGTTGTTTATCCTGTGGTTTTTTCATACTTGGAATATTAATAAGTTAATGTGACAAAGATGCTTTCTCAAGGTTGGTAAGAATTGTATCGTGAACGTAGAGCCTGCCATATCCACATCCAAGATCCAGTCCGGGTTTGGTGGCACCATGGAAGTCTGAACCGCCGCTTGGCAGCAGATGGTATTTCTCTGCAAGCGCTTTAATCTGCCGTTCCTCTGCGGGAGTATAAGTGCTGTAGATACATTCTATTCCCATAAGTCCCTGTTCTGTCAGAGTTGACACCAGAATGTCCAGTTGTTCTTTTCCTAATTTATAGAGAGTAGGATGAGCGAGAATTGGAACACCGCCAGCCTTTCTTGTCACTTCGATAACTTCTTTGGGAGTAATATTTTCTCTTGGAACGAAGTAGGG
>ERZ1034976.2123-NODE-2123-length-13997-cov-21.280950_pt1 | contig 13997 bp, 9 predicted proteins | sample MGYA00520623_ERZ1034976 | MGnify/ENA primary metagenome ERZ1034976 (study PRJEB33766, sample SAMN09781774) | gut metagenome | biome: gut microbiome | host: Homo sapiens | place: Madagascar | study: EMG produced TPA metagenomics assembly of the PRJNA485056 data... | reverse complement strand
AGATTGACATCGCTGTATGGAGAGGGTTCAGACAGGTGGTTACCTTCATGGTCTCCACCTCGTCCACTGTCTTGCGGGTGGTATAGAGTGCACCGCCCAACTCCAATGGTGGACGACCGTTAGTATAGGTATCCTCGCAAACGAGATACTGTACTTCCTCTGCATTCACGAAAGGAGCGGTGAAGGTATGCTTTTCGGTGATAATGGTATCATTGTCCTCGAAACCATCCTCGGCAAGCATCGCCTGTACCTTCTCGTGAGGACGAGGGGTAATCTTATCAATCATAGACCAAGGATAGGTTACCTTGCTGCTGTCGTTGATGTAATCCAGGAATCCAGCCTCAACAATGCCATCCTTTACCCAGCGCTCGGCGTAAGCCTTGACGCCAGCCTTTACATGGTCGCCATTGTGAGAACAGTTGTCTGTTGACTGAAGGGTTACAGGCAACTTGCCAACCTTATAACGCTCGTAGAGAAGAGCCGTGAGCTTACCCATGGCGAAGACTGCATCGAGGCCACGAGCCAAATCGGCATCATTGAAAGAATATCCTTTTTCGGTGATGGTGAAAGTTACCATCTGCAGACTCGGTGCCTGAAAAATCTGAACCAAGCGAGCCCAATCCTCCCCAAACTGCTTATCGGCCTTGAGGCTCTCCGTGATAGAAGCGATGACCTTCTTCTCGATGGTTCCGTTGCTCTGGAGGCTGACGAGAAGAGAGAGATTATTGTAAGGGCGATAAGCCTTGTCGATGATCTCGTAGTCGAAGCTTTCGACCACGATGACACCACGGTCGTACTTGCCCGTATTGAGTGCGTCGTTGAGAATAGCTGCAGGGAAGGCACGGAAGATGTTGCCTGCGCCAAAGTGAACCCAAGTAGGCTCCTCATGAGTCTTCTTGGCAACTGCAGAAATGTCATACTTAGGAAGCTCATAACCCCTGGCTTCCCATTCTGATGCATTGAAGTTGTTAGAAAGAATGTCGTTCAGTTTCATAACTAATTATTATTGATGTTGTTTTATGTAAATTTTGCCTACGAATAAGCAATTTTATTTATTTCCATTGTTTTGATTAGTCGGGGGCAAAATTACAAATTAAATCTGAAAAACGCCTTCTTTTTAGGGATTATTTTAAAACTTTGCACAATTTATCCTACATTTTGAACAAATAGAAATGTTTCTGTTACAAACGGAAAATAACAACGGTGCTTTATAACAAATAATAATCCCTGTTTTTTGAGTTTTCATCACTTACTGGCAGAATATTTTCCGCCAGTAAGTAAAAACTATATGTCTACACTTTATTATCCTGTTTACAAATTGCATTTTCTTTCCCAGCTTTCAAAGAAAAGACTTTCGCAAGATTTCTACTCTTCTTCCAAAGCCTTGATCTGCTTCTTCGGAGTGACCCCGAGACCTTTCAGGCTTTCTACCCTTCTCATCACATTGCCCGAACCTTCATAGAGCTGTTTCCTTGCCTTGTCAAAGGTTCCGGAAAGACGGGTAATCAAATCGCCGATTCCGGTGAAGGTATCCTCGAAACCTGCCACCTTGTCATACAGGTCGGCTGCCGTCTTCACGATTTTCTCCACATTCTTGTTCTGACGGTCATACTGCCAGAGGTTATAGGCTAGCTGGAGCGCCATGAGGAGATTGCTTGGCGAAATGATGATAATCTTCTTCTGATAAGCATATCGGCTTAGATCGGGCTGCTGCTTCATCGCAGCGATATAGCTGGTTTCATTCGGGATGAACATCAGGACAAAACCGATGGCATCATCCACCAGTTTGGAGTAATCCTTCTCGGCAAGTTCGTCGATATGCTTACGGACACTGAGGGCATGCGCCTTCATCAACCGCTCGCGTTCCTCATCGTTACCGGCAGCCAGGGCATCGGTATAGGCGGTGAGCGAAACCTTGGAGTCGATGACCACACTTCTGCCTTCTGGGAATCTGACGATGACATCCGGACGATAGTTCTTTCCCTCTTCATCTTTCGTATTCTCCTGAATGAAGAATTCCTCATCTTTACGAAGTCCGCTGTTCTCCAGGATGGTTTCCAGCACCATCTCGCCCCAGTCGCCCTGCATCTTGCTGTCGCCCTTCAATGCCTTGGTCAGGTTGGCAGCATCGGAGCCAATCTTCTCGGTCTGCTCCTTCAGGTTCAGTACAGCCTGCTGCTGTTCCTGCTGGAAAAGTTTCATCGTTGCCTCGAAGGTGTTCTGCAGTTCCTTCTTGTTCACCTCGTTCTGGGTTTTGCTCTCCTCTACCGATTTCTTGAAATCAGCAAACTGTTCCTTGATAGGTTTCAGGAGTTCATCCATCTGCAATCGGTTGTTCTCCTGGAGGGCTGATTGCTTGGCAGCCAGCTGTTCTGCTGCCACGCGTTGCTGCTCGATGGTCATGCGCTGCATCTCCTGCTTCAGGTTTTCGAGTTTCTGTGCCCACTGCTGATCGCTTTCCGCCCGAAGTTTCGCAGCATACTGTCGCTCGTTCTCCATCTGCGCTTTCAAGGATTGAGCCTCAGCAGCATGAGATTGTTTCAAGGATTGAACCTCAGAAGCATGATGCAGTTTTATCTGTTCGATGTTAGCCTGCAGCACCTGAGCCTTCGCTATGAGCTGCGTTTTCTCCTCTCCCGCCTTTTTTCCTTCCATCAGCTTGCCCACGAAGAATCCGATGGCAAGTCCTACTATAATTCCTATTATTATCTCCATTATCGTATTAAAAGATATTCTGTAAATCTGCAATAATTATGTTTTGCAAAAGTACTATTTTCAAAACACAATACCAAGCATCATGGGAGATTCTTGTACATATTTAACTATTCAGAAAAAAACTTGAGGAAAGAGAAGGTTATTTGAAAGAAATATCGTATTTTTGCATCATATTAAATATAAAGATACAAACTATGATCAAAAGATTATTATCCTTTCTAGACGCATCGCCAGTGAATTTCCTGGCAGTAAAGAATATCTCCGAGGAATTGGAGAAGAACGGGTTCCGACGTATGAACCCACAGGAGCCTTTGGGCAAGATTGAAGCGGGTGAAAAGTTCTTCGTTACCAAGAACGACTCTTCCATCTACGCCTTCCAAATCGGAAAGAAGCCTTTGGCAGATGCCGGTTTCCACATGATCTGCGCCCACTGCGACTCGCCTACCTTCCGCATCAAGCCAAATGCTGAGATGCTTTGCGAGGGCGGTATCGTGAAACTGAACACCGAAGTTTATGGTGGTCCTATCATGTCAACCTGGTTCGACCGTCCGCTCACCCTGGCAGGTAGAGTTATCGTGAAGGGCGAGAATGCGATGAATCCCCAGACGCTCCTTCTTCATGTGAAGCGCCCATTGCTGCAGATCAGCAATCTCGCTATCCACTTCAACCGTCAGGTAAATGATGGTGTGAAGTTGAGCAAGCAGAAGGATGTACTCCCTATCCTCGGCATCATCAATGATGAACTGGAGAAGGGTAACCTCCTGATGAATGTGATAACCGACGAACTGAATATCCAGAAAGAGGATGTTCTTGATTTCGATCTCTATCTGGCTGATGCCACTCCAGCCTGCACCTTCGGTGTACACGATGAGTTTATCTCTTCAGGCAGACTCGACGACCTGTCTATGTGCTGGGCTGGTGTAGAGGCGATGATTGCATCAGATGCCAATGATACCACCCAGGTTCTCGCCATCTTCGATAATGAAGAAACGGGGTCTCAGACCAAACAGGGAGCCGGAAGTCCATTCCTTTCATATATGCTCCAGCGCATCGCCCTGGCACAGAGCCATACAGAAGAGGCTTATTATCAGGCGGTAGAGCGTGCCTTCATGATTTCTGCCGATAATGCGCATGCCTGGCATCCTAACTATAGCGAAAAATTCGACCCTACGAATCATCCTAAGTTGGGCGGTGGTCCGGTCATCAAGTTCAATGCAGCCCAGAAGTATGCGAGCGATGCTGTATCAGCAGCCATCTTCGCCAACATCTGCGATGCAGCCGGTGTACCATGCCAGCGTTTCGTAAACCACAGCGATGTGGCAGGCGGAAGCACCCTGGGCAATATCCTAGCCTCTTCCATCCCATTGAAGGGTGTGGATATGGGCAATGCCATCCTCGCTATGCACAGTTGCCGCGAAACCGGTAGCGTTATCGACCACGAATATTGCGTGAAGGCTTTCACCAAATTCTATCAGTTGTAATTCCTATAGGAAATTCAGTTGTAAACCAATTTGCTATCCAAAGGAAATAAAAAAAATAAATCTAGCGACGCTGTGAAACGCTGCGTTGCTAGATTTATAAAAAATGCTATTCCAACCACACGGCGTTTCACTCACCATTAGTCATAACGCATTGTTTTATAAGCAGATGAGCCTTCTACTTCATATCCCTTATTCTGTACCAACTTAGGATTTAAATCGATACATTTCTGAGGAATCGGGAAAACGGTGATATAACCGGACGACTTGCCCTTAAGATATGGATAGAGATTGAAGGCATCAGTAAACATACCAAAGCGGATAAGGTCCTGACGATGAATATCTTCTCTTGACAATACGTCAAGACGCTCTTCGAGAATACGATTGAGCGTAGCCCTATGGGCAGGCTTGCCTTGGCGGGCGCGAATCATATTCAGTTCGGTTCTGCCATCCTCGCCATTACGGATATTTGCCTCTGACTTCATCAGCAAAACATCCGTATAACGGAACAGGAAACGCGCAACTGGGGTGCCGGTACGGCTAGGAAGCGCTGTACGGCTGCCGGTACTGCAGAATATCACATCCTCGTCCAAGGAATATCCCTCAGAAGCCAGAGCATCACAATAGTAAATACAGGTTTCCCACGCATTCAGCTTCTTACTGCGATTCTCGCTCGCCTTGAGGTCATTCAGCAGGGAGGCGCCATCGGCTGTCTGAACCATAAAATCAATATTACGACCCTTTGGACGCTTCTTATAACCCTTGGTCCAATCATCAAAAGTATAAATTTCTGCATTCAAAGCCATCTTTGCCAGCAGATAGTTGACCACCGGCTTCGTGATGCGACCGGAAAATCTGCCCTCCTTACCGCTATGCTGAGCGGAGAGATAAGGCAAAACCTGCTGTAACTCACTGAAAATAAACTGAAAGACCTCACTCCTCTCACTTTGGGAAGAAAGATAGATATCAGTAAAGGAAGCTGTGGAATCTGACTTTGCAGAGGCATAAATAGCAGATTCTTCCGAAGACAAAACCACCGGAATACGCCCAAACAGATCCATCGCCTCATAATAAAGTAAGGCTCTGATGGCTCGCACCTCAGCCTTCAACCGGTCCTTCTGGTCGGCAGTAATCAGTGAGGCCTTGGCATCAATGAAATCAAGGGAATGATTGGCAAGAGAAATACCCTGATAGATATTATCCCAAATATGATAAAGCGGGTCGGCATCAGAAGTTTCCAGGCTGTCCTTGTCCATATAATCATATAGGGGCGCTACGGCATTGGAATAAATTTCAGACACAGAACCATTGATAGCATCCTCGCTGAGCAGATTCTTCTGCTGCTCATTCTGACACGAAGAGAATGCTAGCATAGTCCCCAAAAAGAAGACCCAAATATATAGACGATAAATATTCTTAACCATATCTTCGTTTTATTTAGGTTCAAAATACAATTACAGCCGCAAATATAATAAAAAAGAATGATATAAAGACTGAAACCTTGAAAAAACTTACGAAAATTTTGCGCTTTCGGTTATTATTGCTAACTTTGCATCCAGTTAGCAGAGCGCTGACGAAGGGGTAGCTTTACACGAATGCCCCTTATACAAAGGTTTTAATTTAAATAAATGAAAAGATTCAACGGGATCACACTCGGTGTAGCATTTTGCTCTTTGGCAAGCCAAGCTGCACTGGCACAGACAAAAATCGACACCTTGAAGGTGCAACATTTAAATGAAGTAATCGTAAAAGGCGTACGTGCCGCAAAAGAAGCTCCATACGCCATTGCCAACATCAAGAAATCAGAACTCCAACAATTTTCCTCTACAGGTAAGGAATTGCCTTTCCTCCTTTCTCGCACACCAGGTATTCTGGCTTGGGGCGAAAATGGTATCGGAACCGGTACAACCTATATGCGTATCCGTGGTGCTGCAGGAAGCCGCATCAACGTGACACTCGACGGCGTAGCTCTCAACTCTCCGGAAGACCAGACCGTTTTCTGGGCTAACATGAACAGTTATGCTTCGCTCCTGGGCAGTGTTCAGGTGCAGCGTGGCGTAGGTTCTTCTACCAACGGCGATGGTGCTTTCGGCGGCAGCATCTCTATGGCTACAGCTGCTCCTTCGCTCACTCCTATGGCAGAAGTAACTGGTTCTTACGGCACTTACAACACTTACAATACGGGCGTCAGCTTCTCTACCGGACTGATGGGCAACCACCTGGTTTTTGACGGTGCTTATCATGAGACTGCCACAGATGGCTATATCGACGGAACTGACGGCAGATCCGGCTCTTACTATGGTGGACTGACCTGGTTAGGAGATAACTTCAAGATCAGCTATAAGAACATCGGCAACTTCGAGAAGACCGGACAGGCATGGAATGGCGTGTTGGGAGGCGACTACAATACCAACTTCACATTGATGGATGATGGAATACGCACATACAAGGATATGTACAAGGCTGGACTGGGGAAATTCAATGTCCTGACTGGCGATTTGGTGCGCAATGGAAAGGGCGATTATACCATCAAGCCATATACCCTCAGAAACGGCAACAAATGGGAGAAAACTACGGATAATTTCTATCAGAACCACAATATCCTTTCTGCTGCCTGGACTCCTAACAGCCACTGGAGCCACAACATCGCCTTGCACTATACCTATGGCTACGGCTACTACAAGGAGTTCAAGAACAACGCCAAGTTTGAGAAATTTGGACTCATCTATAAGGATGCAGAGGGCAACAAGGTTAAGAAATCTGACTTCATCCGCAAGAAGGGATTGACCCAGAACACCTACGGCATGGTATATAACACCAACTACAAGGATGAACACTGGGACGTAATCGGAGGCTTGAACCTCCAGCAGTTCCGTGGCAACCACTGGGGTTACCTTACCTATATCGCCAATCAGGACGCAGAGAAGCAGTTCCTCGGCAGCAACGGCAAGTATAAGTACTATGATTCTGATGCCCACAAATACGACTACAGCGCCTTCATCAAGGCAAGCTATCGCTTTGCAGACTACTGGAATGTATTCGCAGACCTGCAATACCGCCGTGTGGAATACAAGACCGACGGTATCAACGATAAATTTATCGCCCAGGCAGATGGCAGCTACAAGAACCAGGAGTTGAACATCGACGAGAAATTCAATTTCTTCAATCCTAAGGCAGGTATCAGCTTCAACAAGGACGGTCATAAGGCTTACGCTTCCGTAGCTTACAGCAACCGTGAGCCGGAGCGCAACAACTATACCGACAACCTCAACTATCCTTTCCCTAAACAGGAGAAGTTACTCGATGTGGAATTCGGTTATCAGTATGAGGGAAGCAACTGGCATGCAGGTGCCAACTTCTACTACATGGATTACGACAACCAGCTTGCTCAAACCGGACAGTTGAGCGAAATCGGTGAGCCATTGACCACCAATATCAAGGATTCTTATCGCATGGGCGTTGAACTGACAGCCGGTTGGGCACCATTGTCATGGTTGTCCTTGGAGGGAAATGCTGCTTTGAGCAAGAACAAAATTAAGGATTTCGATGAGTATGTAGATAATTGGGATGGTGATGCATTGAAGATACACTACGACAATTCAACCTTGTCATATTCTCCATCAGCTATTCTGAATGGTTTCATCGACCTGCACTATGCCGGATTCTCAGCAACCTGGCACACCAACTTCGTAAGCAGTCAGTATCTCGACAATTCTGAGAGCAAAGACCGTTCATTACCTTGCTATTCACAGAGCGACCTGAGCCTCAACTATCAGACAAATGTAGCTAAGAAGCTGGGAATCAAGCAGATGGTTTTCGGTTTTGATATCAACAATATCTTCAACCGTCATTACGCAGCGAGCGGTTCCGTATGGTACAATGCGGTAAGTCAGAGTGCCGGTTACACTCAGGATCACCGCCTCAGTGCCATCAGCTATATTCCTATGGCAGGCACCACTGTAATGGGACATGTAACATTGAAGTTCTAATTATCACGGTTTTCTAGAAAGTAGATTCAAAAACTAAAACATTATGATGGATTATATTGCATCACATGGTTTAGACATCTTTACCACGGTACTCGGCTTGATTTACATCTTGCTGGAGTACCGTGCCAGCATCTGGCTTTGGGCAGTGGGCATCATCATGCCGGCTCTGGATGTCTGGCTATACTGGAGCCATGGTCTTTATGGCGATGCGGGTATGGCAGTATATTATACGGTGGCAGCCGTCTATGGCTATGCTGTTTGGAAATTCGGCAAGAAACACAATCAGACGGAAAAAGAAGAGCTTCCGATCACTTATATAAAAAAATCACTCTATCTCCCTACCGCTATTTTCTTTCTGGCAGCATGGGGAATCACCTATTATATCCTGATTACCTTCACCAACTCCACTGTACCTTTGCAGGATAGCTTCACCAATGCCCTGAGCTTTGTGGGCTTATGGGCTTTGGCACGCAAATACATCGAGCAATGGTTCTTCTGGATTCTTGTAGATGCTGTCTGCTGCTATCTCTATATAGTAAAAGGTATCCCATTCAAGGCAGGACTCTATGGTCTCTACGTCATCATTGCCGTAGCCGGATATTTCAAATGGAAGAAGATGATGAAAGCAACTTCAAAAGAAGACTAATCATAAAGTTCAAGTTCAAAGATCAAGTTAAAAGTTCAAGTTAAAAGTAAATAAACAGAAAAAGGAAGCCTGAGCATATACAAAAATGCTCGACTTCCTTTTATTTCATTTATATAAACAGAACCACTATACCAAGGTTCCGTGCATTTCTAACCTCTCTTTATCTTCAATCCGTTCTCTATACTGCTGATTTCATCACAGAATGCAGCATCAACCTTCAATCGTTCCTCAACCTTGGAACAACTGTGGATAACTGTGCTATGATCGCGATTACCAACGAGTTTGCCGATACGTGAAGCAGGCATCTTGGTGAACTTCTGCGCCAAATACATGGTTACCTGTCGTGCCACCACATAATCACGCTTACGGCTCTTACTGTTCACAGCCGTAACAGTTACATTATAATGGTTACAAACGGTCTCGACGATGTCATCAATTGTGAGTGGTTTATCATCTACCTTCACAGCACGCTTGATAACACGCTCAGCTAATCGGATATCAATATGACTGTTATACACGATGCTATAAGCCAACAGACCATTGATAGCCCCCTGCAAATCACGCACACTGCCATTGCAGGTCTGAGCAATAAAGGCCACAACATCATTAGGAATCTTCAAACCATCGCGACGAACCTTGTTGCTGACAATATCTTCACACAGCTCCACATTTGGCTTTTCAAGCTCACATACCAAGCCACAGGAGAAACGGGTAATCAAGCGGTCTGGCATATCCTTCAACTCCACCGGTGGACGGTCGCTCGCCAAGATAATGCGCTTTCCGTTGCGGAAAAGATGATTGAAAATATGGAAGAAAGTGTTCAATGTCTTAGCCTTTCCTGCCCAATCCTGAATATCATCCACTATCAGAATATCAATAGACTGATAGAAATTGATGAAATCATTGCTCGAATTGTGCAGGATAGCATCCGTATACTGAGTCTGGAAAAGACGGGCACTGACATAAAGCACACGCTTCTGAGGATATATCTGCTTTGCCTTCAAACCGATAGCATTCACCAAATGCGTCTTACCACTACCCGATGGACCATAAATGAACATAGGGTTGAACTGAGTGGTATTAGGATGCTCGGCAATAGACAATCCCACAGAACGAGGCAACTTATTGCTCTCACCCTCTACATAATTATTGAATGTAAGCTTAGGATCGAGCTGGGTATCAATGTCATCCTGCTGCTGGAGAGTCTCAGGTACGACACCTTGGGTTTGAGCCTGCTTCGCTTTTCTGTTGCGCTCGGCAACTTCTTCGTCTGCAGGATCAGCCTCTAAATCTTGTGCCAGCTTATGTTCCTTATCGGTAACAACACGATAAGTGAGTCGGATTCCGTCGCCAAAATTGCGATGTAGCACCTTACTCAACAAGCCAACATAGTTCTGTTCCAAGTATTCGTATACAAACGGACTTGGAACTTGCACCAACAAAGTCTTTGTCGATGGCTTGTACGACTCAAAGACTATTGGCTTAAACCATGTATTATATTGCTGCTCTGACACATTATCCTTTATGAGCAAAAGACTATTATCCCAAAGCGCTTTCGGACTTGCTAACATTGACTATTTTATATTAATTATTTTTTAGATATTGATTGTGTTCACACCACTAAAGATGCGAAATCAGTTGCAAAATTAAGAAAAAAAAAGGAGAACAGCAAATCTCCTCATTTAATTAATTTTAATACATTAAATGTAACCAGTTGATGCTCTGCGTTTTACAGAGTTATCCACAATCGTTAATATTCTTGCAGTGAAACATTTATGTAACACCCCCGAAATAGCTAACAAACAAACAGTTTGGCAGTTATATCGGGGCGTGAAACATCTATTTTGTTATTTAGATAATATTTATATAAGTAAAATCAAGTTTACTTATCTTTTTTTCCAAATATTGAGAAATGCACATAGCGCTTAGGATGCGCCTTCAGATCTATCATCAATGAATCTGCATGCCCCATGGTTGAGTTCAAATTCTCATAGAGTTGGGTATCATTCATCAACAAACCGAGAGTTCCCTTATTGCTATTCAGCTTCTCAGTAAACTGCTGTGCATTTTCCAAGGTAGCATTCACCTTGTTCAATGTCCCCTGTACATCCAAAGCAGCCAAATTGGCTGTCAATTTATGGGTATTATCGAGCACGCCATTCGCCTTACCAATCATACCTGGTATCTGCTTGTTCAAACCAGCCATCAAGGTATTCAACTCTCGAGTAGAAACTGTCAAGTTGCTGGTAATGGTCTCAGCGTTATGAAGTGTAGCTTTCAAAGCAGGGTCTGCCAGGAGAGCATTCACACTGGTCAAGATTGAATCGAGCTTAGGCAACATCTTTTCCATAACAGGAATAAGCTGCTCAGCCTTTCCCATGATACCTGCATTGATAGAGCCTGGAATGGTTCCACCTGGTTCAATACGCTCACGTGGATTATTAGCCAGGAGCAGGTTCACCTGAAGGTTGCCCATCATATCTTTAGAAATCTCAGCCTGGCTGCCTGCAGGAATTCTCAAATCCTTGACAATATCGGCCGTAACTCTGATTGGACCATTTTCTTTGTAATCATAATTAATGACATCCACAGTACCTACCTTGTAACCATCCGCATAGATAGGCGTAGAAGCGCCCAATCCCTGGATGTCTTCAAATGTCATATAATAGGTATTGTTGGTAGAAAACAGATTGATGCCTTTCAGAAAATTAATTCCGAAATACATAATCAAAATACCTAAAACAGCAACCAGCGCTATCTTTATTTCCTTTGTCAGTTTCATTTTTATCTATTTTTATTCTGCTTAAATTCTCGTATCGCCTGATTTACATCATACTTCTGTCCATTTTTAAAAGCAATGATGAAAGCCTCAGGGAATTTTTCCTGCAAACTCTTACGCAAACGATATATCTCGTTATAATTGGTAGAAGCCCCCATGGTATACTTCACCCAATTACCCTCCCGGAAAAACTCATAATCAGTCTCTCCCTTGAAGTGAGCATCTCCCTTGCGAAGGATTCGATCACCCACAAAAATCTGAAGCTTGAAAACAGGAGCATCCTTTGGTTCAGACTTTTTCTGAACTTCACTTCTCTTCTGAGGTTCGCTTCTCTTCTGAGGTTCGCTTCTCTTCTGAACTTCTGTTCTCTTCTGAACTTCACTTCTCTTCTGAGAATCAGTTCTCTTCTGAGGTTCATCCTGAGCTTGAGTTTCTTCCTCCTTCAATTCCTCTACATCACCCGTCTGCAAAGGGCGAAAAGGAACCGTGACCCTCTTATCATATTTATTTCGATATTGAGCAAAACCATCATAAATAGATTTCGCGATATCATTAACACGATCAGAATTATTGAGAATTCTTTCCTCATCAGGCGTTGTGATGAACCCCAACTCAATCAAGCAACTTGGCATAGATGTTTCACGCAACACCAGGAAACCTGCCTGATGAACTCCCTTGTCTGGACGATTGGCATTATCGCAAACCTTACGTTGTATCATTCTTGCCAATTCTACGCTGCGCTCCATGTTCTTGCCCTGTATGAATTCGAAGATGATATAACTCTCCGAAGATTTCGGGTCGAATCCCTGATAAGCCTGCTGATAGTCCTTCTCCATCGAGATAACCGAGTTTTCTCGCATAGCAACATCAAGATTATCCTTGGCACGGTGCATACCGAGCGTATAGGTTTCAAATCCACGAGCTATCTTACCTGCAGGCAATGCATTGGTATGCACTGAGATAAAAAGGTCAGCATTGGCACGATTGGCAATATTGGCACGTTCTTTCAAAGAAACAAACTTATCCGTCTTTCGCGTATAAATCACTCTCACTTCTGGCATATATCTCTCTACATATTTGCCGAATTGTAACGCCACAGACAGATTGATGTTCTTTTCCATGGAAATAGCACCACGTGCACCCGCATCATGACCACCATGTCCAGCATCTATCACAAGTGTAAAGTTTCTATTGGCAGCGAACGAAGTCAATGCCAACATCCACAATACCACCCATATCAGTATTATTTTTTTATACATACTTTCTGATGACTTTGCAAAATTACTACTTTATTGTCAGAAAACCTAAATAAACTATAAAGTTTTATCATTTGTTAATACAACTTCAACTCCTGCACCATCGCAATCAGCGCCAAAAGGAGGATTCTCTTTAGTAATAGCCAGTTGTATCTGACGAATAGCAGAATATTCAGAAAAGACTCGTTTACCGATTCTTCCCACTACATGTTCCAGCAGCTTACTTGGTATAGCCATTTCCTCTTTGATGATTTCATACAATTCTGCATAATTGATGGTAGCAGACAGCTCATCCGTTTCCATGGCACTAGTGAAATCGTAATCTACAACCAGATTCACAACATAGTCATTACCGACAATTCTCTCCTGCTGCAACACACCATGATAAGCATGAAAACGTACATTCTTCAAATAAATTCTACTACTATAAAGCATAGTTTAATTCATAAATAGTTTAGTCTTCTGATTCAACAAATCTCGGTATCAAACCTCTTCCTCCATGTCATCGTCACCCTTATCAAAGGCACTTCCATCATTGAGGTATCTCTTGAGAGCTTTCTCCACCCCTTTCTTCCAGGTATTGATGCTATCAGAGGTAAGCTGAAGCTGATTAACAAGCTTGATAACATGCTCAATAGGCATACGATAACGCAACACTCCAGAAATCAACTTGGCATAATTCCAGTACTCAGGATTGAACTTCTCGCTAAGACCTTCAATAATCATCTTATAACCACGCTTGTTGACAAACTGGAAGTCATAACGCTTCACACCATCCTCAAGAACAGTCTTTACGATTTTACCCTTAGTAACCGACTTAGGCAACATGATTCCTTCATCCTCATCCTGCAAACCGGTAAAAATCTCATAAGGATGTCCATGGAGCAATCCAACAAGAGCCACCCACTTTTCCTTATTATTCTGATATCTTACGACATCACATTCCAATTCTCTTGGACGGACCTCAACAACCTCTTCGGGTGCATACGGAATTTGGGTTTCCTCGGAAACTACTTTCAGCAGCTGCTCATGCATCTTGCTCCAATCTGCCGGACGCACTTCATATTTTTTATGAAGAGCTGCTAAATTGTTTTTCAACTCATCTAACAAGACCTTAGTAGCCTCTTCAAAAGT
>ERZ1034976.2118-NODE-2118-length-14024-cov-49.369747_pt1 | contig 14024 bp, 7 predicted proteins | sample MGYA00520623_ERZ1034976 | MGnify/ENA primary metagenome ERZ1034976 (study PRJEB33766, sample SAMN09781774) | gut metagenome | biome: gut microbiome | host: Homo sapiens | place: Madagascar | study: EMG produced TPA metagenomics assembly of the PRJNA485056 data... | reverse complement strand
GGTACGACGGTCAATGATCATATTACCTCTCTTCTTTACAAAGAAATCTGTAATCAGCTGAAGCAGTCGGATATGACAATGGGAGAAATAGCTGATTATCTTCATTTTAACGACCAGAGTGCATTGACCAATTTCTTCAAAACAAGAGCTGGAATGACACCACTTGCTTATCGTAATCAATACAACTGATATGATTTCCGTCACATGGCCGTAAACAGAATTTCCGCTTGCCTATCTTGAAGAATAGGCAAGCGGAACAGTCAAATGTTAATATGAAATTCAGATTAGTATTATTCTATATCTTATTCTAAAGTTCTTTTATGTCAGCAGTTACATCTTTTTATTTCAGGGTGAACTTGTGTGACTGCAGCATCTCTTTTGGATCGAGTGCCTTGTCCAATTCTTCCTTACTCATGATGCCCTGCTCAATAACGATGTCGTATACAGAGCGGCCAGTAGCATGGGCTTCCTTAGCAACTTTAGTACTCTTCTTGTAACCGATGATTGGGTTCAGAGCGGTAACGATACCGATACTGTTCTTTACCATTTCGTAGCAACGCTCTTTGTTTACGGTGATGCCAAGGATGCACTCAGAAGTCAGGGTTTCGATGGCGTTCTTCAACCATGTCAGACTCTCGAAGAGACTTTCTGTGATGATAGGTTCCATTACGTTCAACTCCAACTGGCCTGCCTCTGCAGCAAAGCTGACAGTTGCATCGTTTCCTATTACCTTGAAGCAAACCTGGTTGGTTACCTCTGGAATAACTGGATTAACCTTACCTGGCATGATAGAAGAACCTGGAGCCTTAGGAGGAAGGTTGATTTCGTTCAAACCGCAACGAGGACCAGAAGCCATCAGACGGAGGTCGTTACAGATCTTAGACAACTTGATAGCCAGACGCTTCAAAGCAGAAGAGTAGCTTACGTAAGCACCTGTATCTGGTGTTGCCTCTACCAGGTCGGTAGCTGTTTCGAAGTTCTCGCCTGTCAGTTTGCTGAGGTTGGCAGCACAGAGCTTAGCGAAGCCAGGAACGGCATTCAGTCCTGTACCGATGGCTGTACCACCCATATTGATCTCGTGTAAGAGCTTCACGTTGCGCTCCAGGTTGAGGATTTCCTCTTCCAGATTGTTGGCGTATGCGTTGAACTCCTGACCGAAAGACATAGGAACTGCGTCCTGCAACTGGGTACGTCCCATCTTGATGACATCAGCATATTCGTCTGCCTTATAGCGGAATGCGCTAATCAGACCTGTTAGAGCACCTATCAGATGAGCATTCATGCGGATCAAAGCCAAGCGGATAGAAGTAGGGTATACGTCGTTTGTACTCTGGCCGCAGTTGCAATGATCATTAGGAGAACAGAACTGATAATCAGCCTTTTCATGTCCCATGATTTCGAGTGCACGGTTGGCGATAACCTCGTTGGCATTCATGTTGACAGATGTACCTGCGCCACCCTGTACCATATCGATAGGGAAGTTCTCATGCCATTTACCGTCGATAATCTCGCGGCAAGCCTGACCGATTGCCCCTGAAATCTCATCGTTGATAACACCGAGTGTATGGTTGGTTTCGATGGCAGCCAACTTTACGTAAGCGATGGCGATGATGAAATCAGGATAGTCGCGCATCGTCTTGCGTGAAATGTGATAGTTATTAATACCGCGCTGTGTCTGTACACCATAAAGTGCTTCAGCAGGAACTTTGAGTTCACCTAAAAGGTCTGACTCTACTCTAAATTTTTTCTCTTCAGCCATAATATTGATTGTTTTGTTATTTTGTTTTCTTTCTTTTATTGACAGTTAGTTGTAATGAGAATTTTCTTATATCTTCTTCTCGGTTGCAAAATTACTGCATTTTTGGCTGAAATTCTTTATAAATTTTAGACCGATATTTGTAAAAAACTGACCAATGGGGCTAAAATACAAAAAAAAGTTGTATATTTGCAGCGGTAAGTTTTATTTTTAGGCATTTGTTGAAAGCCTCTTCTTTATAAACATAGAAATAGTATAAGCTGTATGAAACGAAAATTACACCTTATTATATATGTAGCGATCATCGTGTTGCTGACCGGTTGTGCTCAGCAGCCTAGGAAGTATGTCATTGGCGTATCCCAGTGTTCGGAAGATATCTGGCGCGATAAACTGAATGATGAACTGAAGATGGGCGAGTATCTCAACGATTCGCTTATCGTGAAGCTGGCTTCTTCCAACGATGATAATATGTTGCAGAATAAGCAAGTTAACCAGTTTATCGATGAGGGCGTAGATCTGCTTATCATATCTCCTAATCAGCTGAGTGCTATATCCAAGGCTGTAGAGCGTGCTTACGATAAAGGTATTCCTGTGATTCTCTATGACAGGAAGACCAATTCTGACAAGTATACGGCATTTATCGGCTGCGATAACTATACGATAGGTAAATCGATGGGAACTTTTATCGCCCAGCAGCTTCAGGGAAAGGGCCGCATCGTAGAAATCAGCGGTTTAGAGGGATCTTCGCCAGCTTTGGAGCGCCATCGTGGTTTTATGGATGCTATAAAGCCTTATCCTGGGTTACAGGTTGTAGCCTCCGAAGGAGGAAACTGGAAAGAAGAGGGTGGAATCCAGGCAATGAAACGCATTTTGAAACAGACACAGGACTTTGATTATGTCTTTGCCCATAATGACCGTCTTGCCTGGGGAGCTTATGTGGCTGCCCGCCAGATGAGGATAAAGCGTAACTATAAGTATACCGGAGTAGACGGCATGGCTACCGAAGGTGGTGGTTTGGAACTTGTGCGCGATGGTATTTTCGAAGCCTCTTATCTTTATCCTACCAAGGGTGACGAGGTCATAGCGCTTGCCATGAAGATATTGAAGCATCAGCCTTATGAACGCGACAATTATCTGAGCACTTCTATCATAACCCAGGCAAATGCTGCCCTTACATTGATGGAGGCTAGGGATGCCGAGCGCCAGGCGCGAAATCTGAAGGCTTTGCATAAACAGGTTGATCAGTATCTGTCTGATTATAACTCACAGAAAATTATGCTCATAGGTCTGGGGCTGTTCCTCTTTGTTTGCCTCGCAGCTGCTGGTTTGATCTTCAGAGGTTATATGATAAAAGTGAGACTGAACGAAAAATTGGCTAAGACAAATGGCGAACTGAAGCGACTGAATGTAGAATTGGGTGAAAAGAATGAAGAATTGAAACGATTGAATGAGGAGGTCTTGGAACTCACTCATTCCCGTCTGGTATTCTTTACCAATATCAGTCATGAACTTCGCACACCTTTAACTCTAATTGCTGACCCCGTAGAGATGCTGCTCGAAGATACCGGCATCAAGGGCAAGAGCCGCGAACTCTTGAAGATGGTGCAGCGTAACGCCCTTGCTCTCCAACAGTTGGTAAGTAACATTCTTGATTTCCGTAAGATTCAGAATGGCAAGATGGAACTGAAACTCTATCGCTTCGACATTGTGAAGACCTTGACGACGTGGGTGGGCGACTTCCAGCTTACTGCCGAGCGCAAGCAGATCAGACTGCATCTGGATGTTGATGACTTGAAAGGCAGCCATGAAATGATTGCCGATCAGGAGAAGATTTCCCGTATCGTGTTCAATCTGTTGAGCAATGCCTTGAAATATACGCCTGCTGGTGGCGAAATCTTTGTATCGTTGAAAGATGAAGGTGCCAATCTCCGTCTTGATGTGAAAGATACGGGCAAGGGTATCTCGCAGGATGAGGCTGATAAGATCTTTGAACGCTTCTTCCAGGCCAAGGGTGCTGCCAGCGGTACGGGTATCGGTCTGGCTCTGGTGAAATCTTTTGTAGAGTTGCATCATGGTGAGGCTAGGGTAGAAAGTGAACCGGGAAAGGGTTCTGATTTTATTGTTGTCATTCCTCGTAAACAGGAGGGTGATTCACAAGTTATCCACAATGATGTGGATATTGTGGATAACTCTGCAAATGCTTCTGCGTCAGATGGTAAGAATGTGGTAGATGAATCTGTTTTGCAATATATTGACGATGGAGACAGAAGTCGTGGAAAAGTTCAGCAGTTGGTAAGCGAGAATACCAATCGTCCTACTGTTCTGGTTATTGATGATAATACTGATATCCGTCAGTATGAGCGTACTCTTTTGCAGGATGAGTATATTGTTCTTGAGGCTGCTGATGGTAAAGAGGGTTTGGCTGTCGCCTTGAAAGAGGTGCCTGACCTAGTGATTTGCGATGTGATGATGCCTGTTATGGACGGTTTGGAGTTTACTGAACAGTTGAAGACGAATACGGCTACCTCTCATATCCCTGTTATTATGCTTACGGCGAAGAACCTGGAGGAGCATCGCGCAGAGGGTTATGAGCATGGAGCTGATTCCTATATTACCAAACCATTCCACAGCAAGGTGCTTCTCGCCCGTATCGAGAATCTCTTGCGACAGCGTCAGCTCCTGAAGAATCTTTATCAGGGGGCTCAAGAGGCTGAGAAAGAGATTTCTGAGTCTCATCTGGAAGACCGTGACAAGCAGTTCCTCAAGCAGCTTCAAGCCATTATCCAGAAGAATCTTTCTGATAGTGAGTTTGGAGTTGAGGATATGGGACAGCAGATTGGTTTAAGCCGTGTGCAGCTCTATCGCAAGGTGAAGGCGATGACTGGCTCTTCTGTTGTTGACTTACTCCGTAAGGCTCGCCTTGCCAAGGCTAGGCGTTTGCTCGAAACCCGAAGCATGAGTGTGTCAGAAGTTGCCTATGAAGTGGGCTTCTCAGCGCCGTCTTACTTCACAAAATGTTTCAAGGAAGAGTATGGAATGTTACCTGGTGATGTAGGTAATGTTTTGGGAAATAACTAGTAATGAGAGAAAGCAGCTGGGGGCAAAATGTCGTCAGCTGCTTTCCTTTTAAGTCTCCCAATCTTCAAATTCCAGTTCAAGCTCTTTGTACTCAGGCTTTTGTGTACTGTTTTCTTTATCCTCCATCCTTGCTTCTTCGGATGTTGCATTGCTTACGGATAGACCGATAAGACGGATGGGATGTATTGAAGAGTAATCTACCTGTTGAAGTAAGCGCTTCGCCAGGGGCAGAATTTCATCCTTCTTTTTCAGAACCTTTTCTTGTGAGATGCTTCTTGTTATCTGGGTGAAATCGGCAAACTTCACCTTCAGCGTCAGGGTTCTTCCTTCGAAACCGCTTTTGGCAATGCGCTCCAGCAGTTCGAGTACAGTATGGTATAGTTCGATAATCACAGCCGATTTGGCATAGATATCTTCCAGGAAAGTCTGTTCGCAGCCTACCGATTTCCGTTCCCGGTAGGTGATGACAGGTCGTTCATCTATCCCCCTTGCGAAATTATAGAAGATGTGTCCGGCTTTTCCGAACACTTCTACCAGATGTTCTTCGGATACTTTCCTCAGGTCAGCTCCGTTGAAGATACCCATGAAATGCATCTTTTGCAAGGTTTTCTTGCCCACGCCCCAGAAATCCTCTACAGGCAGCTGGGCGATGAAATCGAGCGCCTTGTCGGGATGAATGGTGCAGATGCCGTCGGGCTTGCGGTAATCAGAAGCCACTTTGGCGAGAAACTTGCAGTAGCTGATGCCAGCCGAGGCGGTGAGTCCGGTTGCCTCCTTGATACGGGTTTTGATTTCTTTGGCGATATCCACCGCCAGTTCTATCCCTTTCTTATTCTGCGTTACATCAAGAAAGGCTTCATCTATGGAGATGGGTTCGATGAGGTCGGTATATTCCTGGAATATCTGATGTATCTGATGGGATATTTTAGCATAATAATCATGCCGGCAGGGCACGATGATGAGGTTAGGGCAGCGCTGCTTGGCTTGAGCGATGGATTGCGCCGAGTGAACGCCATACTTCCTTGCCTCATAGCTGGCTGTAGAAACCACACCACGTGGTCCGTCGAAACCAACCGCTACCGGTTTGCCCCGAAGTTCCGGATTGTCTCTTTGCTCTACCGCAGCAAAGAAGGCATCCATGTCGATATGTATGATCTTGCGCTCAGTCATTGTTATGCAAACTGGCAATATAATGCGTAGTTTGGCATGAATTCATTCTCTATGTGTTTATATTTCATTTACTTCGTCAATTCTCGCCAGTTCCCATCCCTTGAACTGCATGATAATCTTATGGAGTGTCGTGCCTTGGCGTAATGCTTCCACTCTTGGTGCTTTGGCATATCGCTTGATTTGTTCCTCGGCATCAAGCCATTGCTTCGCTCCCTTGGTCATCTTGCTATCTTCTGTTAGAGTATCGAATTCTTTCTTAGACAATACCTTTAGCTCGATGATATAACTATGCTTAGTAGGGTAGTGAGTCAAGTTTGGAAGGAGGAAGAAATCGCAATAACCATGGTTCAATTCCAATTCTGGGGCAGTATAGTAATAATTGTTGAGGCTGAAATATGCCATGAAGAAACCTTGCAGGTTGCGCTCTGCCTCGATGCCATCCCTAACAGATGAAACTTCGGTGTATGCTTTTGCCATATACTCCAAGCATTTCTTCCACTTGCCTTCAAAAGCCATATAGGTAAACATGGTCTTGAGGTTGGAGGTATTGATGTATTTCTCCTCTTGATACTGCTCCAACAGATAATTATAATATTGTTTGCGTACATTATTATTAGGAATGCCCAAAATCAGTTGGTCTCCAAAAGTATCCTTGATGGTCAACATGCCATAGTAGAACAACAAACTGATGAATATTTCAGGATTTGTCAATACCTTTGCCGGGAATGATTCCTCGATGTTTCCTACAATTTCTCCTTTTTCCGCAATGGTCATGATGACACCCTTTCGGTCTCCGTCCAACTTGTCGAGCTGGAGGAGCTTCTTCATCTTGTTGTAGTCGGTCTTGGTGTTAGGGTCAATCATCTGGCGTGGAGCTTCCCCAGTCTCCATATAGTTGCGGAGATAGTATAGTACCATGTCGCAGTTGAATACCTTGCTTTGGGTTCTCAATGCCTCCTCTGAAAAACAATAGTTGTCGTACCAAGGTTTCATGTCCTCGATAATAGCTTCTACATCTGTATCGGCTGGTAAGTCGCCTGAATTCTTGTAGTAAGTGAACAGGTCTCTCACATCTTCTGTGGAGAAACCAAGCATCTGGTTGAAAGGTGCCTTGGTGGAGATATGCCAGCCGATGTTGAAACCACTGGTCAAGTCATCGAGCGTTACAGGGCTTACACCTGTCATGAAGATACGGGCAAACATGCCCTTGAATACCTTGAAAATCTCACGATAAAAGCCACTGGCATGAGTCAATGCCCAATACATATCCTCCCCGTGCTCGTTGAGCACCACGTTGGTGAAGTTGTCGTATTCGTCCACGATGAGGAATAGTTGGTAACCATTCTTCTGAGCCTCCATTGCGAGGGCGTTCAATTTGCCCGAAGCATAGTTGATGCCTTTTATCTTGGCGATAGCCTCTGGGGTATAGTAGTCCTTGTAAAGGGTATCTGCAAAGAAATCCACGCACTGACCGCAATAGTCATTGAATCGGTCTTCCAATAGCTTGATGCCGCCTCCTATCTTCGAGAAGTCAAGGTATAGTACTTGGTATTTGCCCTGCTGTGGGGTAGGATGGGAGCCAATCCAAAGGTTGCCAAAAAGTTCTTGGAACCTTTCTGTCATGCTGATGTCGTAATAAGCACGCATCATGCTTATCAGCAAACTCTTGCCGAATCTTCGAGGACGTATAAAGAAGAGGGCGTCTGCCTCTTTTTCCAGCAAAGGCAGATACATAGTCTTATCGACATAATATTGGTTTCGCTCGATAATATCGACGAAATTAGATACTCCGTATGGTACTCTTTTAGTTTGTTCCATGATGAATGATTCCTTTCTTACTTAATCTTTCTGCAAAGATAATGGAAATATTTGATATATGTGCCGTTTTGGTGAAAAAAATGTTTTGAATCATTGCAGAAGCCCCCATACTTTTCGTTATCCTCTGTTGCTTATGTTGGACGAATTCTTGTATCTGATGCAATGATTTTTTAACGCTGTTTTTTGTATGAGTCGTTTCTTTGCCCATTGAAACAGGCTTCGTTGGTCATCGCAAGTACTTGCGTTAGCCAATGAAAGTACTTACGATAGCCAACGAAGCTATCTGTGTCTGTTTCCGGAGTCGTCTCCGATAGCTAATGGAGTCGTCATCGATAGCTTCCGGAGTCGTCATCGATAGCTTATTGAGTCGTCTCCGTTAATTCATTGAGACATCTCCGATAGCTTGCAAAGCCGATTGAATATGCTAACTCAGTTACTTTAGTAAGCTCACTCAGCCACTTTCGTAAGCTGATTCAAGCACTTGTACTCGTAAACTCAAGCACTTGACCTCACTAATTCAAGTACATTATGATACGTTCTTATTAGTCTGTTGTGATTGTTTTTTTTTCTTGCAAGAATTGCCATATTGCCATATCTTACAACTAACTGTCAGATTATAAGTATATTAAGGCTATGGCAATTCTCAGTATTTGGACTTTATCTGCCATATAATTGCCATAAAATGGCGATATTCAGGTGTTTTAGAGGCAAAAAGACAGGTAGCATTGCGCAAAAACACTTGTTTTCGGTTCGATACTTAGCTATTTCCATTGTTTTTTAATAGTATTTGGTTCAATGCATGGTGAATTCCATAGCTTTTCCGTAATGTCTTGGACGAAACCGTTTAAATTACGTCCCGATGCGGCATCTGATACGTCCCGACGTAACAACCGACGCGTCGCGATGCAGCGTAAGCTACGTCGCGACGCATTTTCAGCTACGTCCTGCCTTTATCAAGTGAGCCTCTTGTGGATTTCAAGTAACCCTCTTTTAAACATAACGTAACCCCCGCAAACTTTTAGTAAGATATAAACTCCTCTCGAATATCCTAATTTACGTATTTTCATATATTATTCGTATCTTTGACTAATAGGCGTTCTGTCATCATCTTTGATGAAGTTTAGTCATGTCCCAGGGTAAGTAGGAATACTTGCTTTTTGGTTTATTCTGATAGATAGTGTTAAGGTACACTGCAAAAAATATGAGATGCTTTAATTACCATACTCTATTTTTCTTCAGAAAAGCTTGGGAGATTAGCGAATATTTTGTATTTTTGCATCGCCTGATGGTTTTGGTGCTATGACGGCAAAGTAAATGATAATAAGAAAATATAATAATAACAATAAAAACGTATTGATTATGAGAACGTTAAAAATTTTACCCACAATGAAACACCAGTTGCTCCTTGTGGTCATGTTGTTTTGTAGTATGTCATCAGTACTTGCTGATGACAGTTCTTTGATTACCCAGCAGATAACAATCAATGTTGCTAAGGCAGGAACGTTGAAGGACAAGATTAATAGTAATCGAAAATATATGATTACTAATCTGAAACTTACTGGTAAACTGAATAATGATGATTTCGAGTTCATCAGAGAGATGGCTGGCTGCTATAAAGAAGATGGCTCGAAATATGATGGTCATTTGCAGTATTTAGACCTGGGAAAAGTAAAATTGATAAGTAATTATAAAATGTTTAATGCTTATGGCAATTTGGAAGATGATCATTATGGTACTTATAGGTATTCTCAAGATGAACGACCTACGCCTTATTCTGTGTCTGTGTCCTCCACTACAATCTCAGGTGTCTTTGCCTATTTATATGATTTGAAATCAATAGTTATTCCAGAAGGAGTGACCTATATTGGTGAAAGAACATTTCAATGTTGCCATAGTCTGAGTTCTTTAACATTACCATCAACTTTAGATTCTATTGGTTGTGATGCTTTTAAAACGATGGGGGGGATTCTTTCTCCTTATATGTTAAATCTGCAAATCCTCCTCATTTAGGAAATGTAAGATGGCATTATGCTTATAAAACTGGAAAAAAAGTTTGGCAAGAGGATAGACCTTTTTTTCTTACAGGCGGCATCAATACACTTTATATCCCTAAGGGAACTTTGAAACTTTATAAAGAGGCTGAGACATGGAAGGAAGATTTTAAGCGTGTTAAGAGTGTTGTAGAATTCGATCCAATTCCTTCTGAAGAGTTGATTACAGAGCAGAGAACTGTCAATGTTGAAAATCCAGGTTCTTTGAGTAGTCTGCTAAATGATTACGATAAATATAGAATAACCAACCTGAAACTGAAGGGTGAATTGGACATTCAAGATGTTGAGTTTATCCGAGAGATGGCTGGATGTTATGCTGAAGGTGGCGTGCCAAAATACAATGGTCATCTGTGGTATCTTGATATGAGTGAGGTGAAGTTTAAATATCCTAAAGAGTATGCCTATTTGACGATTTATGACAAAGATGGTGGTAAGAACGAAGCATATATTGAAGGTAAACTGTTAGAGGAGTTTTCTTGTAAAAGTACAAATAAACTGTTAGCATATTTATATAATTTGCAATCAGTTGTACTTCCTGTTGATTCTTCAAAGGATAATATTTACTTCTTATATAATTGCAGCGGTTTGACTTCGGTGAAGTTACCTTCGGAAGTGACCGATATAGCAAAGGGTACTTTTAGTGGTTGCAGTGGATTGACTTCAATAGATATTCCTTCAGGTGTGACTCGTATAGAAGATGATGCTTTTTATGGTTGCAGCGGTTTGACTTCAATTGTAATCCCTTCTGGTGTGACTAGTATAGGATGGGATGCTTTTTCCGAATGCAGTGGATTGACTTCAATAGACATTCCTTCAGGTGTGACTAGTATAGCACCGCGTACTTTTAGTGGTTGCAGTGGATTGACTTCAATAGACATTCCTTCTGGTGTGACTAGTATAGAATGGAATGCTTTTAGAGGTTGCAGTGGATTGACTTCAATAGACATTCCTTCTGGTGTAACTAGTATAGGAGAATATGCTTTTAATGGTTGCAGTGGCTTGACTTCAATAGACATTCCTTCAGGTGTGACTCGTATAGCACCGGGTACTTTTAGTGGTTGCAGTGGCTTGACTTCAATAGATATTCCTTCAGGTGTGACTAGTATAGGGAATAGGGCTTTTTCTAATTGCAGTGGATTGACTTCAATAGACATTCCTTCTGGTGTAACTAGTATAGGAGAATATGCTTTTAATGGTTGCAGTGGCTTGACTTCAATAGACATTCCTTCAGGTGTGACTCGTATAGCACCGGGTACTTTTAGTGGTTGCAGTGGCTTGACTTCAATAGATATTCCTTCAGGTGTGACTAGTATAGGGAATAGGGCTTTTTCTAATTGCAGTGGCTTGACTTCAATAGACATTCCTTCTGGTGTAACTAGTATAGGAGAAGATACTTTTGATGGTTGCAGTGGTTTGACTTCAATAGACATTCCTTCAGGTGTAACTAGTATAGGAGAATTTGCTTTTAATGATTGCAGTGGCTTGACTTCAATAGATATTCCTTCAGGTGTGACTAGTATAGGAGATTGTGTTTTTCAGGGTTGCAGTGGCTTGACTTCAATAGACATTCCTTCAGGTGTGACTAGTATAGGAGATTGTGTTTTTAATGGTTGCAGTGGCTTGACTTCAATAGATATTCCTTCTGGTGTAACTAGTATAGGAGATGGGGCATTTATGAACTGTAGTAAATTGACTTCAGTAGTAATCCCTTCTTGTGTGACTAGTATAGGAAATCAAGTTTTTGGGAATTGCTATAATTTGACTTCTTTGTATTCTTATAGACCAGATCCTGTTGCTGTGGATTCTAACGTATTTTCAGGAATAGATGCAAACAAATGCACTCTATACGTACCGCAAGGATCATTTGGAAATTATTATGTTACATCTGGCTGGGATTACTTTAGCAAAATTGTGGAGTTTGACCCTACAGGCATTGACGCTGTAACGACAAAGTCGGATGCCAAAGAAGTGTCTCGCTACTCTGTGGATGGTCAGAAACTGGATACACCAGTCAAGGGTTTGAACATTGTAAAGTATAACGATGGTAGTATCAAAAAGGTGGTCGTAGAGTAAGAAGTAACAGAATTGTAGAACTATAAGATAGGTGAAGCAATGTATAATAATGTAGATATTAAGAAAGAGGACTTGTTCCTCTATGATGAGTTGCTGGCTAAACAAAGCCAGTATCCTCAATATGTCATCAACCTTCATAAACAATTATTTAGCAAGAACGGTCTTGGTGCCGTTCTCGCTAATCTCCAACAAATGATAGACTGGGATGCAGACAAGACTGTTGCTCTACTGAAGAATATGCTGACCTTGGTAAAGAGTGTCAGGCAATATAGTAATATACGAATTGATGTCGAAGATTTAGTATCAAAGACATGGAGTAATTATCAGTCTGGTCTTGCTGCGTATATCAAGATTATCGAGGATTATATAGCTAAGAATGCCAAGAATCTGTCTAAAAATAAAGCAAAATGGCGCCAAGGTTATACTTCTGTAGCTAATGTGGTAGAGAACTTTGTTACCAGAATAGATGGCACGGAGTCTTTGTTGCAAGCCCTTGGTCTTGATATTTTCGGTTTTGTTCGTTTGGTCTTAGACAATTCTTATTTCTTCGATCCAGAAATTGTTGCACAACGTCACAATGATATAAGAAGTGCTATTCAGAAGAACGATAAACTTCCTGCTCGCTGGACGGAAAACTATAAAGCGCTATACCCGAAAATGACCAAAGACAAAATAGTGAAGCAAAGTGAAACTACTAGCTCCATAATTTACAATGGTCATCCAGTGCAAATCGATAAGGATAATAATTATGCAGTAAGAAGTCTCATCAAGAATAAGTTTGGTTATACGGTGAGTCAAGGTCAGAAAAGTATTATCCAGTATTACAAGATTTCGCATATCTGGGGCGAAGCGTACGACCCTATCAAGTTTACCAATCTGTGGAATCTTGTACTTGTTCCAGCTTGGGCAAACGACTTGCTTGATAAGAGTTATAGCCGTAATGACCTCACGGTTACCTTTAAGCAGGTCATCAAGTCCATATGTCTTAACTTCTACCAAATGAAAAATCTTGATTGGAACAGTTTGATGAATATGCCTTTATATAAGGAGCAACATGAGAATGATATGGTGGTCAAACTTAATCTTCATGGTGTGCAGTTTAATATCAACTGGATAGAAGGTATAGTTCAGTCTGGTGATTTAGGGAAAATCAAGAAAGCTACAGTTACCATTTAGCCTATATTAATATGCTTATATTTTGTTCAAACACATGTTCTGAAAGGCGTTAGAGCAAAATATAAGTAGTTTTTGTCAGCTGTTTACTCCCTTTTTTTATAATTCATGCTGCTATAAAAAACATAAAACATTTGGGGGATTTGGAACTTATCTGTATCTTTGCGCTCAAAATCAGTAAGTTATGAGAAAAAGAATATTTAAAAGAAAAGTATACGATAAAATGCTCGAATGGAAGCGAGAGAGAAATGGTAGCAGTTTTATATAGAGAAATGGTAAAGAAGTAGCAGAAAAGTGTGAAATTCCGTTCATGTAATAGCAATTATGTTACGATGAACGGAATTTTTTATTCGATGAAATGATTTTTTAAGCCACTGTTCAGACCTTTATGTACTTTTGCAGCAGAAATCAAAACATTAACGCTAACAAATTAAACATTTAAAGTATGAACAACTTATTAAATGGAAAGAGCGCAGCTATGATGCTTGCACTTTCATTGGTAAATGTTACAGCAGCTTTTGCACAGGATGATAATTCAAGTGCGAAGGAAGAGGGTAATCGTAATGTGATGCTCAATGCAGCCAGTGCGAATGGTCCTCGTGAGATTCAGATAGGCTTGCCTTCTGCCGATGTCAATGTATTGGAGAATGGCTTGCCTGTTACTTATGCAACCAATCCTCACTCTGTGAATACCATCTGGCGTGGCGATGCAAGTTTGAGCCATCAGGGCTTGCTCAAGATTGCAGAAACTGCCATCACTACTGGTAACATTGGTTATGCCGTGAACTCTTTTACCCAGAAGGGTCAGAAAGGTTTCAATGGTACGCTGAATTATAAGAGCAATCACTTCGGATTGCAGGAATTCTCTTTGAATATGAATGGTGATTTGGGTAAGGACTGGTACT
>ERZ1034976.2117-NODE-2117-length-14032-cov-42.768978_pt1 | contig 14032 bp, 16 predicted proteins | sample MGYA00520623_ERZ1034976 | MGnify/ENA primary metagenome ERZ1034976 (study PRJEB33766, sample SAMN09781774) | gut metagenome | biome: gut microbiome | host: Homo sapiens | place: Madagascar | study: EMG produced TPA metagenomics assembly of the PRJNA485056 data... | reverse complement strand
CGTTATAAAAGGAAGATGCTGTATGTTTGGATTGAATGAGAGCACCCAATATATCTCATAGAAGTATCATCATTTTACGATTGTACAACTAAAAAGTGTATAGTTGTACAACTAAAGAGGTTATAGTTGTACAACTATAGGGTATACAGTTGTACAACTAAACAGGTTATAGCTGTACGACTAAAAGGTGTTGTCACTAGGCTCAGCAGAGGTGCTGACTGCAGTCAGCAGACCTGCTGACTAGGCTCGGCAGAGCTGCTGAGCCTAGTGGCAATGTCTGAGAAGGTATATGCTTGTACTCTAAAAAACGCTTGTTCTGACTCCTGAAAACGCTTCTTTTAACTCTCGGAGACGCATCCTTCAACGAGAAGAGACGCTTCATTCAAGTTAAGGAGACGCTTCATTCAACCTAAAGAGCCGTTTCAACAACTACGTTTTAGTTACTCCTTCTTCCACAAACGATAGAGCGTTATAGGACCTTCCTTGGTAGCATACATTCTGGCAGCCGGTTCCTCACAGAGGTCATTCAACACCTTATTGGCGTGATAGCGGGTGACACCGAATTCACGAATCATATCCTTCACCGTGATATAACCCTGCTGCTGACAAATCTCTACAATATCAGCAAACTCCTTATCCGCCTCTTTTGGAGTAGATTTCACACTCCAATACTGTCGGCTGCAACCATTAGAGTGGCGCTTCAGTCTTTCCAGAAACTCCTTCGTGGGCTGAATTTCCAAGCCGCAGATATCCACCTCATTGGCTGGAATCAGATCCCCCTCATGATAGGTCCTTTTCCATTCGATTCCATTTTTGTCCTTATGCTTCACCATCCCAAGCTTAGGCTTGACGATAAACATATCGCCTACCCTCACCTCGTTGCCCTCTGCCAAGGCGTAAAGCGTTTCATCCTCCAGCGTTTCCAATGCGGAGATAAAGGACGAAACGTTCATCGCACAATGATTGCGAACACGCTTCTCCATCTTCTCCTGGTCAACGATATCCCGTTTCACGAACATCGGATGTATCTGATACTTACCGCTTTCGTCCTTCAAGGGCGTGCGATGCTCCAAATAATTGATTGAACCTGTTGCTCTAGCCATATTCTTAGTTTTTTTTGATTCTTTAAAAGATTATGCGCAAAAATACTGATTATTAGCGAGATATGCAATTATTTTATGTTAACTTTGTTAAAAGATAGAGTTATAAAGACATGTTTTGTGATAAAAGATAGAGTTATAAATGGGTGTTTTGTGATAAAAGATAGAGTTATAAACCCTATCTTTTACTCTATTTCCTCTATCCTTGCCAACTCCCAGCCCTTGAACTGCATGATAATCTTATGAAGCGTTGTGCCCTGGCGAAGAGACTCAACCCTCGGAGCATCGGCATATCGCCTAATCTGTTCCACAGCATCCAACCATTGCTTCTCCGACTTCTTCATAGGGCTACCATCTTCCTTCAAGACATCCTTCAACTCTTCATCAAACTCTTTTCTGGAAAGAACCTTGAGTTCGAGGATGTAGCTGTGCTGACTGGCATAATGGGTATGATCAGGCAACAGGAAGAAATCACAATAGCCATGATTCAACTCCAATTCGGGAGCCGTGATGTAATAATCGTTGAGGTTCAAGTATGCCATAAAGAAACCTTGCAGATTTCGCTCCGATTCTATTCCGTCACTCACAGAAGAAACCTTAGCGTAGGCTTCAGCCATGAAACGCAGTCCTTCCTCCCATACTCCTTCATAAGCCATGTCGTAATAGTAATCCGTCAATCTGTTGGTATCCACATACGACTTTGCCTGATACTCTTCTTCCAAATATCCGTAATACTGCTTGCGAACATTATTATTAGGAATGCCCAAAATCAACTTAGAACCACGTGTACCCTTGATGGTCAACATACCATAATAAAAAAGCAAACTTGGGAAGATTTCAGCCTTCGGTATCTGATAGGCAGAGAACTGCTCCTCCAGTTGGGCAACAATCTGTCCCTCTTCCGCTATCTTGCGGATGATACCCTTGCGCTCGCCATCCAACTTATCGAATTGCAAGAGTTTCTTCATCTTGCCATAATCAGTCTTGGTATTCGGGTCTATCATCTGCTCTGGAGCCTGACCATAGTCCATGTAGTTGCGGAGGTAGTAGAGCACCATATCGCAATTAAACATTCTTACATTCTTACGCAAAGCCTGCTTGGCAAAACAATAGTTGTCGTACCAAGGCTTCATATCGTTGACGATGGCATCAATATCACTATCCGCCGGGATGCAGCCATGCTCTTTATAATAGGAGAACATCTCGATGACATCAACAGTAGAGAAGCCCAGCATCTCATCAAATTCCGGTTTGATAGAGATGTTCCATCCAATATTGAAACCGCTGGTTACATCATCCAGGGTTACAGGACTGACACCCATCATGAAGATGCGCTCGAAGTTTCCCTTGAACTTCTTGAAGACATCCCGATAGAAACCATCGGCATGAGTAATGGCATGATACACTTTCTCACCATGCTCATTGAGCACTACATTAGTAAAATTATCATATTCATCGATGATAAGATAAAGCTGAAAATGATTTGCCTTGGCTGCATCAAAGATTATCTGCATCTTATCAGCATACTGTGTCTTAGTCTTGATTTCCTGAACCTTCTTATCACCATAATATGCAGCATACTGCTCTGCAAAACTATCCAACTTGATACAGAGATAGGCATTAAATCTTTCCTCCAAAACTTCTATCTTACCTGTTATCTGAGAAAAATCCAGGAACAGTACCTGGTAAATTCCTTGCAGGGATGTAGGATGCTGGCCTATCCACAAATTACCGAAGAGTTTTTCAAAACTCTCCTTCTGATTACAATCATAGTAAGAGTAGAGCATACTGAGAAATATGCTCTTTCCAAAACGACGGGGACGGATGAAGAAGAGATTGCGGGGCTGCTTCTCCAGCTCTGGCAAAAACATCGTCTTATCGACATAATATAGATTCTGACTCATCACCGTGGCGAAATCAGATACTCCGTATGGTACTTGTTTTACTTGCTGTTTCATCATGCTATGAAATTTAACCAGTTTACATATGCAAAGTTACGGCTTTATTTTGAAACAACCAAAGTTTTCACTGCTTTTTTGGTCGCACAAGTATACAATCCCACATTATAAACACAGGATTTAACTGATACACCCTTAACATTTGATTATAAATCTCTAAAATTACAAGAAAAGTTTGGCTGTTTCGAATATTCAGCGTATCTTTGCAACAATAATAAAAGAAAGGAAAGCTATATGGAAACAAAAGACAAGAAAATACAAGTTCATACCATAGACTACAAAGACATCGACAAGTTTTTCCCTGCTCATAGCGAGATTACTATGTCTCCACTTCCGAAAGGACACATAGCACGACTTGCTACCATCCACAAGGTTAAGGCTCAATAAAAACTTCAAGATGAAAAAGTCTATTACACAAAAATATCCTGCAAAGGCTGAAAGCATTCTGTCAAGTTGTTTTGTGATAAAACCTGCAACTAACAATAAACTTGAATATTGCGAAGCCAAGGATGTCCTTTGGGATACAGGTGCTACAAACACTATTATATCCAGAAACATAGCAGATGCTTTAGGATTGGAACCTATCCAAAAAGCCATGATTGCAGGAATTGGCGGAAATGTAGAGGCTTACACTTATAAAATAAGCCTATATTTTGCCAAAGAAGGTGCTTGGATAAAAGATTTGGAAGTTCTTGCTTGTGATTTAGAAGACAATGACATTATCATTGGCATGGACACCATTACACGAGGAGACTTAGCTATCACCAATAAAAATGGAGTAACATGGTTCTCTTTCCGTATTCCTTCACAAGAGCATATTGAATTTGAGTAAGACGTTTATTATCTAAAAAATCCCTGCCATAGGAAGCATTTCCTACAGCAGGGATTTTTCTATTGGGAATCATCAAGAATGACTTAACTGTCAATTCTTAACTACTAACTATCAACTATTTATACTCGCCCCAAGCCTTGATGTCGATATCCTCGAGCTTGGTGGTGCAGAATGCATAGATGAATGCACTCGCCAGACGGCTGTTGGTAATCAATGGCACATTCAGGTCGATGGCAGCACGACGAATCTTGTAACCATTGCTCAACTCGCTGCTGGTCAAGTTCTTCGGAATATTCACTACCATATCAATCTCGTGGTTATGGAGCATCTCCAAAGCCTTTGGTGCACCGCCTTCTGCCTCCTCTGATGGCCAGAGCACACGGGTGTTCTCAATGCCGTTCTCGGTGAGGAACTTGCTACTACCACCAGTTGCATACAGCTTGTAACCATGCTTAACCAGCATCTGGGCAGCATCGAGCAAATCTACCTTCTGCTTGGCAGAACCTGTAGAAAGCAGGATGTTCTTGGCTGGAATGCGATGACCCACAGAAAGCATACTCTTCAAGAGGGCGGTAGATGTATCGTCGCCCAAGCAACCTACCTCACCCGTACTGCTCATATCCACACCCAATACTGGGTCTGCCTTCTGCAGACGGTTGAAGCTGAACTGGGATGCCTTGATACCTACATAGTCGAGATCGAAGAGGTTCTTGTGTGGCTTCTCTACTGGCAAACCGAGCATTACGCGGGTAGCCAACTCGATGAGGTTGATCTTCAATACCTTGCTCACGAATGGGAATGAACGGCTGGCACGCAAGTTACACTCGATAACGAGAATATCATTGTCACGAGCCATGAACTGGATGTTGAACGGACCGTTGATGTGCAACTCCTTGGCAATCTGACGACCTACTCGCTTCACACGACGAACTGTCTCAACATACAACTTCTGAGGAGGGAACTGGATGGTAGCATCGCCTGAGTGAACACCGGCAAACTCGATGTGCTCGGAAATGGCATAGGCAATCACCTCACCATTCTTTGCTACAGCATCCATCTCAATCTCTTTGGCATGTTCGATAAACTTACTAACTACCACTGGGTGATCCTCACTCACGTTGGCTGCCAACTGCAGGAATCGCTTCAGCTCTTCCTCGTTAGAACATACGTTCATCGCAGCACCAGAAAGCACGTAGCTAGGACGAACCAATACAGGGAAGCCTACACGCTCGATGAAGTTGTCGATGTCCTCCATAGAGGTCAGGGCGCTCCACTCTGGCTGGTTGATACCATTGTTGGTCAACATCTGAGAGAACTTGGCACGGTCCTCAGCGTTATCGATGTCCTTGGCAGCAGTACCCAGGATTGGCACGTTCTGTGCATCCAGATGCATAGCCAGGTTGTTTGGAATCTGACCACCGGTAGATACGATGACGCCATGAGGCTGCTCCATCTCGATGATATCCATCACACGCTCGAAGGTCAACTCGTCGAAGTAGAGACGGTCGCACATATCGTAGTCGGTAGATACAATTATCGGGACTCTTTATACCTCCAAATATATCCACCTGCTGTTTTTCTCTGCCCTTTGCAAACGCCTGTAATTTTACCTTTGGCAATAGAATATGCATTCTGTGCTTTTGTGATGGAAGGCCATTCTTTTACGAATTCTCCATCTTTTGTATACTGTAACACAGTTCTGGGTGTTGGCTGACGAGTTGGCTTGAACTCGTTGATATTAGTATTATCATCTTCATATCGAAACACAAACCCATGTGTACTTTTTGACTCATGTCTCGCTGTTGCTAAAATATATTGTCTCGCAATTTTCGTAGCGGAAGAAGCTTCATTTGGAGAATCATACCTAGCAATTTCATTTAACTCCAAATCAAATTGGATAATAGGCTTTTTCTTCTCGTTAAGGCTGTACCTACATTTTGGACAGCAAGGATACAATACCATTTTGTTCACTCGTTTAATCCATTGATGTCCACATTTAGGACATTTCCATCTTGCCTTATAATCACACTTTGCAGTTACATCATCAGCAGTCTTACCACTATTATTTCCAATACTCCAAAAAGCTGCAACCTCAGGATTCTTTTGCAATAAAGACCCATATCTTGCCAAAAGAACATCTCTCATGATTTGAGAATGATTTTCTTTATCACATTGAGAGCAACCTCTTCCATTCGCCCTATTATCGGGTGTTGCAGTCCACACATAACCACAAACGTGACATTTCCACCAAACGACTTCCGAATAGTGAGATGGAATTTTGTCAGGAAATATATTCAAAGTATCATTCTTTTCGTAAAACCAATCTTCCAATAATTTAGGATATTTATCAGCAAAAGAGCCATTCTTTTTTACATACGTTTTGCATTTAGACACCTTGCGTTGCTCCTCTGCACAATATGGACACCCTGTTCCACGAATTCTATCTGCTACAGTTGCCACCCATTTATGTTTTGGAAAATTCTTACAAACCCAATACACTTTTTGCCTGCTATTACCTGCGGAAATATTGTCTGGAGTTATTCCCAATTTTCCATTCTCACCATAATCCCATTCGCCAAGTAACTCAGGATTTTTTGTTGCTAAGTCATTAAATCCAATCAGTAACTTTACACCTGCACAATATGGGCATCCAAAACCTTTTGTTCTACTTGATGGAGGTGCAGACCAACTATGTCCCTTCTTACATTTCCAATATAACTTTAAATTAGAACCACGACTAACACATTCCGGGTCTATATTTCCATTCTTTTCATAGTCCCATTCTTCAAGCAAATGAGGATAAAGGCTCGCAATACTATTCTCTTTTTCTCTCGTAAGATAAGATTCTATTATTGCAGTTTTGTTACCTTCAATATCCAATGGAACATATGGAACACCTATTAACTTACAAAGATTTTCGATAGCATAATTCAAGTAGGAATAATTCTTGTCGTAAGTAACATAAATAGCATTTCCTTCAACACAAAACTCTTCAGACTCTATCACTCTATATAATTTAATTCCCATTTCCTTTAGAAGGAGATTTTTTCTTTTATCTCTTGCTTTTTGCTTGGGCGTTTGATGTTTTGGTCCATCATATTCTATACCAACATTTTTAGATGGAATAAATATATCTATATGGAATCCGTTCTTTAATCTGTAACCATTTATACATTCAACTTGTCCATTAAAATAAAAAAACAAAGCCTGTTCTGGGAAAGACGTTTGTGTTTCACTTTGGCATATCGGGCATTTTCCCGATGTGCTATGTAATCTGTAGGACACACTTCTCTTCCAATGATGCCCACGCTTACAAACCCAGTGAACCAATATTTTGGAATCATGATTCGTCACTCTTTCTGGGAATATTCCATCTTGCACATTCTTCTCATAATCCCATTCCTTTAACAGTTCTGGATTTGTTACGGTTATTGGTTCTTCTCCGTAACGTTGATTTGTTCTACCTTTAATTGCACATTTCTCACATGGGAACTTTGCTTTTGCATGACTAATAATGGTCTTGGGAGTATTGCTTTTATAACCACAAACATGACATTTCCAATAGACAAGTTTGTTTGACCCTGAAAGAAAATCGGATGGTTTATATGGCTGATTTCTTTCATCATTATAATCCCAATCCAATGCTTTTTCAGGATAATTGTCCTCAAAGCTACCCTCCTTTAGGATTCGCTCTAAAATATACGATTTTTTATATGGATCACTCATAATTGCTTTATTATATCTGATAGATAAATCCATCTGACTTTTTAAGTTCTTTTTCTAATCTTTCATAATCACAAGGATTATATACATAAGATTTCATTTGCATCTTTATCAATTCTTCTAACTTATGGATATTGCTTATATAATCATAGCATTCCCATTCAAAACCAAGTAAATACATACTTCTTTTATTGTAGAAGTCGTTGAGAAATATAAAGTCTTTAAGTTCCAACAAAATTCTAACTTCTTCATGCTCAAGTAAATGAGCCTTATATTTTAAAAGCATATAAAAAGGATTTCGACATTCATTCTGTATTAAAGACAAATATTGCAGAAAAATATCATTCAATTCAATACGTTTTTCGTCACTTGTATAAGGATTTATTTTGGAACTATTTACAATAAATTTCTTAATCCTATCCGTTTCATTATTTGGGTTTCTCGAAAAATTAACAGTTGTATCTAAAACAGATTTAGCTCTGCGTAAGATACAAATCTCATTAATGATTACATCTTTTATATCAACAATTTTGTTTTGTGTCTTTGGATATACATCTGATAATATGTAGAATATGTATCCAGCAATATAACTATAGCAGATATTCCTTGTAGCTTCAAATAACACATTCAATATTCCATCAAAAATAGGCAGTGACAAGACTGCACACTATAAGATGGATAGCAAAAATGTATAAAAAGCAAAACCTCTCAGGCACAATTGTAAAATGACCTTATGTTTTTTCCACATAAGGTCAATTTTCATTCCATAAAACCGTGCTTTGTTTTCTATTGTATTGAATAAATCCATTTCACTATATATAACACTATACTTTATTACAAATCATCGCTATTTGTATCGGAGTTCTTTTTATAGTTTTTTACATCCGTACAAATTAAATTTACCCCCAATACTTTTTCAAATGAACCTTTCTCATAATTATTTGTTTTAATGAAACAGTTTGATAAAGGCATAAAAGAAGTGAGACCTCATCATATCTTACTCTTCTGTGAGGCCTTCGACTACCCAATAACGAACCAAGATAGACAAAGCCTCACCTTGAACGTATATCGGGTTACGATAATACGAGCCCAAGGGAGTACTTCTTCTGCTTGTCCTCATTATTGCTTGGTAAAGTTGTTGAAGTTTCACTGAACGGATTCAAGTATGGAATGCACTTCCAAATTATGTCTGCAAACGCTTTTAATGCGAATGCTCTGCAAAAGTACAAAAAATAAATGAGAATAAGGCATCTGTAAACTGAAATATTCTGAAAATTATCATTTCTACCTCCAAACAGCTCTGATAATATCAAGAAAATATCATCTAACTATCAAGTTTACGAAGCCAAGCACAACAACTAATGAATAGCATATTAGAAATCATCTTCTTCTATTTCTTTTGCCCTCGTCCAAATACCAGCAATGATTTGACCTATATCGCTTGAATATGATTCCAATATCTTTCTATTATAATCACTCCAAAGAGTAAATCCTTTTAAGTCAACCCGTTTCCTGCCAATATCCTGCCTAGTACCATTAAAGATAAAAGATTCTTGCCAAGTTGCCATAGGATTTTCAGTCTTGACTCTATACTTTCCATCTTTTATGGTAATTGTAACTATATACTCAACAGTTCCCGTCATGTCAATTTTTGGTCTATTATCAGGAAAGGGGTTTGTTCCATGAAGATATGATGAGCTTCTAAACTTAATAGTTCCTGTTTCTTTATCGTCATACTGCAATTTCTGTTGAAAGTTTGGTATATGTGTCGCAAGCGATTCCTTTGAAGCACGATACAAAACATCCTTAGATTGTGGACAAGAGAGAATCGCCGTAAAACAATAATTCATCGTGTCACAATCCACTTTCTCAAACTTAGCCTGAGCAAAGCAAGAAGTTGCCAAACTCATGTAAAGAAGCAATATTGGCTAGAATTTTTTCACATCCATATTTGTTGAAAAACATTAATTATCTGGTTGGAAACCACTCTTATAGTCAACATCTATCCATTTTAGGCATGGAAAATATGTTTTGATATTATCCTTTGTGACAAGAATAGTATCGCTACCACCACCCATGTAATCAACTACAACCTTATACGGAAAAGGAGTAGGCTTCTTACCACCAATATAATAAGGATCAAAATGTTTGGTATAACTTTTCTTTGATTCAAATGGTCCTGTTGCATAGATGTGATGGAACTTTGTGTGCTTTACATTAGCATTAACACCACCACGTATTTCATCAACAATAGCATCGCCAACACCATTTACAGGAGTAAAAAACACATTTACATATTTCAAGTTTCTGTCACTTGTCACCTTAAACTTTGTTTCCAGTTGCAAATGGCTAAAGTCCATAATATCTGCAACATAAAACTTAAATTTAGAGAATTGCACTTGTGCATGGACACTCATATTCATCGCCATACCAACGATAGCTAAAATCATACTCTTTTTCATACTTCCACTTTTTGAAGATTATACAATCATATTTATTAAACGAAAAGCGCGAGAAACTAATCTTGCTCGTCACTTATTCTTGGTCGTAGGAAAACCACTGCTTGATGACGAACAGATAGAATCTCACGCTGAAAGTTATATAGCCCCCAAAAAGTGTGCCGTTGAGGTTTGTCCCCTTGGCACACTACGAGAGTTGATTATACAACCTACCCGTGACACCTTCTCTGCTAAGCCATTGACAAGCATTTTGAATTTCCTACGTTCAGAATAATCAATGAGCAAAGCGTTGACGACGCCTTATGTATGTTATACAAACGCATTTATTGCGAATGCTCTGCAAAAGTACAAAAAATAAATGAGAATAAGCTATTTATTAGCAGATTTTTTAGGTAAAAAAGTGTTTTTGCAGCAAAAACAATCCGAATAACAACAGAAAAACAACCGACAAATGGTCTATTACACTCGGCTTGGCGCAAGCATCAGTGTCTTTGGAAGTGTAACTATCTGAAAGCACTACAGGAGAATCAATTGTAAACTCAACTGGTAGTAACACTAAACCTTCTGAAGAAGTTGATGGTTAAACGAGCCAAATTTTCACTAACAATGTGTAATCTTCGTTCAAAACAGGGTATTTTACAAAAGTTTATTCGCTAAAGTTTTGCAGTTAAAAAAAATATGCATACCTTTGCAGTGACAGTTCCCACCACGCTTCTCATTTGCACAGCGAACCAGGGTGGGACTTTTGCTTTTTACAATTATAACTATCATACACATCTTGTTCTATAAAGATACTCCCATACCTCTCTTCCCGACTTCTTCAACCGAATAATCGGGTCTATGAAATACAGTTTGCCATCTTCATCACACAGCACATTATCACTAACATTAGAAACATCAGTTATTGCCAAATATTCATCTCCATAGAAATATCTATCCTCCTTTGTCAAGCCCAATTGATTAATGAGATAATCGTCAATCGTCTTCTGCGATGGTACCTGATACATATCGGATATATTTCGTTGCTGAAGAACAATTCGGATTCCTTTTATATCCTCTGAAAAGCCAACAAAACGATACCTCGTTGATGGGAATAAGATGTTATGAATCAGATGTTCATAAATGATATCCTCTGGCAAGATATGCTTCATCGGAGCCTTTGCAAAAGGAGACTTCATTTTGGTGAAAGTTGTTCCGTCTTCACTCAAAAAGACAATGCTTTCTCCCGTTGGAATCATTCGTCTGTCACCAAATTTACCCCAGTCCGACTTATCTATATACAAGCCTTGTTCTTTGGCGATTTTTATCAAACGTAGGCATTCCTCATCCTCTGCAGTTCTCGTGCTTTTCCTGTTATCTCCATATTGTTGAGTGGATAGCCCAGTCTCAAACACTCGAATATCGCTTCGGTCGCTATCTGCCTGTACTTTTCGCTCAGGCTCATAACATATTGCAGCGCGTTCCGCCCATCTCTTAAATATATAGTCGATAATTTTTCTTCCATAACTCTTCATTATTATAGTTTTTGCTGCAAATTTACGATTAAATTTTGAAACAACCAAAGTTTTCACTGCTTTTTTGGTGCACCCTTATCATTTGACTATAAATCTCAAAAACTACAAGAAAAGTTTGGCTGTTTCGAATATTCAGCGTATCTTTGCAACAATAATAAAAGAAAGGAAAGCTATATGGAAACAAAAGACAAGAAAATACAAGTTCATACCATAGACTACAAAGACATCGACAAGTTTTTTCCTGCTCATAGCGAGATATCCAGCAAAGGCAGAAAGCATACTGTCAAGTTATTTTCAAGATAAAGGTGTTCGACATGTTTTGCTATAGTGAGTTTGATGCGCATTGAAAAAAGCAAGGACTTATGCGAATAGTAATTATGCCGTTTTTTAATCAACCAAAAAAGAATCATCATGAAATTAAATCAAAATTTCTTTTGGGACAAGTTCCTGCTCATTTGGGGAATTATAGGAATGTTGTTTCCCGTGGTAGTCGTAATGAGATTTGAAGTAAAAGGACTATTTGAATTGCTACTTCTAGGAGGAATGAGTGTTTCTTGCGCCCTCTTGACTGCCACTATTGGGTGGAAGTGCTGTTCAAAGCTGCATTGGATTCCCCTGTCAATAAGCATGGCAGTGGCATTTTGTACTGTCGTAGTGATAATGACTTTAATTGTAACCGCAGGTGATTATTTAGGGACTATCATGTTACTTGCATGTTTATTTCCCATATTGTTATTGCCCTGTATCTTACTGATTCTCGTTGTCAATTATCTGATGTTGAGAAAACAACATTCTTCGTGAAACCATAATTGCATAATCAAAATATTGGTTGTATTTTTGCAAACAGAAAGGAGTTGTTTGACAAGTAAACCTATATATGTTTCTTTACAAAAAAATCCCTGTCATAGGAAGCCTTTCCTACAGCAGGGATTTTTCTATTGGGAATCATCAAGAATGACGAAACCGGGATTTTAATTATGCTGCCTTTCACTCATAAATACTGTCGCTGGCTAGATCTATCTTGTCGTTCCAATATACACAAGTTCGGCTGGTGTCCAACTGGGCTTGTTTAAAAAGACCATATACATCCACTAATGCACGAAACGAAGGAAGCGTCTTGATGTCATCCTTCACATCGTACAACACTTTATATCCATCATCGAATTCAACGAAAAGGATATAGTCATCGAGAACTGACATTTTCTTAATTCTTGGTATCATAATGGTGGAAGTTTTGTTATTATTTGTTTGTCCCACATGTCCTTTGAAGCCATTTCGAGATACCAACGAATGGCAATAGAGTCTTCCACACGAAGAACTTTTGTTATATGTGTCCAAGTAAGATTTTGCAATCGCGATTGCAAAATTCGTATATCACTGATTGTCAAGTAGAATTGGCGGAAATAAGCCAAATTTCTTTTGCTAAATTCTTTACCATATTGATGTGTCAATTGCTCAGATAATTGCGCAATGATCTGAACCCCATACTCTGCACGTGCCTCACCATTCTGTTCTTCTTCCACGATGCGTCGCCCTATGTCCCAATAGGTTTCTATCATCTTATGATTGACGGAGGCATAAGCTTCCTTCCTGCCTTGCTCTATGATGGAGCAGACATCGGTATATAGTCTTGTATTTGTCAAATCGTTCGCCAATGGCGAACGATTTACAGAAAGCAGTACATCTGCTTGCAATACATCTTGTTTTTCAGACGATTGCAAAAATAACGTCCAAGTTTTTTTTGATTTTTCATAAAAAAAGCTTGTCTATAGCATCACTTACTACAGACAAGCTTTTTTGTTGATGAAAAGTTTTCATTGACCACCATAAGAAGATCAGCTGTAAAACGGTTGACTTCTTTTGGCGAGAATTATTTAAATAAAGAGCTATTTATACTCTCCCCAAGCCTTGATATCGATATCCTCCAGCTTGGTGGTGCAGAATGCATAGATGAATGCACTCGCCAGACGGCTGTTGGTAATCAATGGCACATTCAGGTCGATGGCAGCACGACGAATCTTGTAACCATTGCTCAACTCGCTGCTGGTCAAGTTCTTCGGAATATTCACTACCATATCAATCTCGTGGTTATGGAGCATCTCCAAAGCCTTTGGTGCACCGCCTTCTGCCTCCTCTGATGGCCAGAGCACACGGGTGTTCTCAATGCCGTTCTCGGTGAGGAACTTGCTACTACCACCAGTTGCATACAGCTTGTAACCATGCTTAACCAGCATCTGGGCAGCATCGAGCAAATCTACCTTCTGCTTGGCAGAACCTGTAGAAAGCAGGATGTTCTTGGCTGGAATGCGATGACCCACAGAAAGCATACTCTTCAAGAGGGCGGTAGATGTATCGTCGCCCAAGCAACCTACCTCACCCGTACTGCTCATATCCACACCCAATACTGGGTCTGCCTTCTGCAGACGGTTGAAGCTGAACTGGGATG
>ERZ1034976.2114-NODE-2114-length-14037-cov-25.885424_pt1 | contig 14037 bp, 8 predicted proteins | sample MGYA00520623_ERZ1034976 | MGnify/ENA primary metagenome ERZ1034976 (study PRJEB33766, sample SAMN09781774) | gut metagenome | biome: gut microbiome | host: Homo sapiens | place: Madagascar | study: EMG produced TPA metagenomics assembly of the PRJNA485056 data... | reverse complement strand
TATAAAGATTTTCACCTCTTTATTTTTCCAAGTGCAAATATAATAGAAAGGGCAACAGCTTTCAAATTCAAAGCTTTTGCCCTTTCAGGGCGACCTTGTTTTTTGCCAACATTACCCAGGGCGCTGCCCTGGGCTAGGAGCTTTTGGGCTTTCAGCCCGTCCTCGTCTGCCATTATTTAGACTTGTGACACACCCTCACTTTCTGATATTTTAGAATTTCATTTTATAGACGTTGGTTTCTCTCTTTTCGAAGCCCAGGCTCTGATAGAGCTGGTTGGCAACGATACGGGATGGGCGCGAGGTGAGCATCAGGGTTACCTCTCCCCTCTTCTGGCACAGTTCCATCACCTGCAGAATCATCAGCTTGCCATATCCCTTGCCGCGGAAGTTTCTATCCACCACCACATCTTCTATCCATGCCTTCCATCCGGTAGGGCATTGATAAAGGCAGAGGGTGGTCATACCGATGAATTGTCCATCGGATTCCAAGACATAGAGATGACTTTGGGATGAGGAGAGTAAGGTGTTCAATTCTTCCTCGGTGATAGTATGTACGCTATCACTCAACTGCGACAATAGGTTATTGATACTTGCCAAATAACCTGGTTTCAATTCTGTTAATTCTATCAATCTAGGTTCTTTCATGGTGCAAACTTAGCATATATTTCGGAGATTGCCAAGAATAGCGGGGAATATTTTATTTTTTTAATAAAAGAAGAAAGGGCAAAAGCTTTGAATTTAGAAAGCTTTTGCCCTTCATATTTTTACTTCCAAGGATTCTCGGTTGGATAAGGCAGGCTAGCTGGCTGGTTGTAAGCGATATCCTTGATGCCAAGATACTTGAATACCTCGAACAGGGTCTTGCCTACGTGAGAGAAAGCTACAGCACCGTGGTGTGGATAGCCCTTCTGAACCAAGACGTGGCGATAGAAGCGGCCCATCTCGTTGATGGCGAAGATACCGATACCACCGAATGAACGGGTAGGAACATCGAGAACCTCACCCTCTGCGATGTAAGAACGGAGGTTACCCTCTGAATCGCACTGCAGACGATAGAATGTGATATCTGATGCAGCGATGTCGCCCTCCAAAGTACCACGGGTGAAGTCTGGTGTGCCACCATTCTCCAACAAACGGTTCTGAATCAACTGATACTTGATCTTACGGCTAGAGCACATCTTGCACTGTGGAGTGTTACCGCAGTGGAAGCCCATGAAGGTATCAGTCAACTTATAGTCGTACTTGCCCTTGATGTCCTCATCATAGATATACTGAGGAACTGAGTTGTTGATATCGAGCAATGTAACGGTATCGTCAGAAGCACACATACCGATGTACTCAGAGAGCGCACCATAGATATCTACCTCGCAAGCTACAGGAATGCCGCGGCTAACGAGACGGCTGTTTACATAGCAAGGCTCGAAACCGAACTGGCTTGGGAATGCAGGCCAGCACTTGTCAGCGAATGCTACATACTGGCGAGAACCCTTGTGAGCCTCTGCCCAGTCGAGCAATGTCAACTCAAACTGTGCCATTCTGCGGCTGAGATCAGGATAGTAGCATCCCTCGCCCATCTCCTTGGCCATATCAGCGCAAACCTCGTCGATACGTGGATCGTTCTCGTGCTCCTTGTAAGCTACGAGGAGGTCGAGCTCTGAGTTCTCCTCAATCTCTACACCCAATTCATACAAGCCCTTGATTGGAGCGTTGCAGGCAAAGAAGTCCTGTGGACGTGGACCGAAAGTGATAATCTTCAAGCCCTTCAAACCGAGGATGACGCGAGCCACTGGTACGAAATCTGCAATCATCTTGGCTACTTCTGCAGCTGTGCCTACAGGATACTCAGGGATATAACCCTTCAAGTGGCGCATACCGAGGTTGTAAGAGCAGTTGAGCATACCGCAGTATGCATCACCACGACCATTGATCATGTCGCCATCACCTTCAGCAGCTGCTACGAACATAACAGGACCATCGAAGTTCTTTGCAATCAAAGTCTCAGGAGTCTCAGGACCGAAGTTACCGAGGAATACAACCAAAGCGTTGCAGCCCTGCTCTTTCACTTCGCCCAAAGCCTTGAGCATATCTTTCTCGTTCTCAACTGTAGTCTGGCAGTTGAAAATTTCACCCTTGTACTCTTTTACGATGTTCTCACGGCGCTGAGTAGAAAGCGCGATTGGAAAACAGTCACGGCTAACGGCAATAATACCGAGCTTTACTTGTGGAATGTTGTTGCTTACCATAATTCTTGTGTTTTATATTAAGTTTTTATATAATTGACTTGTTTTTGCTGAGCGCAAAGGTACTAATATTTTTTGTTTCAGCAAGCATTTTAAGAGTTTTTTTATGGTGAAAAAAGTTAAAAACAGAAGATTTCCGCCGGAATGAAACATCCGATAAAGTTCCTGAAACATTTCATACACATCGATTGAGACTTTATAACAAATAAAAACACAAAGATTGATGGTTTTTCAAATTATTATTGTACCTTTGCACCGACAAAAACAGAAAAACGATTATGAACAAAGTCAAGACTATCTTTGCCTGGATATGGCAAAAGCTTTGCGCCTTTTGGCCTTGGTACAAGACATTGTATCAGGGAAGAGCGTGGTACACCAAGACGGTAGTCGCCTTGGCAAGTTGTATTGTCGCCTTTATCCTTTATTTAGGTGCTGTCGATATTAACTTCTTATGGCTTTTCGGTAAGTCACCTGGTTATTTTTCAGGTATTCTGAATCCTCAGACTTCCGAGGCTTCCTTGATTTATAGTGCCGATGGCAAGCTTATCGGTAAGTATTTCAATGAGAATCGTACTCCTGTAGAATACGACGAGGTGAACCCTGCCTTCTTCAAGGCTCTGGTAGATACCGAGGATGAGCGTTTCTACAAGCATATCGGTATCGACCCTATCGGCGTTTTCGCTGCTGCCAAGGATGCTCTCCTGCATCACAATGGCCGTGGTGCTTCTACCATCACGCAGCAGTTGGCAAAGAATATGTTCCGCGTCCGTTCGCAGTATTCTACGGGATTGCTCGGCAAGGTGCCTGTACTCCGCCTGCTCATCATCAAGAGCAAGGAGTGGATCATCGCCGTGAAGCTGGAGACGGTTTTCTCGAAGAAAGAAATCATCACCATGTATGCCAACACCGTGGATTTCGGTAGTAACTCTTACGGTATCAAGACTGCCGCCAAGACTTACTTCAATACCACTCCTAAGGAGTTGACCACCGACCAGGCTGCCGTACTCGTGGGTATGCTGAAGGCTACCACCTATTACAATCCACGTACCAATCCGGAGAACAGTCTGGCACGCCGCAACACCGTATTATATAATATGGTGACACACGGCGATCTGTCACATGCAGAATACGACCAGCTGAAGGCTGAGCCTATCAAGCTCGACTTCAAGGTAGAGGAAAACTACGACGGACAGGCTAAATACTTCCGTGAGGCTGTAGCCAACTACCTGAAAGACTGGTGCAAGGAAGAAGGTTACGACCTCTATACCAGCGGATTGAAGATCTATACCACCATAGATACCCGCATGCAGAAATATGCCGAGGAGGCTGCCCGCAAGCAGATGAAGCAGGTACAGCAGAACTTCAACAACCACTGGAGCATCCGCCGCACACAGGCAGGAAAGGGAAAATGGATGGGACAGGAACCTTGGCAGGATGAGAATCATCAGGTGATTCCAAACTTCATCCAGGGCATCGCCGAGCGACAGCCATTCTACAAGGATCTGGTGGCTCGTTTCCCTAACAATCCAGACTCCGTGAACTACTATTATAAGGAGTGGGTTCACCCGGTTAAGGTGTTCGATTACGACAAGGGAAGCATCACTATCAACATGACTTCAGAAGATAGTATCAAGTATATGACTACCTTCATGCACAGTGCTTTCGTGGCTATGGAGCCACAGACGGGAGCCGTGAAGGCATGGGTGGGCGACATCGACTTCGACCACTGGAAGTATGACAAGGTAACAGCCGAGCGCCAGCCGGGTTCTACCTTCAAGCTCTTCGTCTATACAGAGGCAATGAACCAGGGACTGACTCCTTGCGACAAGCGCCGCGACGAATATATCTCGATGGAGGTATATGACAAGAAGAAGCACGAGATGACCATCTGGAGACCATCCAACGCCAACGGTTCGTTCTCGGGTGACAGTATCCCTTTGAAGAGTGCCTTCGCCAAGAGTATCAACTCCGTGGCAGTACGCCTGGGACAGGAGATGGGCATCAAGCGCATCATCGAAACCGCCCAGAAGATGGGTATCAACAGTCCACTGGATGATACACCAGCCCTTGCCTTGGGTTCCAGCGATGTCAACCTGCTTGAAATGGCTTGCGCATACAGCACTATTTCAAACAATGGTAAGCACCACGACCCGGTATTGGTTACCAAGATTGTGGACCATGACGGAAAGGTGGTATATGAAGGTCCATCTACAGAAGAGCAGGTAATTCCTTACAAGAGTGCCTTCCTGATGCAGCAGCTGCTGCAGGGCGGTATGAAAGAGCCGGGCGGTACATCGCAGAGCCTTTGGGGCTATGTGGGCAACTACCGTGACACCGAATTTGGCGGAAAGACGGGTACGACCAACAACCACTCAGATGCTTGGTTCATGTGTGTAAGTCCTAAACTGGTAGTTGGTGCCTGGGTAGGCGGCGAATACCGCTGTCTCCACTTCCGCACCGGAGCCTTGGGTCAGGGTTCCCGAACAGCATTGCCAATATGCGGTTACTTCATGCAGTCTGTATTCGGCGACCCTGCCTTCCAGCAGTATCACGCCAAGTTCGACAAGCCACAGGATGGCGACATTACACGAGATATGTATATCTGCGCAAGCTATGCACCAAAACCAAAGGTAGATACTACCCGTGTGGATAGCACCGCATTCACAGAGGAAATCATCCTCGACGAAAACGGCAATCCTATTACCAAGGAGGTTCCTGCAGTCAAGTCGGAAGGAGAATCTTCTGCTTCAGGAGCTACAGAAGAAAAGAAAGAGAAGAAGAAGACAAAGCCAACAGAACAGCCTGTCAACTTCGACGACCTTTAAAAATAAAATATGATTGATCTCGACAATGCGGAGCTGCAGAATGCACTCCAAATCATACAGTTTACCCGTCGTTCGCTTTTCCTCACCGGAAAGGCGGGGACGGGTAAATCTACTTTTCTGCGGTACATCGCAGCCAATACCAAGAAGAAACACATCGTTCTGGCACCTACAGGCATCGCAGCCATCAATGCCGGCGGAAGCACCCTGCACAGTTTCTTCAAGCTGCCCTTCCACCCCCTGCTGCCCAACGACAGTATGTATTCCGTGCGCAACATCCGGAATACATTGAAGTATAATTCCGAGAAAATCAAGATTATCCGTGAAGTGGAACTCATCATCATCGATGAGATCAGTATGGTGCGTGCCGACATCATCGATTTCATCGACAAGGTGCTGCGTGTGTATTGCCGCAATATGAGGGAGCCGTTCGGCGGAAAGCAACTTCTGCTGGTGGGCGACATCTATCAGTTGGAACCGGTGGTAAAGGAGGAGGACCGCAAACTGCTGAATCCTTTCTATCGCAGCAGTTTCTTCTTCGATGCCAAGATCTTCCAGCAGTTCCAGCTCGTCAGCATCGAACTCAAGAAAGTTTATCGCCAGAGCGACCCTGTCTTCATCGGCATCCTCGACCATATCCGAACCAGTCAGGCGCAGAGTCAAGACCTTCAGCTGCTCAACCAGCGGGTGGGTGCCCAGCTCGATGAGAGTGATTCCAAGCTTGCCATCACCCTCTCCACCCGCCGCGACACCGTGGATTACATCAACGAGAACCAGCTCAAACTCCTGCCAGGAGAGCCAACACTCTTCCGGGGCAATATCCAGGGCGAGTTTCCGGAAAGCAGTCTGCCTACCCCTATCGAACTGTACCTGAAGACCGGAGCACAGATTATCTTTATCAAGAATGATATCGAGCATCAATGGGTGAACGGTACCCTGGGCACCATCATCGGGTTCGATGATGAAGATGATGCCAAGATATATGTACGCACGGAGAATGGACAGGATGTGATGGTGGAACCAGCCGCCTGGAGCAACATGCGCTATCATTTCAACGAGGTGGAAAAAAAGATTGAAGAAGAGGAAATAGGCAGATATGAACAATATCCTATCCGACTTGCCTGGGCAATTACCGTACACAAGAGCCAGGGTCTGACTTTCAATCAGGTGAAGATTGATTTCACGGGAGGAGTTTTTGCAGGCGGTCAGACCTATGTGGCATTATCCCGCTGCACCAGCCTGGAAGGTATCAGTCTGCAGGAACCTATCCGTCCCAGCGAGATATTCGTCCGCAACGAGGTGAAGCAGTTTGCCCGCCAGTATAACAACCAGAACACCATCCACACGGCGCTGACGCAGAGCAAGGCAGATCGCCAATACCACGATGCCGTAAAAGCGTATGACAAGGGTGACATGCAAACCGCCCTGGATAATTTCTTCCTCGCCATCCACAGCCGTTACGACATCGAGCATCCGCTAGCCAAGCGCTTCATCCGCAAGAAGCTGAACAAGGTGAATGAGTTGCAGGCAGAGAACGAGCGGTTGCGTGAAGTTATCAAGCAGAAGGATGAAGAAAAGAAGAAGCAGGAGAAATTCCTGAAGCGCCTAGCTACGGAGTATGTGATTATGGGTAAAGAGTGCGAGAAGGAGGGAATGAAAGAAGCAGCTGTCACCAATTACAGAAAGGCGCTCACCCTCTATCCTAGCCATCCCGAGGCAAAGAGAAGGCTGAAGCATCTCAACGAATAATCCCCCAAAAAGGTGAAGGCATTTCAGAGACCAATCATATAAAAAGAAAGTGGTTGACAAAACGGAAAACAAATCCGTTTTATCAACCACATTTTTTATTGATTAAAACTTAACCTCATAGGTCTTGCCCTTCTGGGTCTTCATCTTCTTCACCTTATCTCCATATCTTACCTGGCAAGGTTCGCCGGAGCCGGAGAGGATGACAGCCTTGGTAAGACGGCCGTTGTCCCAATAGATATCCACCGTGAAGTTACCCTTGGCACGGAGACCCTTGATGGAACCCTTCTGCCATGCATCAGGCAGGGCTGGCAGGAGATGGATAAAGCCCATGTGACTCTGCATCAGCATCTCGGTGATACCCGCTGTGCCGCCAAAGTTACCGTCTATCTGGAATGGAGCGTGCGTATCCCAGAGGTTGTCCAATGTTCCATTCTTCAGAAGATTGCCATAAAGCTTGTAGGCATGGTTGCCATCGTGCAGACGAGCCCACTGGTTCAACTTCCAACCCATAGACCAACCGGTAGCACCATCCCCACGATGCTCCAACACCACCTTGGAAGCCTTCGCCAGCACAGGAGTGGTGATAGGCGAAATGGTGCGGCCCGGATGCAGACCGAAGAGATGGTTCACATGGCGATGCTCATCCTTAGGATCATCAATATCCTTCGACCACTCCATCAACTGTCCGTAACGGCCAATCTGATAAGGAGCAATGTGCTTCAGAGCATCTTCCCACAGCTTGCGATCCTTGGCATCCTTGCCCAGAATCTTGCTCGCCTCTACGGCATCGAGCAGAATCTCACGAATCACGGCATGGGCAAAGGTGGCACCCTCGTCTATCGGTCCGTGCTCCGGAGAGGTGGAAGGAGCCGCTGTATAGACGCCATCCTTGCGATGCCACAGATAATCTGTTGCGAAGTTGGCACTTCCCTTGATGATATCGTAGGCTGTCTCGCTCAGGAACTTCTTATCGCGGGTATAGTCGTAATAATCCCAGAGATGGGTAGCCAACCATGGACCGGCAAATGGAGAGAAGTTCCAAGACATATCCTCGCTTGCCAGCGGAGAAGTGAAACCGAAGATATTGCTGGATACAGATGTGGTCCAGCCACGGGTACCGTAATATGACTTGGCTGTCTTTTCACCCGGCTTCACCTGTGTCTGGATGAAGTCGAAGAGCGGAAGCTCACACTCGCTCAGGTTGGTGGTGCAGGCTGGCCAGTAGTTCATCTGGAGATTGATGTTGTTATGGTAGTCAACACGCCAAGGACCATCCACGTTGTTGTGCCATACACCCTGCAGGTTGGCAGGCATGTTGCCAGGACGTGAAGAGGCGATGAGCAGATAGCGGCCAAACTGATAGTAGAGCTGCTCCAGATAGAAATCCTTGGCACCCTTGCGGTAGTTAGCCAGGCGCTCATCGATAGGCATATCGTTGGCATTAGCCGCATCATTCAGATTCAGGCTCACACGATTGAACAGGCGGCTGTAATCCTTATAATGCTCCTCCAGCAACTGCGCATAGCCCTTGACTTCTGCCTTGCTCACCCAGTCCTGAGTGGTAGCAAGTGGATTCACGCCCACATAGGTCTTAGGATCATTGTAATCAGGGTTATTGTTTGCCTTGTAATCGGTATCGGCAGAAATGAGGAATACCACCTCGTCGGCACCCTTTACGGTCAGCTTTCCACCTTCGTTAGAAAGGCTACCGCCCTTGTTGATGGCACGGATGCGGATGGCATACTGCATATCGTTGTTATCGAGACGTGCATCCCAGAGCAGACCGTTCTTGCCGTCAGCCACCATCTTGCCCGTAGAGACAGGGTTAGGCGCATAAGAGAATACGAGATTCTGCTTACCAGGACGGGATGCCTTATATCGGATAGCCATCACATTGGCTGGATAAGAGATGAAATATTCACGCTGATAGCTCACTTCATCCTTGACGAAAGAAACGGTAGCCAAAGCTGAATCGAGCGACAGGGCACGGCGATATTTCGACATACCCACGGTGCTCAATCCGGTTTCGATATACGCCTCGCCCATCGTGGTAAAGCTACCGAAACGGAATGGATCCTCGGCATAAGACTCGTATGGCACCGGACTGTTGAAGTTCTTGCGGGTAAGCTGCGAAGCCTTCTCCCAGTCGTTGGCAGCAAAGGCATCTCTGATTTCCTGCATCACATGGGCAGAATTCTTGTTCACATCCCAATAGTAGGCAGCGCCCTTCTTGGTGTTCGGACCGCCACGCCAGAGCGTCTTCTCATTCAGGGTGATACGTTCAGCCTCTACCGATCCCAGGATATTGGCACCGATGCTTCCATTACCGATAGGCAATGATTTTGACTCCCAATCCGAATCCGGATTGCGGGCGGTATCACCAGCCGAGATTGGCTTCTTGTGAGTCCACTTCTCAGGATGGCCTCCATACCAAACTTGCTGTCCCTTCAGGGTAACAGGCGTGTCGAACCAGTAAGACAATGCTGTCTTCTGCTGTGCGGTGGCAGAAAGTGCCCCCAGCATCGCAAAGGTTAAAATAGATACGGTTTTCTTGTTCATTATATATTATATTTAGTCTGATTACTTATTTTCAGATAACCGCTACAAAAATACGATTAAAAATCGACATATCCAAATATAGGGTCATAAAAAACGAGGATAGCCAGCATTTTTTCAATACTTGCTATCCTCGTCTTGCTATTTCATATCGTTTCGGGTGGCTTAATACCACTGTACGGCATTCGAATAACCGCTTCGCTTGTCATACTTCAGGGCATCCGTCAATGTGGCTGCATTGCATCGGAAGGTGAAGTTATAGCTGGTATATGGCGCCAGCACTACCGAACAGCTCATGTTGAAGCAGTGCAGGTCACGGGCCAGACTTGCGGTGGTCATACTCAGCTTATGATTATCAAAATCATAACCGGAAGAGAAGCTGATGTTCCATCCGTCGCTGATACGAACGTTACCGCTCATATTCAGGTTCTGGGTGAACTTGTATGGATATCTCATCGATTTCTCGTTGAACTTCTCTCTTCGGGTATCCTCACGCATGGTGATACCATATCCGAAGGTAAGTGACCATGGCATCTTGAATGCCATATAGCCGTCCGAGTCGGTCTTGGCCTTTCCGCCACCGCTCTTCTTGGCTCCCGTCTTTCCCTTCTCCATACTGTCGTCCACGTTGCTCTCTATGTCGGTATCCATACCTTCATCGTCATCGTCCTTGCGCTTGTTCTTGTCCTTGTCGTCCTCATCACTGCCTCCGCCGAAGAGTTTCTTCAGTTTCTCAGGATTCAGGGTGAACGAGAAGTTCTGCGACATACCCTGGAATCGTCCGAACCTGCCCTTGCCCCACTCCGTATGGGTACCTACATAAACATTGTTCTGGTCATCCAGCTCGTAGGCATAAGTGGCAAACACGGCGTTCATGTTGAAGGTATAGTTCTTCCACCACTTCAGTCTGAGGTTGATGTTCATATCGCTCCAAGGGCGAACCTTGGCTGCGGTATTGTAGCTCATGTTGATGTCGAACGCATCAATGAGGCTCACCTTCTTCAAGCTGTCGTTCTTATCCCTCCATTTCATCTCCAGGTTGTTGCCCAGCGTGAAGGAAATGTTACCACTCTTGCCCTTGCCCGGCACGCCGTAGAGGGCATTCTGATATGGCGAATAACTTACCAGCGATACATTGCCGTCGGCATCAGTCTTCTGATAAGTATCCCAATAGCCGTAATGCGATGCTCCGAAATCAGGTGCATAGCTGAAGCTTACCGTCGGGGTGATCACGTGGCGGATCCTGTCTATCCTGTTGCCAAACAGCTTGCGGTTAGGAATCCAGAAGCCGTAAAGCTTGGTAGAGAGTCCTATGCTCATGTTCCAGTTATATACGTTGTGGAATCCGTAGGTGGTATCGCAAACCTCTTTCTGCGCAGTGGCATCCCACGATCTCTCCACCTTGTTGGTGTACATACGGTCGGTGAAATTGAACGATGGGTTCACGTTGAGATATTTGAAGAGGGTGAAGGATGCACTCACCGGAATCTGATGCTGCCATCCGTTTCGCCAGTCCTTGATGAGCGAACTGTGCATCAGCTTATCCTCCTTGGTATTGATACTGTTGGAGATATGTCCGGTATAGCTCATGGCTATCTTCTCGTACCATTTCTCATCACCCACCATCTTCTTTCTGCGGAAAGGATAGAAGCGGGAGATGCTGATGTTCAGGTCGGGCAAAGTCATCGCAATGGATGAGTCACGCATATTCTGCGAAAGGTTTGCCGTAGAACTGAGCGACATTCCGATGCTCGAGAAAGTGGTGCTCCAGCTTACGGAAGAGGTTCTCGTACTCTGCGTCATCGTCTGAGGATTATAGAGCGAGTTGAGGTTGTTGCGCTCATAGCTCGATGTGGCGAAGTTGACGCTTGCCGAAAGCGAACTGAACGGATTTGCCTTGGAATCCTGGCGGTGGCTCCACTGCACCTTGAAACTCTCCTGCTTGGTGAAGTCAGGCATTCCCTTGTCACCCGTCTGCGTATCCTGGTAACTGAAGAAGAAGGAACCGGAATACTTGTATCGCTTGCGGTAGTTGCTGGCTGCAGAAAGTCCCCACGAACCCTTGGTGTAGATCTCTCCCAGCAGTTTCAGATCCCACTTGTCGCTGATGGCGAAATAATATCCACCGTCACGGAGATAGAAACCGCGGTCGCTCTCATCACCATAGGTAGGCATGATGAAACCGCTGCTGTAGCTCTTGGTGAACGGGAAGAATCCGTATGGGATACCCAGCGGCATCGGCACATCGCAGACCACGAGATAGGCGGGTCCGAAGATGACATCCTTGCCCGGGCGCACCTTGGCTCTGGAGAGCGAGATGTAGAAGTCGGGATGCGGATCATCGCAGGTGGTATATCTGCCATGCTGCAGATAGATGACACCCGAAGAATCTCGCTTCGACTTCATACCGGTGAGGAATCCATCCTGCTGCTCGGTATATACATTATTAATAAGGGCCTTCTTGCTCTTGAAGTTGAACTTGATGGTATCGGTATCATAGGTATCATTGCCCATCTTGAAGACCGGTTTTCCCTTGATGCCTCCATCAGCCATCGAGTCCTTGGTACCGCTGGCTCTCACATTGCTCTTGTCCAGATCCATGGAGATGCGGTCGGAGGTAAGATCCATGTTCTCGTACTTCACGTTCGAGTTTCCATAGAGATGCGCCACCTTGTGGTGGGCATCATATACCAGCGAGTCGTCGGCCTGATACTGTACAGGTGCGTCGATGCCTCCCGACTTCTTTCGGTTGATACTGTCGAGTCGGATACTGTCATCCACCACCTTATTATGTTTCCATATAGCCTTCTGCAGGGAGTCCATCTGGGTGGTATCGGTCTCCGTACTGATGATTTCATTGCCGAGCGAATCGACAAAGACGGAGTCGCCCACAGCCACGGCAGTAGAATCCACCTGAGCCTTCTTGTCTTTCTTTTTAGAAGGCATACCCGGGTTTGCAACCATCATGGCAGCGATGGATGCAAACATCAGAACAGCTATAGTTGATTGTTTTCTCATTCAGAAATTATTGTTAAGAAGTCACCCAACTGAACTTCTATCCTATTTCAAACATCCGCTCCCATTCCTGGAAGCGCTTTACTCCTTCCTCGCCAAACTTAGCGAGACTTTTCTCTGCCTTTTCGATACTCTTTTCTTTGTCGAGATGAGTCTTGCTGAAGAATTTATCAGCATAGCAGATTACCTTCTCCTCCATGGTTTCCGGCAGAAAATCCTGGTGAGGCAGTGGCAGTTGCTGCTTCTCGATCTGCTCTTTCGTAATGCCGGCACCGGTGTGGCGCTCGCATACCCGAGCATGTCGCTCATATCCTTCCTTGCGCAGCAGTTCGGCACCCAGTCGGCCATGACAGATGTAAGGCTGCGAACCGAAACAGTGAATGCCAGGAGCATCGGTCTGGAAGATTCCGATGTCGTGAAGCATGGCTGCTTCCTCTATAAACCGGGCATCCAGATGCAGTTCGGGATGAGACGAAACAATCTGTAGCGCTTTTCGCGCTACAGATTGACTATGTGTGATGAGGATACGGCGAAGCTCCGTATCCTCTGGATAATACTTATCAATAATTGCTTGATAATCCATAAATTCAATGTTTACTCAGCGTTGCGCTCAATGTAAGCGATGACATCACCCTTGCGGATCTTGCTGCCCTGCTTAGCATTGATTTCCACGAGCTTACCACCCAAAGCGGCAGGAACAGTCTCAAACTCACCCCATGGAGCGAGAATGTAGCAGAAGGCATCACCTTCCTTGTACTCCTTACCGATGAATGGCTCTACAGCTGGCTGGCACTCGCCCTCGCCCTGGAACTCCCAGAAAATCTGACCGGCTACTGGTGCTACGATCGCATCAGCCTTGGCATGCTTGAACTCTGCGAGCTGAGCTGGAGTCAAGGTGCTGCCGAGCTTGGCATCCTTTGCCTTCTGGAGGTCAGCCAGGAAGTTCTTCTTAGCCTGACCGCTCTTGAAGTTACGATACTGCTCTGGGTGCATAGCGAGCTCAAAGAGCTCCTCGTCGTCCTGACCATACTCCCAACCGTTCTCGTCCATCTCCTTCTTGAAGTCGTCGAGTGCATTAGTAAGCAATGTATGAGCATCTACATCTGTAAACTCACGACCCTGCTTCTTGGCAAGCTCTACGAGTTCTGGATCAATCTTTCCAGGAATCTTACCACTCTTACCGAGGATCATACCCCACATAGAATCATCCATCATGACGAAGCGGCCCTTGCCCTGCTCCATGGTGAGGAGGTTCATCAATGAGATGTTCTTTACATACTGGCTGAATGGTGTTACCAATGGAGGATAACCTACGCGTGGCCATACATACTCTACCTCGTCGAAGAGCTTGATCAGGAGGTCGTCCATAGACAACTCTTCCTCACCCTTCTTCTTGCGGATGTTGTTGATGGTCTGACGCATACCGCCGAGGTCTGCCATCATAGAACCCATCATACCGCCAGGGAGACCACAACCGAGCAACAATGAAGACATGATCTTGTTACCTGGGTTGATGAAATATCCGAGCCACTCGTCGATGAACTCCTGAGTCATGGCACGAGCCTTCATGTAAGCGCTCATGTTGATCTCAGGCACCTCAAAGCCCTCGTTCTTCAGCATGCTGATGACAGAGATTACGTCTGGATGAACCTTAC
>ERZ1034976.2109-NODE-2109-length-14073-cov-49.215509_pt1 | contig 14073 bp, 9 predicted proteins | sample MGYA00520623_ERZ1034976 | MGnify/ENA primary metagenome ERZ1034976 (study PRJEB33766, sample SAMN09781774) | gut metagenome | biome: gut microbiome | host: Homo sapiens | place: Madagascar | study: EMG produced TPA metagenomics assembly of the PRJNA485056 data... | reverse complement strand
AACTTATTCGTGAATTATTCATATTTGTAAAATTAATTTTGAACAGTTACTTATTATAACAATAGTTCTTTAAAATTTGAGTATATGGCTACGCAGCCTTAGGCTGCCAGCCAATGAGTTCTTTGACAATCTTACTAATTAAAGTTCGGTTCGGTCGGCATCGGGACATGTCGAAAATTAAATTCGTATAGTTCGCATTGAACATCAACGACTTAACTTTTGCCATGGAATTGTCCATACCATTGTCTTTCATGAAGACCTTGGCGGCATTCAGTGAGGCGAACGATGCGTTGAACGCAAAGTCCAACTGTCTCTTGTGTCTTGCCTGACAATCCATAAGTCCCGTAAACTGCTTGCTGTCGCGATAGCAGAACTCTATCTGGAAACGAGTGCGGTATGTCTTCAATACTTCTTCACCCGTCATTGAGAGTTTTGTCGAGAAGAACAACTTGCACTTTCCACCGGGCATTCGCCAGATGACAAGTCGCACCCTCTTCTTCAGAGCTTTGGCATAAGCCTCGAGGGTGTACGCCTTTCCGTCCAGACCATCAATGTGCAGTTCTTCCACGCATGAGAGGTTGAGGTTTGCCAAGTCAATCTTGTCTCCCTTGATTCTTGGTCGTCCACGCCTCTTTTCCCTCTTGGGAATGTAATGCAGACAAGCGTTGTCACGGAAGCGGCTGACCAGATAGAAGCCAAGCTCCGACATGCCCTTCTCGAACGTTGATGTAGAGAAGAATGCGTCAGCCACTACTATATCAGTGATACTCAGCAGTTTTTTTGAATACCGCTTCATAACACAGATGTAATATTCGACGAGTATCTTGTTCCTCATCTTCAGCGCGGAGTTCCCTATTGTCTGATGGGCACGCAGCATCATGCACTTGTTGCTGGCAGCATCCAGCAAGCCGACGCCCATGATTTCAAGTCCGTGCTTCACCGCCCCTGCACATCCCGACCAGAACCGTCCGATATGAGGAGTCTTCTTGCCGGCCTTGCTGATATAGCATGGGTCTATGGCAATGGCAAGTAAGCCATCCATGTCCAACACACGCCTTGCAAGAGACAGCTTCAATAGAAGCCAATCGATGCAGTCTTTCTTCTTGCGGTTAAAATTCTGACGATAGGTTTGCTCGCCGTGCTTGCCGTAACGAGCCATCTGTGTGAAGTTTATCTTTCTGGGTAGAATCATATATAAAGTCAGTATTTCGATGAGCAGAGTCTGGAAAGTTTTTGCCAACTTTGCACCAGATTCTTTCATTGATGTACGGATTGCATCCTTGAGGATCTCCTCATATTGGCTAAGTGGCTCTGAAATCATCATACTTTTAATGTCTTGACATCAACTGTAAAGGTACTAAAAATCAGGCACTTAGCCAAATTTGTTTAGTTATGTTTTGTTAATCAACTCGCTCATTTTCAAACAATTATGTGATTATTAACAGAGTATTGATCACGAGAATTGCGATTTATAAAACCTGCAATCGTATTGGCTAGGGTTGCCAATACAAGTTGACAAAGAAAAGTATCTATTTTCATAGGCAATTAGTTTTTACCATTGCCTCTCTTCTGTTTTGTATTCATATTAGTAATGTATGTACATCTTTATTACGAATTTCAGTTTGAATTTCATCCTATTTTATGGTTTCCCTTGTGAATTCTAAATGATATTTTCTAAGAATGCACTCGGCACATAAGCACTTGCAACAGTCATTAAACCATCAATGACAATACCTATTCGTTGCTGTCCTTGAAAACGTGCAACCTTTCCAATGACTCCCTTAAAGACACCCTCGATGACACGCACAGTTTGTCCAGCCTTAAATTTCTCTACGCCTGAAGGTACGAGGATGATGTTCTCTGCTTCGGATGCGCAGATGATTTTAAGACTTTCGATTTGGTATTCGGGGACAACAAGTGGTCGTTTGGTGATTCGTGCGCCTTCGTGGACGTGACGATAGTAAAAACGAAGGAATGGGAGATTTACGTTGTCGTAAACAAAGGTTTTGAGTTGTTCTTCTGTGCCGTAGGCGAAGAAGATGTTAGGTAAACGTGACTCAGTAACAACTTTACGCTTACCATTTATAAGTTTAACCGTATCGATGGTAGGATAGAAAGCCGTAATGCCTCTGGCTGTCATATAGTCATATGCCTTTTTCTCTCTGCCATAAGTGGTACGTAAGGCATACCAATGAGGTATGTATTCCTCTTTTTGGGGCTTAGGCTTTGCTGCTATATGTGCATTTCTGGTGGACACCCCTGTTTGTGAACTCTCCGCAGATACAGTGCTTTGAGCTTTGGGGAGGGTGTTGGAGGTAAGTCCAACACAGGGAGGAGTTTCACCACCTCCTACGGTGTGTACATCTTTTAATGTACGTTCATCGACTTTCATATCGGTGTTAACTTATTCTAAGCAGAACCCAGTTAATAAATTGACACAAAAAAAAACGTGGAATCGTCCTGTTGTCCATTCCACAGTCTGAGGCTCTAGCAATTGCCTTTCATAGTTGAACAGACAACATCAGAGCCCACGCCGATATGAAAGTCATGCCCGTGTAAAGAGACCTATATAATACATTTGATTGCGCCCGAAAGGGTACGATCTATGCTTACAAGGTCTCCACGGGATTGAAATAATCACACCCGGGACATCTACCGTTGACCACGTTCAAGACTATGAATACTGTGAACTTGCTAGATTTACAGACTGTCTTAAACACAGCGTCGATAAACGCCTTCCATTATGTCTGGATTGCTATTTCCACCCAATGCCTACTTCGTATAGATATGTCAGATACGTAACTTCGCTACACTCAGCACGGCTTAAGCTACCGACTCGGTATCATGAAAGAACTCGTCTTACAGTGACAACTGCGGTCTGGCTATATAATCCGACAGCAAAGATACGAAAATTTATTGAGAAAAGTCAAGAAATGGCAGGAAATATCAACTCTGTAATGTAAATTTAAGATTATTTAAGTCTAATTCTTTGATACCTCGGATTTTTTGTATATATAAATGCTGTTTTTATTACGATATGATATCAAAACGTGAACGGAGAGCTATCTATGTTTAGATAATTTATACAAGATTAAGAAAAGGTAGCAGCAAACAAACTCATAATAAGTTTGCTTGCCACTTTATAAATAGAACAATTAAAGACCAATTCGGACCTTCCTTTCTTGTTGTACTATTGTATCAGAGTGGAATTCTCCCGATTTGATTGTATTGTTATCTGTTTGAGATTTATCACTTATATCCTTTTCTGGAACAGGTGGTGTCAATTCAAGTTGTATTTTCCTGTCCAATACCGCCAGTTCCGCTTTCAGACCTTTCAGTTTTTCCTCTTTCTTCCAAGTCTTGCCAGCTATCTCTTCCAGTTGCGGTATTTCCTTTTCCAAAGCCTTGCATCTTGAATCATACTGCTCAATGTAGCTTGGTATCTTCTGTAAGGCATTCAGAAAGTTGTTTGCCGCTGCTATCGGGTCCGACTTGGCAATGTGACCGTAGTTGTACTGGTACTTGTAATTGCCCTCGACAAAAAAGCGGTTGTCAACAAATGGAAGACCATTCTCGAAACTTGTCTTGCTGACAATCTTGACAGGGAATCCGTAGATTTCTCCAATCCGCTTGTATTGTCCGCCAGTTGTCTCTTTCTCCGCCAACATTTGCAGATGCTTTCCTATAACCTCTAAGTTCGTGGACTCCACACCATCAAGAGTGATGAGGTTGAGGATGTTGCCGTCCTTGTCTTTCCTGGCTTTGCCCATAAACTTGCCGTAGTCCTCGGTCATTCCCTTGAGAGAGGCTTTGTTGTTGCCCAGCTCTGCCGTCTTTGACTGCAATTTTGTTTCTGAGTCACGCTTACCCTTGTTAAACGATTTGCGCTCACCCTCCAGAGAAGCAATCTTCTTCTCCAGCTTCGCCTTGTCAAGCAAGTCGGTATTTCCGGAGAGAATAGCCATATACTCGGAAAAATTCATACCCGATTTCTCGTCCATCGCTCCCTCGTCAATGGTTCTCGCCCCCAAGGCTCCGCTTTTCAACTGCGAGATGAAAGTCTGCTTGCAGTGCAGGAGGTTGAACTTGTACGAGTCAAGCGACTTTTCCACCGCATAGATGATGACATCCACCTTGTTGTCGGCATACAGCTTGGCAATCTCGTTACCAGCACGCACACCTCGACCGTCACGCTGTGCCAAGTCTGACGGTCGCCACGGTGTATCCAAATGATGGATAGCCACACACCGTTTTTGTGCGTTTACGCCTGTACCCAACATGGATGTGGAGCCGAACAATACTCGTACCGAACCCTCGTTCATGGCTGCTATCACCGCCTTTCTTGCCCTCTCGTTCTTGCACTCCTGAATGAAGCGGATTTCAGATGAAGGTATTCCATAATCCTCTATCAGCTTACGCTTGATTTCAGAATACACGTTGAATTCCCCAGGTCTGTATGTGCCAAGATCTGAGAATACGAACTGCGTGCCCCTGTGATTGTCATAGCGTTTGTAATAGTCCGCTATCATCTTGGCACAATGGCTCGCCTTGTTGTCGGGATGATCCTCACAAGTCGGGTCTATCATGCGCATGTCGAGTGCCATCTTTCGGGCATAGTCTGTGGCTATGAGCATCTTCGCCTTTTCCTCTGTTTCCGATAATGGCAGTCTGCCGAGGATGGTGGCATCACCCGTCTTGGCAAACTCCATCAGCTTTTGGATGAAATCTTCCTGCTCTGGTGTCGGTGGTATGTTATGAAGAATCTCGTTCTTCTGTGGTCTGTCCACGCCAACTGCCTCCGCCGTGCGATAGTCGGTTATCTCGTTGTAGAAAGCAGCAAGCTCCGGTACCTTGATGAAGTATCGGAAACGCTCCTTCTGTACGATGTTGTTGGTGACGTTAAACTCGAAGTCGGTAATAGTAGCACATCGACTGAGCACGGTGAAGAATGCCGACCAAATCGTAGTCATCGACCATGGCAAGGTTGTCGAGGTTGGCAATCATGAATCATTGACAGCCAAGAGAGGTGCATACTATAATTTGGTGAAGAATCAGTTGGAATTGGGAAACTAAAATGCTTTTGATATGGAAAAGAATGAAAAAGATTTAGATAATATAGAGTTGAGAAGTGAGAAGGTGAGGAATGTGATAGGCAAAGTTCCTCCTCGCCTCGTCAGTTTGGGAACTGTAATCATTACTGTTATAGTCCTTGCCCTCGCTGTCGCATTCTACAAAATACCTTATCCTATATCCATAGAGACTAACGGTGAGGTCGTTAATCATAGAATGGTACAGGTATTTGTACCATACAAGTATCTGTATCTTTTCAATGAGCCAAGAACTGCTCATGTTTCCTTTGAAGGCTACGATAATATTTCTTATCAATTTGATGTGGCAAGCCATAGCACAAAGCTTGTACACAAGGAAGATGGCAACTATTTTAGGGCTATAGGCATAATGAATACTGATGAGAAAACTGTGCCTGCATTGCAAAAGCATCAGAAAGCAAACATTAGAATTGTAATAAGCAACAAGACATTGTGGCAGCAAGTGTTTGGATAGACTTATACCCGAACACTTGTTGCTATCTCCATAAAGGATCGTTTTCCCATCTTTGTGGAAATCTACATATTCCGGTTGCATACCTTTTTCAAACATGTCAAGCATAAACACGCTACCGAAAACCTATTTAACGGCAAGTTTTACAGACGTAGAAACTGATACAGATTTTCATGTGTACATAGGAAATAAAGTCCACAAGACTTTACCAAAAAGAGAGTAGAAGCTCGTATAATAGACCTTCCTTCTTGATAGCATCGTTTATGCCTGAATATAATAGTTCCATAAACAACGTAAGCGGCTCCGCGTTTATACCTTGCATCATTCAAAAAAGCAGTAGCAGCTGATTAAACAAATGCTGCTACTGCTTTTTCCATCGGTCAGGAAGCTTCTGGTGCAGGTCATGTGAAAGATAAATATACAGGCGTGGAACTTGATGAGGTCGCTGGTCATTCATGGATTATTGATGGTTATGTAATAGCAACGCTAGATGATGAGTCTCACAATGTTCATGTTAAGGATTTTTATGTTCATAATAATATGGGCTGGGACGGAGCAAATAATGGCTATTATTTGTTAACGGCATTGAGTTCATCGCCAATGGCATACAAGGAAAGCTTTCTCGATTTGATTTGGACATGACGGACGAGCATACCTTGCAAGTCACCGACAAGACAACGGCAGAAGTCCAAACGGCAATACCTGTCAAACAAGATCAATGGAAAATATCTGTTGAGAGTTCAAATGGAAAAAGGACTTGGAGATACTTCACCAAAGAGCAAGTGGACAAGAACGAGGTTCGCAAGAAAGTTGAATCCATCCCTTTCGAGGAAAGGTAGAAATGCAACAATGTCGAGGCAACCATGTTCCAATATATCTTCCATACGAGAAATAACAAGACCAGATACCGCACAAAGATAAAGCATACTTTGCAAGCCATCGCAAGGTGTGCTTGGATTAACATGCGCCGACTTTTCTTGTATGACCTCGAAATGGGGCTCCAGATGGCAACAAAATAGTTCAAAGACCGAATAGCCCCACTTTGGGGCTATATTTAGGCAATAAGAGGCATTTTTGACGCTGTATAAACTGGTCGTTTGCCAACTTGTTGCCAAAGTTAGTTAACGCCAAGGATTGCGTAAAAACTTTCCAAGGCATATATTTAATTCAAATTTAACTCACTTTTTAAAGTGGAGTCAAGTTTATAAATTATTAACGAGTCCTGTTGACCATCTCATGCCCTGGGGGGTACTGAGTAGTTACGATTGTTGGCAATCATATTATGTGGAAATATTTTGTTCATATAATTTTATGTATTGGGATATATATAGGACGATGACAAAGTATCCAGTCTTCTACAATAAAACATTCGGATATGGACTATAATTTCAATTTCCCGAATATGTAATTTTGAAGTTCATTTTTTTTAATTCATTGTAACTCAATTCATATCTTTTATCAAAGATATTTTGCTTGATTATTTCTTCTTTGGAATATTTATCAAGCGTACTTTGTTTGAAGATTATCACTTGATATTTATCATTGGCCTGGAGTTCATTATCCGGTATTGGTATCTTTCCTATGAAGCTGCTATCATTTTCTGTCTCAATTAATAATTTACCACCAAATACTTCAAAAACATATTGAGGAGTTAAAAGGGTTGAATCTTTAAACATAAATTCCAATGCATAGATTTTTTCACCAGACTTATTCATGATTTGGATATTCTGCCAGTTTACGTCCACGCCTGGATCCTCTGCTAACCATGAGCACGCATTACATATAAGGCAAACTACAAAGAAACTCATTGCCTTGAAAATTTGTTTAGCTTTTTTCATTATATTTCTATCATTAAAATTAATTGCGAATTTAATTATTTATGTGTTAGAATCCAAATTTTAGCCCCATAAAAAGATTATGGGGCTATGTTTATTAAATGATAATAAAATCCCAAAAGACTATTTTTCCTTTAGTATTTGGGAATGTCTTATCTTGATGGCGGGTACCTAATCTTGGATTTATATATTTTGTATAATTCTTATATCTAAAAGCATTTATATCAAAGAAATCCGCATTATTTTTAGTATATCCTGGCGCTCCTTGACCATAGTGTTTATCAAAATACTTGGCTCCTAAATTACTTGCATTTACCTCAAACCATCTATCTTTGTGCTCCATGTGACTCCATTTTGAAGTAAAGGTAGCACTAGCCAAACTCGGTATCGCAATTACCGGGAAATAAAGAACTCCCCATCTCTGAGTCTGAATATAGTGCCCATATTCATGGACAAAAAGATGATCCCTCCAATCAGCAACATAATTTTTGGGACCAAGAGAATAATGACCTATGGTAAAAGCACTATTTTGATTTTTAGTAACTCCAGAAAGAGCTAACATACCATCCATATCAGTAACTCCATCAACTAACCCGATAGTATTACATACCTGAGAGGCTAAATTCCCTATAATAGAATTTGCAATTCCGTAAGTCCATTTATTCAGGATTTGTCCAAAGTTACCTTTAAACATTCCCATATCAATTTTCCATGCGTTCACAGTTCTTGTCCAATTATATTGACTTACATTAAATCCATGGTTTACCATATTTCCAAAGAAATCAGTTACCGCATTGAATATAGTAAACAAGAAAAATTCACCATTGGAATCTTTGTATAAAAGTGGATTGTTTATAGTATAAGAATACCTATTAAAATTCTGCGGCATATCAGGCATTTGTACGTAGGGATCCGGAGATAAGAAACGTCCTAACGCCGGGTCATAGAGACGGGCGTTCATGTTAATGAGTCCGAATTGAGTCAGGTGTTCATGTCCCGTATATCCCCGTCCGAGGAATAACTCTGGTTCTTTTCCAGGCTTATAGATGTCATGAGTATCAGGGTCGCGAAGACGGCCCCATGCGTCATAGCTCAGCTCCTGAACAAGACTGCCATTAGCAGTAACCACTTGTATGACGCTTCCCAAATAATCCCGCAGGATATAAAAGACCTGACTTACGGAACCTCTCTTTATGCAGACTGCAGGTGCATCATAGTACCCGCCTGACAGATAAAGGCTTTCTTTAACACCCTGTGCACTTTCATACAGTTCATAACATCCACCAAGGTAATAACGAGAGAACAAGTTGGTATTTTTATCAGATACAACCATCCGAACACGCTCTGATTCATCATCATAGACAAATGATGCTGTATAGTTGTTTTCAGAGATTGTATTGGGACGTGAAAATGACGTATAGGTTATTTCCTGTTCCCTGTATGGCACAGCATTTCCCGCAATATCTACTTCCGAAACGGCATACGGTTTATTTGATAGCCCATATTTGAATGTGCCTACATCACTTTTGTTGGTAATATTGCCTTTAATATCATAAGTTACGCTATTATCTCCGTATGAGGTGAGTCTGTTTATTCCATCATACGTGAAATCCTCAGTCAGTTTTCTCTTGTTATCCCTCCTTGTCTTTAAGTTAGAAGTTACAGGGTCAAATACATAGGAGAAGTCCTGATATGTCGTCGAGGAACCTGCAGCTTTCCGTCCAGTCGGTAAGCCGTAAGGCGTGTAATTATAGTTACGGGTTATATTACCGGTCATGATTTTTGTTGGCTGACCAAAAGGATTTTCCTCCAGAAGTTTGAATATCGTCTCAGTCCCATTCAGGTTTGTCTCTCTCAGATGCCCGTTAGCGTAAATATGGTTTTCCGTAGCCAGTACGTCGGATTTGGTAGTGTATTTTACAGAGCTTACATTGCCATCCAGATATGTGTATTCTTTCTGAAGCCAGACTCCATCTACCGTATTTCCTTTCCAAAGCTGGACTCTTCCAAAACTGTCATAGACATAAGATTTTGAAGTGCCGTTTGTCGAAGTTACGCCAACCAATTCATTGATGGCGTTATAAGAGTAAGTAGAGGTAAATTCTGGCATGGCTTTCTTCACAAGCCTCCCGTACATATCATATTCGTAGGAAATGCTTTTCCCATTGGCATCCGTTTCTTTTGAAACATTTCCATCCGCATCATATTCATACGCCGTATATCCCTTACTCGGATCTGATATCCCTATACGTCTTCTGAACTGGTCATAGCTGAAAGATGTCGTAATATTCCCCGGAACAACAACAGATGACGGTTGACCATCCACGTCAAGGTTATAAGTGACAGAACCTGTCGGGTCGGTAACAGAAACAAGATTATTCTGAGAGTCATAAGTGCGAGTAGTTAAAATATTATTTTCAACCGTCGTCACATTATTTCCACTGTAAGCATACGTAGTTTCCTTCCCTGAGGCTTCCTTACATGAAAGAATTCGATTATGGTCATCATAAGAATAATTGTTCCATAGGGATGGCGTATTTCCAAAGAATGGCAGGGATTGTTTTTCTACATTTCCGTAGCTATCATACAGCTTATCTATATGACAGACGGAACCATTAAACCGGGTTTCACCGTTCCTTACTTCCCGGTTCAAGGCATCATATACCTTTATGGTTGTCGGTTTTCCTGTTTGAAATGTACTCACTGCATACAGTCCATTCGTGCCTTCGGAAGACCACGCATAAGTCGTCGATTTATTTGTCTTATCAGGATAGTTTATCAGCGTTTCTCGACCAAAGGCATCATAAGAAAAGGCTGTCAGACCTCCTCTGTGGTCTTTTATGCTGTCAACTCGTCCATAATTATCGTAAGCGTATTCTTTTATAAGGCCCATTGGGTTTGTTACCTTAGCCAATCTTCCAAAATTATCATACAGATATACAGTCTTCGTATTATTCTTCGACTCATAAAGTTTTAATACTTCTGATATCGGATTACCATAAGTATCATAGCTGTAAATATATTGTTTGGACTGTTTTCCGTTGATATAATATACCTTTACGAATGGTTGTCGTTTAGTTTGTGCAGGTATATATTCCCTTTCTGAGTAGGTGGAATATCCTTTGGTTTTTGTAATAGTCCTGTCTGTGAGGTAGCCAAGATTATATCCGTCAGTCACAGTTGAATATGACGAATAAGTATTGGTATACTTGACATTATACCCATCAGAATAAGAAATATTCTCGCTTGTGGGGAAACCGTATGTATCGTATGTGTATGTTGATGTGGCGGTGAATCCCTTCAACAAATCTTTCTCGACCTTCTCAGTCAAAAGAATCTTGGAAATTTTATTGGACTGTGTTGATACGGCATACGTATAATGCTTTTCCAATTCCGGTGAAATCTCGCTTTCCGGTAGGCTGAATTTATAGGGTTTGAAAGTCTGTACCGTACTATATCCACGTTTGTCTGTATGCGTTATCTGTTCAAATCCCCGAAATCCCAATCCCTGTCGGTGGAACACAGCATTCCTGTACGTATAATAGTTATTATCCACGAGATTGCCGTTCATGTATGTTTCTGTTGCGTTGATTACAGCCAGCGGCTCTTGAATATTGACATAGGGGAATTGGGCATCATATCCCTTTGTATATACATTAAAGATATTTTCGGTCTCATTGATAAAATGATATTCGTTTTTCTCCACGACTCCAAGGCTGTTGACAAGTCCCGTCATCATAGACTCTTTAGTGTCATTTCTGGTGAACGAATACTTCGTGACCTTCCCGTCTTTCAGACAAACCATCTGGCTGAAATTGTTATGTCCATTGATGTCTGTAGGAACCAATACGGACTTGGATGTAGGATAACTGTCATAAGAAACGCTACTACCTACATTGTTGTCTTTGGCTAAATAAGTAAAGAAGCCACTTGTATCATACTTGACAAGATCAGTCTTTCCATCGCCATTGATGTCCTGTACGATAAAGCCGGTATTGTCCTGGCTGCTTTTAAACGTACCGCTAAAAGAAGATTTGCTAAACAGACCGTTACCCATGGAGTTATACATTGTCCATGAATATCCTCCACCCGAAGTACTTGCCGGAGAGACCAGGAGATCCATCATTCCATCTCCATTATATTCCCCTACAAGAATGTCACGGTTCTCGAGTCCTCCCTTATTAAGCCCTGTATAGGTCATCACTTTCCTTGCGGAAATGGAACTTCCCACAGCGTCAAACGTATAAACGTTAACGCCGTTTTCATTAATATGGCATAAATCAGTCTTTCCATCCCCGTCGTAGTCCATTGCCAATAATTTATCAGTATGGTTCGCGGCCGCTTTAGGATCTAATTGCTGTACTCCGACGAACTCCACATTAAACGGTAAAACATGCCCCTGATATAATATTTTGTTATTCGGAAGGTCGAATATATAGCATTTGGACGGTTTACTCGTATCACCGAAAGGCTGGTGAACAGATACGGCCAGAATTTCCATCTTACCATCTCCATTGAAATCTCCCGTGTAATAGAACTTGGGTTGAATGCTTTTTTTACCATCCGCATCCTTATAGACCGTTGGGAATGAATATGTCCTGGAATAAAGCTTTCCCAGCCCAGTGTACAGATTTGAACGATAGACGGTAAAGGTCACCTGGTCATTGTCATTGACAACCAAATCATTTATCTTTATGACATATTCCTCTTGTTTTCCTTCAATATCCGCACAAAGAATATCCACAAAACCAAGTTCCGTTTTTAAGTTAGGCATTGCTGATGCCCAACTGTCGTTCAGACCGGCATATAGAAATATTTTCTCATCTCCGGTATATTTGTTTTCAAAACGATTTTGTGAATGGCGAAACATCGTGCTATTTCGGTAATGTTTCCAATACGGATTAAGGTTTGGTAGAGCAATCAGACCATCAGCATCACTGTCGTAGTCAAACTTTCCTCTTGTAACCTTAATCGAACTTGGATTGTCAGCCACATACCATTCATATAATTGTGTCGTGCTTTTCGTAAATCCGGATGCCTTGCCTTCTCCATACATAAAAAGAAGAGGATTATAGGATTTTCCATTGGCAGCATAATCCACTTTTGTCAAGAGTGAGACATTATTCTGTGTCGTATAAGACAATGAATAAGTTCCCAAGTTCTGGGTTCCAAAATTGCAGGATATAGAATTCAATAATTGAGATTCATAGACTTTATAACCACCACAGAATGAGATGAGAGGGTCTTTGCGGGAGGTATAACTAAAGACTACGGAAGAACCGTTATAAGATATCTGTCTGATTCTATAATGAAAGTCAGAGTCATCATAGGCATACAAAATCTTATTTCCATTCAAGTCTGTCATACTTGTGATTGGATAATAAAGCTCATTAATAAAGTTAGTCGTATAGCCAAATACCCCCTTGTTGCCTTCCGGATAAAATACTTCAAAGTATTTCATTATATTACCGGAGTAATATCCCTTGGCTTTTATGTTCCCTTGTTCGGACTCATAAAGGATATAGCCGGAATAAGTGGCCAGCTTGACAAGCCTTATTCCATCAAGCACAAACGAGTCATTGTTATCCAGACTGACACCCTGCGTCTTGCCGTCATAATAGATGGACTTTCCTCCCCGTGAGATGGATGGAAGCCCAGATATAGACCAGCCAACTCCGACAACAGAGTTTCCTTGCTGACTGTTGTAAGTCAACGATAAATTGGGCTGGAAGCCTTTCATGCCCGGATATATATTTATGGGAATTTCGTATATCTTGGCTCCGCTTGGTGACGTTCCCGACTTTACGGCAATCTGTCCGACCTCCAGCGATGTATTTACAGCATAGGATGTCGGTACGTGTGTATTCGTTACAGAACGTGCCTGTAGCTTAGCCTGTCCCTCAACATTGGATAAAGCCTTAATTACGGCCGAATCCGCCTTTTCAATCCTTACGGGTGGATACAGCTTGGCATAGGCGGAATCCTCGTAATGCTTGTATTGTTCTTCAGTCCAATTTTTAAATCTGTCATCATCCTGTGTGTTCGCAAGTGTTTTTATCTGAGCAAGATGAAGGACTGTCTGTTCGGGTGCAGAAAACTCTTTAGACCAACCTATGCCTGTATTCAGTATAGACAGGATGCTTGCAATATATATTATTCGTTTCATGAGTGTTTGCTTAAAATTACTTTTTGATTATTTTCCAAGTCGTTTCCTTATTGTTTAAGGAAATATATAAGATGTAAATTCCGTTTGCCCGGGAACTAATGTCCAATTCCGTCCAAGGAGAAGAAGCATGTGTTGAGAGTATTTGTTGTCCGGATGTATTAAAAATGCGGAGAACACATCTGTCAGAATTTTCATAACCTGCAATTTCGATTTTTAATCTGCCCTTTGTCGGATTGGGGTATATCCGAATGTCTTTATCCGAGAGCATCTCCGAAAAGCATTCTGTTCTAGATGTCTCTTTATAAGAGGATTTTGCCTTCATTACAATTTCTCTCTTAATGCGATTGCCTGCGTTGTCATAACTATATTTGACACTTTGAGCTGATGCCGCATAAGGCATAACCCAGATGAGCAACATGGTTAATTTTTTCTTCATAGAGCTACATTTTAATTATTATTCTAAGTAAGTGATCTAAATTATTTATATATATCAGTACTAATATGGTTCATTTT
>ERZ1034976.2106-NODE-2106-length-14081-cov-3.853914_pt1 | contig 14081 bp, 9 predicted proteins | sample MGYA00520623_ERZ1034976 | MGnify/ENA primary metagenome ERZ1034976 (study PRJEB33766, sample SAMN09781774) | gut metagenome | biome: gut microbiome | host: Homo sapiens | place: Madagascar | study: EMG produced TPA metagenomics assembly of the PRJNA485056 data... | reverse complement strand
CTCGTACGCCTGCTTTGCTTGGTTTTTCATCTACGAAACTTCGTCTTTGAGCAAAGGCCTTCCATAATTTCCCAGCTTGGCTTCATTGAGCTCAATGAGATAGGGCGCCGACAAACGCAATGCATGAAAGAGAAACTAATCTATGAATCTACCTCATAGAACCATACGAAAAGCGTTTGTTGAACATGTTCTTATACCATTTTTGTTATATATCCATAAGTAATGCATAACTTATGCAACCCATGAATAAAGGACTCCCTTTTTTTGGAGGAATACTAGACCAGACGCGAAATTATACTGAAAAGCGAGGTTACAGCGGTGCGCGTTGTAGAGAGGGAATGGCGCACCAGATTATTCCAGAAGGGTTAAGTCATCGCTGTGGCATGGAGGGAAGACCTAAGCTGAAAAATTTGCCTAGGGGATTTTTAGCAGGGCGAGTTTTTCAAGGTGTCTGATGCGCCATTACCTTCAATTTTGTCCATCAATGAATTGGAGGTGAAAAAACGGATGAAAGTCATTAAGTGGTTAGACGAGCACTTTGAGGAATTCATTCTTATTGTTTTCCTTGTTCTTATTTCATGTGTCTGTTTAATACAGGTTATTTGTCGAAACGTGCCCGCATTTCCAGTCTTAACGTGGCCAGAAGAACTCATGCGCTTCCTATGGATAGCTACTGTGTTCCTTTCGCTGCCTTACACCATCCGTACAGAATCAATGTTGAGAGTTACTGCTCTCGTGGACATCATGCCATGGAAAGTTCGTAACATCATCAACGTAATTGTTGATGTTATTACGTTCGTGATGATGGCTGTTCTTACCAACGCGGCAGTAACCGTTTTGATGCGTATTGTAGAGAGCGGAGAGACCTCTCCCGCAATGCTTCTCCCTATGTGGATTATGTATCTCATCGTTCTCGTTGGCTTTATTCTTGGTGCGCTACGCAGTGTCGAAATGTTTGTTATCCATATCAAGCACATCAATGTTAAACCTAAGAGCACTATTGAAGAGCAGACTGAATTCGAGCTCGAATCAGGCAATTTTGATACAAGCGCAATTAAAGCTATGAGCAAGGAGGGGGATGAATAATGCCGGCAATTCTTGTATTTGTAGTATTTCTTGTCGTCCTCGCATTCTCCGTACCAATTGCTGTTGCGATGATCGCGGGCTCCTTAGCTCCTATTTGGATTACGGGTGTTGGCGGCAATGTTACTCAGTTAGTAACCAACGCATTTTCCGGTGCTAACTCAACGCCTATTTTGGCAGTACCTTTGTTCATCTTTGGCGGCATTATTATGGCCGAAGGTGGCATTTCTCAGAAACTGTTTAACTTCTTTGCATACTTTGTAGGCCGCTTCCCTGGTGGTGTACCTTGTGCAGTTGTTATTACCTGCTTGTTCTACGGTGCTATTTCAGGTTCTGGTCCTGCAACTGCAGCAGCAGTAGGCTCTATGTGTATTCCGTTCTTAGTTAGCTTGGGATACGAACGTAAGTGGAGTTCTGGCTTGATTGTAGTAGCTGGTAGCTTGGGCGTAATTATCCCGCCGTCTATTCCATTCGTTCTTTATTCTCTCGCAACGGGCGTTTCCACTGGCAGCTTGTTCTTAGGTGGTATTCTTCCCGGTATTCTCATCGGTCTTGTTCTGATGATTTACTGCGTAATTCACTGCAAGCGTCAAGGCGAAGATCGCGATCGCATTAATACTTCCATGAAGGAACTGCATGACATGGGTCTTGGACACCTGTTCATCGATAGTTTCCCAGCACTGCTTTGCCCTATTATCGTTTTGGGCGGTATTTATGCAGGCTTTGTAACTCCTACCGAAGCTGCATGTATCAGCGTATTCTATGCTTTGATTGTTTCTCTTTGGGTTTACAAGACAATTAAACTTAAAGACATCTGGGGCATCATGGTAACGGCTGTTCGTACGTATGGCGGTTTGGCATTCGTACTGGCATTCGCAACAGCATTTGGTCGTGTTCTTTCTCTTACCGGCGCATCTGCTGCGATTACCAACTTCATCACTTCTACCTTCGGTGAAGCTTGGATTGCGTTGACCTTCTGTATGATCCTGTTCCTTATCCTTGGTATGGTTATGGACACGGGTCCCGCAATCATTATTTTGGCTCCTATCCTGTTGCCTGCAATGGAGGCTTTGGGAGTCGACCCGGTTCACTTTGGTGTAATCCTGGTTTGTTGTTTGGCAATTGGTTTGGCAACACCACCATTCGGACTCAATCTGTTTGTTGTGTCGAACCTGTCTGGCGAAAAGCCAATGGATATCGCTGCCAAGGCTATCCCGTTCATTATTTCGTTCTTGGTTGCTTTGGTACTTATCGTGTACGTTCCTTGGTTCTCGACGTTCCTGTATCTGGGTCAGTAGTTGTCCAAGGGTGATTTTGAACTCCGTGGTGCCCGAGCTAAGCATCTTGAGCACCACGGATATTGAAAAAGATTTATCTGGGCTAAGTACAAAACGCTCTATTTGGTAAAAAATTTTGGAAGGAGATTGAGGGGAATGAAAGCAAAAATACACTCAAAAGCTTTGAATAAGTTTCTAGCTTTTATCGGTGTATCAGCACTTGCTCTCGTTTTGGCAATGGGCCTAACGGGCTGCAGTAGTGACAGCTCTTCCGACAGCTCATCGGGCGACAACGATGCGTATGCTGACCTTGAGCCTGTAACTTTGATTCTTGCTGACTCTACTGCAGCAGATTCTGCTGGTAACCTTTTGGGTCAGGAAATTGCTAACCAGGCAAATGAAATTACTGGTGGTAAGTTGACTATCGATTATCATGGAACTGGTGAGCTTGGTGGCGACACCGACCTTATCCGCCAGGAACAGTCTAACGACATTCAGATGGTAATCTGCCAGCCTGCACCTATGGTTTCATTCGTGCCCGACATGGCAGTATTTGACCTCCCAATGGCATTCTCTACTTATAATGCCGATCAGATTGAAACCGTGCTCAACGGCGACAATGAATTTACTCAGGGCTTGCAGGCATCCTTCGAGGAAGCTGACCTTCACAACTTAGGCTTCCTTCAGAATGGTACCTTCCGTGAGACCACCTCTAACAAGGCTCTGAACACTATTGAAGACTTCAGCGCTTTGCAGATTCGTACCATGGAAAACTCTAACCATATGGCATTCTGGCAGGCAATTGGTGCAGAGCCTACCCCATTGGCATGGGCTGAAGTTTACTTCGCACTTCAGAATGGCACTGTAGATGCTCAGGAAAATGCTATTGACACCTGCGCTGGCTCCAGCCTCCAGGAAGTCCAGGATTACTTGGCAATGACCAACCATATCCTGTATGCAAACAACATCAGCATCAACAAGGAAGCTTGGGATTCCTTGGATCCTGCTTATCAGGAAGCATTGACCCAGGCTATTTCTCAGGCTATCGACGTAATGAAGCCTAAGATGCTCGAAATGCAGGATCAGCAGCTCCAGACTCTGACCGATGGTGGCATGGAAGTTATCGAGTATGACCAGTTCTTCTTTGATGGCATTCTTGCTAACGAGCAGGTTCAGGCTCTCTACACTGACATCTCTGGTCAGACTGATGGTCTTTCCGACACTTTGGTAGCTGAGCTCCAGAAGACGACTGAGTCATAAATAGTGAAAGCGTAACTTAGTTGCAACCTGTTACGCGAGATTGGGATAGATCAATCAAACGACAGGTTGCAACAAAAGTAGCGTTTGAACGACAAGTTTTGTACTACGGCTTTTCTCTCTCTAAAAGAACTGCGCTGGAATTGTTCCAGCGCAGTTCTTTCCTTTTTAGGGATTAACTTCAGGTGTAGATCTTTCCGTTAAGGATTGCTCTTCGCGCATTTCGGTATTGGGTCAACCCCAGTACGCTTTCATTCGGATTGGTTTAAACGTGCTTTTGTTTTGGATCGATTTCAGTTCAGTTCTTAAAGGCTTCAGCCTGTTGAGGACGCTGAATGTCTGTATTAATGTGCCCTTACAATATGTCCTTTGCTAAGCGCATGGAGGATAAACGAAACATAAAATACCAGGCTAGCTAAAAAGAAAAGAGAGAGGGGCTAGCCTGGTATAAATGAAGGGGGATAAAGGGAGATGGTGAATTATTAATCAGCGCAGAGTTGACTAATTTTTGTTAAACAGAGCCTTCGTGTAAAGCGCGCGATATCGCTTAAGTTAAACAGAGCTCTTCGTCAAAAGTAGCCAACTGTCATCTTTGTATTCGAATGCCATTTTCTGCTTCTATCTTAAAACGAAAAAAGCCCGTCTCTTATAAAGTATGAGAGGGGCTTTAATAAAGTGTTTCTATAGTTCACCTGGCGTTATATGCATAGAGAAGAAATTAATCACTTTCGGTTTTGTTTTTTGCGGATGGCGAAGTAGGTGCAGTAACGCCGCAAGTAAATCCATACTTTTCATTGAAGTGTTTAACAACATAGTCTCTAAAACGAAGGGTTGCCCATCCCATTACGCTGTTTTCAGGCCATTTGAGATAGAGGTAGCGTTTGCGATGGATGTCACTTAAGGGGATAGTGGTGATCTGTTCACTCCATCTTCCGAGCCAAGTAATAGAAGGTGCTAGGGCAATGCCAAAATCATGCGCAACAAAAGACATAACGCGGTTGTAATCCTGATCTTCGATTACGGTATTGGGCTCGAATCCTGCCTGATTGAACATTTCGGAGATTATCTTGTAAAACGGAGAGTCGAATAATGTACTTACGAATGCTGCATTCGACAGCGCGATTAAAGGAATAGATTCGTACTTTGCAAGTGGATTCGTTTTAGCCACTGCAACGCAGACCTCTTCTTCGCCAAGGAGGAGATAATTGTGCTCTTTATGCGTATGAGGGCTCGCGAAAAAAGTGATGTCAGGTTGAACATTCTTAAGTTTTTCGGAATGCCAAGAAGCCATACGGAGGCTGACATTAGGGTATTCTTCCTTAAACCCAATGATGATCTCTTCGAAGCAGCCCATGGGAACAGGCGAATAGATATCCACGGAGAAATTCTTACTTTGGATAAATTCTGAAACATCGAGCTTGATCGATTCTGCAGAATTCAGCACGTTAAGAACCTTGGTAAGTGCAAAGCGTCCTGTGTCGTTTAAAACAATATTGCGACCAACGCGATCAAAAAGCGGAGCACCCAATTCGTCTTCTAGGGAGTGCAGACTGCGAGACAAACTTGGCTGAGAAGTGTGAAGTCGCTGGGCCGCTTTTGTGAGACTTTCGCATTGAGCGATGACGTAAAAATTTTGAAGTTGTTGCATTTCCATGGCAAAACATCTCAATCGTTATGGGGGACAAGGTATTCAGTTATATAAACGACAGTTATAAGAATCTTCAATAATAGTTACTTTAATTTTAGTGTGACAAAGCAGTAGCTCTTATACCAATACTGAATAAGTAAAGAACATTTTTCGCAAGAATGAATGGTCGAAGCTAAGACTAAACTTATGAAAAGGTGTATGCATATCCAGGAAAAATTCTGGTTTTACCGCTTATTGCTAGAGGGAAAACACCCTGATTATTGAGGGGCCGAGGGTGCTTACGACGGCTGTTTTACTAAAGAATATGCCTTGTCTAAGCTTTATCTCGTTGTGTATGGGGCAGGATACTATGATGCAAGAAAATCAAAGTTCAACAGGTGAAATGATTGAGTCCTCAGAGGGGGATTCTAAAGAAAAAGCACAGGGTGCCACGGAAACTTCGTCGCTTCTTATTACGGCAAACGAGGCTTACGAAAGCGACGACTCAAAGACTGTTATTGAGTTATGTAATAAGATCTTGGAAATTGAGCCCGAGAACAGAGGCGCATGGGAACTGCTCGGAAAATTCGGCGGGTGGGATTCAAAACTGTACGATTTTGATACTGATTATATTTTGCGAACCATCAAGCATGCTCTGGGTCTTGCGCCAGAAGAAGAAAAATACGATCTTGCAGCAGATATATACACAGCGCGTAAGCGTCAAATTTCATTGCGGCTCGAAGCTGCTTTAATGATGCCTTCATATCAGGGAGCAAAGCAGACTCATCAAATAATGATGGATTGGAAGCGTTTGTTAGCTGAAATTCCCTATCTGACTCCAGGCCTTATTGAAAGCGAAGTCACGCTGTGCAGCAATATTTGTACGCGCTCTAAAATGGGAATCATGCCAAACGATAGACTTGTGTACACTTCGTACGCTACGTTCAATCATAAAGAACCTTATGGTGAAACTTTCAGAAAGGCACTCGCATCGCGTGCTGAAAAGGAAATGGAGCGAGAAGCGGGTCGACTTTCCTCTGCGAAAAAGGAACTAGAGGAGCGCATGGGAGCATACCGTGCTCGGGTAGAGTCAGGGGAGATTTCAGCGGCAGAGGAAAAGGAGCTTCTACAGGATGAGCTTTCAACCTTGCGCAAGCAGCTGGCAGACGTGGTGGGCATGTCGAACGAAAAACTGTGTCAGCAGCAATATGATGAACTGCAAAAGCAGTTAGCGGAGTTGAAGCCCTATAAATTCTTTAAGCGCGCAGAGGTAAACGAGCAGCTCAAAGAAGTTGAGAAAAAGTTGAGCCAGATTAAAACACAAGTTGAAACTGCTACTGCCAAGATTCAACCTCAGATTGATGCCGTCGAGGCAAGAATAGCTGAAATTGAGTGTTAGTGCTGGTGCCGGTTTGCCGGGCGTTCTGGCCGGTTTGTTGGGCGTTCTGTCCGGTTTGTTGGACGTTCTGTCGGAGCGGCGCTAGTAACCGTTGAGGTGGGACTAACGCGACTAACGCAAGGCTACTGCTTTTGGGCGGCAATGCCTTTTCTTTCCTGTATGAATGAATCTCTTTTTAAAAACATTTAAAACTGCAGATAAAATACGCCAAAATAAGACCTAAGCAATATCGCTTAGTGATAACGGGGATAAGCGAGGTTGCGGCAGCGGTTGCAACCTTGGTCGCGTGCGGCTTTGGTGTGCCTGCGGCATTTGCTAAGGTTTCAGCCTTGGTTGTGCTTGCGGCTGTTTCAGCCTGCTGCAACTTGACTGCATTCAGCTTCAGCTGTTGCAGCCTTTACGCGAAATTGAATTTGAGGTTTTGTTCAAGGGAGAGGGGAAACCATGTACGCATCGAAAGAATTCGAGGGATTTGGTCCTCTGTCGGGCATTCGCGTTGTCGAGCTGGCGGAATGGGTGGCAGCTCCTGCTGCGGTACGGTGCCTAGGAGAAATGGGCGCCGAGGTTATCAAGGTCGAAAATCCCGCAGGTGATCCGCAGCGCACACAATGCTATGGATTTGGTGGTAAACGTACTGAAGAATGCGACCCTACCTACGAAAACGTAAATGCCAACAAAGATTGGATCAGCTTAAATCTGAAAACCGAAGAGGGCATGGCAATCTTTATGGATCTGCTTTCGACTGCGGACGTGTTTGTAAATGGCGTGCGTGACAAGGCGTTAAAGCGTATGGGCTTGGATTACGAAACACTGCACGAAAAGTTCCCTCGTCTTATTTGGGCTCAGATGCGCGGTTATGGCGAATTTGGCGAAATGCGTGATGAACCAGGATACGATGCGGTCTGTTGGGGATCGCGCGGTGGCGTGAATGCGGTATTTCGCCAGGCAGGAGAATCTCCTGCGACAGCACCTCAAGGGTTTGGCGATTTCAATGCGGCAGCAATATTCGCTGGTGGTATTGTGGCGGCGCTGTTTGATCGTACGCGTACTGGCGTAGGTAATAAGGTGACAACGAATCTGTATCACGTGGCGCTGTGGGGTCATTCGCATGGTATTCAGTCGCGTCAGTTCGGCGCGCAATATCCTGGAAGCCGCGCGAGGGCGAACAATCCTTTCAACAACACGTATCAGTCTAGGGATGGCGTATGGTTTTTGATCTGTTTGCCAGATTACAATCGCTATTTTGCATCCATGATGCAAATGCTGGGGTTGGATGAGCTGATTGAGGATGATCGGATCACGACTCTTGCAGCAATGGCGGAGCATGGGCTGCAGGAATATGTGGTTTCCAAGATCGGCGAAGGATATGCACGAAAAGATTACGATGAGTGGGATCGTATCATGCTAGAGCAAGAGGTTCCTCATCAGAAGTTGTTTGATTACGACGATATTTTGGCTGATGAAGAGGCGTACGACAACGATGCGTTGCGTCGTTACGAGAGCAAAGATTTTGGACCGCGCGTTTTTAATACTGCACCGCTTCGTTTTGGCAGTTATGGCGATCCGCCGCTGGTACTTGGCAAGCCTGTTGGATATCATACTGAGCGCTTCTTGCGCGATAAGGGATATTCTGCCGAGGAGATTTCTGCGCTGGAAGAAAAGGGTGCCATTCGCTGCTGGCATGGTGAAGATTTGGACGATATTCCCGTGCTGCGATCAAAGAGAGATTTGGCGGGCGAGTAGCGCCCAGTTTAGACGTACGCAAACTTTCAGGTAAGAGTGAAAACAACAATAGATCCGACAAGGTTCAGTATGAGTGACGAAACGAGCAAAAGTGACGAAGCTAATAAAGCAGACAAGGCGAATATAACGGATAAAAGCGAATCGAAAGAAAAGGCTTCTGTTGCGACAGTGTCGGCAGCAGAAGCCTTAACTGCTGGCGTTGAGGGAAGACGAGCTGCGAAATTTACTTTTTCAAGTGATGCCGTAGGTGGGAGCGACGGAGATAAAAACGCTCCCGTTAAAAAGCCTAATCAGAAACTAGGTATGGCGTTCGCGTTTGTTTTTGCAATTGTGGCAGCTATTGTGCTTGCAGTATTCATCGCTCTCGTTATGGCGCTGGTGTAAAGGCCGCTTGTTTTCTTTTAGGTATATGTGAAGCAATTCAGGTAGCGTTAATTACGCCTTGCTTTATTCTTCGCTTTATCTTTCGTCACTCACTCTATCTCTAACTTTTGTGAGTGACAATGTGAGTGAATCAGTAATTGATGGGAATACGAGGAGAGGTTAAGTCTTAGGCATAAAATCGAGAAATGTATATATAAATCACTAAGAACGCCTTAGAAACACCAGACAAATAGGTAATTTAAAAAAGAAGACAGGCATAAATTCAATGCACGCTTATGATCAGATATTGTCACTTACGGTTTCTGATATCACTTGTATTATCATTTCTTGTCACTTGCAATTATCACTGACAATTAATGAATGATTGCGAGTGAATGATGAAAGACGAAGCCTTAGATATAAATGATGTTTTGCGGAAGCTACGCAAACAGGACAATGATGATGGTAATTATGAGGCTAAAAAGTGCGAGAGAGACTTATCGCAAGACGTATGGCCAACAGTTAGTGCTTTTGCTAATACTGATGGAGGCGCGCTTCTTCTTGGTATAGATGAAGAAGAAGGTTTTTCTTTTGTTGAAGATTTTCAGATTGATAAAGTACTTAATCAGTTTGTTGTTGGCATGGGAGACGGAGGACAACCGAGTCGCTTAACCAATGTTCCTGCGTATTATATTGAGCGAGTGGTATGCGAAGAGGGTGTAGCTCTTAAAATTAAAATTGACGAACTCGACACGTCTCAGAAGCCTTGCTATATAACGGATCGAGGTTTGCAAGACGGCAGTTATAAGCGTATTTATGACAAGGACATAAAGCTGTCTCCGAATGAGATTTTTGAGCTTCGATCTGCGGCGGAAGTGGACAATTCAGATCGAGCCATTGTAGAAGGCGCAACTGTTGATGATCTTGATAAAAATGTTTTTGAAGCACTCTTTGCGCGGGCGCTTATGATAGCTCCTCGTTCTATGCGAGGAGCAAATACGACCGAAGAACGCCTAAAAAGGCTAAACTTCATTGATTCAAACGGCAATGTAATGCGTGCGGGATTGCTGGTGGCGGGAGAATATCCACAAGAATTCTTTCCTAAATTAAATGTTGATATTGCAGTACATCCAGGAACGCAGAAAAGTCTCGGTGGTGTGTTACGCTTCAAGGATAGAACGCTTTGTGAAGGTACGCTTGGAGAAATGATTGAGGACTCCATTACTGCAATTTCTAAGAATTTGCGACGCGAGATTACTATTGAAGGGCTTGATCGTAAAGATAATTTAGAAATACCTGAAACTGTTCTTCGTGAAGCTATTACTAATGCATTGGTTCATCGTAGCTATAACTCGCGATTTGATGGCGAGTCGGTAGCTATTGACGTATATGACGACAGGATCGAAATTACAAGCCCTGGTGGTCTGTGGGGAAAATCAAAGGCGGATCTTACAGATGGAAGATCATGCTGTCGTAACGCAACTATTATGAAACTTATGTCTCTTGTTCCGCTGCGAGATAGCCAAGGTGCTCCTGCAGAAGGTAACGGTTCGGGAATCCTTTTAATGATTAATGAAATGCTTGCAAATGGTTTAGAACGGCCAGAGTTTTATCCAAGAATGGATCATTTTAAAGTGATTTTAAAGCGTCCAGGTGCGAGAAAAGGAAATCCTGGTCATGCCGAAAGGGGTAAAGAGATTGTAGAGGTCTTTCTTAGAAATAACGGTGAACTATCTATGCGTGAGATTGCCGAAAAGAGCAACATAACAATCACCCAAGCGCGTCGTCGCGTGAATAAGCTTCTCGATCAAGGTATCGTGGAAGCAACCGCTCCAGTGCAAAGTCGTAATAGAAAGTATCGTATTAAGAAATAGATCTTAGTCTTGCAGAAGAATTTGTGGGTAAGCTAGGTGAGAAAATTAGCCACTGAATAGATGACGTTGCAAAATATTCTTGAAAATGGTGCTATTCAGGTAATTGGGGCTGATTTCTATATATAACAACCAGGTGAAGGTGGTACATTTAGCCTTACTGAAAAATTGGTTTTATTGTGAATAATTGGGAATCTGGTAATGTCTTCACAACTTGATTATTGGAAATCTATTAAGGCTAAAAATGCTGAGAATGCATCTCAGAAAGCACATTCAAATCAAGACGTTCTGGATTCTCAATCTTCAACACAATCGCGTTTTTCTGATACCGATTATTCTCGTCGGGGATATTCTCAGGCGCATCAGCAAGTGCGCTCGCAATCGCCGCAACACGTACAGTCACAATCGCGCGCACAATCACACTCACAATCACGTCTGCAAACGAACCCAAGAACTCGTTCGCAGGAATACTCTTCTACGCGCTCGCAGTTGCGTGGGCAAGTGCAAGTACATGGACAAGCTCAGTTGCATGGGCAGCAGCCACATGCCAATTCGCAGATGCGCTCACAGGTGAACAAGCGCCCTTTGCGCAATGATCGCGTTTTGCGCTCGCAAGATTTTTTGCAAAGTCGCGATGATGAGATTATGGATCATTCTAGCGCGGGATATCGTCACGAAAATCAACCCGATGGAGCTTATCGGGGCGCGTCAGGTCGCTACCGTTCATTCAATGAACGCTATGGCATTGGCGATCAGTCTGGCATCGAGCCAGAAAATGAAACTCGGTTTCGTTCGCCTTCTCGTTTCGGCGAGGTAAATAGAGGTGGCGATTTTCGTGATGCACGCCAAAGGCATGATTACGTTTATGGTGAAAGTGACCGCGAGGCTCGCGATTTTAGTGAAAGCCGCGTCGCTCGCGAAGGTCGTGAAGGTCGTGCCACGCATGAAGGTCGCACCGCTCGTGAGGCCCGCGAAGCCCATACTCCTCGTGGAGTTCGCGGCGTAGCAACTCGCGTTGCTGGTAATGTTGCCGACAAAATACCTTTTGGTGGACGCGATAGGCATGACGCAGCATCGACTAAAGTTTCTTCTGTCGCGACATCTTCTTCTGTTGTATCTCAAACTGCCACCCCATCCCACTCCGACGCAGGCTCCACCACTAAATCACCGCACGATGCTCGCAAACTGGGCAAATCTTACATGCCTGGCTTGGACGGTCTGCGCGCTTTGGCGGTTTTGGCGGTTTTGCTGTATCACATTTCCCCTAACCAATTTACAGGCGGCTACATTGGCGTTGACCTGTTCTTTGTAATTTCGGGCTTCTTGATTACGTACCGCAATTTGCAAAACATTCAAAACCCAAACAAAACCTTCACGCTGAAAAACTTCTGGCTTCGCCGCGCTAGGCGCCTGATTCCGGCACTCGTGCTGGTAATTTTGGTGTGCGTGCCAATTGGCGCGATTATCTATCCCGATATTCTGGTAGGCGCATTCAGGCAGGTTGCCGGCGCGCTTACCTATTCGACCAACTGGGTGGAAATCATTCATGGTTCGAACTATTTCGACCAGGCGAATCCGTTGCTCTTTAAAAACTTCTGGTCACTTGCCGTTGAAGAGCAGTTCTACATCATTTGGCCTCCGCTATTGCTCTTGCTGCTTTCGCGTAGGCTGAAGAATTCACAGCTTGTTACTATCGTGGCGACCATTGCTGTTGCTTCGATGGTGCTGATGGGCGTTCTGGCAGCTCCTGACAATTACACACGTGTTTACTACGGCACCGATACGCATTGCTTCGGTCTTGCAATGGGCATCATTTTCGCGTTCATTTGGAACAAGGAAAAAGGTTCGCTCTCGAAGGAATGGTTGAGCGCACAACCATGGATCCCTGCGCTGGCTCCCGTGGGCCTGATTGGCTTTATTCTTATAGTGATGCTGGTGCCCGATACCGCTGCATTCACTTATCCATTCGGACTCGTTCTTGGATCGCTGTTCAGTTTGTTTCTTGTTGGCGCGGTAATTATCAGGCCTGATGCTCTGTTTACTCGCATCATGGAGCTTGCGCCCCTGCGCTGGATAGGCGTTCGTTCCTATGGTATTTATTTGTGGCATTGGCCAATGTTGGTGTTTGGCCGCATTCTTATTCCGACTGCTATGGGTACGGTCGAAAACGTGGCGGTCGATGTGCTGTTCGCGCTTATTTCTTTCGTAGCTTCCGATTTGAGTTATCGCTTCATTGAAGAGCCCATGCGAAAAGATGGCTTTATTAAGTCGCTCGAAAAGCTGGTCGATCGCGTTCGCGAAGGCATCGTTGGGAAAATTCAGGCAGCGGTGTGCGTTGTGCTGGTACTTGCGACTATTATTGCTATTGCGACGGCGCCGGCAAAAACGCAGCTCCAGCTGCAGATTGAACAGCAGCAGGCAGAACAGGCTCAGCAGGCGCAAGAGGCGCAGCAAAATGCGGGCAATGGTTCGCCGCAGGATCCTGGATCTATTCCGAATTACGACGAATCGCAGATGACGGGCATTCCCGACAGCTCAACGATTACCGCTATTGGCGACTCGCTTATTTCGGGCAACTCGATTGGTTTTGAGGAAGAATTCCCCGAGATTAACTTCTTGGCAGAACCAATTCGGCAATGGGAACAGGGAGTTGAAGTAGTGCAGGCTGGCATCGATCAAGGGTTGATTCGTCAGAATGTTATTCTTGACTTTGGCACTAATGGGGGAGTGAAAGATGAAGCGTTAGTACGCGAAGTGCTTGATACGTTAGGTTCTGACAGGCGAATTTTGCTGTACAACATCTATAGTCCTTCGAGCTTTGTTGAAGAATCGAACGCGATATACGAAAAGTTGGCTGAAGAATATCCAAATGTATACCTTGTTGATTGGAACTCAGTAGCGGCGGCGCATCCCGAGTATTTAAATTCTGATAGAACGCACACCAATATTGAGGGTCAGAATGCGTTTGTGGATGCAGCGAAGTCGGTGTTTAGTGAGTCATGATTAGGTGCGCTGAGGTCGTGGTCTAATGAATTGTTTCTTGGATAAGCTTGCATTAGAGCTTTTCTGGGCTATTAGAAAACAGGAAACAGTAAAGTAAAGGTGAAGAGACAAAGCTAAACGGTACAGTTACCAAGGATTTGCTTGATATTTGTTATTGCTGCCGAATGTCTAATAAGCGGCTTGGTATTACTTGGTATTAAAATGTACTTTTTTAGTTCGATTTGCGAAAGGTTTATTTAAATTTCTGCCTGAAATATTTTTTTGAGTATATATTTCGTGCATTTTATTGAAGAGGCTGCATGGTTACAAAAGAAACTCTTTTTAAGGTGTTGAATTCTGGAAGATGCTTAGAAGTGGAATGTCTTCCTCCAACTCGAGTTAAATATTTTAACTCGAAAGGCTTACCCTCTTATTTAGAGTTAAAAAATGAAAAGATTTTTAACTCTAAAGTCTAATAC
>ERZ1034976.2105-NODE-2105-length-14083-cov-5.005204_pt1 | contig 14083 bp, 8 predicted proteins | sample MGYA00520623_ERZ1034976 | MGnify/ENA primary metagenome ERZ1034976 (study PRJEB33766, sample SAMN09781774) | gut metagenome | biome: gut microbiome | host: Homo sapiens | place: Madagascar | study: EMG produced TPA metagenomics assembly of the PRJNA485056 data... | reverse complement strand
CCCTGGTTACTATTGGATATCCTGGATTAAATTTCTTTTGAATCTCACAGTCCACGATCACCTTATTCTTCAATTCAGCATCATAATACACATCACCTAATACATCAAATGTCACACAGCCTTCATATGGCACTCTATCCTCTAAATTTCTCTCTTTTATTACAACATTTACCAAATTGGCATTTGTCTCACCCGGATACACCGGTATCTTACCAATCTTAACATCCTCAGCTATACAGAGACTTGGCTTGTCTGAAGTCTTTCCATCAAATTCCCTTATACAATAAGTTAAAATCTTTCCCAATATACTCTTGTCGCCAATCAGCGCTTTTGCCTGACTGTCATATGCTTCCTGCTCCGAATAGACACTTAACTTTCTTGATATACCTGTCTGTACCTCCATAATACTCCTTTATTATATGCCTCTCCACGGCCTCTTCAGCATACCTCACCCAACCAATTTCTTCAATACCGCCACCTGATTGTTCACAAAAATTTAATCAAACTATACAAAATGTATACTTTACCCTCATACACAAAAAACCTGACGGAATTTCTCCATCAGGTTTTATAGAAAATAGCAAGTAATAACTTATTTTATTGACCTCTCCGTCTACCGGCACTCACTTCGAACTTCATCGGTGATCGTTGTTCCACCGGACTTATACCAGTTGTCCACAAAACTGTCAAATTCGTCCAGATCTGCTTCACCTGTAACTATCTTCAGGTAAGTATTGTTCTCCAGATTCTCAAGGTGCCACCAGTCTGACACCATGGTCTCGGTCTCCCCGAAGTACAGAGAATCGACTTTATTTGTACGCGCATCATTGAGGATCTTGCACGCAGTTATACGGGATGTATATGCCGCCCAGTCCTCAGATGACGCATTATCTTCATTCTTGAGATATGAATCACACGCCTCATAATAAGATTGTTCCAGCAGATTCAGATCATCCGGCTGCCTTACGCCAGAGAACACATGGTTCAGCTCGCCATAACATATCTGAAGTGCATTGTTGTAGTCCACGTTCATTGCAAGTGGTCTTGCGGTAGGATCCACATTGAGTTTGTAGTAATCCTTTATAGCCTGATTGTCTTTGTCTTCATATCTTATATAGTCAAATAGCACACTTATTATCTTGCACACTATCTCCGGGTGCTCATATCCCTTTCTGACAACCACGAAGTTGCCATACGGAACCTGAGTGTGATAACTCGTTGAGCCGTTTTCCTCTGTGGCAAGCAGATATGGTTCCCACTTTGCTGTTGGATCGGCCGCTACAGCGTCCATAAGAGGATTATTTGGCGCCCACCATGGTCCGAAGAACGAACCACACTGTCCATTCACTATGAGTTCTATCATGTTGCTGCTTGTCCGCATGAGGAAATTCCGATCCAGAATCCCTTCCTCGTACATCTCATGTATATGCTCCAGAGCTTTCTTTGCCTCCGGCTGTATAGAACCATACACAACATTTCCGTCCTCATCCTTTATCCACTGTTTCGGAAATGCCCCATATGCGGCAAATACAATGTCGAGCGTGTACTCGCTGCTATAACCACAACCGCCGCAGAGACTTGTGTCTGCCACCAGCCCTACGGTACTTCCTACACCATTATTTCCCGGATCTTTCTCAATAAACTGCCTGATGATCTCCTCCGCATCCGAAAGTGTTCTCGGAGCCTCAAGTCCCAGCTTATCCATCCAGTCTTTTCTAAGCCATATCAGATTTGGTCCATCTGATATATTTGTCTCAGGTATGGCCATGATACGGTCATCAAATGTGACCACATCCATGATACTGCTGCCATAACTCTTATATATGTTCTTTATCGTTTCACTCATACAGTTGTTATAACTGTCCGTGAGATCCTCAATCATATCATTTTCCACCAGGTACTGAAGTTCATCCATATCCTTGACGATCATCACATCCGGAAGATCCTTCTGTGCTATCACCATGGATACATTGTCATCATACTGATCATCAGCAGCCTCAAATATATCCTGGTTCTGCACATTTAAGATTTCATTTAATATCTGTGTGTATGCGTTATTTTCATACGTTTCTCCCTGTGGGAGATTTGAATTATTTGCACCGGACAGCTTTCCCAGGGTATAGGTAAGCTGCTCCGGATACTTGCCAAACGGAGTGGTTTCCGCATTATGCATGGCAGACTCATATTCTGAATCTGCAGCCGTCCCGGACGGGTTGGAGGGGGGTGTTTTTGAGTCCTGACAGCCACATATTATTATAAGGGTAATTGTTAGCACACATGTTATTATTTTTTTCAGATACTTCATTGCTGGCATATGCTTACCTCTGATCCGTTTCGTGTCACCAGGCACTAGCCCCGGCGAGTTTTTCTGCAAATAATTTCATATATTATCCTTAACCCTTTACGCCTCCAGACATGCTATCCTTGTAGCACTTCTGCATTACCATAAAGAGAATGATAATCGGTACGGATATCAGCACTGCGCCAGCCGCAAATGAGTTGAACCAGTTGTACACATACTCTTTCTCGAGCATGTTCCAAAGTCCGATGGATACTGTGTAATAGTCCTTGTTGGCTCTGCATATAACCTTTGCAAACACGAAATCAATCCATGGTGCAAGGAACGAATTCAGAACCGTATAAACTATGATCGGACGGCTGAGCGGTATGATAATCCTTGTAAATGACTGCCATCTTGTAGCACCATCAAGGTACGCTGCTTCTTCCAGCGACTTTGGTATAGTATCAAAGAAGCCTTTGGCGATATAGAATCCAAGTCCTGAACCGCCTGAATATACAAGTACCAGAGCAACCCTGATGAGTGAGCCTTCTGAAAGTCCCAGAACCTTAAGGATGTAATACACAGCTATCATAGCCATGAACCCCGGGAACATTCCAAGTATAAGTGCCACATTCATAAATGGCTTTCTCAGTCTGAAACGCATTCTTGACATACAGTATGAAACTGCAAGCACGAACGCTGTTGATATTATACATGAGAAAATTGCTATTATCAAAGTATTCTTGAACATCTGCATGAAGTTCAGGATACCTGTGTCTGTAAAAAGCTTTGTGTAGTTCGCCAGAGTCAGAGACTTTGGCAGCAGAGTTGAAACATACTGTCCTTTCTCGCCTCTGAAGCTTATCATGATTATCCATGCGATCGGCAGTACCCAGATAACCGAAAGGATTGCCAGTATGATATGGACCACGATGTCTCCCAGTGTCCATTTGCTTCTTGCTTTAATCTCGTTATTTGATTTAGCCATTACTGAAATCCCTCCTCATCCTTATATGATGCGGTGTTGTGGTAAGTTACCAGTGACACAACAGCGAGAACTATGAATGTCATGATACCTATAACAGCACCTAAGTTATAGTACTGGTTATCAACCGTCAGCTTATAGAGCCATGTGACAAGAAGATCTGTCTTTCCGGCAGTCTTTCCAACCGGGGTAGGTGCTCCATTTGACAGAAGGTAGATAACGTTGAAGTTATTGATATTTCCTGCAAATGTTGTTATCAGATATGGTGCTGTGACAAACAACATATACGGAAGAGTGATCTTGAAGAAGATCTTTACCGGACCTGCGCCGTCAACTCTCGCAGCCTCGTATATCTCCTCCGGTATACTTTGGAGAATTCCGGTGACCTGCATGACGGTGAATGGAATTCCTATCCAGATATTTATGACAATTACCATGACTCTGGCAAGTGTTGCATTGCTCCAGAATGGAATTGCATTGTCGATAATTCCGTTATTTATAAGTAATGTATTGACGATACCGTTCTGACTGAAGATCGTTCTCATCAGAAGAAGTGATACGAACTGTGGAACAGCTGCTGAGAGCATGAAGATCGCTCTCCACATACCCTTTGCCCTGGTTCCCTTTCTGTTGATCACCATTGCGAGTATCATTCCGAGGAAGTAGTTACTGAATGTGGCTGCCACAGCCCACACAAGCGTCCAGCCAAGCACTGACCAGAATGTACTTCCTATTGCATCACTAAAGTTCAATATCTTTGCAAAATTCTTCAGTCCAACCCAGTTGAATATAACTGTATGTGAATCAAGCTTGCTGTAATTTGTAAATGCCATAAATATCATAAAAACCAATGGCAATATCGTAAATACAACAACTCCAAGTACAGGAAGAGGAAGAAGGAATGCATGAAGATTGCTGTCAAACAGACTCTTCACATCGTCCTTGAACTTTGGAACCTTTTTGCCTTTATCCCACAGGCAATACGCTTTGTATGCGCTCTCTATACTTACTACCCAAAGGCAGATGAATGCGAAAATTATAAACAGTGTTGCCACACCGTACAGGAGCATGAGCAGAGAGTTGTCACCCTGGGTATATTCAAATACACCCTTTGCTTCATTCCAGACCTTCTGCTGTTCCTGACCACCCAGATGGAAAAGATCCACCAGGAGTGATGCTCCGTGCTTTATCATAAACCATATAAACAGTACCTCAAGTACCAGATACGAAAATCCCTTTACAAATTGTTTTCTGACTATGCTTCCAAACCCCAAGATCAGAAATGAAATTCTGGTAGCTATGTCTCCATTTGCCGCCGCCTGTGCAACGGTATATGGGTAATCAGATCTTCGTATTTTCTTTATTTTGCTTTTTTTATTTGTTATAGCCTGAGCCATCCTAACACCTCCGTCTCAAAGTAAATCATTATCTCTTCTTATTACAAGTGCCCCATCACCTGTAGATGAATGGAGCACCTGTTTTTGAAATATATAACTAGTATTTTTACTGTGCTACATCAGTGTTAAGTGATGTGTTGAATGACTCTGTCATATCTGCTGCGTTGTCATGTGTAACCTCACCATTTACGAGAGACTTACCAAAGTTCTCTGCTGGTGTCCAGTAGTTGCCCATCTTAGGAACAAATGGCTGGATGAATGCTGTTGTATCGAATGTTGCATTCTGAGCTGTAACAAGTGCATCGCCCTTAACTGCATCGCTCTCAAGAAGGCTTGTGTTACATGGAACGATGTTTCTTGCTGTGTAGTGTGACTCCTGTGATGCCTCATTTCCAAGGTAGAGTGCAAGTGCAACTGCAACCTGTGGATACTCGCAGTTAGGATTTACAGCGATTGCCTTTGATCCTGCGAATGAGAGAAGCTGCTTGTCCGCACCACCGATCTTGGCTGTTGGAAGAACTGCGATTCCAAGGTCATCGCCAAGTGCATCGTGTAATGCTGCGTAATCCCATGAACCTGAGAACATTGCTGATATTGAACCATCTGTCATACCTGAGATACCAACACCTGACTCATCGTTTACAAAGTTCTTGTTGTTTACAAGATCTACAAGGTAGTCTGTAACAGCCTTGCCGTTGTCACCACCGAAGTTGATTCCTGCATCATTGTCTGTACCATCACCGAACATTGTTCCGCCATTTGCAAGGTAGAATGCTGCGATGTACCATGAGTTTGTGAGTGGGAATGAAACCTTACCCTTCTCAAGCATTGTGTCAAGGCTCTTTACATCATCCTCTGTAAATGTCTTCTTGTTGTAGTACATAAACCATGTATTTGTTGTAAATGGCACACCATAGATACCTCCATCAACTGTGATAGAATCTACGATCGCCTGTGAATTTGTTGACTTAACGTAATCTGCTGTGCTTCCGCCGAGCTCTGAGATAGCACCTGCATCGATCAGAGTCTGTAACTGGTCATTTGCAAACATGTATACATCTGCTGACGCTGAAACATCCTGTGTTACAGTCTTTCCTGCATCACCCTCACTACATGTACCATAGTCAAATGTGATATCCCAGTTTGGATGCTCTTTCTTGAATGCCTCACATGTTGTCTGTAACCACTCGCCATAATCAGGTGACTGATCCTCAGCTGGTCCCCAGACTGTAAGTGTTGTCTTGATCGCCTCTTCCTCTGAAGCTGCCTCTGTTGCTTCTGTAGCCTCTGATGCATCACTCTTTGCTGCTGTTGTTGACTCGTCCTTTCCTGAATCTCCACATCCTGCCAGCATTGACATTCCCATTGCACCCGCAAGTGCAACTGCTGCAAATCTCTTAACTCTCATAACTGTTCCTCCTTAAAAATATAGTTTTGATTGAATGTTTTTAACACCTTTGCAGTACCTTTACCTTATGTCATTATTATAAGAAAACGTTTCCAATCCGTATATATCAATGATTTTAGAAACATGTTGGATTTTTTAGATATGTTGTTTTTTTATGGGCGGGCGCCTTGTGTGCCGTGGAGATCCGCCGTTATGCATTGTTATTATGTCCACAAAAGTATAAAAAAATGTACCCCTTAAGCTTTAATATGCTTCAAGAGGTACATCCACTCTTTGTATTTTTGTATAATTTTCTAGTTTTCTACTCTCTTTGGGAAGTGGAGCATTACTTTCGTGCCGGCTCCCGGGGTGCTTTCGATCTTCACCGCGTACTCCTCTCCATAATATAACTTGATCCTCTCGTTTACATTTGACACACCATAGCCATTGGACGACTTGGACAGGATCAGGGCGGCCTGGGTCTTTGTCATTCCAACGCCGTTGTCTGACACAGTGAAATCAAGAAAATCTCCATTCTCTTTCCCTTCTATGCGTATCTCTCCTCTGCCATCAGTCTTGACGTCAATTCCATGTCCTATCGCATTTTCAAGCAGCGGCTGAAGTATCAGATTCAATGTTTCATACTTCAGAATACTGTCATCTATGTCGTACACCACATCAAAGCTGTTGTCATGCATGGCAAGCTGGATATCAAGATACGACTTGATATTTGCTATCTCATCTTTGACAAGCAGGATGTTTTTTCCTTTGTTCAGGGCTGTCCTGTAGAATGTGGACAGAGACAGGGTGATCTGGCTTATGTCTTCCTGCTCTGCCTCAAGGGCTTTCCAATTGATCATAGACAGGGAATTGTACAGGAAATGCGGATTGATCTGAGCCTGAAGTGCCCTCATCTCGTATTCTTTTTCCTTGATCTTGCTCTGATATACCTCATTGACAGTCTCATCAAGGCGCTTACTCATGCTGTTATAGCCGTTTATAAGATCACCGATCTCATCTGTACTGTCATTTTCTATAACCATGCCCAGATTTCCTGTCTCGGTGGCCTTCATAGTCTTCTGAAGATTTTTGATTCGCTTCGTTATAAATTCTGATACCATATGTATACATAATATACCTGCAAGCATACTTACCAGAAGTGCCACCACGGCTATTATAAGTATCGGTCGAACCGATGAGATTATAAGTTTGTTCGGCTTGTATACACATATGTTCCAGCCGGTCGCCTTGGATGTCTTATCTATAAACTGATACCCTGAATTATCCATCTCTCTCAGAACATCGAATTTATCCACATCCAATTCATATGCTGACTGCTCATCGGCAAATGTATTCTTGTTGAATATCATATGTCCATACTCATCCTCTATGATAAGCCCATAATTATCAAACATTGTCTCTGTATAAAACGGTTGAAATACACTGTCATAATCCACGCCTACATACAAAACGCCCTTGGCGCCTTTCTGCTCCAGCATAGCCATCCGGCTGACTGAAAATGCAGTGTGGCTTTCCAGGTCAATATGCCAGTGTATATTGTTATCCAGATCATCATATTCATGCGTTCCATCCGCCAGATCCTTTAGCGGTGCAACCGTTGATCCATGTTTTACATCGCTGGCATCAGTATATATCGTGACCTGATTTACATCCTCATGGAAATACATGATCGACGCCAGCAGGGGATCGATCACCGTACTGAACTGCTCATAATTCTGATATGCCGACTGGTCCGCACTCAGTATCTTTGCAATCGACTGGTTATACGATATATATTTAGAGAGATTGTTATATATCTCCAGTTCATTGTCCATGGAATCCATGGTCTGGCTGACATAAGATTTCAGTATCGTTGTCTCCCGGTCCCACAGGATCTTTTTCATCTCCATATATGTTATACCCAGTATTATCATAACAGGCACAAGTCCGGCCAGCAGATAAATAACAACCATTTTACCAGTCAGCCTCATATCACGAAATCTCTTCTTGACTCCACCTTTGTTCATCTACGATCCCCCTGTTTAACGAGTTCTGCAATCGCCCTTTGCCAAGTCCGCTGTATGTCTACTCTTCTCCTGTAACACCGCTCTCCCTGAATTTCTGAGGGCTCACTCCATAAAACTCCCTGAAACTCGAACAAAAGTAGGATACATTCTGATAACCACACATCGCACCTATATCTACAATCTTTGCCATACTATTCTCAAGCATATCCCTTGCCCGCTCCATTCTGTATGACTTGATAAATTTGCTCAGATTCTGTCCCGTCTCTTTCTTGAACACTGTGCTGAGATAACTTGGGGCAAGATATACCATATCCGCAAGCATATCTATGCCAAGCTCGCTCCCGTAATTCCTGTAAATATACTGCTTTACCATCTCCACTTCCTTATGTCCGGTCTGACTCTTGTCCTCAAAGCAGGCCGCCAGTCTGTCTATCGCAACCTCGACGAGACCTGTAAGACTCTGAAAATCCGTCGTCATATACATCTTTTCAACATCCTTGTTAAGATCCGCCTCACCTGTTCCATCTATACTGCCATATATGTCCTTTAAAAGATTTGAGTAGAGAAACTTTATATATATCTGTGAACACTCATTCTTGTGCCTGTACTTTTCACAGAATTTGTCAAAATGTTCCCTGAGTGCCTCCACATCCTTCATCTTGATGTCCTGTTTCATCTGTTTCATGAGAGTGTCATCATCAAACTGAATCATTCCTGACGAATCGCTCTCCATATTCGGGTAGAACACCTTTATCTCCGGATGATAAAACTTATTGTCCATGAGCTCATCAAGCTCATCGACCTTCTGTTTCATGTCCTCAGGTTTCTCTATATCCGATGAAACTGCTATAAAGCATTCCTCATCGTAATCGCTTTTAATTATCCTGGCTAGCTCCTGGGCCGTGGAAACCGCATCTGTTTCATCGCCCAGGAAAATAAGTTCCTGCTGTTGGTTCAGATTGAGGTATCTCTGTATTCCAAGTGACATTATCTTCTCATTTTTCTTGAAATCCACATCTCGTCTTCCAAAGAAATCGTGATTAAATTCTACCAGCAGAATTCTCTTAAATCTGGCGAAATCGAGGTTCAGACCGTTGTACTCTCTGCGTATGCTCTCTATATCTTCGCCATTTACAAGCATATATAGTGCATGCTCATATAGGAATTCCATGCTCTTATTCTTGAGTTCATCCGAGGCTTTAGCCGCCTCAAGCTCATCCACAACCTTCTCCAGCGTCTCCTTAAACTCCTTCGGATCGACCGGTTTCAGTATATAATCCACAACCCCCAGCCTTATTGCTCTCTTTGCATAGTCAAATTCATTGCAGCCGCTGAATATCACGCATCTCATTTTCTTCTTCTCATTTACCACATTGTCAATGAGTTCTATACCGTCCATGAATGGCATCTTCACATCGGTTAGAAGGATATCATAATCCTCCTGACGTATCTTCTCCAATGCATCAAGACCGTTTACTGCCTCGTCGATATCAAATTCCATATTCAGCTTTTTCAGAAGGAATCTTATCCCATTTCTCTCTATTCTCTCGTCATCAACGATCAGTATTCTATACATCTCTCCACTGCCTTTCTTTTTCTTGATGTGAACTGATTTCGTATCACATTCCAACTTTCGTTATTCAATTATAACCGACTTACTTCTCATATGCCACCTAAAACCATCACAAGAATTCTTTATTTAAATCAAATAGGGCACCAAAAGGGGACGGAGGTACCTGTCCCCTCCGTCCCCTGCTGGGAAATAAACCTAGATTTATATTATAATCTCCAGATGTCCTTGTTGTACTCAGCTATTGTTCTGTCTGATGAGAAGAATCCAGCCTTGCTGATGTTGACAAGTGCCTTCTTTGCCCAAGTCTTACGGTCCTCGTAATCTGCAAGTACGCCTTCCTTGGTCTTGATATAATCCTCAACATCCAGGAGTGTCATGAACCAGTCCTTTACGATAAGTTCGTTGTGAAGTCTCTCAAGGCTTTCCTTCTGTCCGATTTCAAGGAGCTCATCGCTCACGATGAAATCAACAAGCTTCTTGATCTCTGGCTGCTCGTAGTAATCCTTTGACACATAATCAGCCTTTGCATAGTGGTCGATAACTGCCTCGCTTGACTCGCCGAAGAAGTAAATGTTGTCCTCTCCAACCAGTTCTCCGATCTCCACATTTGCACCGTCTCTTGTACCAAGTGTAAGCGCACCGTTCAGCATGAACTTCATGTTTCCGGTACCTGATGCCTCCTTTGAAGCAAGGGAGATCTGCTCTGAGATATCACATGCAGGTATGATCTTTGCTGCCTTTGACACATTGTAGTTCTCAATCATGACAACCTTGAGGTATGGACTTACCTCTGGGTCATTATCGATGAGCTGCTGCAGGCAGAGGATAAGATGGATGATATCCTTTGCGATGGTGTATGCTGGAGCTGCCTTTGCACCAAATATTACAGTTACAGGAGTCTTTGGAAGATTTCCTGCCTTGATATCGAAGTACTTGTGGATAACCCAAAGTGCGTTCATCTGCTGACGCTTGTACTCATGAAGTCTCTTAACCTGTATATCAAAGATAGAATTCTCATCTATGTCAATGTTCTGTGTCTCCTTAAGGTAATCCTTGAGAACGACCTTGTTCTGCTTCTTGATATCCATGATCTTGCCAAGGACTGCATCATCATCATAGAACTTAGCGAGGTCATTCAGCTTCTCTGCATCCTTCTTGTAGCCGTCACCGATAAGCTCTGTGATATAAGCTGCAAGCTGCTCGTTGCAGTGGAGAAGCCATCTTCTGAATGTGATACCATTTGTCTTGTTGTTGAACTTCTCAGGATAGATCTTGTAGAAGTTGTTCAGCTCAGAATCCTTGAGGATCTCTGTGTGAAGGTATGCAACACCATTTACGCTATGACTGTAGTGTATATCGATGTGTGCCATGTGCACTCTCTGATCCTTGTCGATGATATATACGCTCTCATCCTTATATCTGTTGCGAACCTTCTCGTCCAGTTTTTTGATGATAGGAACAAGCTGTGGAACGACCTTCTCAAGGTAAGCAAGCGGCCACTTCTCAAGAGCCTCTGCGAGGATAGTATGGTTAGTGTATGCGCACACCTCTGTCACGATCTCTGTAGCCTCGTCAAATGATATGCCCTCAGCGGTAAGAAGTCTGATGAACTCAGGAATAACCATGGAAGGATGTGTATCATTGATCTGAACTGCTGCATAATCAGCCAGGTCGTGAAGATTTGAACCCTTTGCCTTAGCCTCATCAAGGATGAGCTTTGCACCATTTGCCACCATGAAATACTGCTGGTAGATACGGAGAAGATTTCCAGCCTCATCGCTGTCGTCCGGGTACAGGCAGAGTGTCAGGTTCTTTGCAATGTCTGTCTTGTCGAAGTTAATTCCGTCTGGCTCCATGATGGACTCGTCAACGCTCTCGATATCGAAGAGGTGGAGCTTATTTGTTCTGTTCTCGTATCCGGTTACATCTATATCGTACATTCTTGACTTCACTGTCAAATTTCCAAATGTGATCGTGTTGGTAACATCTGTCTTCTCAAGCCAGCTGTCTGCCTCAATCCAAGGATTTGCAGTCTCCTTCTGGTAGTTGTTCTCAAATACCTGCTTGAACAGACCCATGTGGTAGTTAAGTCCAATTCCATCTCCGTGAAGTCCGAGGGTTGCCATGGAGTCGAGGAAGCATGCTGCAAGTCTTCCAAGACCGCCATTTCCAAGTGATGGCTCTGGCTCAACCTCCTCTATGTCGTAGATGCTCTTGCCGTTCTCAGCAAGCACCTGCTTAACCTCGTCAAATACACCAAGGTTGATGAGATTGTTTGAGAGAAGCTTTCCAATGAGGAACTCTGCTGAGATGTAATAAACCTTCTTCTGTCCCTCCTCTGAAACCTTTCCGTCTGCGAGCTTCTTTGTCATATCAAGGAGTGCGAAGTATATCTCCTCATTTGTACAATCCTTGATCTCCTTGTTGTATTTCTTCATGCAAATATCCTTTAACATAATATCCTCCTTACAAATATACGTCTTCACCCTGTTTCTTCCATACAGTCTGGTGAGATCCCTTAATTTATCTATATGTTCCTGTGTAAATTCCCATGTTGCTCCCTTGGTAAGCCTCCACTTCCAGTTGCCGCCAAGCGTTGATGGATAGTTCATTCTGGCGCTGTTGTCCTTGCCCAGAATATCCTGCATCTGAAGTATGACCGTGTCCGCTGAACTCATATAAAGCGCATGTATCATCTTCTCTGCCACATCATCCAGGCTGTTCGCCATGAGATACTTCATCATATATTCCTGAAGCTCCTCACTCTGTCCGCTGATATAACTTTTCAGCATATCATTATCGTGGGTTCCGATATACGCTACGTAGTTCTTTGCGTGATTGTGCGGCAGATATTCATTTGCCGTGTTGCCATCAAATGCAAATTCCAACACCTTCATGCCCGGATAACCTGACTCCTTCACAAGCTTCTGAACCTCTGGCACGACCACGCCGAGGTCCTCAGCTATAACCTTGGATGAACCTATGGCACTGTCTATCGCATCGATGAGTTTCTTTCCCGGTCCCTGTCTGTAGTAGCCGTCCTTCGGCTCTCCATTTGCCGGAATGCTGTAGTATCTGACTATTCCGATAAAGTGATCTATACGGATCACATCGTAGAGCTTTGCCGATGCCGCAATCCTCTTCTTCCACCATGCAAAATCATCCTTCTCCATGACATCCCAGTCATAGATCGGGTTGCCCCACTTCTGTCCGTAGCTTGAGAACATATCTGGTGGGCATCCTGCCACAACCGCCGGTGCAAGGCTTCCGGACAGCTGGAACTGATCCGTGTTCGCCCACACATCAGCACTGTCCAGTGCCACATAGATCGGAATATCTCCAATGATGCTTATGCCGTTTCTGTTGGCATACTCTTTTAATGGCATCCACTGCTCGTAGAACATGAACTGAAGGAATTTGTAGAATTCCACGTCTTCACCTAGCTTTTCTCTGTAAGCTGCCATAGCCTCCGGCTTTCTCTTCTTGATCGCCGGTTCCCACGCAAGCCATTCTCTGTTGTTATGATCAGCTTTGATCGCCATATACAGCGCATAGTCATCTATCCACTGTTCATTTTCCTTTATGAAATCTGCGTAACCCCTGCTGTCTTTGTGCTCTGATCTGCCAAATGCTTTTCTGAGTACTTCAAATCTCTGTCTGTACAGTCTGGCATAGTCGATCTCGTCATCACTGTCAGCCCATTTGTAGGATTCTACCTCCTCCTTTGTGAGAAGTCCTTCCTCTATCAATGTATCCAGATCGATAAAATACGGATTGCCCGCAAATGCTGAAAATGACTGATATGGACTGTCACCAAAGCTTGTAGGTCCTATCGGAAGAACCTGCCAGTATTTCTGGCCTGCACGTTTCAACATATCGACAAACTCGTAAGCATCTTTTCCCATGGTTCCTATTCCGTACGGTGATGGGAGACTGCTTATCGGCAGGAGTATTCCTGCGCCACGCTCCAACGCTTTATTCATCTCTGATACCTCCTAAACAGTTCCTGTTATGGCTTGTATTTTATTAGCATTTTCTCTTTTATGCTTGCATTATATAAGCAATTAATTGTACAATTCTATCATCTTGATGAAATACAATATACAGGCGATGTAAAAAATGTCGAATTAACGAGCAAAAAGGAGGAGCATGGTTATATATGAACAGTCTTGAATACGAAAATCTTCTGGAGAATAAGACCCATGCGGACCCGATGTTTCCGTACAATACTTACCTGTGCTCCATACCACTTGACTTCAATTCTGTGTCTCTGCACTGGCATGAATTTATGGAGATCATCTATATCAAAAAAGGCAAGGGAAATGTGACTGTGGACTTCACAACTCACTATGTTGAGGAGGGTGACATAGTCATTATCCTGCCAGGACACATTCACGGAATCTCCCAGCACGAAGGCTATTCAATGGAATATG
>ERZ1034976.2103-NODE-2103-length-14098-cov-15.094211_pt1 | contig 14098 bp, 7 predicted proteins | sample MGYA00520623_ERZ1034976 | MGnify/ENA primary metagenome ERZ1034976 (study PRJEB33766, sample SAMN09781774) | gut metagenome | biome: gut microbiome | host: Homo sapiens | place: Madagascar | study: EMG produced TPA metagenomics assembly of the PRJNA485056 data... | reverse complement strand
AAAGGTAAATAATTATGGTTGCAATCATTGATTACGGTGCCGGAAATCTGCAAAGCGTCAAAAAAGCGCTTGATTTTCTCGGCTATGAAAGCGAAATTACTATGGACAGAGAAAAAATTCTCTCTGCCTCGCATGTAATTCTTCCCGGTGTAGGCTCGTTCGGCGATGCAATGGCATCAATCAGGGAGCGTGGGCTTGAGGACACAATTAAGCAGGCGGCGTCGGGCGAAAAACATTTTCTCGGCATTTGCCTCGGTCTTCAGCTTATGTTTGAAAAGAGCGACGAAACTCCCGGTGTTGAGGGACTCGGCATTTTTAAGGGCGATATTGTCAAAATTCCGAACGAAAACGGACTTAAGGTTCCGCATATGGGTTGGAATTCAATCAACCTGAAGCAAACCGACGGCATTTTCAGCGGTATTAGGGACGGCAGTTATTTCTATTTTGTTCATTCGTATTATCTTAAAAATGCCGAGCCGGATGTCGTTGCGGCAACGGCTCAATACGGTGTTGAAATCGAATGTGCAATTCAAAAGGGCAGGGTTTGCGCAACACAGTTCCACCCCGAAAAAAGCAGTGAAACGGGGCTTCGACTGCTAAAAAACTTTATGGAAGCGGAGGATTGAGCCATGTATGCAAAAAGAATTATCCCTTGCCTTGATGTCAAAAACGGCAGAGTTGTAAAGGGCGTTTCATTTGTAGATTTGAGAGATGCAGGCGACCCGGTTGAGTGCGCCGCGGCGTATGACAGGCAGGGCGCTGATGAGCTTGTTTTGCTTGATATTACAGCCACTCACGAGGGCAGAAGCACGATGGTTGACATTGTGTCGCGCGTTGCAAATACAGTGTTTATTCCGTTCACTGTCGGCGGCGGCATCAAAACCGTTGACGATTTTAAGGAACTTTTGCGTGCAGGAGCTGACAAAATCAGCGTTAATTCCGCAGCTGTAAGAAATCCCGATTTAATCAACGAGGCGGCGTATAAATTCGGCTCGCAGTGCGTTGTGTGTGCGATTGACGCAAAAAGGCGCGAAAACGGCGGCTGGGAGGTATATCTCAACGGAGGCAGAATCCCGACCGGCATTGATGCCGTTGAGTGGGCGATTGAGGCAGAACGCAGAGGCGCAGGCGAAATTTTGCTCACTTCCATGGATTGCGACGGTCAGAAAAACGGCTATGATATAGAACTTACCGCCGCTGTCAGCGAAAAGGTAGGCATTCCTGTTATCGCATCGGGCGGTGCAGGCAAGGCAGAGCATTTTTACGATGCTTTCACAAAGGGCAAGGCTGATGCTGTGCTTGCGGCAAGCCTCTTCCATTTCAACGAGTTGCCTGTTCCCGAACTGAAAAAATATTTAAACGAAAAGGGAATACCCGTCAGACTTTGATATTATGGCTGAAAAAAAGATAAATAAGTGTCTTAATTTTGCAAAAGGCGTTGCATGCATTCTTGTTGTGTTTATACACTGCCAATTTCCGCCTCCGGTCGGAAGGTATGTGATAAGCATTGCAAGGGCGGCTGTGCCGCTGTTCTTTATGGTGTCGGGCTATTTTTGCTTTTACGGCGACCGACAAAGGCTCTTTGAACGCCTGCCTCAGAAAATAAGGCATATCGCAAGATTGTCAATCGGCGCAGTGGTGCTGTATATTGTGTGGGATTTGGTGAAACTTTTGCTCACGCAGTCGTCATTTTATGCGTGGACAGGGAAATTCACCGTCGATTGGCTGTTTCAATTCTTAATTTTTAATAATACGGATGCGATAAATACGGCGTTGTGGTTTTTCTTTGCGCTTTTGTATTGCTATGGCTTGTATTATGTGATAAACAAGCTTAATTTGCTGGGAGTATTTTATCGGCTGATACCGATATTGTTTGTTGCATTTTATGTTTTACTGCACGCGGCTGATTTGTTCGGCAAAGCCGTGCCGACATGCTTTTACAGAAACGCGTATTTAGAGGGATTGCCGTTCTTTTTGCTCGGAAATCTGCTGTTTAAACACAAGGAAAGAGTTAAGCACCTCGGCGTAAAGTTTGCGTTGCCGTTCACGGTTGCAGGCGCGATAGGCAGTATCGTTGAGCAGTCGGTTTATGCAAGATGGACTCCGTGTCTGTATTATACCTCGATTTTGCTTGTTGTCGGTGCGTTTATGCTGTGCATAGTATATGACGACAGAGAAATATCGTCGCCTTTTGAAAAACTCGGTGGTAAATATTCGCTTTATGTTTATTTGTTCCACCCGATGTTTTTCGCCTTACTCGGTATGATTGAGCTAAACAGCGAGGTTTGGCGATATTTGATGCCGTTTGCCGTGCTTTTACTTTCAATAATCGGCTCGGTTTTATATGTTAAAATCAAAGAAAACAAAAAACAGCGTATGTAGTGTGTTGAACTGCATACGCTGTTTTCTTATGTGTTATTAAAATTATTGCGAAATTCTGAAAACTTTTACACCGTGCGGCGGAATGTTTGTCGAAATCGCATCGTTATGCGTGTAATCATTGTCCCACAAATTGTGGATTTGATAATCTGCCGCTTTTTCAAAGCCGAGATATTCTTCGTTTGCCAAATCGTCAATATTAAGCTCAACGGACTTTGGCTTTTTTGATTTGTTGAAAAAGCAAACAACAGTGTCGCCGTTGTTGAGCGGTCTTGCAAGAATATCAACCGAGCCTTGCTTGCCGATTTTTTTAGCCGGCTTCATAAGCGGGTCTTGGTCGATTAAAATGAGGCTTTTGTTTGTAACAATGTCAAGTATAACCTTGCTGTCGTTTGTGCCGTCAAGGAGTTTTCTGATGTCGTTTCCGAGCACAAGCGGTGCCGCCATCATACACCAAAGGGTGAAATGCGACCTGTTTTCCTCAAATGTGAGCTTTCCGTTTCCGACCTCGAGCATATCGGGGTCGTTTGTATGTCCCGGTCTTGCGTATTTATAAAGCTTGACATTGTGATTGTAAATATGTAAAATGCTAAACCAATTCGGCGCAATATCGGGCGTTGTGCGCCACATATTGCCTGCCTTTGCGCCCCAAATGTATGGCTTTGAAAATCCCCATTCGCATATTGAAAATGTGATTGGTTTGATTTCGCCGCCGGTCAGCTTTGCCCATTCGTACGATGCGGTTTTGAGCGCGTCGCTCATTCGCTTGTATTGAGTGTATGCCGAGTCAGCCTTGGTTACTATCGGATTTTGCAAAACAAGCGTGTTTGTGCCGCTTTCAAGCTGAATTTCGGCTTGAAGTCTTGCATCGGGTGTAAACGATCTGCCGTTTGGGAAAAACAACTCGTAGACTGTGCCGTTTATTACAACCTGCAAGTATTGGTTCGAGTTGAGCTTTGCCTTGTGGTAGTGAACGGTGAGAATGTATTTGCCTGAAACAGGTGCGTCAAATTCAAACGACGCAGTGCCTGCATTGTGGTTTAAATAAGCCATTGCCTTGCCGCTCGGCACATTGCATTTTACCGTTCTTGCCATGCCTGTGTACGCCGCTTTTTCGGGAGTCAGGCGGATGCTTGCTCTTTCACCCGGCTTGTTAATGTCGAGATATTCAATCATCGGCGATAAGCCGGATATTTTTTTGTTGTGGCAAAAATCGTATTTGAGATATTCAATACCCCATGACGCAAAGGTTTTTGCGTCCAAAAGCTCGTTTCCGAGCGATGCGGGCAAATCTTCACAGGTGAGAGTGCCGTTTGACGAATAAATGCCTGTTTTAAGTCCGAGCGCGTTTATTCTCTTGCACAAGCCCTCGATGCCTGACGGGAACGATTCAAGGTCGCCTTGGAGCATCCCGTTTTTGTCGCGCATTGAGCTGTGCCAACAGTCATCAAGGTTTATGTATTTGTATCCTGCGTCGGCAAGTCCTGTTTCTTTCATTGCCTTTGCAGTTTCGATTATAGTGTCCTCGTCGATATGGTTACGCAGTGTGTTCCAGCTTGACCATCCCATCAGCGGAGAAGGGGAGGCGCCGTTGTCATAATCGTCCTCGTTTTCAATATCTATTGTCAGTTTTGACGAACCGAGGTGTTTGAGCGCACAAATAGGGCATTTGCCGTCTGCCTTCATTGCGGCAAACCACACGGCAAACACGATTATTGCGATTATCAAAATAACAGCAAGTATGATTAAAAATGTCATAACAAACCTATCTCCTTAAAATAGTCAAGCTCGCGCCGTGCCGCCTCGGATGACTCGGCTGTGCCGATTTTTGCAACGGTCGATGCAACAAAGTCGCGTCGATGTTTTAGGTTATAAAAAATTCTGCAAATCCATGCAAGGGGAACAAGCCACGGTCTGCCGTTTATGAATTTGATATACGGCAAATCCTTCATCTTTTTGTAAGACGGGAAAAGCAGTCTTAATTTTGTTTTGAATTTTGACGGCTTTTTGCCGTTTTCAAGCTCTTTGCGCTCAACAACTGCGGCAGTGTTTCTGTTTGCGTTGCCGAATGCGCCGAATGATGACAAAAATTCCTCGGTCATTGATGTGTCTGTGCCGTATTCTTTGCCGCTTTCAAACCATTTGTTACAAACCGTCAAAATCATTTTCGCAAAGTCGCAAAGCCCGATTTTGTCGAGAAATGCGAGCACCTTGTCATAATCAATATCGAATTTGCGCTCCATAACCGCCAAATCGAGTATAAGTTTTATTCCTGCGCCGTAAAACCAAAAATGGTGCGCAATGTGAGTGATTAAATACGCAAAATGATAGCTTGGGTCGAATTTTCCGCGGTATTCGTCAAACTCGGCATAATCAACAGCGTCGAGAAAGCCGTTTTCCGCATTGCTGTTGCCGACTTTGCCGCTGATGATTTTTGTGTGCACCTCAATGAGCACGCCGTCCTTGACATAATCAAAAACGGGGCCGTTGGCATTTTTGATTTCAAATCCGCTGTTTAAAAGCGTCTGCTTTGTCAAATCGCGGTTTTCTTCGTCGATAAGCACATCAATATCGCCCATAGCCCTCACCTCGGGAACGGGGTAGTATGTGCGGATTTCGGCGCCCTTAAAAAAAACATGGCGTATTTTGTTTTTGCAGAGCGCATCGTCAAGCTGTGCCATCACCTTTGTTTGGGCGTCAAAGCGCATTATCGTTTCATAAAAGCCGTTTTCAAAAAGGCTGTATATATCGCTTGGCACAATATCTTTGTTTGCGGCGTTTTTGATTACGCTGAATGCAACGGCAATCAAATTTTGCTCCCTGCAAACAGAAAAGAGCCTTGAATAATCAACGCTCTTATCAAGATTTAGTGTTTGCCGATTTAAATAAGCATTGCAAATTGATATTAAATATTTTTCTTCTCTATTCATTCTATTAATTAATGCTTTAAATATAATTATTTTCGTTCAAAAAGGTGTGAGCGGAGCTTAAAATGTTTTTGTCGTTGTCAAACTTCAAAAGGCTCATTGCTCTGTCATATGTCAGCCAAATATAATCCTCGATTTCCTCCGGCTGAATGACAGTGTTTACATCTTTTGTTGTGCCGACAAAAATTGAAACCTGTTTTTCAATCTTGTCCTTAATTTTATATTTTGACACGCTTTCAAAGCCGTCGATTATATTAAGATGAATACCTGTTTCCTCAAGCACCTCGCGACATGCGGTTTGCTTTTTTGTTTCGCCCTTTTCGATATGACCCTTTGGAAAGCCCCAATGAGCAGAGCGCTTGTTTTTGATTAAAAGATAGCGCACCTCACCTCGAATATCTCTGAACACGACTGCGCCGCAACTGCTTTCGTAAAGACATTCAAGTGTGTAGGTTGGAAAATCCTTTTTCAAATTAATATATTGTTTTATATCGTTGATAATGAAGCGGGTGCTTTTCGGAGCCACAATCCAAATGAATTTTTTGTTTCGTCTGTCGCTGAGAACGGCGATAACTCGTCCGTCAAAATTGCGAACAGGATGGTGTATTCCCATTATGAATGCAGTTTGATTTTCGTTTGAATAAACTGTGCCGTAATTCAAAGGATAAGTGAAGCCCGCCCCATCATCAGAGCCGATTGGGTTTGTCACCCTGACTCTAACATATTTTCCGAGCATTGTTTCACCACCGATAAACGCGGGTCGAAATTTGTCGCGACCCACAAAGATAACATAGATTTATTATACTAAAAAAACGCCCTTGTTACAAGGGCATTTTTTAATTTATATATTATATCATTAATATATCGGCTGATTTGAAGCTAATTATTATATTATTACATTATATATAGGCACGAAAAACAAGAAACATAAATAGCAGGAAGCACAAAAAAACAGCAGGTCTTTCGACCTACTGTTTTTGATTTAACTATCAGCTGTTAATTAAGCAAATGATTGAAGAAGGTCAACCAAGTTCTTAATAACTGTGTCTGAATCGCCCTTAACCAATTCAAGTACCTTGCTGATGGTGTCTGACATACCGCTGTCTGCGCCGCCGATAAGTCCGCCGATGAGGTTAACGATTATATCGTAGTTGCCCTTGTAGTTGATTGTGTCAATCAAGTATCTGAGAACAGCGATAAGTGTTTCGTCTTGATCGGACTTAACATAAATTCTGCTGCCGTGTGTTGCAGCCTGTGAAGCAGCGTTGAGAACAACTTTGCCGTGGCTTGCAAGTTCGAGCCAATCAATTTCAGGAAGCTCAAGACCGAGAGCCGAGCCTTTAATCTTGATGATTGGGAGAATCTTGTTGATAAGACCTACAACATTGTCTGCACCGATGAGCGGTTTGAGTGTGCCCTTAAGGTCATAAATGTTAAGCTTAATGCCTAAGTTCAAGCCTGCCTTTGCAGTGAGCTTGTTGAGGTCAAAATTAAGTGCTTTAAGAAGAGCATTTACATCAACAACCGACTTAAGTGAATCAAGGAGAGATGATACTGCGGTAAGGAGATTGTCGATAACCTGGAGCAAACCGTCATTTGCAAAGAAGAGAGCAAGGTTTGGAAGAATGTCAGCAAGAGTTTCAATCGGAGCAAGGAGAATATCCTCTACCTTATCCATAAGAGGATTAAGGATGTCAAGAAGGATATTGTCATACTCGTTGAAGATATCTTCTCTGTACTGATATTGTGTTTTAACATTGTAGCAACCGAATGCCTCAAGGAGAGGAACGATTACTGATGAGTAGCCGTCTGAGCCCGGAACGCTTATAAGATTGAATAAGCCGAGTGACTTGCTGTTGAGAAGAACATCAAGCACGCCGTAAATCGGACGAAGAACTGCTGTGAGTGCGTGCAAGAAGCTTTGTCTGTCGGTTACGCCCCAAACGAGTGAGTTCTTGTTAACCTTTGACCAAGAACCTGCGTTCTTGATTACGCTTGCTGCTGCAGCGTATGTCTTGCCGTACTTTTCATTAGTAAGGAGTGACGCAACATTTGATGTTGAGAAGTCAATTCCTGTTTGAGCAAGTAAGGATGTGAGCGATGTTGAGTCGTTAATCTTAACGCCCTCAACTGCTTTATAAAGACCTACAGCAAGTGAGCTGATAATGTCATCTTTATAAATCATATCGGTTATAAGACCGAGGAGACCGCCCTTGTCTGTGAGAAGGCCTGTTACAAGACCGTCAAGCATCGGAGCAAGTGTGCGGCAGAAGTCCTCATCAAGGTCGCCGAATGCAAAGCTGCTGTCCTTATACTTGAAGTTTGTGTAGTCGAAGAATACATTGTTTGCCTGACCGTTCAAGAGATAGAATACTGTGTGAACGAGGTCATCCTGACCTGCAATACCAAGCTGGTTGAATACAACTGTCAAGATGCTTGATACTGTCTTGTTGGCACTGAGTTTAGTATGCTTCTTCTTGTCTGTTTCAATGTTAAGGATAATCTTCTTGATAGCGTTGTGATTCTTATTGAGTACCTTTGAAATGTATCTGAGAACTGTGATAAGAACCTTGCCTTGGTCAGCCTTAACCTGCTTTGTTGTGTATTTGCCGTTTGCATTCTTGGCTGCACTTGATTTAGTGCTGATTGTGCCGAGACTTGCAATCTTAGCAAAGCTGATGCTCGGGATTGTAATTCCGGTTTTCTTGATAAGTGAATTTACAAGAGGAACAATGATGTCCTGAATATTGCACTTTTCAAGGTGTGTAAGCTCAAGATGGAAGTCAACCTTGAGGTTGAGGAGGCCAGCTACTAACTCACCGAGGTCGCTGCCTGTAAGTTGCTTGATAATCTTGTCAACATTGATGCCGTGCTTACTGAGAATTCCGAGGATTCCGTTCTCGGCAGTAATCGGAGCAAGGAGATTGCCAACAACCTGAGCGATACCGTTGCTTTCGATGAAGTAAGCAACATTCGGAAGTACCTTTGAGATTGTGTCAAACGGAGCGTCTACTGCGTCGCCAACAAATGAAACGATTGGGTTAAAGATGTTGATGAGAAGGTTATCTTTTGCTTTCTTGTAATCTTTCTTGTACTGTGAATATGTTTTAACATTGTCGCACATAAATGCTTCAAGTACAGGAATGATTGCGCTTTCGTATCCGTTTGTGCCAAAGTTAAGTGTTGAGTTCTTGTCAATCATTGACTGAATTTGGTTGATAACCGAATTGAGGTCAAACTTAACTACATTTGTAACATTTTTGTGATTTGAACCGGTCTTTACATTGCTTCTTACATCAAGTTCAACAACGCCGTTCTTGATAATGTAAGTAAGCTTACAGCCGTATTCGCTGTCCTTTGCAATGTTTGTAGAGCCTTTAACATTAATTGATTTAAGGAGTCCCTTAAGGTCGGTATTCTTGAGAGAAAGAGTACCTTCTGCAAGGAAGATTGAAAGAACATCGTTAAGAGGACGAAGAACAGCGGCAAGGCCGTTTACAAATCCTTCTTTAGCCTTTGATGAGCCGTTTGAGAAGCCCCAGTTGAGTGACTTAACCTTTTTCCAGCTCTTTGTCTTCTTAAGAGTTGCAGCTGCGGTTGAATATGTTCTGCCGTAGCTCTTGTCTGTAAGATAATTAGCGATACCCTTTGTTGAAACATCAATTCCGATCGCGTCAAAAACAGCTGTAACTGTGTCGTTACCGTCAAGCGCACCGTAAAGTGTTGTTGCAAGTTTTGTAAGGTTTTCGTTAGTGTAAAGTTTATCGTTTACAAGTGCGCCCAATCCCTTAATGTCGGTTACGCCGAGGCTGTTAAGGAGCGGGAATACATTTTCAACAAGGCTGTCAAGCTGCTTAACTGCATCGTTAGCGTCGCTTGATGTGATGCCTGTCGGATATGTAAATGATTTGCTGAACTTTGATGCATACTCGCTGAATGTCCAATAAACATCAGTCGGGTTTTGAACAGAGTTAATAACTTCTGTTACAATGTTGAGAATTTCGGCAGCCGAAAGTTTCTTCAAAATCTTCGAGATTGCCGGATTCAATCCGTCAAGGAGTGCCATGATTTGGTCTGATGTAAGAACTGTGTCAACAACATAGCCGTAAACGAGGAGAAGTACCTCTGCCGGTGATGAAGCGTTGGCAAGTTTAGACCAATTAATGTTCGGTAATGTGAATACACCGCCGATGAGATTGTTGATTGCTGTTACAAGAACATTCTTCTTTGGAAGTGAAATAAGCTGTCTGATTCCGCCGCCTAAGAATTTATCGTCTGTTTTATCCTTCTTGGTGTCTTTACCTGCAATTTGAACATTTGCAATAACATCTGCGAAGGTCGGTGAAAGATATTTAACAATATCAATCAAGCCGGTGATATGTTTGTCAATCGGAGCGATTGCCGCGTTGACAATGCTTGTTACATGCTTGTCGTCAAGCACGCCTGCAAGTCCTTTGACTACATTGAGAAGGAATGATACAGGTGCATCATACATTTTATCAACAATGTTTGCCATAGGAGTAAGGATACCGGTGATAAGCTGATCAGGAGCAGAAAGCTTGTTGAACTGTGATGCGCTGATAACGCCGCTTGCGCCGGTTGCCTTTGCAATGCTGCTCATAACAGGTTGAACGATTGCACTGTAATAGTTGCCGCCGTTGTTGTCTGTTTGAGTCCTTGTAAGAAGAACGCTTACGATTGATGCGATTCCGCTTACTGATTCGCCGAGAGCATCGTAGAATGCTTTCTTATCGCCGTTCTTAAAGCCAAACTTCAGGTAGTCTTTCTTCCAAGAACTTGATTTTGTATTGGCTGCGGTGATTTCTACCTTAAATGAATTCCAGTTACGGTAATCTTCACCTTTAAGAATATCTGCTGTCTTAGAGTAATCATCACTGAGTCTTACTGCAACTGCATCCGGTGAAATCAATCCGTAAACCGCATCACCGATGAGCATGTTAGGATCTTTCGACTTCAACACGCCTGTTTCGTTGTTGTAGAATACATAATCCACTACATTTTCAATGAGTGAATATGTCTGAATTACAAGGTTTGAAAGGTTTGCAGAGGTGTAAACCTGCTTTGCGTTAACATCGCCGGACTTAGTAGCCTTTGTGCCCACCTGACCCTTCTTGCTCGGAGAAACTTTGCTTTCGCCCGATACAAAGTAGAGGTAGTTGTTGAGCAATTTAACTACATCGTTGGTGTTTTGGCCGCCGAAGTAGCCTGATGCGAATGAAACCAATCCCGATAACAGGTTCTCTGTTGAATCCAAGTCAAAACCGTTGATAGAAGTGTTTGCAAGGAGAGATGAAAGTAATTCGTCGAGAGCATCAATAAGTGCCTGCGCGTTTTTCGTATTTGTTTTTGAGAGAAGTTTGCTGTAATCTGTACCTGCGGCAGATTTCTTTGATGCTGTAAGGTAAGGTGAAATGCCCTGTGCGCTTGAGGAGAGTGCATTGCCTACATTATAGCTGTTCTTAGTCTTACTGCCTTTGATAAGTGTCATTACAACAGGGATGATACCTCTTGATTCGCCGTCCTTCTTAAACTGAAGGTTTGAAAGGAGGTAGAAACCGCTTTCGTTGCTGAAGCCGCAGAATTTTGTCGTTGTTCTCTGTTTAAGAGTGAACGATGCTGTATCTGTGCGCTTGAGCTGGAACAAGCCGTTGAGCACATCTGTGATGATGCTCTTTTCGCCCAAACCGCCGAGTGAGTCAAGCAAGCCCTGAACAAGCGGAAGTTTTGAGGTGATATCGTTGTTCTTATCCGAAAGCGTATCATTGAGAAGGTCAATGATTGCATTCAACCAGTTGCCGATTAATGTGTCAACAAATGAATCCAATACTGCGGTAGAGTTGAATGTGCCATCGGCGTTCTTACCCGTTGCAGTGTCCTTGAATGCTTGAAGATTTGAGTTAATTTTTTGTGAAACGGTTCCGTTCTTAAATGTTTTGCTGATGTTCTTCATCTTGCCGTTATACAAATATGTCCAATCGGACTTGATGTTGTATTTAGCAATGAAGTTCTTGCCCATATTGTCAAGAATTTCCGGAAGAGCAACAAAAATGTTGTTAAGACCCTTTTGCGTTACTTCCGCATTCGACTCGTATTCTGCGTTGTATCTGAGATCCGGATTTTCCTTTTGGTCTGCAAGATACTGTTCAACAGCTTGGGTAGCGAATGAGGCAAGCTCTGTTACGATTTCGTCGATGCCCTTTGCTGTCTTATCGTATGATGAGTCATACTTTTTATTGTTAGCGGCGCAATCCTCTTTCTTCTTGTTGATAAGAGCTTTTGCAAGTCCGCCGTTTAAGTGTGCACCGTAGAGAGCCTTATCCGCAACATAGATATTTGTGAATCTCGGAATGTCGCTGTGCTCTGTGTTGTAAGGAGCTTCGTCATAATAGCCGAATGTATCTTTGAAATATGCCTCGTCCTTATCGCCGAGTAACCAGTGAAGTATACCCGGAACAATCTTGTTGAGGTCAAAACGAAGTGCACCGATACCAACCTCTGTATCGCCAACCGATTGTGAGTATTTAGTAAGAATACCGCTACCGGTGCAAAGAATGCCATAAAGGTCAAGAAGCGGTTTTGCATCATCGTCTGCGTTGAACAACAACGGAACAATAAGCTCATCAAGTGCGATAGTGATTGTCGGGAGCAATTTGAATATTGTTGCTACCGGGTCGTTATAGAGGTCAAGCCAAATGTCTTTAAGAGTTTCGGCAACATCAATGTCTGTTTCAAACAAACTGCTGATGATACCGCCGATGTCAAGGCTATCAAGGCTGAATCCGCCGTTGCTGTTATTTTTGTTACCGCTGTCGCCTTTTTTCTCCAAAAGTTTAACGATTTTATCGTTGAGCAGCGAGTTTGTTGCATAAACGATTAAGCTGTCCGGAATTTTATAATCGTTGTAATTGTAGCTGTACTTGCTGAGGTCGTCTTTGTAGTAGCTTACAAACTCAACATAGCTTGAGAGATATACCGAGCAGTCATATGCGCCGAAAACAGTGCCAAGTGGTGAAGACTGGTTTGCAGCAGGAGCAAACTCGGTTTTTACAACATAACCGGGGACCATATAGTTTATCAAATCAACAAATGAAAGATCGTCTGTGAGAGAGCCGTACTCCATTTTATATGAGCCGGTGTATTTCCAGTTCATCAAATCGTCAACTTTGTCTGTCGATTGTGCAAGACGAACAAAAGGAATAAGATATTGCTTATAGCTATTATGGTCTGATATTGCTCTCAAATACTCTTTTGCGGGTGTGCTGAATGTGCAGCTGCTCGAATTGAGGAATTGGGCAAAGTAAACAGTTTCGTCTCCGTTTGGTTTGTTGTCCTTAACATAGTCAAGGAAAGACTGCATTTGTGCTTTTGTGATGTTGTACTTGTCGTCAATTTCCTTTGAGTTCTTATACAAACCCGATGCAACAAGCACACCTTTTGCATATTCACTGTAGTAGTCGGTAGGGAATCTTTTTTTATTGAATTCTTGAGTGAATTGAGTGCCTTGTGCAGTAAAGAAAGTATAGACCGTCATCGAGATATTTATATCTCTGTACTCTTCCCAACGGGATTTGTCTGTGTCGGACATTTTGCTGTAGTCCTGACCGTTATCGGTGCAAAATTGCTCAATCGGATAGAGCGGTCTTAAAACTTTGAGATAGTTTTTAGGAGTAAGTACGGTCTTTGTGGTTCCGCCGAACTCTTCGTCGGTGATTTTCAGTCCACCCATATTGGTAAGACCTAAAAGCTGTTTAGCTGACAAGTCAAATAAGCCATCACCGTAGAAAAGATAAAGTGCATCTGCAAGAGTTTTAACGCCGTCATCTGCACCCGCAACCTTATACATTGTGTTCATGTATTTGATTACGATGTTCAAGTCCGGATCTTTGATGTCTTTAATCTTTTTGCCCTTGTATTTGGCATTTTCGATATCATATTTGGTAACAATGCCGTCTTTTGTTTCGGTAGGAACAGCCTGAGCGTATTCGTTCTCATACTTATCGTAACCTGTAGCAAATTCCGTAAGCCTGTCAGTTTGCACATTTGCAAATACATTTCTGAGCGCGGTGAGTTTCGGAAGTGTTTCTCGTGCATATTTTTTAAGTTCTTCGTTTGTGGAATTTTGATTTTGCGAACAGAACTTATATAATGCATAGAAATTCATTGCATTGTTGCCGTCACCATTGAGATATGCGTAGTTGAAGTTTGTGTTCATACCGGCATTTGCGTTTTCACCCAAAACATCGCCGATATTGGCGCTGCTTCCGAGTGCACCCAAAACTGTCGGTGACACACCTACTACCAAATCTTTAATGGTTGTGCTCGAGGTAACGGTCATGCCGAGTTTGTTCTCAAGCAGGCTCTTGACTTTCGGTATATTCACCAATTGCGGGATATACTCGTCAACCAAGTCATTAAGTGAACTGTATGCAGCCGTTGCATCAGTTCCGTTTGACCAATAGTCGTTGTTGCTGTCGGTCTTATTCTTGTCCGCGGCAAATGCCGTGAAGCCGATAGAACAGCTCGTAATGATCATGACCAGAGCCAAAAACAGGCTCAGGAATTTTTTGCTCGTTTTTTTCATAATCATCTCTCCTTTTTTCTAATGATTAACACTATTTGCAGCAAATTATTGAAATATAATAGCCGTTTTCGTGCCTGATTGCACAAGGAGAAGGACGCTCAATTCTTGATTTTTGAGCGCAAAGTTCCCTTGTGAACGAACAATTCATTTATATTTATACCAAATAAATATTTTTCTATTAATTGACCTA
>ERZ1034976.2099-NODE-2099-length-14114-cov-8.809090_pt1 | contig 14114 bp, 12 predicted proteins | sample MGYA00520623_ERZ1034976 | MGnify/ENA primary metagenome ERZ1034976 (study PRJEB33766, sample SAMN09781774) | gut metagenome | biome: gut microbiome | host: Homo sapiens | place: Madagascar | study: EMG produced TPA metagenomics assembly of the PRJNA485056 data... | reverse complement strand
CCACGCCCTGTACGAGAAGTACTTCCCCAACGGCGGTGCGTCCATCTTCACCTTCGACATCAAGGGCGGCCAGAAGGAAGCCTTTGAGTTCATCGATCACCTGCAGATCTTCTCGCTGCTGGCCAACGTCGCTGACGTGAAGAGCCTGGTCATCCACCCGGCCACCACCACCCACGCCCAGCTGTCCCCCGAGGAACTGGAGGATGTGGGCATCCACGAGAACACCATCCGCCTGTCCATCGGCACCGAGCATATCGACGACATCCTCGCCGATCTGGACCAGGCTTTGAACGCGGTTGAGTAATTTGTAAACAGTTTTTAGAGGGAATAGGGATTTAATAGCCGCCGCACCCGGTACGCCAAGTCCGGGTGCGGCGGCCTTTTTGCGGCCTTGCGTTTGAGACAGGTTTGCGGTATTATTTGTTTAAAAGTTTCTTCGGTTCCTTCTTTTCAAAGAAGGAATAAAACCCCCGTAAAGGAGCCTTCCCATGCCCACCATCATCGAAATCACCGACCTCTCCGCGCCGGAGCTGGCCGTGTATACCAAACTGACCGAGGCGCAGCTGCGCAACAAGCTGGAACCGGAAAAAGGCATCTTCATCGCCGAAAGCCCCAAGGTCATCGGCACCGCGCTGGACGCGGGCTGCGTGCCGCTTTCCTTTTTAATGGAGCGCCCCCATATCGAAGGTTCGGCTGCCGCCGTGCTGGCCCGCTGCCCCGATACCCCCGTGTACACCGCTCCCCGCGAGACCCTGCAAACGCTGACCGGCTACGCCCTGACCCGGGGGGGGGGTGCTGTGCGCCATGCGCCGCCCGAAACGGCATACCGTCGAGGAATTGTGTCAGACCGCCCGCCGCGTGGCTGTGCTGGAAGGCATCGTTGACTCCACCAACATTGGGGCTATCTTCCGCAGTGCCGCTGCACTGGGCATGGACGCCGTGCTTCTCTCGCCCTCCTGCTGCGACCCGCTCTGCCGCCGTGCGGTGCGGGTCAGCATGGGCACGGTGTTCCAGGTGCCCTGGGCACGGCTGGGGGAGAAAAACACCGAATGGCCCGCGGCCGGTATGGACCGCCTGCACAAACTGGGCTTTAAGACTGCCGCCATGGCGCTGGACGACCGCGCCGTCAGTGTGGAGGATCCGGCTTTGCAGGCCGAGGACAAGCTGGCCATCGTGCTGGGCACTGAGGGCGACGGCCTGGCCGCCAACACTATCGCCCGGTGCGATTACACCGTTATGATCCCCATGCAGCACGGCGTGGACAGCCTAAACGTAGCCGCCGCCAGTGCCGTGGCCTTCTGGCAGCTGCGTGCTAAATAGTGTACAACCTGCCACAAAAAAATGACAAAAGTTTTACACCCCGCTGGCCAAAACCCCGGCGGGGTGTGTTGTTTTTGGGGCGGGTACATGGTACAATATTTATACACGTAACGAAAATGCGTGCAATAACCAGCAGGGGGAACCAATCATGGGCTTCTTGAAAAAATTTACCAAGCAGGAGATCAGCTGGATGATGTACGACTGGGCCAACAGCGCCCACTCGGTCATCGTCGTTACCATCCTGCCCATCTTCTTTGACTCGGTGGCCAGCTGCACGGCGGACAGCGTTTCCAGTATGTCCACCTGGGGCTATGCCACCAGCATTGCCATGGCCATCGTCGCCCTGGCCGCGCCGTTTTTGGGCGTGTTTGGCGACATCCGCGGCATGCGCAAAAAGCTGTTTACTGCCTTTTTACTGCTGGGCGTTGTCTCGGTGGCGGGCCTGGCCTTTACGCCGCTGATGGACTTTACCTCCTCCACCGCTGTCGCCGGTAAGGTGGCCATGCTGGTGCTAGTGCTGTACATTTTAAGCACCATCGGCTTTGACGCCTCCTGCATTTATTACGACGCCTTTTTGACTGACGTCACCACCGAGGACCGCATGGATTCCGTCTCCACGCTTGGCTACGGCCTGGGCTACATCGGCGGCTCCACCATCCCGCTGCTGATCTTCCTCATCATGAACGCTGTCGGCGTGCCGATGCTGACGAGTTTGGCCATCATCTTTGCCATCACCGCCGTATGGTGGCTGGTGTTCAGCCTGCCGCTGCTGAAAAACTGCGAGCAGACCACCGGCAAACCCTACGAGAAGGGCGACATCGGCGCCAGCATCAAAAACGTGTTCACCACCATGAAGGAGATCGGCGCGGATAAGCCCATGCTGGTGTACATACTGTCGTACTTTTTCTACATCGACGGCGTGCATACCATCATCAGCATGTCCACCAGCTACGGCACCAACCTGGGGCTGGATTCCGCCGGTATGCTGCTGGCTCTGCTGCTGGTGCAGGTGTTGGGCCTGCCCTTCTGCCTGCTGTACATGAAGCTGGCCGCCAAGTTCGGCGCGCGCACCATGGTGGGCGTGGGTATCTGCGTGTACATGTTTATCTGCATCTTTGCGTACTTTATGAACAGCTTGTGGCAGTTCTGGATGCTGGCCGTGCTTTGCGCCACCAGTCAGGGCGGCATCCAGGCACTTTCCCGCTCGATGTTCGGCAAGCTCATCCCGGACAAGGCCCGCAGCGGTGAGTTCTTCGGTTTCTTTGATATTTTCGGTAAGTTTTCCTCCATCCTCGGCCCCACACTGGTGGGTGTCGTCAGCGCCTTTGCTGCCAGCAAAATGATGGCCGCCCAGGGCTTGACCGCCGTGACCGCCACGGCTGAGCAGGTAGACGCCATCAACAAGGCTGCCGGCCCCTACGGCATTTTGTCGGTCATCCTCATCATCATCGCGGGTGCGGTGCTCTACTTTGCCGTGCTGCCCCGCACCCTGAAAGGCGACCAGCGCAAGATTTGACAAAGCGCACCTGAAAGCTTACAATAGTTTGCATGCTGAACAACAGGAAGTGAACCATCATGCCGGAAGGCTATACCCATGTGCGCACGGCGCAAAAGGCCGCGACGGCCATCCATTATAAGGTGCAGTGCCCCGCTGCCTTTGCGGCGGGCGCCAACGGGCCGGACAGTTTCTTTTGCTATGAGGTGTGGAAAAAGCGCGCCAAGCGCCACTTTGACCTGCCCACCCTGGGCAACCGCATGCACGAGGAAAAGACCGGCGAATTTCTGCGCAGCCTGTGCCGCCACGTAAAAAGCCGCCCCCAGGTGGAGTATGCCCTGGGCTTTTTAAGCCACTACGCCGCCGACACGGTGGTGCATCCCTTCGTGTACGCCATGTGCCAGCCCGGCCAGCCCTACGCGGGCCCCGGCGGGCACGGCTACCTGGAGATCGCGCTGGACTCCACCCTGCACGAGGAGGACACCGGCAGTGCGCTGGTGCCCGTCAACGATGTCAGCCCCCTGCCCACCGGTGAGGAACTGGCCGACATCACGGCGCTGCTGCACACATGCCTGCTGGAAGTCTACGGTGTGGATGTCTCGGTGGAGTACCTGGCCGATGCGTTCTACCACACCAAGGTGCTGCGCGGGCTGTTCCCCACAAAAAATCCGCTGAAGCGTGGGTTCTTCTGGCTGGTGGAGCCGCTCTTCGGCGGGCGCGGGTTTATCACAGGGCATATTTCGCCCCGCAAGCTGGCCCCCGACATGCCGGACGCCTGGACCGACCCCTTTACCGGCACCGAGCATACCGGCGGCGTGTTTGCCCTGCTGCCCAAGGCCGAACGCCGCAGCGAGGAGTTTATGGGCGCTGCCCTGCTGCTTTGGCTGGACAAGTACACCGAAGCCGAATTTGCTGAGAAAATCGGCAGTATGAGTTATACCGAGGGCCGCGTGACACCCGCCAGCGACCCCGCCAACGAAAAGGAGACAACAACATGATCCGTATCACGATGCAGAACGGCAAGACCATCGACATTGAGCTGGACCCCAAGGCAGCTCCCATCACCTGTGAGAACTTTGAGAAGCTGGTCAAGCAGGGCTTTTACAACGGCCTGACCTTCCACCGCGTCATCCCCGGCTTTATGATCCAGGGCGGCTGCCCCGAGGGCACCGGCATGGGCGGCCCGGGCTGGCACATCAAGGGTGAGTTTCTGCAGAACGGCGTCGTCAACCCCATCAAGCATACCCGCGGCGTCATCAGCATGGCCCGCGCCATGGACCCGAACTCCGCCGGCAGCCAGTTCTTCATCATGCACCAGGATGCACCCCACCTGGACGGCGGCTACGCTGCCTTCGGCCACGTGGTCTCCGGCATGGACGTCGTCGACGAGATTGCCGCCGTTCCCACCGACTGGAACGACAAACCCCGCACGCCGGTCGTGATGGAGAAAGTGGAGATTATCTAATTGTTTAATTGTTATTTTTCTTGAAAGAAAAGTAACTAAAAGAACTAATAGACCCACGAACGGGTTGCACGGTATAAAGGCTCCCTTGTGTAAAGGGAGCTGTCAGCCGATAGGCTGACTGAGGGATTGCCCCGTCTACGTTGCAACGCGGTCTACCATCCAAACGCTTCAATCCCCCAGGCTGCGCTGCCGCGCAGCCAAGAGGCTTTTGGGAAAGTTACCACAAAATCATGCCCGCCCGGTAGGGGACAACGCCCCGCCCCGGCGGGCTTTTACTTTATAGTTGAAATCTTTGCCGAAATCGGTTATACTATTTTGTAATAATTGAAATCGTGGGGGAATCCACCTTCTGGACGACCCTTTATAGAAGTAAGGAGCAAACAATGGCACATACCGTAATGGTTACCGGTGCAGACGGCTTTATTGGCAGCCACCTCACCGAAGAACTTGTCAAGCGCGGCGAAAAAGTTCGCGCCTTCTGCCTGTATAACTCTTTCGGCTCGCTGGGCTGGATCGACACCCTGCCGCCGGAGATCCGCAACGAGATCGACATCTTCATGGGCGACGTGCGTGACCCCAACGGCGTGCGCACCGCCATGCGCGGGCAGGAGCGTGTCTTCCACCTGGCCGCCCTTATCGCAATTCCGTTCTCCTACCACAGCCCGGACAGCTACGTGGACACCAACATCAAGGGCACCCTCAACGTCCTGAACGCCGCCCGCGAGCTGGACACCCAGCGCGTGCTGGTCACCTCCACCAGCGAGGTCTACGGCACAGCCCAGTATGTGCCCATCGACGAAAAGCACCCCTTCCAGGGCCAAAGCCCCTACTCGGCTACTAAAATCGGTGCTGACCGCCTGGCCGAAAGCTTCTACCGCAGCTTCGACCTGCCCGTCACCATCGTGCGCCCCTTCAACACCTATGGCCCGCGTCAGAGCGGCCGCGCCATCATCCCCACCATCATCACCCAGCTGCTGGCGGGCCAGACCGAGATCAAACTCGGCAGCCTGACCCCGACCCGCGACTTCAACTATGTCAAAGACACCGCCAACGGCTTTATGACCATCGCGGACTGCGATGCTGCCATCGGTCAGGAACTGAACATTGCCACCGGCGTGGAGCACTCCATCGGTGACCTGGCCAACGAGCTGATCGCCCAGATCAACCCCAACGCCAAGATCGTCTGCGAGGCCGAGCGCCTGCGCCCCGAAAAGAGCGAAGTCAACCGCCTGCTGGGCGACTCCACCAAGCTGCGCAACCTGACCGGCTGGGCGCCCCAGTACACCTTTGAGCAGGGCCTTGCCGCTACCATCGAGTTCCTGCGCGGCAACCTGGACCAGTACAAGGTCGGCCAGTATATCCTGTAATCTATGGAAAATTCGTCAAACAAACGCAAATTTTCACCCACCGTATGGCACCCCGCCGCACGGTGGGCTTTCGTGTTGGGGCTGTGCGCCGTGGCGGGCGTCATCGTCAGCTACTACTGGCGTGTCTTTTACGGGCTGGATGCCCGGGGTGTGCCGCCGCTGCAGATCACAGGCCTTTGCGTGGTGCTGGCCATGGCGGCGGGTGCAGCGGCGCTGCTGCTGCGGCATTGTAAGGACTTCGCCAAGCGGGGGGCTTGCTGCATTTTGCTGTGCGGGGCACTGTTCGCCTTTGCCAATCCGCCCCTGCAAACGCCCGATGAAACCGACCATTATCTGCGGACCTACGCTATCTCTATGGGCCGCTTTGACTTTGACGCTAAGCGAAGCTACCCCGAGGATGTCAACGAGCTGATGGACGCCTTCCCCGGCGCGTGGGTCAATGCCCACACCTCAGCGGGCCTGGGCACTGACCCTGACACGAACGCCGAGCAGCCCTACAACACCGCAGGTTACGCCTTAAAACAGTATGGCAAAGACGGCCGGGTGGAGAGCATCTGGGACAGCTTTACCCAGTACCTCAACTGGGAAAAGCGCGATTCTGCGGCAAATTCCGTCACCGAACCCATCAGCTTTCTGATTTTGCCGTTCCTGCCCGGGGCGCTGGGCATGGTGTTGGCACGGCTGTTTGGGTTTGGCGCGCTGGGCTGCCTGTACGGCGGGCGGCTGATGAACCTGCTGGCCTACACGCTGCTGTGTTACGCTGCGCTGCGCAGCGCCAAAAAGTGCCGTCCGGCGTTCTTGGCCGTGATGCTGCTGCCCATGTCGCTGTACATGGGGGCTTCGTTAAGTTACGATGCTGCGTTGTTGGCGTGCTATTATCTGATGCTGGCGCTGCTGACCTGCCCGGAATGGGACGGCCGCACCGCCGCTGTTTACACGGCCGCCTGCGTGTTTGCCAACGGTACCAAGCCCTACATCAACCTGCTGTGGGTGGTGCTGCCACTGGTGGTCGTGCGCAGGGACGAGTGGAAAGCCAGACTCAACCGCGCGTGGTACACCGTGGGCACGCTGGCGGGCGCGCTGCTGCTGACCCAAATTGTGGAGCAATATGGCACGCTGCTTCGTCATAATTACGGCACCATCGCCCGGCAGGGCGGCAGTACCGTCAACGGCGGGGCACAGCTTTTGTTTGTGCTGAAAAATCCGCTGCGTTATATCGCGGTTTTGTTGGGTACACTCTATGAGAATGATGGTTTCCTGGGCCAGCTGGGGCTTTTCGGCTGGAAGGATATGCCCGTCGCGTTCCTCAACCTGACCGGCCCAATGGTGCTGCTGGCTGCCGCGCTGCTCTGCGCCCCGAAGACGAACGCTTTGGGCCGCCGCCGCAACGGCTGGCTGGGCGTGTTCGCCGCCGTCTACGCTGCGGGTGCCATGACCGCCATGTACATCACCTACACGCCGGTGGGCATGGTGCGCATCGTGGGTCTGCAGACGCGGTACTTCCTGCCCGTCTGGCTGCTGCTGGCTGTGGGCGTGGCGGCGCTGATCCGCCGCGCGTTAAAACCGGCCCTGACCGCCGAAAGGGGAGAGGCCCTGGCCCTGCCGCTGTGCGGCTGGTACGCCTTTGCGGGGGCGGTGCTGCTCTTCCAGCATTACTTTATTGGACCTGTCTACGTCATTTATCAATAACTACAGGGGGTGACTTGTACTGTGCTGACCTTGGCCTGGGGGCTGTTCCTGCTGGTTCTGCTGGCGGGTGCCGGTGCGGTGCTGGCCGCCCTTTTGGATTGTGACGCCGCTTTACTGCCGCTGCCGCTGCTCAGCGCCGCCGCGCTGGTGCTGTACCCGTTTGGCATGCTGGGCAATCTGCGCATTGGCGCGGCGGCAGCTGTGCTGCTGTTGGGTGCTGCGGTGGTTGTGGGTGTTGTCCGCCTGAGTCCGGCAGGTGTGGGAACGGCGGTGAAAACCGCCCTGACCCGCCCCGGCTTTGCGCTGTTTTTGGGTGGTGCTGCGTTTATCTGGTGCTTGTTTGCCCTGCACCGGCCCATGTTTACCCAGTGGGACGAGTTCACCGCCTGGGGCCTTGCGCCCAAAATGGTGGTGGAGCGCGCCGCGTTTTATGTGGCCGATCCCGTCAACCTGAAAGCCAGCTTTACCTACCCGGCCACCAGCCTGGTGACGTTCTTGTTCCAGCCCTTTGGTTCGTGGGCTGAGTGGGCCTGCCTGGCCGCGCTGGACACCCTGGCTCTGGCCTGTGTGGCGGCAGCTTCAGCTCTGCCTCGCCCGCAGTGGGCGGGGGGCATCCTTGTGTTCGGGGCCGGGTTTGTGCTGCCGTTCTTCTTCTCCAACAATCCGGCGGGCAGCTATGCGCCGCAGTATGCCAACGCCATGGCGGACCTGCCGCTGGCGATGCTGTTTGGCGGGGCACTCTGCCTGTATTATTCTGTAGGGCACCGCAGGCGGGCATTCTGGCTGACGGGCCTGCCGCTGATGCTGCTGACACTGACGAAAGATATTTGCTTTGCCTACGGGCTGATCGCCGCCTTTTTGATCGGCCTTGACCAGTTGGTCACCGCCGATAAACCGATCAAACAATCGTTCCCGCGTGCGTTTCTGCGCGCTGGCGGCCTGGCTGTCTGCGTGGTGGCCGCCTTTGCAAGCTGGAGCCGCTACACCGCCGCCGTGACCCCCACGGTGGACACCGGTGCCAGCGTGGGCAGCGCGGGCTTAAGCTACGGCGCAGTGCTGACGGGCGGCGTCAAGCAGCTGCTGGGCATTGGCCGCGATGACAAGTTTGCGCAAATTATGGCCGCCATGGGGAATGCTTTCTTCACCCGGCGCATCTGCCTGCTGGGCGGCGGCATCATGGCGGTGGCGGTTATTACCATGGTCGCAGCAGCGGCGTTTTTTGCCGCCGAAAAAGGCCCGGCCCGCCGCCGTGTACTGATGGCGCATTTGGCGTTCGCGTTCTGCTTCGCCGCGCTGTATGCGTTCCACCTCATTTTGTATTACTACAATTTCTCGGACGTGGAGGGCCTGGCCCTCAAAGACTACGACCGCTATTTAAGCCCCTACTACCAGGCATGGATGCTGGCTATGCTCTGTCTGCTGGCCCGCAGTGCCGCCGCCCGGTGGAGCCGCTGTGTGCTGGCCTGTGCGGCCGCCGCTGTGGTGGGTATCTTCTGCTGGCGGGGCATCCCGGCGGCAGGCTTCTGGTCGGATGCTGACAGCCTGTACACCCTGCGTGCTGACGTGCAAGACCGCGCTGACACGATGAATACGGTGCTGGATTGGCCCGACCGTGTGTTGGTGCTGAGCCAGGGTGACGACGCCACCCGCTGGTACTACTACCGCTACGAGCTGACGGCCCAGGTGGTCAACGGCTTCGGCGGCTTTTACGGCCGCTTGGGCGAGACCCAGGATCGCTGGGACAGCGACTTTATGAACCTGGTCGAAAGCGAAAATTGGACGCTGTACGATTATAAAGCCGTCTGCGTGCCCGCCACGCTGATGGCCTATATGCAGGAGAAAGACTGCGATTATCTGCTCATTGACCGCGCCGACGACTACCTGCAGCGGGAGTTCAGCCCCTATTTTGAGGGCGGCCTGACCGCCGACATGCCCGCGACCCTCTACCACTTTGAGGGCGCAGACGCCGCCGTGCCCTTTACGCTGGCCGCGGTGGCAGAAAGCGGGGTGGAATAATGCAGAAAAAAACGCTCTTCAACCCGCGTCAAACGCTGGTGCTGGCTTACCTGCTGGCGGTGGTGCTGTGGCTGGTGCGCTGCCTGGCGGGCAGTGCCGTGATGCTGAACTACAAAATGCAGGGCAAAATGTCCCAGGTCACGCTGGCACCGGACGAGCTTACCACCGAGAGTTTTGCCGCCTATTCCAGCAACGAGTGGTGGACCGCCCCGGACGACGACCCCAACTGGTATCTTTCCACCGACAGCGACCCTCACATTTACTGGCAGGGACAGGGTTATATTGAAACAGTGGAGCTGGATGCTGCGCACCGTCTGCCCCCGGGTGGCGTGGCGCTGTACTATCTCAAGCCCGGCCAGACCGACTACACCGAGTCGCAGAAAGTCTACGCCAAAGTCACCGCCCCCGGCGTGTACACGTTCGATCTGGGCGGCCAGTGGGTCACGGGCCTGCGCATCGACCCCGACAGCGTGGGCGGCGTGCCGACGCTTTTCACCGGTGTGACGCTGAACCCGGACACCCCGTGGTATCTGCGCTTTCTCCCCACTGCCGGTCAGTTGCTGGTGCTGTTGTTTGCACCGGCGTTTGCGGCGGGGATGGTTTGTTCCTTCTTTGAAAAGAAGGAACCGAAGAAACTTTCAACATAATAAAGCAAAAATAGGGATAAGCGGCATCTGTAGGGGCGCACACTGTGCGCCCGCCAACCTCGCGGCAGTGCAAACACCCGCGAGCGAACAATGTTCGCCCCCTACAACCATTCCCTGCCTCGCTTTCCCCGCGTCATCGCAACTTACCCCAAACCACAAAACGGTATTTTATATTAAAAATTCTTTTGGTTCCTTTTCTTATAAGAAAAGGAACAGACAAGGATAAACAATGGAACTTCTCTGCGTAATGGCAGCGCTGGCGGCGCTGTTTTTGGGCAGCGCGGCGCTCACGCTCAAAGCGCGGATCCCGGCCGGGCTGGCCCCGCTGGTAACGCTGTCCTGCATCGTGGCGGTGCTTACGCTGGCCGGTATGGCCGGGGTGCTGTACCCCGCCGCCTGGGCTGTGTACGCCCTGTGTGCGGCAGGCGGCGTGTGGGCGCTGCTGCCGCCGAAAGAGGCTAAAAAGCGCTACTACGCGCAATTGGCAACGCCCGGCAGCGTGACCTTCTGGGCGCTGGCACTGGCCTTTGCCGTGTACTTCTTCGTGCGCCAGCCCATGGCCACGGTGTCCGATGAATTCTCCCTCTGGGCCACCGCCGTCAAAGTCACCAAGGTGGATAACAGCCTGTACTCCACCGCCACGCTGGGCACGCCCTGGGCGGTGACGCAGAACCCAGGCCTGCCGCTGCTCAGCTACTTTTTCCAGTTCTTTGGCCAGTATGCAGACTGGAAAATCTATCTCGCCTACGATGTATTGTTCTTTGCCGTGTATACCGCCGTGTTCAGCGTCCTGCCGTGGAAGCAGTGGCGTGTGGCCGTGCCCATGGCTGCGGTGCTGTGGGTCACGCCGTTTTTCTTCACGGTGTACAACCACACCATCTACCTGACTACCGTCTACCTGTCGTCCTACGGCGACATCCCGGCCGGGTTGGTGTTCGGCAGTGCGGTGGCTGTGTGGCTGGCCCTGCGCCAACAGGATGGCCCCCGCTGGGCTGTGCTGCCGGTGCTGGCCCTGGCCGCAAACTTAAAAGCCAATGACTTTGTGCTGTCGCTGGCAGCGGCCGGGCTGATCGCCGTGGACGCCTGGCTGTTCTGTGATGGTAAATTCAAGCAGGGCCTTGCCCGCCGTACGGGCTTTGCCGTGGCTTGCTTTGCCGCGCCCATGGCTGTGTATTATTTGTGGAACGTCCGCTACGTAGGCTGGCTCGTCAGCCGCAACGCCAGCGAGGGCGGTGTCGGTGAGACGACTGCCTCGATGGGTGCAGTGGTCATCAACGGCATCAAGATTCTGCTGGGTCGGCCCGTCACCGGCTTTTTTGCCGAGCGCGAACCCCAGTTCCGCCAGGCGATGGCCGATATGGGCCACCAGTTCTGGACCAGCGACGGCAAACTGGGCATGATCGGTCAGGGCCGCAACATCGTGGTGCTGATTGCCGTTGTGTTTGTGGTGGCACTGGCCACGGCCGGGTCCCGCCGTCTGCGGCTGCGCATCGGCAGCATGGGTGTGCTGTCCGCCGTCTGCTTTTTGGGGTATAACCTCGAACTGGCGCTCAGCTACGGTTTTATCTTTAAGCCGTTCCAGGCGGAGCGGCTGGAAGATTATAACCGTTACATCGAAAGTTATTACATTGGTTGGTTCCTGATGGCGCTGGCTTGTCTGATGATTGCTTTGCAGCCACAGCTGGAGACGGTCAGTAAAGTCAACGGCTCCACGGCTGCTTTTACCACCAGCCGCTATGCCCCCAAGCGCCCGCTGGCGGCGCAGGGCATTGTGTTGCTGCTGGCCGTTGCCATGCTGGTGCGGCAGAATCAGATCGTGCTGCCGCAGCTCAGCGTGCTGGGCTTTGCGGACAGCGAATTTGCCGACCGCAAGAAGGCTCGTGCCGAGGCCGAGTACGTCTGCGAGAATTTGCAGCCCGACGACCGTGTGTTCTACGTCAGTCAGGGCGATAACGGCGAGGGCTGGTTCAGCGCCGTGTTTGATTTTTACCCGGTGCTGGTGGATTACTCCGGCATTATGTCTGAAATGAACGGCGGTGGCGGTACGTTTGGTCTGCCGGAACTCAAGCCCGACGAGGGCGTAAAAGCAACCTATTATCACGCTTTTACGGCAGATGAACTGGATGCCATCGTGCGCGGCAACGGCTGCACGGTGTTGTACATCCAAAAACTGGACGATATTTTTGTGCAAAGTTACAGCGATCTGTTTACGGATAAATTGGCCGCCGCCCAGGCAGGGGAGACCCTGCTGTACCGCGTGACCGATGCGGGCTATGCCCCGGTGGAAATGCAAGGGGGTGCCGCATGAAACGGTTGAAAACTTTCTTCGCCCGCCGCGGCGCGGTGCCTGCGGCCTGTTACATTTTGGCGGTGGCCGTCTGGCTGGTGCTGAGCCTGGCCCATGCTGGCAGCGATGCCCTGGCCAAGGCCCAGGGGCGCATGACCGAGCAGATCATCCCGGTGCAGAGCTGGCAGTTGGTGGGCCTGGAACCCGCCGAGGAGCAGGCGACCGCGGAGTCGGCCCTGACCCTGACCACCACCACCGGTGACCCGCAGATGATTTTGGAGGATGTCTCCGGCCATGTGGTGCGCACGCTGAGCTACACGGTAACGTTTGATGGCGACGCCCGTGAGATGTGCCTGTATTACACCACGAAAGTGGGCGAGGATTACAGCCAGGATCGCCGTGTGTTCCCGCAGAACCTTGGCAACGGCCAGTACTTGTACACGCTGCCCCGCACGAGCATTGCGGCATTGCGCCTGGACCCCTGCAGCCCGGACGAGAACAAGACGGTGGATCTGACCTTTGCCCCGTCGACCCTGACCCTGAACGCCGCCTCGACTCTGCCCGCCTGGTGGCAGTACCTTGTCCCCACCTGGTATCAAACCTTCTGCCTCATCCTCTACCCCGCCCTGTGCGCGTCGGCGGTCAGCCTGGTTCGTTCCTTCTTTGCAAAGAAGGAACCGAAGAAACTCTAAAAAATGGGAGATACGGTCGCAGACCGTATCTCCCATTTTTAATTTAAAGTTCTTTTGGTTCCTTTTCTTTCAAGAAAAGGGACAAATCAGGTCACCTTCAGCGCGCGCTGGATGCGGTAGATGAGGTAGCGGAAGAGGCCGACAATTAAACTGCACTCGACCCAGATGTAGTTGGGCAGGTTTTTCCAATGGAACTTCGGCTTGTTCAGCTTCGGCAGGGCTACCCAGGCTTCGTGGAAGCCTTTCGCATAATCGTTGCCAAACCCACGGAACCGGAACATCACCACTTTCAGCAGATACCCCAGCACCATCGGGATCAGGTTCAGCAGCATCATCACCAACGGCTGGTTCTTGTAGGGCAGCAGGATGCTGTTCCGTCCGCTCTGGATGCTCTTGAACGGATTGTACCGCACCGCACCCGTTGTGGCACCGCAGATGTGCCGGCACCGCGCCGTTGGGCAATAAACGTTCTTGTAACCAAAGTTGTTCGCGCGCCAGCTCAGGTCCACGTCCTCATAATAGGCAAAAAACAATTCGTCAAAAACGCCGATTTTATCCAAAATGGATTTTCTGTACAGCGCCGCGCCGCCGCATGCACTGAAGATGCGGCAGGGTTTTGTGTATCGGCTTGCCTTCAGGCCGTCGCCGCGCTTGCAGGCAAACCCCAAAATAGTCACGTAATCGCCCGCATCATCGGCAAGTTCCGGCTCGTAAAAGCGTAGCATCAGGCTGCTGACGGCAAAGATCTTGGGGTCGGCCTCAGCAGTGCGGAGCAGCTCCGCCAGCCAGGTCGGCTCGGCAAAGGCGTCGTTGTTGAACAGAGCCATGTACTCGCCTTTGGCAATGGCTATGCCCTGGTTGACGGCGTGGGAAAAACCGGTATTCTCGGCGTTTTCAATCAGGGTGTAGCGGTCGCGGCCGCAATAGCTGCGGGCAATCTCCAGGCTTTCATCCGTGGAGCCATTGTCAATGACGATCAGTTCAAAATCCTGCTCGGTCTGTGCCCAGATGGACTCGATGGAGTCACGCAGCCAGCCTGCACCGTTCAGGTTTGGGATAATGACACTTGCTTTCATACGGCCTCCTTAGCGCAGGGCGTAGTACAGGCTGTGGGAAACGGCCGCCAGGCTCAGCGC
>ERZ1034976.2098-NODE-2098-length-14117-cov-64.181695_pt1 | contig 14117 bp, 10 predicted proteins | sample MGYA00520623_ERZ1034976 | MGnify/ENA primary metagenome ERZ1034976 (study PRJEB33766, sample SAMN09781774) | gut metagenome | biome: gut microbiome | host: Homo sapiens | place: Madagascar | study: EMG produced TPA metagenomics assembly of the PRJNA485056 data... | reverse complement strand
GCACATTGCTGTATTTATTATAGCACAGACCCGCGCCATCACCAACAAAAAACAGAGGCTTTTTGCAATTTTCTACAAAATTCGCCAGATCTGTCACCGCCCGGGCGTCATCGTCCAGCAGACGGGTGTGGGTGGCAAGGTCAAATGCAGCACTATACACCTGTGCGCGGCGGGCGTCCAGTGCACAGAGCACCGTGCCCTCGCCGGTGTGGGCGGCAGCCAGCGCTTCCAGGGTAGACACCGGGGCACACAGCGTCTCACGCGGGAAGGCCAGACCTTTGACGGCGGCCAGCCCGATGCGCAGGCCGGTAAAGCTGCCCGGGCCTGCGTTGACGGCGTACAGGTCGATGTCCGCGCAGGTCAGCCCGCACAGCTTTAAGCAGGTGTCGATCATGGGCATCAGCGTTTCGCTGTGGGTCATGCCACCGTCCAGATACACCTCGTACAGCAGGCGGTCGTCCTGCAGCAGCGCTACACCGGCGGTCTTGCCCGCCGTATCCACGGCCAGAATATTCATACCGTCACCCCCTCAATGGTGATCTTGCGGGTGGTATCGTCCAGACGTTCGATGTTCACCCGGATGGGGTTTTCCAGCGCCAGCAGGTCGGCAAAGTTTTCGCTCCACTCTGCCGCCACCACAGCGCCCTGATCCAGATAATCGTAGAAGCCCGCCGCACACAGATCATTCTCGGTAGAGATGCGGTACAGGTCAAAGTGCGCCAGCGGACGCGGGCCCCGGTAGTAATTCACGATGGCAAAGGTGGGGCTGGACACCGGGTCGGTACAGCCCAGACCCTCGGCAAGGCCCTCGGTAAAGGCGGTCTTGCCTGCGCCCAGACCACCGGTAAAGGCGATCAATGCCCCGGGAGCCAGCACAGCGGCCATCCGTTTGCCCAGCGCCACCGTTTCGGCGCGGGAATGGGTGATATATTCTGACATGAAGGTTACCTCATCGTTTCAAAAAAGGGATGGCAGACGCTCTGCCATCCCTAAGTATAATATAAAACGCACAAAAGTGCAATGGTCAGGCGGCAGCAGGGGTCTGCTCCGCTACGCCGTTCGCTGCCGTGCCGGGCGCGGTGAGCCGGGCGGTGCTATCGCCCTGAATGATGGGGTAGGACGCCGCCGGGTGGGGACGCCGCCCGGTGTTCTGGTTGAGGTACCACACGATGTCGTTTTCGCCGTAGACCTCAAGGCCGTAATCAATGGCCTGCTGCAAGGTCTCGCCCTCGATCATGCGGTTCACGGTCGCCCACAGCATACTGCGGGAGTACACACTGTACACGTTGTTCACAAAGCCTGCCACGGCCTTTGCCCCGCCGGAGAGCAGCCCATCCGAAAGGGCGGTGTCCACATGGCCGCTGCGGCCGTAGAACTCGCAGGTCTCTGAGAGCACGATGGTGCCGTTCAGCTTACCGCCCCGGTAGGCATTGCTGAAAAAGTCCCCGGTGACGGCGTAGCAGCCGTTCACCTTGATGACCCTGTGACTGAGCAGTTCCAAGCCGTAGCGCAGGTCGTTCCAGAAATCAGATTTTTCCAGCAGCAAGATGATGGGCGCGGTGGCCTGTTTTTTCCACAGCCAGCCGTACTCATAGGTATAGTACGCGCCGTGGGCGCTGAGGACGGCAAGGTCGTAGTCTGCCATCCGCTTCAGGTCGGAGACGGTCACCATCATGTCCAGATGGGTGTCCAGCCCGAAACCGTTCCAGTAGTCTTTCATATAAGAATAGTAGGGGTAGCGGTTGCTGTTGACCCCGTTATCAAAGGCATAGTAGATGACTGCATTGCCCACCGTGCCGTTTTCGGCAGTGAGCAGCGCGGGCGCATCCTCCAGCTCCGGCAGCTCCGGCCCGGGCAGGGCGGCGTCCGCCTCGCTCTCGGTGTCGGTGAGCAGAATGCCGCCCAGCGCGCCGCAGCTGTAAGCAAAGCTTACCATGCCGTTTTCCGCATCCACATAGATGCTGTCCTTTTTCACAAGCCCCTGCGCCGCCAGCGCGTCCAGCTGTGCCAGCGCAGCGACCTGACGCGCTTCCTCCGACATTCCGGCGTAAGCGGCGCTGTCTGTCAGGGCGGTGACGGCGGCATCCGTCTGCTGCATCTCCTTTACCTCGGAAGCGGTCAGGGTCTGGGGGGTGCCGGTGGTATCCTCCGGCGCGGCGGCCACTGCCGGGCACACTGCCGTAAAGGCCAGCGCAATGGCACACACTGCGCTGAGCAGACGGCGATAAAACGTATGTTCCATTTCTTCTTTTCCGTTCCTCTCCCCCGGCACACCGCCGGGGCTGTTGTACGCAATGTAGCGTCCACAGGTTCATTGTAGGCTGCTGCCGGGGCTTTGTCAAGCATCCCGGCAATGTTTTACCATTCCGTCACACCCGGCGCATTGCATTGGCGCAAAGGTTTGTGTATAATAGCAGTATGCTGGGTTTTTGTCGCCTGTACGCAGGCACGCCCCGGCAGACTGTTCTGACGAAAGGCGGTGCTTTCCTTGGATAGCATTCGACAATATTTTAAGCGCACCGATAAGATCTATCTGCTGCTGTGCATTTTCAGCAGCGTTATGGCGGTGCTGGCGCTGTCCTCGTGGGCAGCTAAGCAGGGCAACGGCTTTGCCACCGACGAGGTGACCGGTGCCATCATCGGCATTGGCGACTACCGCCGGGCGCTGGTGCAGGCGGGCGCTTCCGTCATTGGCATCGTGATCGCGCTGCTGCTCTCCTGCGTGGACTACCGCAGCCTTGTAAAGGTGTGGCCGGTGCACGTTGCCCTGACGTGGGGTCTGGTGCTGCCCACGCTGGTCATCCGCAACGTGTCCATCGGCCCGCTGACCATCGGCTACAACGCCGGTGATACCGACAACTACTCCTGGTACAAGCTGGGCGGCTTTACCTTCCAGCCCACAGAGCTGGCAAAGATCAGCTTTATCCTGACCTTTGCCATGCACCTGAACAACGTGCGCAGCCGCATCAACGAGCCAAAGGAGCTGGCAAAGCTGCTGCTGCACCTGCTGGTGCCCATTGCCATCATCCATGTGCAGGGCGATGACGGCACGGCCATTATCTACGGCATCATCGGCTGCTGCATGATGTTTGCGGCGGGGCTGAGCTGGAAGTATATCTTTGCAGCCTTTGCGGCGGCGGGCGCTGCCGTGGCGGTGGCCTTTGCCTTTTTCAGTGATAAGATCGGCAAGGGATACCAGTGGTACCGCATTCTGGCGGTGCTGGACCCGGAAAACACCACCGGCTGGGCTCCAAGCGAGACGGTGTGGAAGAACATCATCTACCAGCAGCAGCGCGGCGAGATCGCGCTGGGCTCCGGCGGCATCTTTGGCAACGGCCTATTCACCGGCCGGTATTACAGCGTGCCCAACGCCCATAACGACTTCATCCTCAGCTGGATCGGCAACGTGGCGGGCTTTGTGGGCTGCTGCGTGGTGCTGGGCGTTCTTCTGGCGCTGGTGATCAAGACCTTTGCCACCGGTGCCCGCAGCGAGGATCTGCTGGGCAGCTATATCTGCGCCGGTATCGGCGGTGCGCTGATGGCGCAGATCGCGGTGAACGTTGGCATGAACCTGCGGGTGCTGCCGGTCATCGGCGTCACCCTGCCCTTTTACTCCGCCGGTGGCAGCTCGGTGCTTATGCTGTATATCTGTGTTGGTTTAGTACTGTCCGTATACTCTCACAACACTAAAAGCCTGTTCAGTTAAAGAATGTTCTATAAGCAAGGACGTGCAGCCCGCGGGCTACACGTCCTTGCTTTTTAGGTACTTTTAAAACAAACGCCATATTTGAAAAACAAAGATTCCTTAAATGATGCCCAGAGCGAAGCGGAGGGCATTCAGGAGCGTCCCAGCTTTTCCAGTTCCACCACCGGCCAGCCGAGGGCGCGGATAGCGCTTTCATCGTGGGTGGCCAGCAGCACTGGCTTGCCCGCGCAGCGCTGCCGCAGCAGCGCCGCCGCCCGCTGCAGGGTGTCCGGGTCCATGCCGGTAAAGGGCTCGTCCAATAGCAGAGTGTCGCTGGGTGCCCACAGCGCCCGTAGCAGCGCCACCCGCCGCTTTTGCCCGCCGGAAAGTCTGCGGGTAGGCAGCTGCAAGGCGGCAGTATCCATTCCAAGCTGTTGAAAATTACTTGTAATTTGCTCTTTGTACTGGTTTTCCGTCCCCGGAAGCACCAAGGTGACGTTCTGCACCGCGTTCAGCTGAGGACAAAGGCGGTCTTCCTGAAAGACCGCCGCCACCCGGCCCGCGCCCTCCACACTGCCGGTGGTGGGACGTTCCAGCCCCATCAGGATGCGCAGCAGGGTGGTCTTGCCCCAGCCGCTGGGTGCCCACAGCACCACGGGGGCATCCACCTCCATGCACAGGTTGGTGAAGAGCGGTGCCGCGCCGAACTGTTTTGTCAGGTGTTGGATCTTCAGCATTTTGCCCCCTCCTCTCCCAGCACTGCGCCCACGGCCTTATCCAGTGCAAGCAAGAACAGCTTTTCAAAGCCTGCGCTCAGCAGGATGATGACAAAGGTCCACGCAAACAGTTCCCCGGTGGAAAGGGTGATCTTGGCACGGTACAGCGCATCGCCGATGCTGCCGTTGGGCAGGCCGATGACCTCGGCCGCCACGCCGCTTTTCCAGCAGATGCCCAGCGCCACGCTGCACCCCTGCCGGAAGGCCGGCAGCACCGCAGGCAGCCAGATTGTCCGCAGGCGGCGGCCTGCAGGCAGACGGAACACCGCTGCCATTTCCAGCAGCTGCACGTCTGCCCCGGCAATGCCGGTGCGCACCGCGCCGTACAGCACCGGCAGCACCATTAAAAAGCTGATAAGCACCGAAAGGGCGCTGCCCCGCACCCAGACCAGTGCCAGAATGATAAAGCTTGCCACCGGCGTAGCTTTGACCAGCTGCATCACCGGAGCCAGCAGCGCGTCGGCGGCGCTCCACCGGGCGGCACATACCGCCAGCACTACACTGACCACTGCGCCCAGCACAAAGCCCAGCAAAATGCGCCCGGAACTGAAGCCCACCCGCTGCCAGAAATCCGCCCTCGGCAGCAGTTGCACCAAGGTGCGCAGCGCCTGCACCGGCGATACCAAAAACACCTCCTGCCCGATGGCCATAGCTGCGGCCTGCCAGACCGCCAGCCAGAACGCCACCGCCAGCAGACGGCGGAAAAACTGCTTGTTCTGCTTCATAAACTGCCCTCTTCCCCTGCCTATTATAAGGTATAGTATACCATACCGCCCCGCAAAGGGGAATGACCTGTGCACCATCTGCGGCGGGTCGGCTTGCGTTGTATATACTTTTATTCAACCGTTGTGTACTTGACATGAATTTGCATCCAGTGTAAACTGGATGCAATATGCGGTGCGCCTTGGCACCGGCGTAGGAAAGAGGGGACAGTATTGACGCAAGCGCTCAAGGGCCGCAAGCTGATTCTTGTCGGTTTTACGTTGTTTTCCATGTTTTTCGGGGCGGGCAACCTGATCTTCCCGCCTGATCTGGGTGCAAAGGCCGGGGTAAACTTCTGGCCCGCCTTTCTGGGGCTTGCTATCAGCGCCGTGGGGCTGCCAGTCGCGGGAGTCATCGCGGTGGCGCGGGCAGACGGTCTGGATAAGCTGGCCGGGCGGGTGCATCCGGTGTTTGCGCAGGTGTTCATGATTTTGATCTATCTGTCCATCGGGCCGTGTCTGGCCATTCCGCGCACCGCAAGCACCTCCTTTGCCATGCTCACCCCGCTGCTGGGCAGCAGCGCCGGGTTGCAGCTGGGGTATTCCGTGCTGTTCTTTAGCGCGGCCTTTCTGGTGGCGCTGCGCCCAGACAGGCTCACCCGCTGGCTGGGCAGGCTGCTCTGCCCCTGCCTGCTGGTTCTGATCTTGATCCTGTTCGGCGGCTGCCTACTGCACCCGCTGGCGGCGCAGTACGCTGCGCCCACCGAGACGTATCGTTCCGCGGTCGTGTTACAGGGCGTATTGTACGGCTACCAGACCATGGACGCCCTTGCGGCGCTGAACTTTGGTGCGGTCATTGCCATGAACATCCGGGCGCAGGGTGTTGCCCGGGAGCAGGACGTGCAGCGCAGTGCCATCCGCGCCGGGCTTGTGGCGGGCGGGCTGCTGCTGGCGGTCTATGCCATGCTGGGACACGCCGGAGCGCTGACCGGTGCCGCCGTACCCGGCCTTGCCACCGGTGCCGAGGTGCTGACCGTGCTGGCCGAGCGGCTGTTCGGCAAAACAGGGCTGGTGCTCCTTGCCGCCATCTTTATGCTGGCCTGCTTCAACACCTGTGTGGGGCTGATCGCCTGTGTGGGGGAGTATTTCCACACCCTGCTGCCCCGCATCCCCTACCCTGCTCTTGCCGCCTTTTTTGCCGCTGCCAGTATGCTGATTGCAAATATGGGGCTGGCAGAAATTTTGCGCCTGTCCATCCCGGTGCTCAACGCGTTATACCCGGTAGCCATTGTGCTGATTACGCTTTCCTTCGTGCCCGGGCTGGAGCAGCGTTGCCGGGTCTACCCGCTGTGCATCGGCTGCACCGCCGTGCAGAGCATTGCCGCCGCGCTGCCGCTTGGCACACTTTCTGCCCTTGCCAACGCCCTGCCGCTGGCGGCACTGGGCTTTGGCTGGGTGCTCCCGGCGGTCGTCGGGCTGCTGGCAGGCATCCTTTTAAGCTGTACAGAAAAATAAAGGAGATATTACTATGATCCAGCCTATCATGCATGACCCGCTGTTTCTGGCGCAGAAGTCCGCCCCTGCCACCCCGGAGGATGCTCCTGTTGCCCAGGACTTACTGGAGACCCTGACCGCCCACGCCGACGGCTGTGTGGGCATGGCTGCCAACATGATCGGCGTGCTCAAGCGCATCATCGCAGTGGAGGCCGAGGACGGGTATCTGGTGCTGTTCAACCCGGTCATCCTGAAAAAATCCGGCCAGTACGAAGCTGAGGAGGGCTGTCTTTCGCTGGAAGGCGTGCGGAAAACAAAGCGCTGGCAGAGCATCAAGGTGCAGTATCAGACCATGGACGGCAAACCCCGCATCAAGACCTTTACCGGCTGGACGGCGCAGATCATCCAGCACGAGATTGACCATTGCGATGGGATCTTGATTTAAGTTTTTTACCACGCACAAAGCCCCCGAGGGTGTGTCCCCCGGGGGCTTTGCTATGCTATAACAGAGATGTCACAATTTTAGCCTTTGACACCGCCAAGAGCAACGCCGCGGACGATGAACTTGGACAGCAGCAGGTAGACGATGATGACCGGCAGAATGGCGATGGCCACCATCATGTACACCTTGCCCATATCGAACTTCAGGAAGTCCGCGCTGCGCAGCTGGGCGATCAGGATCGGCAGGGTCTTTTTGTCGGCGGTGTCCAACACCAGAGCCGGGATGAAGTAGTTGTTCCAGCTGGCCACGAAGGAGAAAATGGCCTGCACAGCCAGAGCCGGCTTCATGATGGGCAGCACGATCTTATTAAAGGTATAGAACTCGCCTGCACCGTCAATGCGGGCGGCTTCCACGATCTCCATGGGAAGGGAGGCGTCCAGATACTGCTTCATGAAGAAGAACACAGTAGGTGCTGCAATGCTGGGGACGATCAGAGGGATGAAGCTGTTTTTCAGGCCCATCTTAGAGATCAACTGCAGAAAGCCCAGTGCGGACACCTGTGTGGGCATGGTCATGATGAGCAGGATCAGGGCAAAGGCGGCTTTTTTGAACTTGAAGTTATAGGCGTAGATGCCGTAGGCCGTCAGTGCCGAGAAGTAAACGCTGAGCGCTGCCGAGCAGGCAGACACCAGCAGACTGTTGCGGATGCCGCTCACCACTGGGATGTTGGCGTCCGTAAGCACGTTGCGGAAGTTTGTGATGATGGACTTGCCCGGCATCAGCGAGAAGCCCTTCTGGATCTCGAAGTGGGTGCGGGTGGAGTTGATGATCAGCACATAGAAGAAGAACAGGCACAGAAAGCTGATCAGCACCAGCACCAGATAGCACCACGCACGGCGGGCGGTCAAGATCGCCTTTTCGGACTGGTTTTTAGGCGTATGTGCCATACTTATTTCCCTCCTTTGGCAGCAGCCTTTTTGGCTGCTTTCAGTTCCTTGCGCTGGGCCTTGGTCAGGCCGTCATCTTCCTTGGTCAGCGAGAAGTACACGACGACGCACAGCACTGCACACACAAGGAACAGCACCACAGATACTGCACCGGCCATGCCGTAGTTCTTGCTGAACAGGTGGTTGTTCAGGTACATGATCATGGTGGTGGAGGTACGGTCGGGGCCGCCCTTGCCGTTGGTCAAGATCTGCGGCACATCGAACATCTGCAGGCCGCCGATCATGGAGGTGATCATCACATAGACCAGAATGGGGCGGATCAGGGGCAGGGTGATCTTCCAGAACATCTGGTTCGGGGTGCAGCCATCCAGTTCTGCGGCCTCGTACAGGGTGGGGTCTACGCCCATAATGGCTGCCATCAGCATAATGGTGGTGTTGCCGAACCACATCAGGAAGTTCATCAGGCCCACCAGACCACGGTTGCCCCACACGGTATTCAGAAAGCTGATGGGGGTCTTGATCCAGCCCATGCTCAGCAGCACTGCGTTCACCGGGCCGTTATCCGAGAACAGGGCGAAGAACAGCATTGCGAAGGCCGAGGCCATAATCAGGTTGGGCATGTAGATGACCGTCTTGAAGAAGGTCTGTCCCTTCAGCTTCAGCCGCAGGTCGGTGAACCATGCCGCCAGCAGCAGCGAGACGATGATCTGCGGGATAAAACCGATGATCCACAGGATCAGCGTGTTGCTGAAATACTTGGGCAGATCGGTCGCAAACAGGGTGATGTAGTTTTTCAGGCCCACAAAGTTGGGTCCGATGATCTTCAGACCGCTGCGGTAATACTCAAAAAAGCTGTAATAGATGGTGGATGCCAGAGGGATCAGCTGGAATACCGCGAAGATGATAAAGAACGGTGCAATGAAGATATAGCCCCATTTCGCGTAGCTGATCGACCCTTTCTTCTTTGTTTTTTCTCCCATGAGATCTCCCTCCTGCCGGGTCACAGCAAAACCAAAGGGGCGGGCGAGATACGCCGCCCGCCCCTTTGCTTCAATTTTCAGTTCGGAGTAAAACCACTTATGCGGGCCATACCACGTCGGTCAGCTCGGGGTACTTCTCCTTGATAGCAGTCTCGAAGTTTGCCTTGGCGGCATCCTCCTTCACGTTGCCGGTGAAGTAATCCTTGAAAGCGTTCTGGAAGCTCTCGTTCAGGCCCTGATCGTACGGGCCGGCGTTGGACATATCGATCTTGGTTGCAGCCTCTGCAAACAGAGCGATGTGGTTCTGGCCGCCGAGGAAGTCGGACTTGTAATCGCTGTTGGCGATCTCGTTCATGGCCTTCTCGTTGTTGGTGTAATCCTGCGTATCCATGGTGATCTGCTTCATGATGGCTTCATCGCAGGTCAGCTTCAGCATAACGTCCTTGATGGTCTCAAGGTTGTCGCTGCCGGCTGCGCCGCAGATCCAGGTGCCGCCCCAGTAGTAGGGCTGAGGGCCTTCGCACACAGCGTAGTCGCCGTAGATGCCGTTGCCAACCTCTTCCTTGCCGCCCTCAGCGGTAGGAGTTGCCAGAGAGTTGCCCAGCAGGGTGAAGTTGATGCCCCAAGTGGAGTAGAAGAAGCCGAACACCTTACCGGTGGGGCCCTGATCGGAAGCCCACTGGCTGTCCCACAGGCTGGACTTGTTGTTGTAGCCCTTGTCGGTGTACTCCTTGGTCTGATCCACCCACTTCATCAGGTTCTCGTCCACGGTAACGGTGGTACCGTTGACCCAAGGTGCAGAGACGTTGTTGGAGAAGGTGCGGTATGCATCGTCGAAGCCGGACAGCATCTTGTAGCCCTTGGCAGCAGCCTTGGCAGCTACATCGTTGAACTTATCCCAGTCGGACAGGTAGGTCTGCACTTCGGCGGGGTCATCGGTGCCCAGCACTTCCTTGGCAATGCTGCGGCGGTATGCGAACAGGCCCGGGGTAGCCTGCCAGGTGGTGCCGCGCTGGCTGCCGTCCACAGAAACGATGTCCTTGGTGTACTGGTACTGGCCGGCCAGATCGGAATCGGTCAGGCCGATATCCTTCTTGACATCCAGAACGTAGTCGGAATCCACATACTTCAGAGCGTAGTCAGCCTCGATCAGGAAGATGTCGATCTTGTCGTCATCGGCAGCGGAATCCTGATTCAGCAGAGCCTCGTCCAGCTTGTTCTGATAGTTGTTGTTCTCGTTGGCGTTGATGGTCCACTTCACGGTGGTGCCGTCCTTCAGGGTGGTGGTGGACTTGTCGGCTGCGATCTCCTTGACCTCGGGATAGTAGTCGTTGAAGCGGCTCTGGAACTCATCATTCCAGCACCAGATGTTCAGCACCTTGCCCTCGGCAGCAGCCGGAGCAGAAGCAGCTGCAGAGGATGCAGGAGCAGAGGAAGCAGCAGTGCTGCTGGAGCTGCCGCCGCCACAGGCTGCCAGAGCAGCACCAACAGTCACGACACCGGAAGCGAGCAGGAAATTACGACGAGAGATCTTTTTCATAAGGGTAAACCTCCTTCATGGTTTTCCATTAAAAAATTCATTCTCAAAAACTCCGCGCCAGGAGTTGTAGGCCTTTGTTAAAGGATGCGGACGGAGCCGCCGTCCAGCAGTTTGCCGGACACCCGGATCTGCTCCGGCAGGGTCACACGCGGATGCTCGATCAGCTCGATCAGCTTATCCGCTGCCAGCCTGCCAAGGGATTTGGTGTTCTGCTGGTAGGTCACCAGCGAGGGTTTGACCACCCGGGAGAGATAGATGCCATCGTATCCCATCACCGAGATGTCCTCCGGGATGCTCAGCCCCGCTTCGGTCAGGGCGTTGTAGCCGCCCAGTGCGGAAAAGTCATCCGGGAAGATGATGCAGGTGGGCCGCTGCGGCAGTGCCAGCAGCGCCCGGGTCTCCTCCGCGCAGCGATCCACATCGTGGTACACACCGCAGCGGACGTACTCCTCCGGCACCTTCAGCCCCAGCTCCTCGCAGGCCTGATAGAAGCCTGCCAAGCGGTTCTCCGTAACGGCGGTCTTTTCGCCGTGGATAAAGGCGATGCGCCGGTGCCCGCAGGCCCATGCCTGCTGTACCAGAGCCTTTGTGCCCACCACGTTGTCTGAAAGGATCGCCATCCGGTTGTTGAACACATGGTCGATGGTCACTACCGGCACATCGCCGTTGACCAGCTCCACCACCTGCGGATCGTAAAAGTTCACACAGGCGATCACCACGCCGTCCACACCCCGGTAGTGGCAATGTTCCAGATAGCTCATGGACTTGCCGCTGATGTTGTGGTTGATGAAGGTGATATCATAGCCGCGCTTTTCCGCTTCTACCTTGAAGCTGTCCAGCACTGCGGAGAAGTACTCGTGGGTCAGGCCGCTCTGTTTTTCATCTACGAACAGAACACCAAGATTGTAAGTGCGGTTGGTTTTCAGCGCCCGGGCCGCTGCGTTGGGCAGGTACCCCATGCGATGGGCCGCTGCACGGATGCGCTCCCGCGTGGCCGGTGCGATATCCGGCTGGTCGTTTAAAGCCTTGCTGACGGTTGCGACGGATACGCCGCATTCTTTCGCCAGATCCTTCAGGGACGGCATCTTATGGCCTCCTTCCGAGGATAGGAGCTGCGGGATGTTTCTCGCAAGTTCCTTAATCGTTTTCGCAATCTCAATATATCGCATTCTGCACCAAAAATCAAGCGAAAGCGTATAAGTTTTAGCTCAGCTGCATCACTTTTGGCATTTTGTTCCAATACGACCTGTAAAAATTGTGCATCTCGATTCACTTTCGTTACATTTCGATTAAAACGGAAAAATTTTCGTTGCAGTTTCGTTATGGTTTTCGGTGCCAGAGGCCGTATGTATATATTACTTTTAAAATGGGTCTTCAGGTCTTTCGTTCGGCGTTCCGCCGGAGCACACAGCGCCGAAAGCTACCGAAAACCGCCGGGGCTTCGCAGATTATTTTAAAATTTCCGTTGAGATTTTTGCAAAAAGCTCTTGCATTTTTGGGTGGGATACGGTATGCTTAGCGTGATGAGATTGCTTCTTTCGCAGCGCCTTAATCGTTTTCGTCATTGACGCACTGCCCGCCTGACAAGGCGCAGTTTTAAGGAGGAAGCATTATGAAGTTCGGATATTTTGATGACCAGAATAAGGAATACGTCATCACCACCCCGCAGACGCCCCTGCCGTGGATCAACTACCTTGGCAGCGAGGACTTCTTCAGTCTGGTCTCCAACACGGCGGGCGGTTACAGCTTTTACCGGGACGCCCGGATGCGCCGCCTGACCCGCTACCGCTACAACAACTCCCCGCTGGACATGGACGGCCACCGGATCTACATCAAGGATGGCGACACCGTATGGAACCCGGGCTGGCAGCCCACCAAGACCCCGCTGGACAGTTACAGCTGCCGCCACGGTCTGGGCTACACCATTCTGGAGGGCAAAAAGGACGGCGTGACCGCCCGGCAGGAGCTGTTCGTCCCCAAGGGCGATGCCTGTGAGCTGGACCGGGTGACAGTGTGCAACGGCAGCACCGCAGTCAAGGAGCTGGATCTGTTCAGCTATGTGGAGTTCTGCCTGTGGGATGCCGTGGACGACAGCTCTAACTTCCAGCGCAACTACTCCACCGGTGAGGTGGAGGTAGAGGGCAGCGTCATCTACCACAAGACCGAGTACCGCGAGCGCCGCGACCACTACGCCGTATTCTGGGCAAACTGCCCGGTGGACAGCTTTGATACCACCCGGGATGCCTTCTGCGGCGTATACGGCGGCCCGGCAGACCCGCAGGCCGTCCGCGCCGGGCACTGCTCCGGCAGCATTGCCCACGGCTGGGCACCGGTGGGTGCCCTGCACATCCACCTGACCCTCGCCCCCGGCGAGAGCCGCAGCATCCTGTTTGGTCTTGGCTACATCGAGAACCCGCAGCAGGAAAAGTTCATTGCGCCGGGTGTCATCAACAAGACCCGCGCCCACGCCATGATGGAGCGCTACGCCACCGATGCACAGGTCGATGCCGCCCGCACCGCCCTGCGCACCCACTGGGAGCAGCTGCTGTCCACCTACCATCTGGAATCCGGCGAGGAAAAGCTGAACCGCATGGTCAACATCTGGCACCAGTACCAGTGCATGGTCACCTTTAACATGAGCCGCTCTGCCAGCTACTACGAAAGCGGCACCGGACGCGGCATGGGCTTCCGGGACAGCTGTCAGGATCTGCTGGGCTTTGTGCACATTATCCCCTCCCGCGCCCGGGAGCGCATTCTGGATATCGCCGCCACCCAGTTTGAGGACGGCAGCGCCTACCACCAGTACCAGCCCCTGACCAAAAAGGGCAACCGGGATATCGGCACCGGCTTCAACGATGACCCGCTGTGGCTCATTGCCGGTACCGCCGCCTACCTGCGGGAGACCGGTGACTGGTCTATTCTGGAAGAACAGGTACCCTTTGATAACGACGCCACCAAGGCGCAGACCCTGATGGAGCACCTGCGCCGCAGCTTCAACTTTACCTGCACCCATCTGGGCCCCCACGGCCTGCCGCTCATCGGCCGCGCCGACTGGAATGACTGCCTGAACCTGAACTGCTTCTCCGAGCACCCGGGTGAGAGCTTCCAGATCACCGGCCCCAGCGAGGGCCCCGTGGCCGAAAGCGTTTTCATTGCCGGTATGTTCGTCAAGTACGGCCACGAATACGCCCAGCTGTGCGACCATTTGAATCTGACCGAAGAAGCCGCTGCCGCCCGCAAGCACATTGATGCCGTGGAGCAGGCCACCCTGACCGCCGGTTGGGACGGCGCATGGTTCCGCCGTGCCTACGATGCTTTTGGCAAGCCCATCGGCAGCAAGGAGTGCACCGAGGGTCAGATCTTTATTGAGCCGCAGGGTATGTGCGTCATGGCCGGCATCGGCAAGGAGAGCGGACAGGCCGCGCAGGCGCTTGCCAGCGTGGAGGAGCGTCTGGACACCAAATACGGCGTGGTGCTGCTGCAGCCCGCCTACACCAGCTATCAGCTGAATCTGGGCGAGATCTCCAGCTATCCTCCGGGATACAAGGAGAA
>ERZ1034976.2095-NODE-2095-length-14128-cov-7.622469_pt1 | contig 14128 bp, 17 predicted proteins | sample MGYA00520623_ERZ1034976 | MGnify/ENA primary metagenome ERZ1034976 (study PRJEB33766, sample SAMN09781774) | gut metagenome | biome: gut microbiome | host: Homo sapiens | place: Madagascar | study: EMG produced TPA metagenomics assembly of the PRJNA485056 data... | reverse complement strand
AACGGCTCGGATCTCATCAGATGATTTTTTTATTAATATTTCTTAAATTTAACAATAATTTACAACTATGACTCAAAAGGATTTAAACGCATCCATTAAAGAGGATGCAAAGATGCAAGCCACTGGCAAAGTATCGGCAAACGCTGAAATCACTGCAAGCGAGAGCAAAAACGAAAGTTTGTCCAAATCTGTAAAAATGGCAAGCGAAAGTATTCAAGCGAAATTCATGGCTGAAGTTAAGGCTATAATTTCGGACGCTGCAAAATTAAAGCAGTATGGCAATTTTGCAGACGATGCACCCACTTTGCAAAAGAAATTAGATTTTGCAAAGGAAATCACAAGCGATTATAAACGCATTTACACCCAAACCAAAGAGGCTAACCGCCAAAAATTGACCCCGAAAGATAAGGTTTTAATTTACGGTGCGAGTGAATTTTATTTTACAACCGAGTTGAACGACAAAAAAGAGTTAGCCGTTCAGACGGTTAGCGATGTGGCAGGCGTTCTCCGCTCACTCAACTCTGCGCTCAATGTTTGGCAAGCCAAGCAAGCCGAGGCAAAAAAGGTGATGGAGAGAAAAGCCATGACACTCGAAGCCCTCGAACAAAAGTTAATCGCCACTATTGGCAAAGATGCCTTTGCAACTCTGACAAAGGAAACCAAACAGGCGATGTTAACGGCGATGAAAAACGCCATTTAACATAATTGTAGCCGCTGTGTACGACTACTAACAGCAGCTAACACAGCACACAGGACAAGCCCGGTTATTCCGGGCTTTTTTGTTCCCTGTTAGATCCATTTTCCCACACGACAGAAAAGACTGGCACTCACGAGCGAGACGTGATGTGGGAACGAATTACAAAAGGTTGAAAACCTTAGCCGAACAATCCACGGTGAACGGTTTCAGCGGTGAACGGTTTCGGGCGTGAACGATTTCACAGCCGAACGGATTCGCAGCCGAACGACTTCACGGAGGATTCACGGAGAAATCCGTCACCAGGCTGGACAATTCCGCAGAAATCCGTGCGGAGCTGTGGGGAAATCCCGCAGTCATTCAGCGGTCGGGATGCGGAGCCTTGCGAGCCGTTGCCGTGGAATCGTGTTTATTCCGTGGTTTCCCGACCCCTCTTTTCGCTTGAGGGCGTGGCTTTCACGAGATCGTGCGAGCCTTTTACGGTCTTCACCGTATTCAAGGAGCAGAATCCGAAGCGAATTTCTAATCTCAAATCTCAAATTTTTAACAGCTGTGGGAGCGGCAGGAAAAGAGGTGCGACGGTTTTTCCGTGGCAGTCCTGGCGTTCCCTCTCATTTTGCCGTAATGCGGCGGCTGTGTCGCTGTGCAAATCGTGCAGCGGTGCAGCCACGGTGGCAAGCCCGAACGATTTGAACGCAGAGCCAAAAATGTAAAATGAATTAAAACTTTGAGAAAATGAAAGAAGAAAAATTAACGAGAAAAATCAAAAAAAAGGCGAACGACTCCAACAAACTGGCAAAGTTCATAAATGCCGGTAAGCGGATATTCAAAAGCCGGGCGAACGACTCGCACGCAACACGCAACGTGGTTCCGTCGGGTGGAAAATTCCTAAATTTCCGAATAATCATGAAATTCAGCAACGGAAAAAGTTCACTGCTGTTCACCGACAAGCAGGGAGCCTACAATATGATTCAGAATTTCAAGAACTCCACGCTTTTCTACGAGCGTGACGAGAACGGCAACGTGGTTCCGTACTGCACGGAATTATGCGTGAATCTGAAAAACCGTCCCGAAATCGTGATTGAACGACTAAACCGCAAAGAGTTGCGTAGGGCGATTTTCTCTCCGCCTGTGGAGTGTTGTCCCAGTTGAACGGTTTTACCGTTTCAGCGTGGAGATTTGACGGCTCTACGCTGTTTTTTCAATTCCGTGCCTGGTTTGGTTTTCGTGTACGAGAATAAAAACGCAGTACGAGAACCGAACCAAGTACGAGAATTGCTTTCCGCATACGTTTTGCGTGGTGAAATCTGCGCACGGTGCTGCGACTGCGCCGGCGGAAACGAATTATTAACTTTAAAAATTAAAGATTATGAGCAAAAAAGAAATGTTGCAACAATGTCTGAACGACTACGAAAGAATGTTGAAAAATGGCGATTGCCGAGTAGTCGTTTTTGAGCGACACGATGGAAACAAAAGCGGTGTCGGTAATAAAGAAATTATCCAAAAACTGCTGATGCTGTTAGTCAGCGAGGCGAAACAGCAATTAGCGGAATTATAAAAACTGAACATTTTCCCACACGACAGAAAAGGCTGGCACTCACGAGCGAGACGTGATGTGGGAACGAATTATTAACTAAAAAAAATTAAGAGATTATGGAGAAAATAGAAATGACATTTGGCTATTTGCCAATCTCCACTTCCGTGGAAGAACGACTTGAACAACTTGGCTACGACAAGGAAAGTTTGGAGGACGCTATCAAGGAGCATGGAAAAAACTCCGGTAGCAATATGCCGGCACTCTACGTTGGAACGTACGCAAAGTACAACATGGGAAGCCTCCGTGGGCTGTGGATAGATTTATCCACATTCGACACGTACGAGGATTTCATGAATTTCTGCTACGCTATCCATGCCGACGAGGACGACCCCGAACTGATGTTTCAGGACTACGAGTGTTTTCCTCGTGGCTGGTACGCTGAATCGTGCTTCAAAAAAAGACGGTTTCAATAAAATCGCAAAGTTCATAGAACTCTGCGACGAGTACCCACAGGAAGTTGTGGAAACCTATATTGACAAGACAGAAGGAGAAATTGACGACTTCGAGGACAGATATATGGGCGAGTTCAACAGCGAAAAGGACTTTGCGGAATACTACTGCGAAGAATATTTGCACCTTGATTTTTTATTGGAGCAGTTCGCAAAATATTATTCAGATAACAAATTTTTGTCTGAACAGATACAAAACCTTTCGTGCCGTATAGACTACGACGGCTACGCTCGTGACCTTTTCATACAAGGTTTCACATTCTGCAACGGATACGTTTTTGCAGACAATTAAAAGATAAACCAAGTTTATTCACCGACGGTGGGGAGAAATCCTCACCGTTTTTTATTTCCAAAATTATGAAAAAGATTATCGAGAAAACCATCAGGGCTATTCTGCCTACATCGTCAGCACTTTTTGTGCTGCTCTCAATCCTCTACGCATTTGAACTGGAGTATTTCACCATTCACCCGGTACGGAGTTTCTTCTGCTTCTCAATTCTCACACCATTAGCGACGATGCACCTTTTCGTAAGCATTGCGGAGGTGGAGAATGATTAAACAAATTTCCTGTGATACTGCAAACGACAGACATTCACGCTCGTGACGTGACACAGGAACTATTTACTAACACTAAATATTTGAGATTATGGAAAAAATTAAAAGTTTTAAAGACGCTAAAGAGTTTAATGAAATCTTTGGCAAAAATCCAAGTGGAGCGAGAAAAAACAAAATTCTCCTCACTTTGTTGAAAGACGTTAATTTCTGGAGAAAAAGAAAGGAGTTCCCGGTGTTTTTCCAAAAAGTCGTGGAAATGAAGTCACAGCAGTCGCTGTTTGATGCGCTTCTGTGTCAATTCAAATGCTGGAAACCAAGTATAAACTTTTACGGAATTAGGTTTTTCGTTTGTGAGTTTTTCTCTGCCGAAAACGGAAGATACGAAACAGACGAGCAGGAGGGCTTGTGCGAGGATGGCGACTTTATGAAAATCAGAGTACTACTCTTTGATAACGGAAAAGAAGTAGTACGAAAAACGTCACCGGGCAAGGTTCTGCGTCAGATTATTTCCGACACGCAGTACAGCTGGCTTCCCGATTCTGTCGTGAATTTCCTTTGCGAGAAGTTCACGGAGAAATGGACAGCGTACGCAGAGGATAAAATCGGCAATTTCGAACTTCGTGTTGATGACGATTTCGGTTTCATCTACGACAGTTCACACTGCGACGGTGACTTTCACTCCTGTATGACTGACGAAGGCTATGATGATTTTTATAGCGAATGCGTGTCAGCAAAAGCGGCAAGCCTGCTGAAAGACGGTTTAATCGTGGCACGATCCGTGATATTCACGGACGTGCATGACGAGGACACCGGCAATGTTCTGCGTCTTGCAGAGCGACAGTACTCCACAGGCCAGGACAATCTGCTAAAGCAGATGCTCGTGAGCAAACTGATTGCGGGAGGTTATATCGACGGTTTTAAAACCGTGGGTGCCGGCTGCCATTCTCCAATGGATTTCGTGCTGAACGACGGCACACCGCTGGTTCACAAAATGCACATCCCTTGTGTTTGGCGTGAAAATTGTAATGATGCACCTTACATGGACTCGTTCAAATGGTTCGTGACAGAAAACGATAAACTGTACAATTACCCGCATGACGAAGCAAGCTATCTGTTTGAAAACACAGACGGCACAGCGGAGTATATGCTATGCACGGTGTACAAAAACGGCGAGCAGATTATGGTTTCTGAAGCAGACAGAGAAATGTATTACACCTATTTCCCAAGGGAAGAAGTGTATGTTTTTGACGAGGACGTGTTCCGTTGCGAAAGATGCGACACGCAAACATTCTTTTCTTCTGCTGAACTGCAATCAAACTCGGTTCATTCCTCTTACACGGACGAAAACTACTGCTGCAACGACTGCATGGACAAATCTATTTTGGAATACTTCGCAGATGAATTGAAATCAGACGGTTATAATTATGGTTATCCTTATTACAAATATGTTTTCTTTTCAAAATTCGTAAGAATCGATGTTTGCGAAGAGGTGTATGACGCACTGGAGAATAAAGGCTATCTTGAATTGGACGGAGATAGAGAAGTGATTTCTGAAAAATTCTTTGAAGATTACGACAGGTAAGCCTGTCTTTCCCACGCTCGGAGCATCGGTAAAACGATAAGCGAGTCCGACTCTCGCTGTGGGAACTATTTATTAACACAAATATTTGAGATTATGGAACTATTGAAAAAATTGTACGAGATTCACTCTCCATCAGAAGAAGAGGACAAAATGCTGAAATTCATCAAGAAGTGGGTAAAAGTCAATGTTCCCGATGCGCACATGTGTAGGAAGGACAGAAACATTTACATCACGAGAGGTGAAAGCGACACTTATCCGTGTGTTGTCGCACACACCGACCAGGTGCAGGACTCCCACGGTGACGATTTCACGGTGTATCAGCAGGGCGACACGGTTTTCGCGTTCTCCGAGGAAACACGCTCTCAGCAAGGGCTCGGAGCCGACGACAAGAACGGCATTTGGGTTGCGCTGAATCTGCTGAGCAGATACGATGTCTGCAAGGTTGCGCTGTTCCACGGCGAGGAAATCGGATGTGTAGGCTCGTCAGATGCCGATATGGATTTCTTCAACGACTGCCGTTTTGTTTTGCAGTGCGACCGTAAAGGCGGTAGCGGCTTCATAACAAGCGCAAGCGGTGTGGAACTGTGCAGCGAGGATTTTGTCAACGACAGCGGATTCTCGCTTTTCGGCTATAATATCCAGTACGGAATGATGACTGACGTGATGCAGTTGAAGCACGATGGGTTAAAGGTTTCCGCATGTAACATTTCTTGCGGATACTACCATCCGCACACCGACCAGGAAATCACGGTGTTTTCAGAATTGAACAACTGCCTTGAACTGTGTTGCCATATCTTCGAGAACTGCGTGAGAGTTTATCCGCACGAGTACAAAAGACCGGTGTACAAATATCCGCATGTATATAACGGCTGTTCGTATGGAAATGGGTTTTACTATTCCACCAAAAAAAATGAAAGGAAAGACAGCGACAAGATTATTGAACTGTACGAAACTCTGTGCGAGGACTATGATTGGATTTTAGAGAGTTTCCGAAACAGGGAGCCTTCTGAAAGCGAGTTGTGGCCTCTGTACAAAGAATACGGATATTCTCGTGAGGTCTTCCACGAGGCGTACAAAGACCTGTTCGGCTACAGGGGATATTAGCCGTTTCTCTATCGCCTGCCATGAAACATGTGGCTGCGCCCGAAGCGGGGCGATAGAGCAAGACAATTTATTTATTAATTTTAAAAAACTTTGAGATTATGAAACTTTTAAACGATTTTACATTTACAAAATTCACAGCAGAATCAAACCTCACAGTGATTGACGGAGAATTGACAAAGGTTGTTGTCAAGGAAACGATTTACAATCTTGTTGACTTATGCACAGAGTACGTTATCGCAACACCTGACGGAAAGGAAATCCGCACAAGGAACTGCGAACTCTACGAATCTGAAAGCACGTTCAGAAGCGGTGTGAAGAACTGCACCACCATCGATGTCACACGAGTGTTAAACGAAGCGAACATCAAATACGATGTGAACGGTAACGTCATCACTCCTTACGTTTACAGATTTGTTGACGGTGAGCCACAGAAGGACTTCGTGGAAATCACGGCTGTCAGCAAAAAACAGCCAATCGGAATTAATGGCGAGTGGTACAGAAGCCGAGAGGAATGTATAGCCGCCAACGACTATGTTTTTGTTGACGAGAATGGCGTTCGCCATCTGCGCAAGTCGCTGCTCCAATACATAAAACTGTCGGAAAAGCAGAAAGAGGTTTTTCAGAAACTTGACAGCGTGTTAAAGGAGGCTGGCGAGTGCGGAATGAAGATTGTGTATTTGATGGAAAAGGAGCGGTTAGGAGCCTTCAATGACGCAGAAAACAAAATCTCCGTTGATTATTACGACGGTGATGATCGTTACAACATCATTTGCGATGACGAAATGGAAAAGCACGGTCTTGTCACGAAGTCAAACTTTTTGTGGTACATGAACTGCGATGATGTGCTTTCATTTGCAGACTAAACCCACTATGGTACACGGAGGGGTTCAATTCCCCTCGTGGGTACGATTATTCACTAATTTTTTTTGAGATATGAAACGAAACAAACTATTAAGAGAACTCACAAGGAAAAAACCTTTTCGTGAAGTGGAGGAGTTTATTTACAACTTCTTAAACGGATATATAACAATAGACAACTATTTGTGTATTGGTTTTAAGGTTAAAATAAGATTCTCTAAAAATACTGTCAGATTGGATAGTAACAATAATTCATTTGCAGGGACTCCAACAATCATAATCCCAAAAAGATGGGGATATGAAGAAGAAGTCAGAAGGTTTATGGAATCCCAATCTTTTTTCTTGAACAAAGATGGATTTTACGAACTGAAAGAGAACGAGTTTATCAAACAACTGTGAGTTATGAAGAGAATCAAAAACGGATTTGACATCACGCTGTTTTTTGAGGGAAAGCAGACAACGGCAAGATTCCTGATAAAAGACCTGGTGTTTGTTCGCAAAAATTGGATTGCAGCCAGGTATTATGGAGAAATCAAGTTCCAAATAATCGGCTGTACAAAGGAAGGTGTATGCTACGCAGATATTGTAAGCGTGATGACATCATCCTCCCCATTAGAATGGAAAAGGATAGCGAATTACACCATTGAGCCATTTTAACCCACTATGGTACGACAGCGAGGGTTCGTTTCCCTCGGTGGGTACGACATTTATTAACATATAAAATTCTGAGATTATGGAAATAAGAAATTGCACAGTAAGATTCAAGGACGACGGAAAGGAAACGAATGTGAAGATTGCCGTTGGCGAAATTCCTTTCACTCGTGACGACATGATTTTCTTCCACGCCAAGACCGAGGAGGATTTCAACATCCTATTCAACGACGACAACGGAGAGGATTTTGTTATTGTCCGGGACAACAGCCCATACGAAATCCCGTTCATGGAAATCAACCAGGACGACATCGACACCCTCGGTGGGCGCACACTAAAGCCGAGCGAGTTCAAGAGGCTCACGAAGGCTATAAGCGACCTTTTCATGGAGAATTTCTCTGAATATGTGACAGACGCAATGATTGACACAAAACTCTGTGGCAAATAATCCACAACGGTTCTCGCAGAGGGTTCGATTCCCTCTGGTGGAGCACAATTCATTAAATGTATAACAGATAAATTTTGAGATTATGGAAAATAAAAAGAAATTGACGGTCACGGTTGACTACGATAATGACGGCTTATTGGTTATCGAGGGCGCAAAGACGCTTGAGAGGTACGAAAAGTTGAGAAACGAAATCTACACAATCAACTTGCGTGATTACGATATGTTCGTGGCGTTCGATGCGGACGGATTCAGATGTGGGAAAGAGAGTATCAGACCGCTAAAAGAGGGTGAAAAACTCTTGAATATTGGTCAAGGCATATTCGGCACTAAAGACGGATATGAACGATACCAAAAGACCTACCACAACATCTACAGGAAAATCGCCAAAGAGTGCAATCCGCAGGAGGTGTACTACTACGAGTACAACAACTTCGAGTGTTTCTACAGGAACAGCGACACACAGGCTATGAGAATAATCATATACATCTTCGGCTATGATGTGGCAAATACCATAGAAAGATTGAACGGATTGTACACAGTCGAGGAAATAATGACAATTAAAAATATGTAAGACTATGCCAAATTGGTGTAACACGACTATGGTTTGCACAGGTGAAGGTGCAAAGAAACTGCTCTCTATCATTGAGAGTTGCGAGAAAAAGGAACTTCACAAGAGCGATTTCGGAAACCTGTGGCTCGGTAACATCGTTATCGCAATGGGGCTTGACTGGGAGAAGATTTTCTGCCGTGGTAGCATAACATCATACGAATACGATGACAGCAATGAAACTCCCGAACTGAGTATTGAATACGATTCTGCATGGAACCCTTGCTATGAGTTAATGGGAGCCATACGGAGAATGTTCAATGTTGAGTTGACTTACATATCAGAGGAACCTGGTTGCGACTTGTTCAGAACGAACGACCCAGGAATGGAGAAATGCACGTTAGTGGAATATGTGAACGAGGAAACAGGCGAGTATTCGCACGAGGATTTGTTGCCGAATGAGATAAGGAAATTCTGCCGTGATGTTTCAGGCGGAACATGCCGGACTCTTGAGGAACTTGATGAGTGGTGCCGCCGTCAACCCGACGCGGAACTCTACTACTATGCGTACGAGTATTTTGACGATTTCTAAAAATCAAATCCCACGAGGCGGACTACAACCAGCTCGACACTGGCGTGGGAACTAAATTTATTCACTAAAAACGAAAAAAATATGAAGACAAAGGTTACGGCAGTAAGGCGAAACCTTTACGGTTCGCAGGAAATAAAAGGGGCTAAAACGCTTGGGCTATACAGCCGACTACGGAAAAGAATTGATTACATAACTTATTTCTCCTATAAAAGATGGGACAGAATCATCCGTCTTAATAATGCCATCAAGCGTTACTGCGACCCACAAGAGGTGTATTATCAAGAGTACAACAATCACGAGTGTTGCTATTCATGTGTTGGCGACGCAGAAGCGATAGGTGTTGTTCTTGATATTTGGGGAGAAGATATGGCTCGTAGCCTTAAACGCTTTTCCGATTGTTTCACGATAGATGAGATAATAGAAAAACATTTATACTAACGTGTGATTACAATGTAGTATAAATAAAAAATGTCTAAACCCTTTGCGCCCTCAAATGTTTTTATTACCTTTGGTGGCGCACACAAAGAAACAGATTAAAACTAATAATATAAACATCATGAGCATCAAATCACCAAAAAACAAATATTCAGCAGTCATAACGCTGGATAAGGCCAGCAAGGAAATTGGCAGTCGAGTGACATTCACCAGCAACGACATCGAAGCCCTGAAAAGGATTGTAAAAGACCAATGCGACTGCATTAAATGTGGCTGCACGGTCGCAATCTCACAGAACATGAAAGAGTACCCCAAATTCGATTGGGTGGAGATAGAGAAATACCGAATTGAAAACAACTAATTAAAACAAAAACAATATGAATAAGAAGTACAGACTAACGGATGAAACTATATCTATCGACGGCAGAGTGCTGCATCGCATAGAGGCGTTAAGATACTTTGGTTCCATCAGCAAAGGAGACAAGGGCGGATTCGTTGAGTCTGAACTAAACTTGTCTCACAAAGGTAATTGTTGGATATATGACGACGCTTGTGTGTATGATTATGCTCAAGTGACAGAAAATTCCAATATTCGGGAAAACGCAAAAGTGTGCGGACATGCTCAAGTGTATAACAGCGGCTGTGTGTGCGGAGAATCAATAGTACGAGGTTATGCACAGGTTTTTCACTCGGCAAAAGTAAGAGATAAAGCACTCGTTTGCGACATGGCGCACATTTATGGGCATTCAAGTGTTGGAGGGTCATCAGTAGTGTGTGGTAGTGCGCAAATATATGGCAAAGCGAATGTGTATAATTGCCTGTTGTACGATTATGTGTGTGTCTGTGGTAGCGATTCCATAGAAAATGTCGAATTATTTGGAGACTTGCTTATCAACACACAGTTTATCAACACACATCCGAAATTAAGCAAAATTATTAACTGTAAATAAAAAAAACATCTTATTATGGAGAAACAAGAACTTTTACAGCAGTCATTCAAGGTAATCAACGCCTACGATACGATGATTTGCGAAGCCGATACATCGTATAAAACAGACCACGAAATCGTCTCAAACGAAATAATCAACGCCGAAGAAATTGAAAGTGGATATTTCATGACATTCAAAAACACCTACAGTGACTCAATGCAAATAACAACCGTTGCGATTGTTGCTTTTGACGGGCTCGTTTTCGTTTTATCCGATTGGCAAGGAGGGTATCCGGAATCTATAGACGAAATAGGTGACTACGATTGGATTTGCGCTAACACTATGCAGAGAGCAATCATGCTCAATGGTATGCCAAGTGTTTTAATGTAAAAACAACCTTTCGCTCGCCAGCCGGTGGCCCTCGCCCTGTCCGAATCAGGGGAGCGAACCAAATAAACTATAAACTCCACGGAATCTTATTGATATTGTGGAGTTTTTTGTTTTTCTACTGAAAATTTGTAGATTTGCAACAATAGCATTTGTATAATTATGGGTACATCAGTAATAAAAAATAAGCGAAAACTGCTTATCAAGCAAACAAGTCAACAAGGGCTTTCGTGGAAAAAGTTCATACAGGAAGGACTTGCAGACGAATATGGCGAAGAAGATTGGCTAAACTCGTTTGTCGGAGGATTCGTTGAAAGATACAAGCAGAATGCAATCGCCATGGTAAGGTTCAAAAAGGCTATCGGGAAAAAACCCGAATGGCTCGACATCACAGACGAGAACCTTTTAAAGTTCCGTCAGTATATGCTTGGGAAGTCCTCAAAAAATAGGACTCAAAAACTTTTATCGGCTGTCAGCACATATATTTCCGACAACATGGACAAGGCTCTCATGTGCAAGGAAGAATATTGTCTTATGGACTATAAGAACATTCTTACAGTACAAGTGGAGAGCGCAAGACTTTTCTATCTTACAGAAAATGAAATAAAGAAAATAGATAGATACCTTACACACAGCAATAGCGAGGATTTCGTGAAGCGTGTTTTCATGATTATGGCGTACACCGGTGCGAGAATCGAGGACAGCAAGAGAATGAGCCTTGAAAACTGCGACTACAAGTCAGACACATTGACGTATGTAGCATCAGGATTGAATATGATGTGCTGTCTGCCTATCCACAAGAACTTGAAGCAGTACCTTTCTTACAGGGAAGACTGCAAACTTGAAAAGAACCAGTTCAACGCCATTCTCCGCTCTATATGCTTCAAGGCTGGCGTGAGAGGGAAAACCTCGATATTCAAAAAAGGAAAGACAATCAGGGATTACAAGTACAACCTTATAACCCCCGACATCGCACGCTGCTCCTTTGCGACAAACCTGTATCTCCGTGATGCGGACATCAACCTTATCGCTAAAATGATGGGCGTTGATTTGTCTTTGCTACTCCATCGCTTCATCTGCGAGGAAAAGAGGAACAAGGTAAGTTCGCTCAACTTCTTTAAATGACTTTTGCGGTGTTACAGAAAAGGCTGTGACAGTGGTTCGACTCCACACTCCGCAACAAACTATTTGAGTTTGGAGATTTGATTCATCACATCGTCTTCTATGACTTTCGCATAAATCTCCGTGGTCTTCACCGAGGTGTGTCCGAGAGTTCTTGAGACAGTTGATAGCGGTATGCCGTTATGCAACGCCCATGTGGCGAATGTGTGGCGTGCAACGTGCATGGTGACATTCTTCTCAATCCTCGCAAGCAAGGCTATATCCTTCAAGTACCTGTTCATGGACTGATTTGAGTTAATCGGTAAATGAAACTTGTATTTCTCAAGAATGGAGTACGCCTTGTCGGGCAGTATGGTAAGGAATTTGTTGCCTGTCTTTTTCCTCTTTGAGGAAATATAGCGCACGCCGTCACGCTCTATGATACAGCTTCTGCTGAACTCCTTCATATCGGAGAAACACATTCCTGTGTAGCAGGAGAAAACGAAGCAGTCACGCACCTTTTCGTATCTGCTGATGAGAGGGACGGTTTCTATACGCTCCCTTTCCTCGTCAGTCAGGTACTCAATCTCGCTTCGCTCACCACGAGCTGCGATAAAGGTGCTGTATGGGCTTTCCTCAAGGAGTTTGTGCTTGACGGCATCGTCGATAAACGGCTTGACGCTCTTGTGGTAATTCCTGACTGTTGCCTGCTTGATTCCACGCTTACGCACGAAATCGTCAAACTTCTTGATGTTTGCGTACGTGAAATCATCCCAACTGCTGAATATGCCGCAACGCTCAAGTGCGTCTATGGCGATAAAGATGTGCCGTCTTGTTGACTCCCTCACATCCTTGACCTTCGCCTGGTGCCTTATCCATGCGATAGGCTCAACAACCTCATCGGACTTCTGACGCAAAGACTCCTTTAGGCTCTGCAAGGAGAACTCACCGGTTTTCCAAAGCAGTTCCACCTTCTCGGAGAGAAAGGCGACAAGTCCTCTGATTTTCGTGTTACACTCGACTGCGCTGTCAAATCCCTTGCAGATTTTCTTGTTGCTGCTCCACTGGTTGAGAAAAACTCTCACGCCTGTGTTGTAATAGAATCGGGAGCCGTTATAGGAAACGGCTATCTCAACCGTCCCTCTCTTGCTTGCGCTTGAGCTGTGGCGACGGTCAAAGACTACGGATATGGATGGGTATTTTGCCATTTTTAAGGGGTTGTACATTGTGAAATTGATAAAAGTACAGCAAATGTACACTTTTTATGTTGAAAAAAGAAATATATTGTTATACAATGTACGAATTATTATAACAAGTTTATTACCCCTAAAATGCTGTGTTTTAGATACTTTGTGTATATAAAGTATTGAGTTATAGACAAATAAAAAATGGGTGGAGACCACCCATTGGTGATTCGGCTGGGACTCAAACCAACCTTTGATATTCAAGTTGTTACATATAAAAATGTGGCAACTTGTATCTTTTTTGTACATTAATTAAAAAAATATCCATACACGACACCGACGACAAGAGCCATTCCAAGAATCTCTTTTTTCGGAATCTCGAATGGAGGGTATTTTTCATCTTTGTTGGATTTACACAATACATAGCCGTCGTTTTGGCTCGGCATCAACTTGCGCACAAAAATACCACTTGACGTGCAGATGACATAGTTCATGCCCCACCGTATGTAAGTGTCCTTTGTGCTTCTTACAGCGATAAAAGAGCCTTTCGGTATGCTTTCCTTTATATCGGTTGACTCCATTGCGTCATCGTCAGTCTTGATGTAGAACACGTTCGCAGGTGCGCCAGGCATGGCGATATACCCATTGAGCTTCCCCTCTGTGGCTGCGTTAAAAACCGCTCCAGGCTCACAGCACTCCACAACATTGGGGTCATACACATTTGGTTTGCAGCCCTCACCGTAGTTTGACTTTTTCATGCCTTGCATCCCGGACTCTTTCACCTCCCCTTCACCATTGAGAATCCACATGTGGTTGTACTGAGGAAATGTGGTGAGTATTATTCTCAGAATGTCTGCCGTCAAAGGCGCCCCTACATTAATCTGTCTGTAAAACTTCTGTAAAAGATTATTGTTCCCTCCTGCCAACTGATGTATTGAGCAATTCTCTTGTTTGAGAATCCACTTAATTCTTTCATTAGGCGTATTCTTTTCCATTTCTAAAAATTGTAGATATT
>ERZ1034976.2088-NODE-2088-length-14186-cov-16.249805_pt1 | contig 14186 bp, 5 predicted proteins | sample MGYA00520623_ERZ1034976 | MGnify/ENA primary metagenome ERZ1034976 (study PRJEB33766, sample SAMN09781774) | gut metagenome | biome: gut microbiome | host: Homo sapiens | place: Madagascar | study: EMG produced TPA metagenomics assembly of the PRJNA485056 data... | reverse complement strand
AACGGAGTTATCTTAGGTACTCCCGGAAGTGGTAAGAGTTTTAGTGCAAAGCGTGAGATTTTAAGCTGTTTTCTTATCACAAAGGACGATATTATCATCTGCGATCCGGAGGGAGAGTATTTTGCTCTTGTGGCAGCACTACATGGACAGGTGGTAAAACTTGCCACCAATTCCAAAGACTATCTGAACCCTATGGATATTCAGTTGAGCCATAAGGGGGATAAGGAAGCATTAAAACTGAAATCGGATTTTATCATAACATTATGTGATCTGATCGCAGGTGGCAAGGACGGTCTGGAGAACGACGAGAAAGGTATCATCGACGAATTTATCCGCCATATTTATGACAAGTATTTTGAAAATCCGGTGCCGGAAAATATGCCGATACTGGAGGATTTATACAATGCACTTCTGAAGCATAAGAATCCAAAAGCAGAGCGTATCGCAAACAGCCTTGTGCTGTATGTGCATGGTTCCCAGAATTACTTCAATCACCATACCAACGTAGACAGCGGCAACCGTATCATGTGCTTTGACATCAGAGACTTGGGAAATCAGTTAAAGGAACTTGGAATGTTGATCGTGCAGGATGCGGTTTGGAACAGGGTATCGCAGAACAGGGAGCGAAAGATTGCAACCCGTTATTACTGTGATGAGTTTCACCTTCTTCTGAAGGAGAAGCAGACCGCTATCTACTCTGTGGAAATCTGGAAGCGTTTCAGAAAATGGGGCGGAATACCGACAGGCTTGACGCAGAATGTGGGCGATTTTCTCCGTTCTGAGGAGATTGAGGGTATTTTGGGTAACAGCGATTTTGTGTATCTGTTAAATCAGAATGCCAAAGATCAGGCAATCCTCGCTGATAAGCTGGGACTTTCTGATAAGCAGCTTTCCTATGTTACCAACTCTGAGCCGGGAAGTGGTCTGATACTGTTTGATAACGTGGTAATTCCCTTCGTGGATAAATACCCGACAGACACCAAGACCTACAGAATTATGAATACCAAGCCGGAGGAATCAGTGCAGAAGGAGGACGCAGTATAAATGGCAGAAAAGAGACAGAAAAAGCAGGCGGCAAAGGCATTTGAAAAAGAGATATTTTCCAAAGATAAGGAAGTGACTGGAGCAAAGCATACAGAACACAGGCAGGACAACACCTTTTCTGTGGAAAATCAGTTTCATGCCAATATGAAGCCTGTGAGCAATCTGCCAAGAGATGCGAACCATGGCAGTCATAGAAGAAATGCAACTTCTGGTCACAGCGTCCAGAAGTCGGAAGCCGAAGCGGAAAAGGCATTCTTAAAGGAAAACAGTTTCATGCAGGATGAGCAGAGTGATTTTGAAACATCTTCTGACAGCACGATAGAAAACAAGGTTCATGTCAGGGACACCTACCAACGGTCTGAGGAAAAAGGAAAATATCACAAAAGGCGTGTGCAGAGAGAACACGCACACAGAGAGCGTGCGAAGTCAGAAAATACAAAGCAGTCCGATTATGGAGATTTCCAGACAAAGGATGCCACATTTTCGCAGGGGCAGGCGGAAGAATTTACCGACAAAAAAGTACAGAAGGCTTTTGATAAGTCGAAAAAGAGTCGTCAGAAGTTGCAGAAAGCAAAGGACAAGATGCCGAAAAAGCGGCATTATGAGATGAAACGTGTCTTTGATGAACAGAACGGAAAAGCAAAATATATCGTAGTTCCGGTAGATGTGGAGAAGCCATTTAAGCAGGATGGTCTGGGAAAGACTGCGGTTCATAAGCTGCAAACGGAAAATATGTATTTTGTGCATCGTAAGATTGCAGAAACAGAAAGGGACAATTCTGCGGTTGAGGGTGCACACAAGACGGAACAGCGTGCCGAGGACATTTATCACTATATGAAGTATCACCGCAAGAGCAAGGCACATAGAAAGCGTGACCGCCTAGAGCGATTGCAGAAAAAGCAGGTCACAGCAGATATGAAGCTGGAGTATGAGAAATTCATCAGTGAAAATCCACATCTAAAGGGCAACAGTCCAAAGAAACAGTTACAAAGGCAGCTACAGAAACAGCGCATCAAGCGTGAGTATGCCAAGGCAAGGCGGGCAGGAGCAGAAGCCAAGACTGCAAAGGAAACATTTACAAAGACAGCCAATGCTGCAACCGGGATTGCAAAGAAGTTACAGGAGATTGTCACGAAAAATAAAACACTCATTATCACAGTCGGTATTTTTGCACTTCTGCTTATTATGATCATGTCGGCATTATCAAGCTGCGGTTCCATGTTTACCGGAACTGTGACAACAACGATGGCAAGCACATATCTTAGCCTTCCGGCAGAGATTGATGCAGCAGATTTATCTTTTACAGAAAAGGAAATGGAGCTGCAAAACAAGATTGACCGGATTGAAACTGATTATCCGGGATACGATGAATACGATTATAACCTTGGTGCAATCGGGCATGATCCGTACACACTGATCAGTTATCTTTCCGCAGTCCATACGGAATTTACTGCCGCAGGAATAGAGAGTGAGATTCAGGAATTATTTGATGCCATGTATTCACTCACTACCGAGGAAGTAGAGGAAACACGGACAAGGACAGTCACAAAGACCGGAACCAGAATAATAACAAATCCGGACGGGACTACCCATACCGAGGAATACGAGTATGAGGAGGAAGAAGAATATACCGTAACAATTCTTCGTGTCACACTTACGGTCACACCGCTTGAGAGCATTGTTGCTGGACGCATGGACAGCGAGCAGACGGAAATTTTTGGAGCTTATACGGAGACAAAGGACGGCTTACAGGTCTTTGCTTCTCCGGTTGATTATTACTGGTATTACTATATCAGCAGTTATTATGGCTACCGGAAAAATCCAAACACAGGAGACGAGGAGCTTCACAGGGGTGTGGATATAGCAGTACCGACCGGAACCATGGTACATGCAGCACATGACGGAACGGTTATGGAAGCGGCTTACGATTCCTATTATGGGAATTATGTGGTGATTACGGACAGTAAGGGATATACCACAAAATATGCCCACATGGATAGCTTAAATGTGTCCGCAGGACAGAGCGTTAAAAAGGGTGCTAACATTGGAAAAAGTGGCAATACGGGAAGTAGTACGGGAAGCCACCTTCATATTGAATGTCTGTATAACGGGGAGTATTATAACCCGTTATTTTACTTTGAAGCAGGAGAGCAGACCATTTATGGAGAAACACCGGGCGGCACCGGAGGAGGAACCGGCAATGTGATACCACCGGAATCTTATGATGATGCAACCGTACAGACGCTCATGCGTGAAGCTAACAGGTATCTGGGAATGCCATACACCTTTGGAGGAACAGCTCCGGCAAGTTTTGATTGTTCTGGCTTTGTATGTTGGGTATTTACAAACAGCGGCGTACATAACCTGCCAAGAACCACCGCACAGGGCATTTATGACCAGTGTACTCCGGTATCAGCGGCAGACGCAAAGGCAGGGGATATTATCTTTTTTACCGGAACTTATAATGCGGGACGTCCGGTTACACACGTTGGCATTTACTGCGGAAACGGTACGATGGTGCATTGTGGCGATCCAATCCAGTACACCTCAATCAATACCTCTTACTGGCAGAGCCATTTTTATGGTTTTGGAAGATTGAATTAGCGAAGGGAGGAATTATTTTTGTCAGTAGAGCGAATCAATTCACAGCTTAAAAAGGTCAGGGAGCAGATAGCACAGCTACAGGCAAAGGAAAAAGACCTTGCAGAGCAGAAACAGATGGCGGAGGATGCCGAAGCCATGAAGATCATACGGAAATATAAAATCTCATCCGAGCGATTGCAGATGCTTAATAAGCTCAGTGAGGATGAAGTCAGAAATTTATTACAGAAACGGGAACAGGAAAAGGAGGATTCGACCAATGAAAATGAAGAAGTTATCCGTTAAGGCACTAATGTCCCTGATACTGTCGGCAATACTTTTTTGTATGCCGATTGGGGCATTTTTTGCAAACAGGGCAAATACTGTGGAGGTTCATGCGGAGGATACAGCAGAGCAGAAAACAGAAAGTGCGGCAGAGGAAAGCAGTGCAGAAAGCACAGCGTCCGGTAATGATAACAAGGACAGTTCCGGTAGTGGAGAAAATCACATAGAGCAGTCCACAGAGAATACAACGGAAAATTCCACAGAAGGCACAACCGAGGAAACACAGCCTTCCGCAAAATGCACCTGCAAGGAAAAATGCAGTCAGTATGCGGTGGATGAGGATTGTGAGGTGTGTGCAAAGGATTATAAGGAATGTGCTTATATCAATCCGAGCGTAAAAATTACAATCAATACACCTTCTGGGTGGCATAACGATACCACGAAAGTAACAGTCAAGGTGGAGGATACTATTGCATCCGGCAATTTTACCATTCAGACAGTAAAGGCAAAAGTCGGACAGAATGGGAGCTGGACAGATATTACCGAGGATATGTACATAGAGATTTCCGAGAACAGCACCATTTATGTGCAGGTCACAGACCAGAAGGGCAAGACCTACGAGAAAAACCGTTATATCAAGTGTTTTGATTTTACCAAGCCTACCTTAAATGCGGCAGTCAGCGACGGTCTTTTGAGCATTCAGGCACATGATACGGATTCCGGTATCAAGGCAATCTATGTCAATGGCTATGAGTTTACAGAGCATACGAATGGAGCCTTGAATATCCGTCTGCAACAGTTCGATGCAGGGTATCAGTATTTCACGATTTCTGCCATGGATAATGCAGGAAATACCTCTGAAATCTATAAAACAGCCAATCCGTATTACACCGATCCGGAGAATAAGGACAGCAATGAAAAAGATCCGGCACAGCAGCTCCCGGTGGATGCGTCGGCAACCAAACCTAGCTCTGCAACCGCACAGGTCACAGAACATACAAAAACGGATATGAATGGAAATACAGTTTCCCAGACAGGCAGTGGAACAACTTCAAGCAGTTCCGCAACAGCAAAGCAGTTTCCAAGTACGGGAGATACTTCTAAGGATGCAGACCAGAGCAGTGACAGTCAGACTTCTGAAAAAGGCAAGGAATTTTACACAATCCAGACTGCATCCGAGAAAGTATTTTATCTGGTAATTGACCGTGACGGGGAGGATGAAAAGGTGTATTTCCTTACCGAAGTCTGCGAAAATGACCTGTTAAATACCACAACGGATAACAGCGAGACACTTCCGAAAAATTCAGCGGCTTTGGAATCTGCAATTCCTACCAAAGACAGCGCATTATCCAACAATAATGCTGATACCACAGGAGAGAAAACACAGGAAACAGAAAGTGTTGAGGACAGCACCGAAGATAGCACGGAGGATACAAGTGAGCCGAAAGAGGATACCGCAAAAGCAGATGGTTCCGGCTTTACATATATTTTAATGGGAATTGCTGCGGTAGCTGTGAGCGGCGTGGTATATGTTGTGAAGTCCAAGAAGAAAAAGGAAAACTTTATTGATGAGGATGAAGATGAGGACGAGCTTGACGAGGACTATGATTATGAGGACGAGGAAGAAAATGAGCAGAGTTCCGACGAATCATTCTTAAATGGTGGGGACGATACTGTGAATGACACAGAATCAGAGAATACCACGGAACATGACAACGATGATGAAGAAAATGGGGAGGAATAGAGATGGAGCTTGTTATTGCAGAAAAGCCGAGCGTGGCACAGAGCATTGCGGCAGTTCTTGGTGCCACACAGCGTAAAGACGGATATTTGGAAGGCAATGACTATCTGGTATCATGGTGTGTGGGACATCTGGTAGAGCTGGCACAGCCGGAAAGCTATGAGGAAGCATGGAAGAAATGGAGCTATGAGAGCCTTCCAATCATTCCGCAGGAATGGCAGCATGAGGTGAAAAGTGATACGAAAGTGCAGTATCAGATTTTGAAAAAGCTCATGCACGATGACAGGGTAGATGCTGTTGTGTGTGCTACTGACGCAGGAAGAGAGGGAGAGTTAATCTTCCGCCTGACCTACAACATGGCAGGCTGCAGAAAGCCGATGAAACGTTTATGGATTTCTTCTATGGAGGAAAGTGCAATCAAAGAGGGATTTTCTAATCTCAGACCGGGTAGCGATTATGATAATCTGTATCACTCAGCATTATGCAGACAGGAAGCAGACTGGCTTGTGGGTATCAATGGCACTAGGCTTTTTACGGTATTGTATGGTGGCAAGGCATTAAAGGTCGGCAGAGTGCAGACACCGACACTTGCCATGCTGGTAGACCGTGAAAGTAAAATCATGAATTTCAAGAAAGAAGCCTATTATATGGCTCATATCATGGAAAATGATCTGGATGCTGTATCGGAGCATATCAGTGATAAAACGGAAGCAGAGAGGATTGCAGGAGCCTGTGAAAACGGACAGGCTCTTGTCACTTCCGTGATAAAGGAAGAAAAGTGGGTAGCACCACCGAAGCTCTATGACCTTACCACACTCCAGAGGGATGCAAACCGTCTGTTTGGCTTTACTGCCAAGCAGACATTGGAATATACGCAGAGCCTTTATGAGAAAAAGTTAGTGACTTATCCAAGAACAGACAGCCAGTATCTTTCCGATGACATGGAAGGTACTGCAAAAAATGTGATCGAAGCGATTTTCAATTCTCTGTTATTTGAGCAGAATATCATGTTCAATCCAGATATTAAAAGAATTTTGAACAGCAAGAAAGTTACGGACCACCACGCAATCATTCCTACCATGGAGATCATCAAGCAGGACTTAAAGGCAATCCCGGAGAGCGAAATGAAGATACTTTCCCTTTGTGCAAACCGTCTGCTGTGTGCGACCGGGGAGAAGCAAATTTATAATTCCACAAAGGCAGTGATTACCTGCAACAATACTGTATTTAAGGTATCCGGCAAGGAAGTGTGGAAAAATGGATGGAAGGAATTTGAGGATTTCTTCAAAAATTCCTATAAAACCGCAGAGGATAAATCGGATGCAGAGGAGGAAAAGAAGCTGCCGGAGCTTCGTGAGGGCATGATGATTGCAGTGGAGCAGACAAAGGTTTCCGAGCATTTCACACAGCCGCCAAAACATTACACTGAGGACAGCCTGCTGTCCGCCATGGAGCGAGCCGGAGCAGAGGATATGGGCGATGAAGTGGAGAGAAAAGGACTTGGCACACCTGCCACCAGAGCTGACATTATTGAAAAACTGGTAAAAGACGGATTCGTAAAGCGTGAGAAAAAGCAGATGATTCCGACAGAGGATGGAATGAAGCTGATCACGATACTTCCGGATGTAGTAAAATCTCCGAAACTGACTGCTGACTGGGAGAATGAGCTTACTCTGGTATCTAAAGGAGACGTTGCTGCAGAACAGTTTATGTCTGGGATTGAAACTATGGTAAGTGATCTTGTAAAGACCTATCATAGCGTTAGCGATGAGCAGAAAGCCATGTTTGGTGCAGGAAAGAGAACGCAGGAAGTGCTTGGCAAATGCCCAAAATGTGGTGCTGATGTAGTAAAAGGGAAGTTTGGAGCGTACTGTACCGGAAAGTGCGGTATGAATGTCGGCAAGGCACTTGGGGTAACACTTTCCGATTCACAGGTCAAGAGCCTGCTTCAAGGGAAAAAGATACTTGTAAAAGGATTAAAAGGCAAGAAAGGCAGCTATGATGCTTATTTGATTCCGGAGAGCATCGAGAAATTTTCCTACACGAAAGACGGTAAGGAAATCAAGGGATTTCAGTATAAATTTAAGATGGAATTTCCGCAGAAGAAAGTAAGTATGGGAAAATAAAAGTAGTAGTGGTATAGTTGTAAGAGATAATGTACCGTCTGATAATTGGAATTTAAGTTAGACGAAATTCTACAAACATGGAGAGGTTATTGAATGAGAAAAGAACAAATAGATTATAATGAACTGGAAAAATTGGTAGATGCTTGGATTCCTCAATTGTTAAACAAAGAAATTCCAAGATATTCTTTTATTTTTCACTGTAATTGTGCATATGTTGATGCTGTGATTGAAACAGGCAGTTTTTTTAGTTCATCAGAATCTACAGAAAGACATTTAGTGTTTGCTCTAAATTATTTAACACATTTGGCATATAAGTATTTACAAGAAGAAGACATTTTTATTTATGAAGTGGATAATTTACTATATGGATATGCATATAGCTTATTAATGGAAGCATATAAATATGCTGAATTGTGTGACATTTTTCCTAAAGCACATAATAATAAAGCCTTCTTTTTAAAAGGCGATGGTAAAATTATTGTGAATGAAGAAGAATTATATAGAGAAAGTATGCAACAATATGAATATTATTTGTTACGAAAACCTCTTCATTACATTTTACAATATGGATGTGGTAGAACTGCCAAAGCAGATATAATACAACGTCAGAGAATAATTCTTGAGTTGTTTGATAGCTATTGGAATGAGAATGTATGGAATGTTGATTATGAACCTTATTCTGCTATAGAGGGTGGTGGTTTAAGAGATTATTTAATGCTTACAGCTGCTAAGCGATATATTCTATTATATGATGCAGATTTTAAAGTGCGTTCATTAAGATGGACAGAACTATTGATTTGTTTTTCAAAGATAGGAGCAACGCAAATACGAACGATGATTCCGACTGATAATGATGGATTTTATGAACAAGCGCTTGAGGACTGTATTTATAAACCATTAGGAAATGGAAATTATCCAAAAGCAAGTTTGGCTGATGCACCAATAGTTAGGACAAAAGACGGATGTATGTTCGGCAATCCATTTTTATTACTTTTTAATAATTCTGTTGATACTCAGTTTTTAAACTATTTGAGGCGACATGACAATAAACGATTTTTAAAAATTAAAGATAAAATTAAAGAACGTTGTATTCCAGAAGTTGAGTCATGGATGGATAGACGATTAAAGAAGGTAAAAAGAATAGCAAATTTTGAATTAAAAATTCCTGGTACAAAAAATAAGAGAGAACTTGATTTACTTATTTCTGATTCCATTGGAAATGCTTTGTATATAGAATTTAAGCATTTTTATCTTCCAGAGTCATATTCTGAAAAGCGTAATTTGGATAGTGAGTTGAGAAAAGCACAGAAAAAAATGAAAGATCAACTTTATGCAATAAAAGAAAACAGTGAAGAAGTAATGTATTTGCTAAAATCAAACTGTAAGATTAATAGAATTAATGGATTGATAGTTTCATATTTATATACAGGAACAGATGTTTGCGTTTCTGATGAGTATCCGATAGTTAGTCTTTTGACGGTTAAAGAAGCTATTGAGAATGCGGAGAGTGTAAAAGCAATATATGATTTTTGCCAAAAAAGTGAAAAAAAGTATGCCAATATTCCACTGGTAACAAAGAACGTTATTATGGAGTATGCAAATATGAAATGGGAATTACCAAAGAAAGTATTTGATCCCATATTTGAAAAAAAGGCAAATGAGTATATTTATGGTCAGGTAGTAAAAGAGATAGATGCAGGAATCGCTTTGAAAAGAGTGAGATACAAGGAATTAAATTTAAATTCTATAATAAAAAATGCAAATGACATGTAAGGTTGACATAAGCAAAGATGAAAAAGTGAATACAGAGTAAATCAATAATAACACGATATATAGAAAAAGCAGTCTGCATAGGCTGCTTTTTCTGTTATCTGAAAAAGGAAGGAGAACTGCGTGAGAAAATATGATTTTATATCGGCTCTGGCAAAGGAGACAGCAGCCGAGGTTGTCAAAAATCGTGAGGAATGGATGAAATACCTTACTACAGCGGCGAGATTATATAAGTATCCGTTCCGGGAACAGCTTTTAATCTATGCACAAAGACCGGATGCAACAGCGTGTGCTTCCATAGAGCTGTGGAATGAGCGGATGCATTGCTGGGTAAACAAAGGTGCAAAGGGTATTGCACTTTTGGATGAGGATGATGCACATGGAAAGCGCCTGAAATATGTTTTTGATGTTTCTGATGTCCATGCGGCAAGGAGAATCGGACGGTATCCGGAACTCTGGGAATTACATGAGGAACATAAGGAAGATGTCATCAAGCGTCTAGAGCAGACCTATGGTGCCACAGATGACAAGAAGCTGTTTGAAGAAAGACTTATGGAGATAGCTGAGAGGATTGCGGCAGATTATTATGAGGAATTGCTGCCGGATCTGCAGTACATGATCGAGGGCAGTTTCCTTGACGGACTGGATGAGCAAAATGTCGGTATCCGTTTAAGAGATACTTTATCGGAGAGTATTTCTTTTACACTTTTATCTGCCTGTGGCGCAGATATGGAGGAGTATGGTTCGGAGTTTTCTTTCGATTTTATCCATGAATTTAATTCCATGGACACCCTTGCAGTACTTGGAGATGCAGCCAATGAGCTTGCAAAACCGGTACTTTTAGAGATTGGAAGAACCATAAGGGTATATAACAGAAGCCACGAACAGGAACAAACAGAAAATTTAACGCAGAAAGGACTTGCAAATACTTCTGAAATAGACTACAATGCGTTAAAGCGTGAAAGCGAGAGCGGACATGAGGAATATATTGACAACAATCAAAACAGCGTAGAAAGGGGCAATAGCAATGAATCTGACATACGAGAGGAATGGGGATTATCTGATCCCGACATTACAGGCGGACAGTCAGCCGGAGGGAACGGTAACGAAGTACGGAATGATGAGGGAGACTTATCTGAAGGAGAACCACAGGGGCGTGTACTCAGCGTTTCTTCTGAAAGGAACATTGAAAGAACACCTGCTGACGATCCAGAAGCAGGCAGAGGAGAGAATGGAGAAGCTGACGAGCCAGATGGCGGCAACCGAGGGAGTGACCGAACAACTCAAGGAAGCCGATCAGATGCTCTGGGTAGCGAAGATGAACAGCATTCGAAACCGAGCAGAGGAAGTGGTTCTGGGAGAACTGGTTTACAGTCTGTAACAGACACAGATGATCTTCTCCGGGGAGAAGCACCGGAACCCACCTTTACACAACTCAGCCTGTTTCCTTCTTTTGAGGAGCAGGTCGGAACAGTCGCAGCAGCGGAAGCAAGTATGAAATATACCATGCCCGCTGCTTTTTCTTTGCCACAGAATGAGCTTGAAACCATTCTTCGCAGTGGCGGAGGAAAACAGCACAGCAGAAAGCGTATCTTTGCAAAGTACACAGAGGGCAGAAATGCCGAGCAGATGGTGGATTTTCTGAAAAATGAGTACGGACAGACCGGAAAAGGTTTTGAAATCAATGGAAATCCCGTATCAGTGTGGTTCGATGAGCATGGTATGAGTGTCGGCTATGGAACACAGGCAAGGGAAACGCCGATTGTCACGATGGATTGGGAAGATGTGGAGAGCCATATCCGTTCCATGATCGAAAATGGTACTTATATGAGTGCCAGTGAAGCATTTCTTGTGGATACACAGGAGCGGAACCGTGTTGCCAACCAGATCTATTTCTTTCTGCGGGATGGCATGGATGAAATGCCGGAGGAGCTTGGCTTAAAGGCAGGAAATTATCCGGAAAGTGAAGCAAAAATCATGGAGCTGCTTTCCACACATGAGGGCAGGGAACAGCTTAAAAATATTTTGGAAGATGCGGCAAACCGCCTTGCTTCTGGAGAAGCAGAATTAAAATGGCGGCATGTGAAATCACCGGAATATCTGTTATCGGAGATAGCAGACCTTGACAGGGAGAGACTGGAATTTCCATTGCCGGATGCGGTAGAGGTAGCACAGGAAGATTTTATCACACAGGATGAAATCGACTATGCACTTGGCAGAGGAAGCGGCTATGAGCATGGAGCTTTCCGCATTTATGAGTATTTCATAGAAGGACATGACCAGAAAGAAACAGTTGCTTTTCTGAAAAATGAATATGGCATCGGCGGCGGTTCCGGTGGACTGCCGGGCAATGATGATTCCCATAATGAACATGACGGAAAAGGTATCCGTCTGGAGAAGGGCAGTTATGGCAATCCGTATGCAAAAGTGCTTCTGAACTGGAATGTTGTGGAGAAAAGGCTGCGTGAGCTGATCAAAGAGGATAAATATTTATCTCCACAGGGGAAAGAGAATTATAAGGCATACAAAGAGGAACAGGCAGAGAAAGCGAGACAACGGGAGCTTTCCCGTCTGGAGCATGGACAACGGCTTGAATGTAAGAAGGACATCGAAGCTCTGATTGCTGAGAAATTCAATGGCTTTGTGCTTCCGAGGAATACCGCAGATGAGATCGTAGATAAATATGGCATTGGCTGTGTGGAATTTGTTCTTGCAAATACGGTTACGCATTTTGATTATGATGGTCGTTTTTCACAGAACAACAAGGACTGGGCAAAGGGCATTGTTGCGGAAAATGAGTGGGAGAACAACGATCTGATTCTAAGCTCACATCCGGCAGTGCTGGACGGATTTACCAATCAGGCGAGAAGATATATCAATGTGCCTCGGGAAAAAGAAAAGGAAGCACAGCAAAGAATCACGATTGATGGATATGAGTGTGTTCTGGTTGATGAGTGGGGCAGTGAAAAAGAGAAATACCTGCTTGGAAATAACATAGAGGACAGCAGTTTTTATTATGCGCAGGTCAATGGGAAAACCTTTGAATATGACCATAAGCCGGAGCGTGGCGAAGTAGAGGATGATTATACCAATGCCATTGCAGAGGAAGATATTGACAGGCACGAAGCAGAAGTGTTTTCACGCTTTGAGGGGACGGATGGTATTGCAGAGCTGGATGAAGTGCAGGAATTAGCGTGGCATGTGGTACATGATGCAGATGATGAATATGGCAATCCGACACAATGGAGTGCCACCTTATCAGAGGGAGTATTCCTTTGGATTGATAAGGAAGCGGATGGATATGCGATTTATGATACGGCAGACACTACCCGTCCGGCATTGGAGACATTTTCGACTTTGCAGGAAGCAATGGACTGGGGCAATGAACTTGCAGAAAGTGGCAGGGAAGCAGAGGCGGAGTTTTCTGGTGAAAGGGAACAGGCTGAGCAGGAAGCCGATGAACTGGACAGCATAGATACGCAGTCTGCCCGTGAGCGTCTGGAGAATGGAGAAGCAGACCGACAGACAGAGGAAATGTTGTCGCAGGTGCTTACCGGAGATTGGGAGCCGCTTACACCTTCGTCAGAGGAAAAACAGCCTGCATCAGAAAGGCAATCAGCACAAGAAAGGTCGGTATCAGCACCAGATAAAAGTAACGCTGTCAATTTCCATATCAGCGATGACCGATTGGGTGAAGGCTCTCCAAAAGAAAAATTCCAGACAAATATTGCAGCAATCAAGCTGTTGGAGCAGATTGAGGGCGAAAACAGATATGCTACACCGGAAGAACAGCAGATTTTATCCCAGTATGTCGGCTGGGGCGGTCTTGCCGATGCGTTTGACGAGAGCAAATCAAACTGGTCAGCAGAATATCACCAGTTAAAGGAACTGCTATCGACGGAGGAGTACCGCATGGCAAGGGAGAGTACCTTGAATGCCCATTATACAAGTCCGGTCATTATCCGCCAGATGTACGAAACATTGGAGAAAATGGGATTTTCCAAAGGAAATGTACTGGAGCCTTCCATGGGTATCGGCAACTTTTTCGGTATGATGCCGGATTCCATGAAAGAGAGCAGGCTTTACGGAGTGGAGCTTGACAGCATTACCGGACGCATTGCAAAACAGCTTTATCCGCAGGCAGATGTGCAGATCAAAGGTTTTGAAAAGACCGATTATCCGAATGATTTCTTTGATGTGGCAATCGGAAATGTGCCTTTTGGACAGTATAAGGTGGCAGATAAGCAGTATGATAAAAATAATTTCCTGATCCATGATTATTTCTTTGCAAAGACGTTGGATAAAGTGCGTCCCGGTGGGGTGGTTGCTTTTATCACAAGCAAGGGAACCATGGACAAGGCAAGTCCGGAAGTCAGAAGATACCTTGCACAAAGAGCAGACCTGCTTGGTGCAGTGAGACTTCCGAATACCGCATTTAAGGCAAATGCAGGAACCGAGGTCACTTCGGATATTTTATTTTTCCAGAAGCGTGACCGCATGGTGGAGCGTGAGCCGGACTGGGTACATCTGGGAGAGGATGCAGATGGCATTGCAATGAACGCTTACTTTGCAGAGCACCCAGAGCAGATCGTAGGAAAGATGGAAATGGTATCCGGTCCTTATGGCATGGAAAGCACCTG
>ERZ1034976.2082-NODE-2082-length-14216-cov-12.286632_pt1 | contig 14216 bp, 9 predicted proteins | sample MGYA00520623_ERZ1034976 | MGnify/ENA primary metagenome ERZ1034976 (study PRJEB33766, sample SAMN09781774) | gut metagenome | biome: gut microbiome | host: Homo sapiens | place: Madagascar | study: EMG produced TPA metagenomics assembly of the PRJNA485056 data... | reverse complement strand
CAGATAGCTGCCGGAGGTGGTCTGGGTCAGGTTGATGATCTGCCGCACATAGCCCTGATGCACATTGGGCCCGATGAGCAGCAGGCTGCTCTGTGTCAGGCTGCCGCCGCTCTTGTGCATGGAGACCGAGGCCATATCGGCCCCCGCTGCCATGGCGGAAACGGGCAGGCCGTTGCCAAAGTAAAAGTGAGTGCCGTGGGCCTCGTCGGCCAGGCAGAGCATCCCGGCCTCGTGGGCCATCTTCACGATGGCGCGCAGGTCGGAACAGATGCCGTAGTAGGTGGGGTTGTTCACCAGAACGGCCACGGCGTTGGGATGCTCCTTGATGGCCTTGGCCACCTGCTCCCGCTTCATGCCCAGCGAGATGCCCAGCCGTTTGTCCACCTCGGGATTCACATAAACCGGGACCGCGCCGCAGAGCACCAGCGCGTTCAGCACACTGCGGTGCACGTTGCGGGGCAGGATGATCTCATCGCCCCGCTTGCAGGCTGTCAGCACCATGCTCTGCACAGAGCTGGTGGTGCCGCCCACCATTAAAAAGGCATGGGCCGCGCCAAAGGCATCGGCGGCCAGCTCCTCGGCCTCCCGGATGACCGATACCGGGTGGCAGAGATTATCCAGCGGCTTCATGCTGTTCACGTCCACACCCACGCACTGCTGGCCCAGAAAGGCCGTCAGCTCCGGGTTGCCGCGGCCCCGCTTGTGGCCGGGCACATCAAAAGGTACCACACGCATCTGCCGGAACTGCTCCAGCGCCTCGTAAATGGGCGCGCGGCGCTGATCCAGCCGGAACCGTGTACGGTTCTCACTCATCTTTTCTCCTCCGTCCCTGGTTCCGGCGCAGCAAAAAAAGCGCAGGCCCACCACAATGGTGCAGACCTGCGCTTGAAAAAGCGTTCCGAACATGCAGACAAAGCCCCCCGATGACACTGGGGAAAATCCACCGCATGGTTCAAAAAGACGGGATGACGAGAGTCTATATAGCAATTACACTTTTACTACTCTTATTGACCGTTTCACAAGTCTGCGCACGTTCTGCGCAATTTCATGGCTGTAAAGGAACCAACTTATAAAATTTGAGCTTTCAACTCAATCAATAATGGCAGCTTGCGCCGCCGGTCGGCAGTGGACCCGGCTGTCCGTATGGCCTTAGCCCCGATGGGCGGTCCCAGGTAATTTGCTTTGAAAAGACTCTGACACGCTTTGTCTCTCAAAATCGATGATATCTTATCATGCTATGAGGGTGGTGTCAATACTTTTTGGGAAAATAAAGCGGAAAATGGGCAAGCGGTTCGCATTATGACAAGGACACTGTAAAGACATGGTAAAAATGTGGCAAAACACTTTGCACAGACACGGCAAAACGCTTTTGCTTGACAAATGAAAGAAATTCTACTATACTGATTCTTACCGGTGCGCCATCGCCAAGCGGTAAGGCAGGGGACTTTGACTCCCCCATCGTAGGTTCGACTCCTGCTGGCGCAACTGAAAAAGAACCCGCAGGGGGCCTGGGCGACAGGTTCCGTGCGGGTTTTCTTTTTGTGAAAAGAGGTTGTTTGTGTGAATGAAGAGAATTCTCTGCTGACCGGGGCGGTGCGGCCCGCGCTGCTGCGGTACGCGCTGCCCATTATCCTGAGCATGGTGGCAACACAGTTTTACGCCGTGGCCGATACCATGATCATCGGCCTGCGGCTGGATGCCGATGCGCTGGCGGCAGTGTCCAACGCTTCCACGGTGCTGATGATCTTTCTGTTCATCTCCGGCGGCATGGAGCTGGGCGGCGGCCTGCTGGTGGCGGCGGGCAAGCCCACTGCAACAAAGCGTGAGATGACCGAGCTGCTGTACAACCTGCTGTTCGTGGATGAGGTCATCGCCCTGTTGACCACGGCAGTGGGCTTTGTGACCCTGCCGGCTCTGCTGCGGCTGATCAACACGCCTGCGGAGATCCTGGATACCGCTGTGCTCTATGGGCGCATCTATCTGATGGGGCTGCCATTTCTGATGCCCTACGATCTGAGCAAGGAGTGTGTCATGGGCTGCGGCGATTCCAAAACGCCGCTCAAGGTCATTGTGGCGACCAGCGTGATGAACATTGTGCTTGACCTTGTTCTGGTGGGGCCCTTCGGGGTAGCCGGTGCGGCGGCTGCCACAGCGGCGGCACAGGTGGCAGGCGCGGTCTACATGGTGGCGTTTCTGCGCCGCACCCAGATGGACGCGTTTTTTTCGCCCCGGATGCTCAAGGCGCGCTATGCCAGGGATATCTTCCGGCTGTCGGCCCCCAACAGTGTCCAGCAGGCCAGCGGCACCATCATCACCACGGTCAAGCAGGGGCTGCTGGGCGGTCTGGGTGTGGAAGCCATTGCAGGCTTCTCCTGCGCAGGCAAGCTGTCCAGCCTGCTGATGATGCCGGTGTTCGGCTTTGTGCAGTCCACAGTGTTCTTTATTGCGCAAAACACAGCCGCCCTTCAGCCGGGCCGTGTGAAAGAGGGCCTGCGGGAAGGGCGGCGGATCTTGTTGGTGTATTCGCTTGGGGTGGTGGCGGTCTGCGTCGGTCTGCGGGGACCGCTGCTCCGGCTCTTTACCACCGATCCGGCAGCGGCCAGCTACGGCTGCACCATGCTGGCCTTTGAGTCGGTGACCTACCTGTTTGTGGCACAGAAGCATCTGTTCGAGGCCCGCCTGCGCGGTGCCCAGAAGATGGGGCTGTATCTGGCCTCCAACCTGGGGCAGATCGCCCTGAACCTGCTGGCCTGTGTGATCCTTGTACCCCGCATCGGTTTTGCGGGCTTCTGGATGTCCAGCTGGATCAGCGCACCCATCGGAATGCTGCTGGCGGCGGCACTGGCGAACCTCTCAGGCGCTTCGCACCAGCTTCCCAGATAAGGGAGCCAGGTTCAGGCTGCTGTTATCTTGCCTTTCCTACCGAGAGAGGCGGCATCCCGCAGGGATGACGGAGAGGTTCAGCCGATCACCTCATACTGAAAATACTCGCACTTGACCTTGCTGCCCACCTCGATCTCGGGCGGCAGCAGGGCCAGCGCAACGGGATTCAGCTCGTCACTTTCAATGTCGGTGCGGCGCAGGTTGACATAATCGCCGTCAAAGCTGACGACCTCGTAATACCAGGGGCCCATAGGATACCTTCTTTCATTTGAGCTTTTCTTTGAGCTGTCGCTTCTTGGAGCGACGGCTTTTTTAATGCTTCCGTCTTTTCTTTTCGTCCCAGGCAAAGTGCCCGGTGTAGAGCAGGAACACGGGCAGGGCGGCAAGGGTGACAGTCCGGCTCAGGCGGATGCCGTCCGGCTGATAGACAAAGTCGATGGTGACCGTTCCGGCGGGGCAGAGGACGGCCATCAGGCCCTCGTCCACCCGCAGGATCTCGGTCTCCTGCCCATCCACATAGGCCGTGAAGCCGTCATCGTAGGGCACGGAGAAGAACATCAGGTTGGCCCTGTCCAGCGTGGCTTCAGCGTGGAAGCCTGCGCTGGTCATCTCAAAGGTGGTGCAGGCAGAGGCCCGGCGGTCGGCGCAGTCCTGAGTGTAGCGGGTGTAGGTCAGGTCATTGAGCTCTGCCGTGGGCAGGGGTGTGAGGTACTGCCCGTAGGCCACCGCATCCTCCTCAGTGAGCACCAGTGCCCGCATGAGCAGGTTGGAGCGGGTGGGGGTCACGGTGTCCTCGTACTGGGCCTCGGTGAGGTAGTAATCGTAGGTGAAGCCCATGGGAACGTAGTTCTGGTTCTCGTAGAGAACATAGCCGTCCAGGGTATCGTAATACGCCCAGCCCTCATCGGCCTCGGCGCGGAACTGCTCCTGATGCGCAAGTGTGGTCAGCAGGTATCTGACGCTGAGCAGGCCGCGCAGGGCGTAGTTGGAGAGCTCGGGCTGACTGCGCACATCCCGCTTGACCCCCAGTGCAGGGTAGAAGCTGAGGATGCTGGGAGCGGCGGTGCTGCCGAAATACTGCAGGCAGCTCTTGTCCAGCCACAGGCCCAGATTGTCGTGGGTCTTGTAGGTGTCAATGCGCCAGTCACCCTCGGGCAGATCCTCCTTCAGGGCCAGCGCGTTGATGTACTGCTCCACAAGGTCACTGTCGGTGTTCCACTGGCCGAACTTGCCAATGCCGATGTGGACGATGCCGAACAGGCAGCTGAACGCCAGCACACCGGCCAGCAGGCGGCGGGCAAAGACCCTGCGCTGCTGCCAGCGCCTGCAGATGCAATGGTAGACGGCCAGCCCGCCCAGACCAAAGGCGAGCACTGCGCAGTACTGGCCCGGATTCTGCAGCACGCCCAGGCTCCACTCCTTGGTGGCGGCATCCTGCACGGGCACCAGTGCAAAGGCCAGCGTGGCGATCATCACAAAGGCAATGCTCCGGGCGGGGCGGGCGAGGTCGAGGCTGGGGTCCTCCCACGCGCTCACCGTCATGGCCGCAAGGATGAGCACCGGCATATAGAACCACCGGGCATAGTAGCTGGAATTGAGGGCATAGAACGCGCTGTTCAGGATGGGCACCAGTGCGAACACCATGCAGACGGCAATGATCCGCTTTTTGCTGTCGCCCTGCCGGGCACGCCAGTAGGCCACCACACCGGCCAGACTGCACAGGGGCAGATAGGCTGTCATGCTGGTCCATTTGATGATGCCCTCAGACCAGATGGAGGTCATATAGGGGGAATCCGGGGGCAGCACCCAGCTCAGCAGGATGGCCAGATACTGCTGGGGCTTGGAATAGGTCAGAAAGCCCCAGCCGGAGGAAAGATCGATGGTGCGCGGGTTCTGCAGCACGCTGAGGACAGTGGGCCAGAGCACCACAAAGCCCAGTGCCACGCCCAGCAGGCTCTCAAAGGCCAGCTGACCGAAGAGGCGGGGCGTGAGCCGGAACTCCCCGGCGGAGAGCTTGCAGACGAAGTAGATGACAAGGAAGAGCACCTGCCCCACAAAGAAGAAGTAGTTGTTGAGCAGGTTCACCGCCACCCAGAAGGCGAACCATCCGTGGCGGTGCTCGTAGATGGTCTCATCCAGTGCCCAGAGCATCCAGGGGAAGAGGGCCAGCACATCAATGAAGTGGTTGAAGAAGATGTTGTACAGCCCCCAGCCCGAAAAGGCGTAGAGGGCCGCACCCAGCACCGCAAAGTTCGGGTCTTTGACGTAGCGGCGCAGGTACAGATACGCGCCGCCGCCCGCCACCGCGAACTTGAGCACCAGCAGCGGCACCATGAGGTAGGGGAGCCAGTTCTGCGGGAAGAGCAGGGAAAACCAGAAGAAGGGGGAGCCGTACAGGTAGAACGAATAGGCGTTCATGGTTCCGCTGCCCAGGTCAGTTGCCCAGGAAAAGGTGTTCTTCACACCTCCGTATCCGGCGGGGTAGCCTGCCCCCTTGAGAAAGCCGTTCATGTAGCGGTAAAAGCTGATCTGCTGGCTGTTGAAATCGCCTGCATAGTGGAAAAAGCCGCCGTCCAGCAGATAGAACGGCAGGAAGATGAGGGCGGCTGTCAGGGCGCAGAGCCCCACGGTGAGCCAGAACTTGTCCTGCTTCTGCCCCAGCATCCGGGGCGAAGAATGAAATGCAGTCATGCGTCAGTCCTCTTTTCAGTATCGGAAATTTCCCGCTTACGGGAACGGCACCTCGCGGGTGTCATCGGGGTCCTGCGCGGCTCTGCGCTGCTGCTCGAACACCGCGTCGATGAGGGTGTCGAGGTCAGAGAGGCGGCTCAGCTCACAGCAGTAGCGCCGCAGGCTGGCGGCCCCCTTCAGGCCCTTCATGTAGTGCATGGTCTGGGCCCGGGCCTGGGGCATGGCAACGAACTCGCCCTTCTGCTCCACCATCTCCTCCACCTGTCGGCGCAGGGCGTTCATCCGGGCCTGCAGGTTCGGCTCCTTGGGGGCGGGCAGGCCCTCCAGCGCGGCGTTCACCCGCTCAAAGAGCCAAGGGTCGCCCAGAGCGGCCCGGGCGATCATCACGCCGTCGCAGCCGGTCTCCTCCACCATCCGCACAGCATCCTCGGCGGTGCGGATATCGCCGTTGCCCAGCACGGGAACGTGGACGGCATCCTTCACCGCCGCAATGATGGACGGGTCGATGCCCGGGGTGTACATCTGTTCCCGGGTGCGGGCGTGGACGGCGATGAGCACCGCGCCCGCCTGCTCACAGGCTTTGGCGCATTCCACGGCCGTGATGTGCTCCGCGTCCCAGCCCTTGCGCATCTTCACGGTGACGGGGCGGGAGGTGTTTTTGACCACTTCCTCCACAATACGGCCGCAGCGGTCGGGGTCAAGCATCAGCTTGCTGCCCGCCCCGCCCGAGACGATCTTGGGGGCCGGGCAGCCCATGTTGATGTCCAGAAAATCGAACGCGTACTGTTCCACGGCGGCAGCGGCCTGCCCCATGATCTCGGGCACCTCGCCAAAGATCTGCACGCCGTAGGGGGCACCGTTGGGTTCGGCCTTGAGCAGGCTGACGGTTTTGTGGTCGCCGTATACCAGCGCCCGGCTGGACACCATCTCACTGACGGTAAAACCGGCTCCGTGCTGGGCCATCAGCCGCCGGGCCGGGGCATCGGTAAAGCCCGCCATGGGGCCGAACACTGCCCGGTGGGGCAGGGAGATCTCCCTGATCTTCAAAGGGGTGTTGAAAGGTTCCATGATACTCCTTAGCGCTATCTGATTTAGTTGATAACATGATAAAATTTGGATTATAAGTATACCATATTTCCGGCGGCAGAACAAGAAGCGGAACATCTTTCTTGTCAGCGCGGGATTTTTCCGGTATACTGGGAACAAAAGGAGGAGCGGCTGGAACACGGCAGCCAGCTGCACAAAAGAGATGGAATACAGAGCATGGAAAAAGCAGAACGGCGCAGGGGAGAGCATCCGCACCTCCCTGCTGGGCTATGGCTGTATGCGGTTCCCCACCACACCGGAGGGAGCCATTGACGAGCCCCGGGCCGAAGCGCTGCTGAACGCCGCGCGGGATGCAGGCGTGAACTATTTTGACACCGCCTACCCCTACCACGGCGGCCAGAGCGAGCCCTTTGTGGGCAGGGTCATTGCAAAGTGGCCCCGGGAGAGCTTTTATCTGGCCACCAAGATGCCGCTGTGGCAGTGCGGGAGCCTGGAGGAGGCCCAGCACATCTTTGAAGAGCAGCTCCGGCGGCTGGGCGTGGAGTACATCGACTTCTACCTGCTGCACTCCCTGCACGCCGCCCGGTACGACCGGGCCAAGGAAATGGGCATCGTGGACTGGCTGTGGGAGCAGAAAAAGCTGGGCCGCATCCGCAGCTTCGGTTTCTCCTGCCACGACAACGCGGCGGGCCTTGAGCACATCCTGCGGGATCAGCCCTGGGATTTCTGCCAGCTGCAGTATAACTATCTGGACACCGATGACCGTGCCGAGGAGATCTCGGGTGACCGCGGCTATCAGTTGACCGAGGAGCTGAACATCCCCCTCATCATTATGGAACCCATCAAGGGCGGCACGCTGGCCAACCTGCCTCCGGAGGCCGAAGCACCCCTCAAGGCCCTGCGGCCCGAAGCCTCGGATGCCTCCTGGGCCCTGCGCTGGGTGGGCAGCCACCGGAACGTCCATGTCATCCTCTCGGGCATGAGTGCCGAGGATCAGCTCACGGATAACCTGGCCACCTTTGCCCGCTTTGAGCCGCTGACCGCTGCAGAGACCGCCGCGGTGGAGCAGACCGCCGCCTTCCTGCACAGCCGCATCAAGATCGGCTGCACCGGCTGCCGGTACTGTATGCCCTGCCCCATGGGGGTGGACATCCCGGACAACTTCAGCATCTGGAACAAGCTGGGGATGTTCGGCCAGCCCGAGGCCATCAAGCACCAGTGGGAAGCCCGCTTCCCCGATGCCGAAAAGGCCAGCCACTGCATCCGCTGCGGCAAGTGCGAGGCGGCCTGCCCCCAGCATCTGCCCATCCGCAATGCGCTGGCCCAGCTGCAGCAGGAGCTGGATCAGCTGTAATCTGCATCAGAAAAGCCACCGGTAAAAACCGGTGGCTCTTTTCTCTTATTCGCTCCACTCCATCCCGATCTTATCCAGCATTGCGCGGCGCTCAGGGGTGAGCTTGGGGTCGTGGGCGGTATCCCACTCCCGCATCCGGCGGAGCCAGTCGCCCAGGCAGAAGCCGGTTTCGTCGGATTTGTAGTTGGCGGCGGCGTGGAGGTTGCCGTGGGCCTTGTAGTAGGCCTTTGCCTGCTGATAGGCGGTTCCCCACTTGGCATCCCGGGCATCCCACACCATGCCGATGCTGTTCAGCTTTTTGATGTGGGCGGGCGTGACCTGATAGGAATCCGGGCGGTTCTTGCGGGCTGCACGCAGGTTGGAGATCCACACGCCCAGCCGGACACCGTCGCTGTCCACATAGCTGGCGGGGACCAGCAGGTGTTTGTACTTGCGGGCATAGCGGGCGGCACTGCGGAAGTTCCGCTCCCAGTTGGCCTCGCGCACGGTGCCGTGGTCAGCGGCGGGATCACTGGGGCGGCGCTCGCCCTTGAACAGGGTGCGCAGCAGCTTGCGGCGCTCACTGCTCAGGGCGCTGCTGCCGGAGTTCAGGGCCTGCCGCTGGCGGCTGACCCAGCTGCCCAGCCAAACGCCGTCCGCGGTCTTGTAGACAGAGGGGATCTCCAGATCACCGTGCTCTGTCTTGTAGGCCAGAGCCAGATCATAGCGCTCCTGCCAGGGGTCATACTTTTCCCACACCATGCCCAGCTTGTCCAGCAGGGCCTTGCGCTCAGGGGTGACCCGGGCGCTGGAGCGGTCCGGGTTCAGGTAGGCATAGCGCTGGCGCGCCACCCACTTGCCCAGCAGTACTCCGTCCGGCGTGACATACTCCGAGGGGACGTTCAGGCTGCCGTGCTCATGGTAGTAAGCGGCAGCAACATCGTACAGGGACATCCACTTGCGGTCGTTGCGGTTGGTCCAGTCCATGCCCAGAGCGTCCAGCCGCTCCACCTGTTCCTGAGGCAGCTCGCCTGCCTTGTGAGCGGCGCGCTGGGCCCCCAGCCAGACCCCCAGACCGAAGCCGGAGGGCGTTTCGTACTTGATGGGCACTTCCAGATCGCCGTGCTCCAGATAATACTGGGTGGCGGCGGCATAGTTCTGCTCCCACAGGTCGTTGGAGGTGCTCCACACCATGCCGATGGCTTCCAGCCGCTCGATGCGATTCTGGGTCAGGTTGCCGCCCAGATAGCGCTGGCGGTTGTAGACGATCCATTCGCCCAGTGCAAAATCATTTTTATCGCGGTAGCGCACCGGCACCAGCAGGTCGCCGTGCTCGGTGCGGTATTTCTGCGCGGAGGCAAAGCCCTTTTCCCAGGCAGCTTCCAGCCGGTGGTTCCAGCGGATGCCCAGTTTTTCCAGTTTGGCGGCCTGTTCCGCTGTCAGGCGGCCCGGGCGCTGCCCGGCCTGTACCTGCCGCTGGAGCTCGAGCCACTTGCCCACGGGCACGCCGCTGTGGATGGTATAGCTCCGGGGCAGCTCCAGGGTGCCCTCTTTGGCAGCGGCATCGGCGGCGGCCTGGCACAGCACCTCCCAGCGGGCCTCCATCTCCCGGCGCAGCTTGCCATACAGGCGGTAGGTCTGCTGCATGGGGCGCTCCTGCCGGAAGCCCGGCGTTTTGCTGCCGGCCCTGGTCATGGCCTCGGTGCAGTCACGCTGCAGGGTACGGCCGTTGCCCAGCCCCTCGAACTGCGCCACAAGGTCAAACACCGGCACGCTGCGGCTGCCTGCAGCCACCAGCGCGCGGCAGAGCATCTGCTTGAAGGTGGACATCAGGCTGGACTGGCGCACCAGAATGACCCCGGCCAGCCCCTCCAGCGGCTGCTGGACTCCCGGCGCGTTGACGCAGAGCAGGACCTTGGGGCCGGGGGCCGTATCGGAGAGGAAGGTCTCCACGGCGGCAGAATCCGCAAAGCAGGCGTGATCTGCAGCGTAAAAGCGGACGGCAGGGTCCACAGTACGCAGCAGCTGTTCCAGCTCCGTGCCCAGCTTTTCCTGATAGGCGGTGGATTCAAACAGGACCAGATAATGGCCGCTGGTATCGCTGAGCAGGCGGGGCAACAGAACGGTCAGGTTCTCCACCTGACGCAGAGACCAGCTCAGCTCTTCATATTGAACGCGCAGGGAGGTGTCGCCCTTGGGCATACACAGGTTTTTGATCCGGGCCCGCAGGGTGGCCAGCTCCTCCTCCTGAGGCCAGAGCAGGGCTGCATAGGCCGAGGGCACCGGCATGGTCCCGGCGGCCATGGCCTCGGCCACGGTCATGTGGGAGACGATGCAGTCGGCAAACAGCTCCTGCGCGGCGGCGCAGACGGGGGCACCGTTGGGCACACCCAGCCCCAGCACCTTTGCCTGGGGGCACATCCGCAGCAGCTTCTGCACCGACTGCGCCCAGCACACGGCGCTCAACTCATGGTAGCAGTCCAGCACGATGCAGCCGGGTTTTTGCTCCCCCAGCCGCACCCACTGCTCCGGGGTGGCAGCGGCCATCTTTTCGCAATCACAGAAGCGGACATTGCCGGGCAGGGTGCCGCCGTTGTAGCGTGTCAGCTCTGCCTGCCGCAGGGCCAGACGCTGTGCACCGGCCACCAGCCAGAAGAAGGTGGTCTGGGGGTGAGCCTCCACCACCTTCCAGGCGATACAGCTTTTGCCGGTGCCGGTGGGATGGAACACAGCGGCCCGGTTCAGGGTCTCCAGAGACTGTACAGCTTTCTGAAAAGCGGCTTCGTTGACGGGATTCAGGGTCATCGACATGGTGGTAGTGTCCTCTCCGAGTTGCATGTTTGACATCGTTGGATACAACGAAAATATTTCATAGGATTAGTTTATCGCAAAAAACATTTTTCTGTCAAGCCCTTTGAAGAGAATTTAGGGCAAAACTTGGGAAAAGGATAAAAATAGTGTGGGATCTGTGGCCGAAACCGTGAACTTTGTGCGCAGCAACGGGGATACTGAAAGTGGAAATGCGTCCCGGAGAGGGGAAAAGTATGACCTATGGCAGGAAGAAGGCTTCTTTTGCTCCGGCAGAGCTGCCCGGGCCGCACCGGGGAGATTTGGGCAGGAAGGCTGCTGCGGGGCATCCAAGAAGCGTTTCATCTTTGCGGCCGAAAAAATGAAAAATTCCCTCTTGACTTTATGAAAATAAAGCGTATAATGCAATCAACAAACCGATGAGGCGGAAGAGAACCTGCAAGCGCACTTACAGTGAGCCCGAATGGTGAAAACGGGCAGAGAGCGGGGCAGAGTTCGTGGGCCGCCGAGGGCCGGGCGAACAGGGCAGTGCCTTTAGTAGCTTGGGACGGAAGCCTCCGTTACAGGGCAGGGGAGTGTTGGCTCTCCGTTGAGGGGCTCCTGCAGTTTTCCATGGTGGGAAGACGAGCGGAGCAAGCAAGGTGGCACCGCAGATTCGAATTTCTCGACTCTGTCCTTGTGGATGAACACACAGGGACGGGGCCGTTTTTATTTTACCCGTTCCGCAGGTGGAGCGGGTTTTATTTTTGGGCCGCCCGCTCCGGGAAAGGAGCAACCGCTATGAAAACCATGAACATGATCTCCCGCCGCAGCTTCCTGAAGGCTACCGCCGCAGCCGCTGTCGTATCCGCACTGGGCCTGACCGGCTGCGGCTCCTCCGGCTCTTCTGCCGCAGCATCCAGCACCGCTTCCAGCGCTGCCGGTTCCGCTGCCGCCGCTTCTGAAGCAGGCCAGACCTTTAAGGTGGGCATCGTCAACTATGTGGATCATGCTTCCCTGAACCAGATCGTGGCCTCTGTTGAGAGCCGTTTGGATGAGGTGGGCGCGGAGAAGGGCGTGACCTTCGACTATGCCGATTACTACGCCAACGCCCAAGCTGACCAGTCCAACCTGAACCAGATCGGTGCAGACCTGGTGGCCGACCAGGTAGATGTCATCGTGGCCGTGGCCACCCCCACTGCCGCCACCATGCTGGCCGCTGTGGAGGATACCGGCATCCCTGTGGTCTACTCTGCTGTCACCGACCCTGTTTCCGCCGGGTTTGATGGGGAGGAGGGCATCACCGGCACCTCCGATGCCCTGAACACCGAGGCCATTATGAACCTCATCACTGCCATCAACCCCGACATTGACACCATCGGCCTGCTGTACGACCTGAGCCAGGATGCCTCCACCCAGGCCATCGCCGATGCCAAGGCGTTCTGCGACAGCAAGGGCATCAAGTACATTGAAAAGAACGGTACCACCACGGCTGAGGTGCAGATGGCTGCCGAGGCCCTTGTGGCCGCCGGTGTCAAGGCAGTGTTCACCCCCACCGACAACACCGTGATGACGGCAGAGCTGTCCATCTATGAGACCTTCCTGGAGGCAGGGATCCAGCACTTCACCGGTGCGGACAGCTTTGCACTGAACGGTGCTTTTGTGGGCTACGGCGTGGATTACGTCCAGCTGGGCGAGGCCACCGCCGATATGGTGGTGGAGCTGCTCTGCGGCGGCAAGACCCCCGCAGACCTGCCCTACCAGACCTTCGACAACGGCATCGTCACCATCAATACTGAGAGCTGTGAGGCACTGGGCCTTGACCTCGACACCGTCAAGGAAGCCTTCAAGCCCTATTGCACCGAAATTGTGGTAGTGACCACGCAGGAGAATTTCTAAAAAGGAGTACATCAACCATGCTGGCGAGTATCTTTTCGCTCAACGTGATCCAGACGGCGCTGGAGCTGGGCTGCATTTACGGTCTGGTGGCGCTGGCGCTGTTTCTGAGCTATTCGATCCTGAACATTGCCGACCTGTCCACCGATGGCTGCTTCACCCTGGGCTGTGCCGTGGCCTGTCAGGTGGCGCTGACAGGCCACCCCATCCTGGCCCTGTTCGCAGCCATGGCGGCGGGTGTGTGTTCGGGCTTTGTCACCGCATTTTTGCAGACACGTCTGGGCGTTGAGAGCATCATGGCAGGCATCATCGTGAACACCGGCCTGTACACCATCAATCTGGCGGTCATGGGCTTTTCGTCCACGATGTCCCTGGTCAAGACCGATACGGTATTCTCGCTGGCAAAATCCGCACTGGCCTTTACGGGCGGCTGGTATAAGCTGGTCATCGCGGCAGCAGTCATTGTGCTTGCCTGTGCCGCCATGGTGGGTTTCCTGGGCACCCGGCTGGGCCTTTCCATCCGCGCCACCGGCGACAACGCCGCCATGGTGCGGGCCTCCAGCATCAACCCGGCCTTCACCATCACAGTGGGCCTGTGCATCTCGGGCGCGCTGACCGCCCTTTCCGGCGGCCTGCTGGCCCAGTACCAGAAGAGCAGCGACATCAACGTGGGCACCGGCATGGTGACCATCGCGCTGGCTTCCCTTATCATCGGTGAAACGCTGGTGGGCAAGCGCACCATGGTGCGCCGGGTGCTGGGCGTGGTGTTCGGCAGCTGCCTGTATCGCTTTATCGTGGCCGTGGCCCTGCGCTTCAATGTGCCCGCCGCCGCCATGAAGCTGGTGAGCGCCCTCATCGTGGCTGTGGCCATCTCGATGCCCGCCATCCGGGCAAAGTTCGCCTTTGAGCAGCGCAAGCACAATGCCCGGAAGGAGGTGCACTGAGATGGAAATGCTGGAACTGAACAACCTGCACAAGACCTTTAACCCCGGCACCGTCAACGAAAAGGTGGCCCTGAACGGTGTGAGCCTGCACATGGAGGCAGGCGACTTTGCCACCATCGTGGGCTCCAACGGTGCGGGCAAATCCACCATGTTCAACGCCATCACCGGCGGTTTCATTGCCGACGAGGGCAGCATCGTGCTGGGCGGGCAGGACATTACCTTTGCGCCCGAGTATGAGCGCAGCAAGGTCATCGGCCACCTGTTCCAGGACCCCCTCAAGGGCACGGCCCCCAATATGACCATTGAGGAAAACCTTGCGCTGGCCTATCTCCGGGCAGGAACCGCCCCCCACGCGATCTTCTCCCGCATCTCCCGCAAGGATAAGGAGCTGTTCCGGGAAAAACTTGCCCTGCTGAACATGGGCCTTGAGGACCGGATGAAGCAGCCGGTGGGCCTGCTCTCGGGCGGCCAGCGGCAGGCGCTGACCCTGCTCATGGCCACCCTCGTTACCCCCAAGCTCCTGCTGCTGGACGAGCACACTGCCGCCCTGGACCCTGCCACGGCGGAGAAGGTGCTGGAGCTGACCAAGAGCATCGTGGCCGAGAAAAAGATCACCTGCCTGATGGTCACCCACA
>ERZ1034976.2080-NODE-2080-length-14229-cov-21.300268_pt1 | contig 14229 bp, 12 predicted proteins | sample MGYA00520623_ERZ1034976 | MGnify/ENA primary metagenome ERZ1034976 (study PRJEB33766, sample SAMN09781774) | gut metagenome | biome: gut microbiome | host: Homo sapiens | place: Madagascar | study: EMG produced TPA metagenomics assembly of the PRJNA485056 data... | reverse complement strand
AAGAGTAGTTGCATCCAGATAGTTATACACAAACTCATAATCTCCGTTCTTCAGCTATTCGGGAACATCTTCTCCATTTTCCACAAGGCCTTCAACATGAAACTTCAAACTATCCTTTGCCTCCTTTTGCAAAGCTTCAAAGGTTGGTGCTGTAAAAACTACCGCACCTGGTACATTACTACCAAGAGAACCGCCAAAATTCTTGTCGCACCAAGCAACTTTAACAATAATCTTTTCTATAATGTGCTACTTTAAAATCATTTTTATATAATAATTTAGGGGGTAAATATTATGTGAGAAATGATGTAAAAAGTTTGGCGGTTTAAGAAAATCGAGATAATTTTGCAGCCAGAAAATTAATCAAATTGAAAATGTATGGATATATTGAAAAATTTAGACTTAAGCCTAATTGTAGGCGGTGGGTATTTAATTTTTGTGAAGTATGGTGCGGAGAAAGGAAAAGTTTTGTTCTCTATGTTTGTTCCGTAACGTTTGTCCTCCTGTATCTTATACAGAAAAAGTTTTATATATAACATTTTGTGAATTTTTTAATGAAAAAAATAAGTATGAAAATTAATAAAATTCTAGTTACTCTCTGTTTCTTTGTGGTAATTGTAAGTCTAACAGCTAGTGCTAAAGATATACTAACAACAGATATGGGGGCTAACATAGGTGATGTCCCTGCAAACATTGCTATCCTAGATTCTGATAGTAACGTTGTTGCCAAAAGTATTACTGGTATCTCGGATTCTACAGTAATCTCTCTATCTGATGTAGAGGTGATAGGTCATCACAAAAACATAAAGTTGTCTGGTCATAATTTACTTGTAGATGTAGAGCATGATTCTATTCTTAACCATCAGAATGATATATATGAACTGATTAGTAAGGTTCCTGGTGTCGTACATTTAGGGAATTCGTTCAATGTGTTGGGCAAGGGAGCACCGGTCTATTATTTAAATGGGCGTAAAGTGAGAGATCAAAGTCTTATTGATAACTTACCGGTTGATCAAATCAAATCTTTAAAAATCGTTGCTATGCCAGGGGCGGATTATGACACGTCGGGTTCACCTGTGGTTGATATAAAAACTAAAATTTTAGGAGCTGGTCTGGCTTTTAATGTCATCGGAAATCTCACTCAGGCAAAGCATTTGGCTCATAAAACAGGTTTTTCATCAACATACAATTCTGGAAAAATAGATTTGTATGGTAGTTATAACTATAGGAGAAATAATGCTTCCGAAAGTTCAGATTATAATAAACAGGTGTTAGCTGATACCATTTGGAATAAAATGCAACATATTGAAAGCTTAACACATTCTGGCAGTCATACTTATTCTGCTGGTATGACTTATCATCTGTCTGGTAATTCAGAACTAGGGATGTTTTATAGTGGAATGTACACGGATGGAAAGGTTGAAACTCTGGATACATTTTGTGTAGTGCCAAATGTAGGAACTGCATATTATCTCTTTAATAAAAATAAATCCAAAAACAACCTCCTTACGCATCATGTCAATATATATTATGATGCAAGTTTGAATCATGCTTGGCACGTGAGTGTAGTGATGGATTATATTTCTAAAGCATCGAATACTAATTCTGCTTTAAAGGAAAATCATATAGATACGAGTTCTGAGGTTTCATATATGGGACATTCTAAATGGAATGTCCTGGCTTCTAATTTCCATGCTACCCATGATTTTGGAAAGTGGGGCACTTTGGGTATGGGATATGATTTCAGCTATAGTGAGGGAGTAGACAAGATAGATTATGAACGATTGAAGTTCGATGGCCGCTTTGAGAATAAGGAAGTTAAAAATTCCGTATTTATCAACTACGAATTACCCTTGGGGGATTTTTCTTTGAGTACAGGAATACGTTATCAAAATCTATATTCTCGTCAGAAGAATAAAAAGGCGTCTGTTATAGAGACGCATAGTGATAATACATTCTTGCCGTCAGTAACCCTAAGCTATAGTCATGGATTGTTGATGCAGAATCTTAGCTATTCAATAGGAACAGAGCGTGCTAATTATACAGATATGAATGATAATGTGACGTATGTGAATCGTTATGAGCAATCTAAGGGTAATAGCCAGTTGAAGACAGCCATCACTCATAGCTTATCTTATCAGTTGATGTATAAGTCTTTGTTTCTTACATTAAATTATGACTATATATATCGTCCATTATTGCCGGTGATTTATTCTTTGGAAGGAAATTCAGCTGTAACGGTTTCGTCACAAAATAATTTGTCGCATCGTCAAGCATTGTCGGCAATGTTGAATTGGCGTAAGACCTATAAATGCTATACAGCATCGTTGACGGGATTCTTTCAGAAGTCAATTATGTATTATCCGGGTATTGATGGAACAACATTTCATGATGGACATCCGTCGACAATTCTTAATTTTGACAATGATTTCCAGCTTCCTAAGCATTTTTTGCTCTCTTTATCTTGGCAACAAGTCTGGGGAGGGTACATGGAGTCGATAAATGTAAAAGCATCTTCTTCCGTCAATTTGAGTATCAAAAAATCTTTCTTTAAAGATAGGTTGCGATTATCATTAGATGGGTATGATATTTTTAATGGAGATAGAAATCGTGCTTGTAGGCAGATTTATAATGTTAAATCTAGTTTTAATACAAAGTATGAAACTCGAAAAGTAGGATTGACGTTAACATATCGTTTCCATAAGATAAAAGAAAGAGAAAATCAAACATCAGCTGAGGTAGAAATGGAGCGACTTGGTATTCCGAAAGAATAGGCTTTTCTTTGCTGTATTCTAATAAAACTAAGACATGGGGTTAACCATAAGATTCGCCAACGAACAGACTTTCTATCAGGGTCTGCTGATGCGTGATTACCGTATTAGTAATGGCACATATAAAGATAGAACATCTGCATGACAGCATGCAATGCGGTATCACCTGCTTGCAGATGATATGTAGATATTTCGGCAGGGAGTACTCTTTGGACTCTCTGTCGAAGATTTGCTTTGCCACAACGGAAGGTGTCTCCATGCTGGGCATCAACGAGGCTGCAAATATATTGGGATTTCAGACGGTTTCGGCTAGGGCTACAATAGAGGAACTAAGCGAGACTCCGCTCCCTTGCATTCTTCATTGGAATCAGAACCATTTTGTGGTACTATATAAGGTAAAGAATGGAAAGAAATTCTATATTGCAGACCCTGGCAAGGGAAAGACAACTTATAATCTTGAAGAATTCAGACGGCATTGGATAAGTACTCGCTCTAATGACGAGGACAAGGGTATCGCCATGTTCTTCGAGACCACTCCTGCCTTCTTCACCTATCAGATGGAAGGAGAAGATAGACAGAAGGAGAAGCGTTCCTTCAAGTTCCTTTTCAGATATTTCAAGAAATACCGCAAGGCATTCTTCTGGATAGTCTTGGGACTGCTTGCGGGCAGCGCCCTGCAGCTGGTGTTGCCGTTCCTTACCCAATCCATCGTGGATGTCGGTATCAAGAACCAAGACATAGGATTCATCTGGCTCATTCTCCTAGGTCAGTTGATGCTCACTGTCAGCCGAACAGCAATAGACTTCGCCCGCCGGTGGTTCCTGCTCCGCATCTCCATGCGTATCAACATCTCCCTGGTGAGCGATTTCTTCATCAAACTTCTGAAACTGCCGATGTCTTTCTTCGACACCAAACTGATGGGCGACTTGATGCAAAGAATGAACGATCATAGCCGTGTGAACAACTTTCTCACCCAGCAGACGCTCAACATTACCTTTGCCATGCTTACCTTCGTGGTGTTCTCGGTAGTGCTCTTTATATATAATAAGGTGGTGTTTGCCATCTTCTTATTGGGCAGCATCCTGTACGGAGGATGGATGGCTCTCTTCCTGCGTCGAAGAAAGGTGCTCGATTATGAACTCTTCGAGCAGCAGGCCATCAATAACAACAGGACATACGAGTTCATCACTTCTATGCAGGAAATCAAGTTGCAGGATTGCGAGCAGCGCAAGCGAAAGGAGTGGGAGGAGACACAGGTGAATCTTTTCAGGGTGCAGCAGAAATCTCTAAAACTACAGCAGACCCAGGAGGCAGGAAGTATTTTTATCAATGAGGTGAAGAATATCGTAGTGACGGTGGTTGCCGCTACGGCGGTAATCCAGGGGCACATGACCTTGGGTATGATGCTTGCCGTGCAATATATCATCGGACAGCTCAACTCGCCGGTGGAGCAACTCATGAACTTCTTCTATTCCGTGCAGGATGTAAAAATCAGTCTGGAACGTATCAATGAGATTCATCAGATGGATGATGAGAATGGAAAGGATGGCTTGCTGACAGGTCTTGATCATCCTGAGGATGGTATCCATATCAGCAACATCATGTTCAAGTATGATCCTCATGCCCTCCGAAAGACGATAGACGGGGTGGATATTCTTATTCCTCAAGGCAAGGTGACGGCGATAGTGGGAGCATCGGGCAGCGGAAAGACCACGCTCATCCGATTGATGCTGGGTTACTACCCGGTGCTGGAAGGAAAAATCACCATCGGCGATACCGACATCAATCAGCTCAACAGGAAATGGTGGCGCAGGCAGTGTGGAGTTGTGATGCAGGAGGGTGTCATCTTCTCGGAGAGCATCGGGCGCAACATAGCTGTGGATGATGCAGAAATAGATGAAGACCGTTTGATGAGAGCCGCAGAGATAGCTTGCATCAAGGATTATGTGATGGCCTTGCCGCTGAAGTTCAACACCAAGATAGGGCGTGATGGCGTAGGACTGAGCCAAGGACAGAAGCAGCGCATCCTGATAGCAAGGGCTGTTTATAAGAATCCTGACTATATCTTCCTTGACGAGGCAACCAACTCGCTAGATGCCAACAACGAGAGGAGTATCGTGGAGAATCTGGATAAGTTCTATCAAGGCAAGACGGTTGTCATTGTGGCGCATCGCCTGAGCATGGTGAAAAATGCCGACCAGATCGTGGTCCTTGACCAGGGCAAGGTGGTTGAGGTAGGCAACCATGAGTCATTGACCGCCAAGCGAGGGTCATATTATAACCTTGTAAAGAATCAGTTGGAACTGGGAAACTGAAATGCGTTTGATATGGAACTGAAGAAATAAATCCCTCCACTTACTCGACTGAGAAGACTGGATAGAAAATTTAGGCAGCGGTGGATAGAAAGCTACTTTCAAAAACACCCTTCACCCTTCACCAATCAGGCATAAACGTCTAATAGCTAAGTGTTTATACGGGTGAAGGGTTGAGCCAACCCTTCACCTCTCACACCCCCTGTGTTTATCGGGGTTTCCGGCGAAAAGGTGAAGGGTGAAGGGTAAAATTGAGAGTAAGGTTTTTCCCGAGCAAAACCACGCTTACAGCAGCCGGAAAGCATATTCCGAATGGCGATGGTAGACCTCCCGAAATTTTTCTCCCGATGCATCATTTTGTGCCTGGCAATGGCAAAAAGTTGCCCCAGTAGGGGGCAATATTGTGCCATAGTCAGGCAATAAGTGGAATGAGCCTCTTTCCAACTCGTCAGGACTATCATGCCGACTTCCCGGAGACTTTCCGGCACCTCGTAAGTACCTGTTTAGACTTACTAACATCTATGCTTAAACACAGGTTTATGCAGGTGCTCCAGCTTTACTTCCCAGTTTATCCAGCCAATAGGCATCTTATACAATAGGCAGGCTGATGCCGTTGATTTTCTGATAGATGTCGAGCGCATAGATGTCTGTCATGCCGCTGATGTAATCCAATACAGCCATGATTCTCTCTTCCAGATTCTCGTTCTCGATGTCGTATTGGCTGCTTACCCGGCGCAGGAGCTGCTTGGAATAGAAACGGGATGGGCTTACGGCTGCTTCGATGAATACCTCCATCAGCGTAGCCATAATTTGATAACCCGAAAGTTCGATGTCGAGCACCGGCTTGCTTTGGTAAATCTTAGAGTAGGAGATCTTCTCGCATTCCTGGTATGCCTTTTTCTGGCGCTCGGAAATGTGGTCGATGAGGCTACCTTCGAATGTTCCGGCTAGGATTTCCTCCTCGTGAGCCAGGAAGGCTGCCACACATTCGTTTTCCAGTTTTCCGATAACGCTGGCTCTCATGTAAACCACTTTCTCGTTTTCGTCAGTCAGTTCTTCGTCGATGATTCGCTGGCGTATCTTCTGCTGGATATCTTCATCGAAGAAACTCAGTAGCAGGTGCTCCGTCTCAGCATAGGAAAGAATCTTGAGCTTGTGGGAGTCTTCGATGTCCATGATTTCGTAGCAGATGTCATCGGCAGCTTCTACCATATAAACAAGTGGATGGCGGGCGTATTTGAGAGGCTCACCCGGTGCAGACTTGCAGGAAATGCCCAATTCATCGGCTATTTTCCTGTAAGATTCCGCTTCGGAAGCAAAAAAGCCGAACTTTCCGTGATTCCCGGCAAGACTGCTGGCAAACGGATATTTCACGATGGATGCAAGCATGGAATAGGTCATCACGAAGCCACCCTGACGGCGTCCCTTGAAACGGTGGGTCAGGATTCTGAAGGCATTTGCGTTACCTTCGAAATGCGTGATGTCATCCCAGAACTCGGATGAAACCATTGGCTTTATCTTCAGTCCCGGTCCTTCGCTGAAGAAAGTCTGGATGGCTTTCTCGCCGGAATGACCGAAAGGAGGATTGCCCAGATCATGTGCCAGGCAGGCTGCACTTACGATGGTTCCTATCTCTTCTACGAGCGTATCCTTCAGGTCAGGCTGTTTCTGGATGACCCGTCGGGATATGTCGTTACCTATCGACATGCCCACACTAGCCACCTCCAGGCTGTGGGTGAGACGGTTGTGGACGAAGATGCTGCCCGGAAGAGGGAAAACCTGCGTCTTGTTCTGCAACCGGCGGAATGCCGAAGAGAAGATGAGACGGTCGTAATCGCGCTTGAATTCAGAGCGGTCATCGTGGCGCTCTGCATGCTTGTGTTCCTGTCCGAAACGCTTGTTTGATATGAGTTGTTTCCATTCCATAATCCGTTGATTCTTATATTTTAATATTGCACTTTTATCGTTCTGTAGCGCAAAAATACAGGAATCTGCGCATAATTCAAAATAAAAATAGATAAATTATATCATTTTTACTTATAAAATGCGATTATTCGCCTAAAAAGCAGTATTTTTGCAGAAAAATAGAAAATATGCTGAAAGTACAGATTATCAATAAGGGGCATCAGCCTCTCCCTGCGTTTGCCACACCTCAGAGTGTGGGCATGGATTTGCGTGCTAATATCATAAGGCTATCGTGCTTCATCCTATGGAGCGTAGACTCGTTCCTACGGGACTTTTTTGGGACGGAGACGTGGGCTAATTTCTTGTCTAATGGATATTTTGAAAAAAGTTGGATAGGACCAATAAGCAAGTATCCAATACAAAATATCAGTATTTTCAATATGTGTAGGTTGAGAACTGCACAAATATTGGGTCTTATGCGTATGATGGTAAAATAGGGTGATAAATCACACCAGGAAAGGTCGTTTCTTGATAATGGACTTTTCCTGGTGGTTTTAATTGAATTATTTCATTTGTTATGAAAACTGTAAAAAATATAATAAAATCTTTACTAGTTGTTTTAATAGTCATTTATGTAATATCGGCTTGTGTACCAATAATACATACAGGGACTATTGTCTGTTTTCAAAATTATACAAAGGATACTTTGTTCGTTGGGGTGTCTCTCTATGATAATATTGATAGTGTAAATAGTATACTGTTTCCAAATTATGCACGCTATGATGACTTGGATACAATAATTGTTTTCCAACATAAATACTTAAATGTCCATCCCACAGATTTTGTGCTTCCTGATTCGCTATGTCGTGGTGATCCTAACTATTTGTTTAATGAGCATGATACTTGTTATTTCTTCTTAGTTAAGTGGAAAGATGCCAAGAACTATTCTTTTGATGAAATACGTAAGAAGAAGTTATATCATAGGTTGATTGTCACTAGAGATAAAAAAGGCAAATTTAATACAGACATTAGATATTGAAGAGTATGAAATGTTGTAATCGTATTTTAATATTGCACTTTTATCGTTCTGTAGCGCAAAAATACAGGAATCTGCGCATAATTCAAAATAAAAATAGATAAATTATATCATTTTTACTTATAAAATGCGATTATTCGCCTAAAAAGCAGTATTTTTGCAGAAAAATAGAAAATATGCTGAAAGTACAGATTATCAATAAGGGGCATCAGCCTCTCCCTGCGTTTGCCACACCTCAGAGTGCGGGCATGGATTTGCGTGCTAATATTGATGAGGCTATCGTGCTTCATCCTATGGAGCGTAGACTCGTTCCTACGGGGCTTTTCATGGCATTGCCGGCTGGTTATGAAGCGCAGATAAGACCTCGCAGCGGACTGGCACTGAAGCATGGCATTACCGTGCTCAATACGCCGGGTACCATCGATGCCGACTATAGAGGCGAAATCATGGTGCTGCTCATCAACTTTTCACAGCAGGACTTCGTCATCAATGACGGCGAGCGCATTGCACAAATGGTGCTTGCCAAGCACGAACAATGCGACTTCATCGAGGTAGAAGAACTCGACGAGACAGAGAGAGGCGCTGGTGGCTATGGTCATACGGGAGTAAAATAAAAAGAAAGGAATCGAATCGTGAAATTCAGTTTGAGAAATACTGCTATCTGGATGGTCGTGGGGCTGATAGGCTCTGCGGCTTTGCCGTCTATGGCCCGTAAGGTAAAAGTGAAGCACGTGGCGCAGCAGGCGGTAGCGGTGAAGGACTCGCTCAGTCCTAACGACCGCAAACGTTTTGAATACTTCTTCCTGGAGGCGGGAAGGCAACATGCAGCCAACAACTATTCTGCTGCGATGGACCTCTTTGAGCATGCCCGACAGATAGATCCGAATGCCGCAGAGACATACTTCTATCTCTCGATGTATCACTCTCAACTGAAGCAAGATTCGCTCGCCCTTCACTATATGGAGAAGGCAATACAGCTGGCTCCGGAAAACCAGACCTATGCCGAGAATCTTGCCCAGCATTATATCGGCAAGCAGCAGTATGACAAGGCGATAGATGCCTACGAAGACCTCTATGCCCGCAATCATGGCAATACCGATGCCCTGCATATCCTGGTGCAGCTGTATCAGCAGCAGAAGAACTTCCCGATGATGCTGAAGACCATTTCGCGTCTGGAAACCGAGGAGGGTGAGAGCGAGCAGTATACGCTTTCCAAGATGCGCATCTACGAAATGATGGACGACAAGAAGGCTGCCTATAAGGAATTGAAGTCGCTGGTAGATGCCCATCCGCTCGACATGGTTTACAAGACGATGCTGGGCAACTGGCTCATGCAGCATCACCGCCAGAAGGAAGCCTTCAAGATGTTTACGGATGTGCTGAAGGAGGAGCCGGAGAATTCCTATGCCCAGATGTCGCTCTACGACTATTACAAGGCAACTCAGCAGGAAGACCAGGCTCATCAGATGCTGGATAAAATACTGCTCAGTCCGAAGACGGATCTGGAAACTAAGGTGATGATGTTCCGTTCGTTTATCCAGGACAATGAGACCCATGGTGGCGATTCCACCCAGGTGGTGGCGCTCTTCGACAAGGTGCTCGATGTGCCGCAGCCATCGGCTGATGTGGCAGAAATGCGTGCTGCCTATATGAGTCTGAAGAAGATGCCGGACAGCATCATCGGCAAGGCTTACGAGAAGGTGCTTGCCATCGCACCGGACAATGTCAATGCCAGACTGCAGCTGGTGCAGCTGCTCTGGAATCAGAAAGATTATACATCGGTAATCGCCCAGAGCAAGGCGGCTCATGAGTATAATCCGGAAGAAATGGTGTTCTATTACTTCGGTGGAATGGCGCATTATCAGAAAAATGATGAGGATGCGGCGCTCCATGAATTCCGTCAGGGCGTGGCACAGGTAAGAGCCGATGCTTCTCCTGACCTGGTTTCTGATCTCTATGCCGTCATGGGCGACATCCTTTACAAGAAGAAGGACAAGCAGGCGGCTTATGCGGCTTACGACTCCTGTCTGCAATGGAAGGATGACAATGTGATGGCGCTGAACAACTATGCTTATTACATGAGCGAGGAAGGCACCGACCTGCATAAGGCAGAATCGATGAGCTATAAGACCGTGAAGGCGGAACCTAACAACGGCACTTATCTGGATACCTATGCATGGATCCTGTTCAAGGAAGAGCGCTATGCCGATGCCAAGACTTATATCGATGCTGCTCTCAAGAACAGCGATTCTACCGAGAATAACAGTACGATATTGGAACATGCCGGCGACATCTATGCCATGAACGGAATGATAGATGACGCCATGAAATACTGGAAGCAGGCGCTGGACGGCGATGGACAGAATGCCGTCCTGAAATGGAAAATAAACAATAGACAATATATTACCGAGGATGAACTGCTGCGTCGTAACAGACCGGCAAAGAAGGAATCGGTAACGAAGAAAATCATTAAGAAAGGTAGAAAGAGATGAAAAAGAATAAATGGATGTTGATGGGTGCCGGAGCTGCCATGATGCTGATGGCTGCTTGCGGAACCAGCAGACAGGTACAGGGAACCGGCAAGGTTGATGCCGGCAAGCAGCAGACATCTGTCAAGGCAGACGAGCAGGGTGAAAGCTTCAGCCAGCGTGCTTTCCTGCAGATGGTTGCGGATAATCAGGTCTACGCCAAGGATATTGTGGGCAAGATGGATTTCACTATCCTGATGGGAGACAAGGAAGTGAGCGTTCCTGCCAAGTTGAGCATGCGCAAGGACCAGCTGGTGCGTATCCAGATCTTCATGCCTTTCCTAGGCAGTGAGTTGGGACGTCTCGAGTTTGCTCCTGATTATGTGTTGATTCTGGACCGTTATCACAAGCAGTATGTCAAGGCAGACTATACGCAGGTGGATTTCCTGAAGAAGCAGGGCATCTCGTTCTATACCTTGCAGGCGTTGTTCTGGAATCAGCTGATTCTGCCGGGCGAAAAGGAGGTGACCAAGTCAAACCTCAGGAAGTTTGACGTCAACCTGAATGCTGCCGGCAACGAGGTTCCGGTAACCGTCAAGAATGGCTATATGACCTATGCCTGGAATACCAGCCGCGAGAACGGGCGCATCACATCGGCTGATGTCAACTATCAGAGCTCGCAGCATGGCACATCCCGTCTGCATGTAGATTACAGCAAGTTCAAGAGTGTGGGCGTGAAGATGTTTCCGGCAACACAGGTGATGTCGTTTATGACTACTGCAACCCAGAAGAAGCAGGAAATGAAACTTATCCTCAATCTCAACGAGGTGAAGACAGATAGTAACTGGAGTACTCAGACCGAAATTTCAAAGAAATACAAACAGGTTTCGCCTGAAGAAGCACTTCGCAAAATTATGAGTATCTGATGAAACGTATCCTATTATTAATGATGGCTCTGGTATTCTCGCTGGCTCCCTATGCCCAGAAACAGGTGCAGAAGAAGCGACCGGTAAGAAAGACCGCAGTGGCTGCCAAGCCTCAGAACAGAAAAAAAAGACCGGTAAGGCAGGCTACCCCTACCAGGGCAGAACGCAAGGCGGCTACCTACAGTAATGCTTCTATCCGAGGATTGCAGGGACAGCGTGCGTCTATCCAGAAGAAAATCAAGGAGCAGGAACAGGCACTCCGCAGGAATCAGGCAGATGTGAAGAAGCGACTGGAAGACCTGATGATATTGAACGGTGAGATAGACCAGCGTCAGAAGAAGATTGATGGCATCCAGAAGGATATTCATCATATCGACGGAAATATCGGTATCCTGCAGGCGCAGCTGAAAACCCTTCAGCAGCAGTTGCAGGACAGAAAGAACAAGTATATCCGCTCCATGAGATATATGAGCAGACATCATACGGTACAGGACAAGCTGATGTTTATCTTTAGTGCCAAGAATCTTACCCAGATGTATCGCCGACTTTCCTTCATCCGCCAGTATTCTTCCTATCAGAAGGTGCAGGGCGAGGCTGTAAAGGCTAAGCAGAAGCAGGTGAACGAGAAGCACCAGCAGTTGCAGCATGTAAAGGGACATAAGAACACCTTATTATATAAGGGCAAGCAGGAGAAGACGGTTTTGGAAGGCAAGCAGACCCAGCAGCAGGTGATGGTGCAGGGACTGCAGAAACAGCAGAAGACCATTCAGGCTGTGATTGCCGACCAGCGTCAGAAAGATGCGGCAATCAACGCACAGATTGACCGCTTGATTGCTCAGGAAGTTGCCAAGGCGAGAGCCCGTGCTGCTGCCGAGGCTAAGAAGAAGGCCGCTGCCGCTGCTGCCGCCAAGAAACGTGCCGAGGAATTGGCGCGTAAGAAGGCTGCTGCCGAGGCTGCTGCCAGGGAGAATGCACGTCGTATTGCTGAGGCGAAGGCTCGTGAAGCTGCTGCCGAGGCGGCAAGAAGAAAGGCTGCCGAAGAGGCAAGACTGGCTGCTGAGGCTGCAAGAAAGGCTCAGGAAGAAGCGGCTGCTCAGGCTGAAGCGAAGGCTAAGGCCAAGGCGCAGGCTAAGGCTCGTGCTGCTGCCGAGGCTGCCCAGCGTGCTGCAGCAGAACAGGCTGCACGTCAGGCTGCTGCTGAACAGGCGGCAAGAAAGGCTGAAGCTGAACGAAGGGCTGCTGAGTTGAAGGCTAAGGCGGACGAGGAGCGCCAGGCTCGTGAGATTGCTGCTGCCAAGAAGGAGGCGCAGGAGGCGGCTACCTTGAGTTCGGTAGACCGTATGCTGAGTGGCGGATTCGAGGCAAACCGTGGTCGTCTGCCAATGCCTATCAGCGGCGGTTATCGCATCGTCAGCCATTTCGGACAGTATAATGTACAGGGCTTGAAGGGTGTTACCCTCGACAACAAGGGTATCAACATTCAGGGCAAACCGGGTTGTGTGGCTCGCAGCATCTACGATGGTGAGGTGAGTGCCGTATTTGGATATGGTGGCATGTGGAATGTATTGGTTCGTCATGGTGCCTACATCTCGGTATATTGTAACCTGAAATCGGTCAGCGTTCATAAGGGTCAGAAGGTAAGTACCCGCCAGGCATTGGGTGCCGTGGGTTCCGACAACATCCTCCAGTTCCAGCTTCGCAAGGAGACTGCCAAGCTCAACCCAGAGGCTTGGTTGGGAAGATAAATGCATGAATATTATGCAGCCGGTAGTGTTTTTACTGCCAGGTTGCTGTAGATGATAGAAATGAAACCTCCAATCGATTGATTCGATTGGAGGTTTTTTATTGCTTGCTAAAGAGGTGGTTACTGGCATTTTTTTCAGTAAATGGTTCACGTGGTAGCGTGATAGATAAGGCTGAGGATCTTCAGAAAATATCTGAAGGCTTTGGTGTGTTTGGTAACTATAAAGAAGCTGAAAGCCAGGAGTTTGGTTCTAATTGGTTTAACAATGTGAAGGTAACTTATTCTAGTCAAGATATAAAGTGGACATATTCTCCTGTTAAGTATTGGTTACCACAAGGCCATATTGATTTCTTGGCTTATGCTACGAATCAGACAAAGGATAATATCTCTAGTACAAATAATAAAGTGAAATTCCAATTTGCTCATGCTTTGTCTAGACTTGGTTATACTGTAGCTGATAAACTTTATGTTATCGTAGAGTACACTATAAAAGACTATAATGGTGTAACGACACCAATGAAAAATACGGTTTATCAGAAACTTGAAAAGAACTTCGAGCAGGGTAAGGCTTATACACTCAACTTGACTCTTGTCAAAGAAAAAAGTAAAAGAGTGATTTATACTTGGACTCCTCCCGATACTGAAGATGGAGGCGACTTAAAGTTAACTGCTTCTCAGTTGGACCATACATGTGCAAAAATAGAAAATGATCCCAATTCTTCTCTCTATGTGATCACTCAGAAAAGAAAGAGGCATTTTATCTGCAGATTACTTATACGGTACAGTAGGGAACTTCTCAGAATCCGGTAAAGGTAAAGAAAAATCTGTTAGATGTTAATAATCCTTTTAATTTTGAAAAGAGGAAGACATATCTCCTTCATTTGAAACTTTCGCTTGGTTCTACCAGATTTCGCTCAAGCGCTTCTGAGGACTGTTCTGTAACTATGTCTGTCAGTAGTATTCCGGAATAGCAAAGAAAGAACCTGAATGCGCTAGGGCGTAGCGCTAATAATATAATATTATTAAGTCAGAAAATAGAAGGCAATCGCTTGCAAATTGTGCAAACGATT
>ERZ1034976.2077-NODE-2077-length-14251-cov-43.017329_pt1 | contig 14251 bp, 10 predicted proteins | sample MGYA00520623_ERZ1034976 | MGnify/ENA primary metagenome ERZ1034976 (study PRJEB33766, sample SAMN09781774) | gut metagenome | biome: gut microbiome | host: Homo sapiens | place: Madagascar | study: EMG produced TPA metagenomics assembly of the PRJNA485056 data... | reverse complement strand
TGTCAAACAGCTTCTTGTCGCTGTCCTTTATCATCTGCTGGAACTCCGGGCGGTTATCCGTTTTGGCAGAGATAGCACGGTCGATGTAGTGCTTGACGATGGTGATGCCGTTCTTTTCGGCATAAGCCGTACATTCACGAATCTGGCCTTCGATGGATTCTTCACGCTGGTTGTCCGAGGAATAGCGGGCATAGATCACAGCGGTCATGGCAGGCACCTCCATTTATACATCATTGAACGGTGGAGCGTTCATCCCAAAGCATTTTTTCGTATAATGTATATACCATAACTGGCAGAGAATTGCAATAGGGAAATTTCCAGTCTAGCAAAAACACCCTGTCCGTCCATGAAATCAAGCAACTTCGTAGACGAACAGGGTATTGCCATTTATATATTACTACTGCTCAGAACAAATCCTCCGCTTTCTCACTTAGGCAAATTCTGCTCTCCAAACTATACCATTGCAGACGCTTGGGATTGAACATCCGTGCGGTGTGATTTTCCAAAGCAAATTTTTCATTGACTCTTTGAGTAAAAAGATTCATGTCACAATTTTCACTGCTGGAAGCATCCTGATGCATCGGCAAAACAAGCTGTGCCCCCAACGAACGACACTCTTCTGCGTATTTTTCGGCTGTGGTGGTCGCAATTCGCTGACGAAGAAGCAACCCCGGCTTACACGTTCTCCAAGCTTCTCGCAAATCCGTTAAGTCAACCCCAGCTGCAAAGCCAATCGAAAAGCCATTTTTTAACGTAAACGCATAATTCGTGTTATACAGACATCCATATGAATTCAATGGCCCAATCGCTGGATTTCGAGGATCAGCAAACAGTTCGCCTCCATCAAAATTACTAACCGTTCCTAAATCGGTATGATTGCCAGAAAAGGTATTCAGCATGAAATCCTCAAAGTGATAACTCAACCCGGGAACGATGGGATGAATACAGGCTTCTGGGATATGGAACGCGGCGGACAATTCTCTTGCGAAAATGCGGTCACATATGACAGTTGGCCGATTATTTTGAAACACATCAGGCAAATTGGCCGTGTGGTCAAAATGTGAATGATTGATTGTCACATAATCGACCCGCCCAAGTTCGGCTGTTGTCAAAGGCGGTGTCGTTTTTTCTTTCCATGCTTTCGGATGCTGCGGAAAGAAAGGGTCTGTCATCAAGACCTTTCCTCCGGGCAGTTCAAACTGAAAGCACTGAGCATGAATCCAACGAAATTTCAGACATGGAATTGTGATTGATGTCTGGTAAGGAGTTTCCGGTTTTTCCTGTAAGGGAACAATTTTATCAAGGTTCATAAGAATCTCCTTCATCATATAAAAACACCCGGATTTACATTTGTTTTGCAGTAAATCCGGGTGTCAATCCTTAAAAGAACGATGGTATATCGGATGCTGCTCGATTAGTTTTCATCAAATCCAATCAGCAGCGTAAAGACAAAGTCTGCCACAATGGAAACCACAAAGCGTACACTTTATCTCACCGTCTGACAAGAATTCTTTTTCAGAGGAATGTCTCTGTAAGTAATGAGTTGAATTCCTCTCGACTTCACCCATTCCTTTAACTGAGAGTTGCAGAAGGTATATGTATCATAACATCTGCTCTCTGTCAAAGACGAAAGAGTCAAAAGTTGATAATCTACATAGCCCGGATGACCTGCAAGCTCAAAAATATTGTCTCCCGTCAGGTCCTCTGAGGAAAAACTAGCAATTACAGCCTCTGGAGTGACTGGTGTTTTGCCTCCAATCGTTGTCATCATTCTCAGCACAGGAACTTGAAAATCCACTTGATATTCCTCATCTCCTTCAGCTTTATTCAAAAATCGTCTGATTGGCAGATGATACTTTCTGGAGTACTCTTGAATTAACTGGGCTGCCTCCGGGATGACTTCAATTCCATGGTGAGAATTTAGGTGATCCGGATATTTTCCATTTAATTCTACAAAGCGTTCAAACTGTGCACGCAGTTCCTGCCGTATTTCTGCGGAATCTGCCAACGAAGGGTTTCTAAGAATCGCTTTGTTAAAGATTCCATCCTCTTTTACTAGTGTCTTCACATTAGAAATTGGTCTTCCCGCTGTCAGAGAAAAGTGTAGTCCAACCGATAGTCTTGGATTGATCTTCCACAGTGCCGCAGCCTCTTTAGCAGCAGGCATATTGGTCATCATAGATGCGGAACGCATTATACCTTCATGGTAACAATCCATAATCGCCAAATTACAAGCATGGCTAATCCCGAAATCATCGCCATTTACGATTAACCGCATCACACTTTGCCCTTTCCTTTAAAACCAAGCACCATAGAAAGGCCGAAGGATACGACTGCACTGACCGCACAACCAATCAGGCCGGTCACCATGCTAGTGGAAAAGCCCAGAAATGCCAAGATATTGGCGGTAGCAGCAAAATAGAATTTGGTTCCCAACATTGCTGCAACAAAACCACCTGCAAAACCACCTATAATCTGTGCCGCCATAGCCTGCTTGTAGCGGAGGAGTGTGCCAAAGATTGTTGGTTCAGAAACGCCACCCATAGAAAGGGATACCGCATTTGCAATAGCAGCTGCTCGCTCATCCTTATCACATTTGATAATATACGCTAAACCAACACCAATCAGACTGTAGGTAGCTACCGTTGCGCCGACAAAAATTATATTGTCATACCCAATATTTGCCAAATTGGTTCTTCCTACAGCAGCTACCGGGCTATGCATTCCAGTTGCGACCAAGAAATACCAGAAGGCACCTATCAAGCCGACTGCAAACGGACCAACCAAATCATAAATCGTGACGAAGACTTTTCCCAGTACGGAGCCAATATAATAGCCTAACGGGGCAATAGCACAAAATGTCAGTGGCAGCATCACAAGCATAGTTCCCACCGGAACCAAGAGCATACGCAACGATTTTGGAGATATTTTTGTGAAGAAGTCATACACATAGGACAGAACCCATACCATCAGGATACTAGGCAAAAACTGAGAGGAGTAGTTTCTCATCGTAACAGGTAATCCGTAGATGGTAAAGGAGGTACCGTCACTCACCATTCCCAAGAAGGTCGGATGGAGAAGAACTGCTCCCAAGAACAGCGCGATAGGGATGGACGTATTACGCTTCTTTGCCGCAGACCATGCCAGAAAGATTGGGTAAAAGTAGAAGCCCGCATCACCAACGAGGGTACAAAGTTTGATAAAATCATTGTCTTCTGCCAGAAGCCCAGACACGCTTGGACCTAATGCGGATGCCAATAACTTAAAGATACCACTAGCTACAATAATTGGCAGAATAGGCGAAATGCTTCCGGAAACATAGTCCATAACTTTTGTGGGCACCTGCTTCCATGAGAAGGGCTGCTTTTTCCCTGCGTCCAGATTTTCGTCAATTGCTTTCTGCACCTGTATCCCGGATACTTTTAAAAAGTCCTGATACACATCCCCTACATGCTGGCCAATAATAATCTGCAACTGTTCTCCGGAAAATTGTGCACCAAGCACGCCCTTCAGTGCTTTGATTTTACCCAAGTCAGGCTTGTCCTTGTCCTTCAGATTAAACCGTAGTCTAGTAATGCAGTGCGTGGCATAGACAATGTTCTCTTTACCGCCGACCAATTCCAAGATTTTTTCACATAATTCCTGGTATTTCATGATGTTTCTTCCTTCCTAAAATATTTTGGTTTTTGATAACAGAATTCCCTTTATGTTCGCAGTCCAAGGGGTATGTGAGCCGTCAGATTATAGTTCTCTTCCATTGGTTTCAATCACATGCTTATACCAGTCGAACGACTTTTTCTTTCTGCGCTGGCGAGTGCCATTGCCATCATCATCCTGATCGACATAAATATAGCCGTACCGTTTGGAAATTTGAGAAGTGGATGCACTGATCATGTCGATGCAGCCCCAGCTGGTGTAGCCAAACAGTTCTACACCATCTTCGATGGCTTCTTTCATCTGCTCAATGTGTTTGCGCAGATATGCGATGCGGTAATCATCGTTGATGCTGCCATCCGGTTCGATCTTATCAACTGCGCCCAGACCGTTCTCCGCAATGAACAGCGGCTTCTGATAGCGGTCATACAGCTGATTCAGGGCTGTCCGCAGGCCCTTGGGGTCGATCTGCCAACCCCATTCACTGGATTCCAGATAAGGATTCACTACGCTGTTGCCAAGCATATTGCCGACTGCACCGGTATGCTGATCTGCATGGGCACTGATTGCACTGGACATATAGTAGCTGAAGGAGATGAAGTCTACCGGATACATCCGCATAATTTCCTCATCGCCCTGTTCTACCTCCAGTTTGACTCCCTTCTTCTCGAAGAAACGGGCAGCATAGGCCGGATAATAACCGCGTGCCTGCACATCAGTAAAGATCAGACTCATGCGCTGTTCATCCACGGTTTTCTGAATATCATCCGGGTCGCAGCTGTACGGAACCAGCAGCTGATAGCTGACCATGCAGCCCACCTTGGAATCCGGGATGATCTCATGGCAGTACTTCGTTGCCAGTGCGCTTGCCACAAACTGGTGGTGGGCAGACTGCCAACGCTTCTGCTCGATATTCTCACAGTTTTCTTCTACGATGCCGGCACTGACAAACAGATGGTGTTTGATGCAGTTGATCTCGTTGAAGGTCAGCCAGTATTTTACTTTATCTTTATACCGCTTGAAGCAGGTGGTTGCAAATTTCACATAGAAATCGATAAGCTTGCGGTTTGCCCAGCCGCCGTATTCTACGCCCAAAGTCAGCGGCATTTCATAGTGAGACAGCGAAACCATCGGCTGGATGCCGTACTTGGCACACTCATCAAACACGCTGTCATAGAAAGCCAAACCTGCCTCATTGGGTTCCGCTTCGTCACCACGAGGGAAAATGCGAGTCCATGCAATGGACATCCGGTAGCACTTGAACCCCATTTCCCCAAACAGGCGGATATCCTCCTTGTAGTGGTGGTAGAAATCGTTGCCCACACGCTTGGGATAATAAAGTTTGGAATCCGGATTCATGGCTTCTTTAACCTGTTCATGGGTCATCATCAACCACTGATCCAGCCATTTTTCCTTCGGGAGAGAGGAATCAAAGGTGTAGACATCTGCCACCGAAAGTCCCTTTCCTCCCTCATTCCATCCGCCTTCCAACTGGTTTGCTGCTGATGCGCCACCCCAGAGGAACCCTTCCGGAAAATGTTTTCGTACCGTAAAATCCATAGAAACCTCCCTGTATTAAACTTTCAAAATTGCACCCTCGTCTGCGGAAGAAACCAGTTTCTGATACCGTGCCAGCCAGCCGCCTTTGACCCAGCTTTCCGGCACCACCTGTTCCTTACGGCGGCGTGCAAATTCTTCTTCGCTCACATGGGCATGGATCGTGTAATGCAGCATATCAATGTCGATCTGGTCGCCATCTCGCAGCAGACCGATCTCACCGCCTGCCGCCGCTTCCGGCGAAACATGGCCGATGGATGCTCCACGGGATGCACCGGAGAAACGGCCATCCGTGATCAACGCTACATCTTTATCCAATCCCATACCTGCCAGTGCAGAAGTAGGCACCAGCATTTCGCGCATACCGGGACCACCCTTCGGTCCTTCGTAAAGAATCACGACGATATCGCCCGGATGAATTTTGCCGCCGTAGATTGCACTGACGGCTTCATTTTCGCCGATAAATACTCGTGCCGTACAGGTATGTACCAGCATTTCCGGTGCAACTGCGCTGCGCTTGACAACACAACCGTTCTTTGCAATATTTCCAAACAGGAACGCCAGACCGCCCATTCGGGAATACGGATGCTCTACCGGACGAATGATTTCCGGGTCACGGTTGAGTGCACCGGAAATGTTTTCGCCAACTGTTTTTCCGCTTACCGTCATTGCTTCCGTATGCAACAGCCCAATGCCCGCCAGTTCATTCATTACTGCAGCCACACCGCCAGCTTCATTCAGTTCCTCCATAAAATGCTCGCCTGCCGGAGCCAGATGGCATAAGTTCGGTGTTTTTTCGCTGATTTCATTAAAAAGCTTCAGATCGAGTTTATATCCAGCTTCATGTGCGATTGCAGGCAGATGCAGAGAACTGTTTGTGGAGCATCCCAGTGCCATGTCTACCGTGATTGCATTTTCAAGAGCCTGCTTTGTCACGATATCGCGCGGCTTGACGTCATTGCGAACGAGTTCCATGATTTGCTTGCCGCTCTCTTTTGCAAAACGCAGGCGTTCAGAATAGGGTGCAGGGATCGTGCCATTGCCGTGCAGTGCCAGCCCCAGTGCTTCGCACAAGCAGTTCATGGAATTGGCCGTGAACATACCGGAGCAGGAACCGCAGGATGGGCAGCTGCCCTTTTCACATTCCAGTAAACCGGCATCATCCAGAAGCCCCGCTTTGTAAGCACCAACGGCTTCAAACATCTGCGAAAGGCTTGTTTTCTTTCCCTTTACGCGGCCTGCCAGCATCGGACCGCCAGAGCAGACGATTGCAGGAATGTTCAGCCGCAGAGCCGCCATGACCATACCCGGAACGATTTTATCGCAGTTCGGAATCAGAACCAGACCATCAAAACAGTGTGCCGCAGCCAGCGTTTCTACCGAATCCGCAATCAGTTCACGGGATGCAAGGGAATAGTGCATCCCGCGATGTCCCATCACGATGCCATCACATACGCCGATTGCAGGCACTACAACCGGTGTGCCGCCTGCCGCATAGATTCCGGCTTTGACCGCTTCAGCGATCTTGCTCAGGTGCATATGGCCGGGAATGATCTCACTTTGAGCAGATACCACACCAATCAGCGGTTTCTTGATCTCATCTTCGGTAAAACCAGCTGCATACAGCAGCGACCTCTGCGGTGCACGCTCCACACCTTGCGTAATTTGTTCACTGATCATTCTCCTGCCCCTCTCAACCTTCCATTGCATGAACCAGTCGAATCAGCATCTTGTTGCATGGAACCGGGATGCCGTACTCATCTGCCAGCTCCGCAATCGCACCATTGATGCGGTCGATCTCGGTTTTACGGTGGTTCACATAGTCCTGATACATACTGGCGTAACCCAGCGGGTTGTTTTCGCAGACTTCTTTTACGGTTTCCAGTGCAAGGTCCATCGCAATCGAAGTTCCGTCTGCCTCTGCCACCTTAACGCACTCCTGGATCACATCCGTGCAAATTGCCCACAGGTCCGGATCGCTGGACAGTTCGCCCAGATGCTTGCCGGTCACCATGGAAAGCGCGTTCACGGCACAATTGACAAACAGTTTTTTCCAGAGGATCACCTGAATGTCATCCAGAACGTAGGTTTCAAAGTCTGCCTGCTTCAGGATCTCACCTGCAATTTTGGCTTTCATTGTGTTATCCGGAGTCTGCACATCCGGCCCGATATTGGTAGGGCCCTGACCGGAATGATAAATCACACCCAGACCTTTTACCACGCAATTGTGGCTGGTCGTGCCGACCAGAATGTTATCCTTGCTGACAAATTTTGCAATGTCACGATTGTTGCCTGCACCATTCTGGAGTGTCAGAACCAGTGTGTTCTCTCCGATAAGCGATAAGTTCTGCTGAACCGTATCTTTTGTGAAAATCCCCTTCACGAATACGATCACCAGATCCTGCACACCAATGTCCGTTCCGCTTTTTACAGCCTTGAGTTGGCAGACGGTTTCTGTTCCATCTGCTTCCTGCACAACAATGCCATTCTGATTAATCTGTTCAATCAACGCATCGTTTACATCCACCATCGTGACGTCCTGTGTGCGAGACAGTCTTGCGCCGTACAGACTTCCCATCGCACCTGCGCCCAACACAGCGACCTTCATACGCTTCACTCCTTCATTGACCTTCTTATCATTTGCCATTGTCCTATCGACAGCTTTATTGTATCAGCGATAAAACAGAAAAGCCATTCGGGAAAGTTCGTCTTTTTAAGAGAACTTTTCCGAATGGCTTGTATCCAACCGTTTCAGAATTGCTTTTGTAAAACATCAGCTGCCGTGTGGAAAAACTCGATTATATCTGTCCGCTGCTCATTGAATTGCAGAACATAAATTGTGTCGATTTCTCTGGAATCATAAGAAAAAGGGGTGTCAAGAACAATGATATCCATTCCGGTCTGCACCGTTTCGGAAGTGCAGATAACACACAACGTATTTCGATTCAATGCATAGGTTGTGATTTTTTCCGGATTTTCTTTCGGTAGCAGCGATTCAATCGTTGCTAGCCGTGAAACCGTTTTCTTCCGCATAATCGTTTCCATTTTGAGCATATGCGCTGCACGGTTTGCGTTCCGGCAGTCTTCCAACAGTTTTTTCAGCATATCACGGTTTTCATTGGTCATAATGATTGGGATCAATCGAAACCGACTGTCCTTTAGTGCAACTTCCGGTTCAGTTGTTAGAAAAATCGTGTAATAATCAACATCCTCCAACAAAGCACTGCTCCATGCATACCCCGGGAGATAGTCTATGCGCTCCGGCGTAAAGGAAAGCATCTGACAGATGTACTGCCGCAGATTTTCCATCAGATAAAAGCTTTGATTTCCTACCAGAAGGATGCGGACACTGGATGGATAGTGAATCGTATCTAGATATCCTCCTAGAAATGCGGCCATGTTCAGCACTTCCGTGCGTGGGAGCCGCTTTCCAAACACATCCTGAAAAGCCTGCTTTACAAGATGAATTGCCAGTGGGTACTTTACCAGAATATTTTTATCGTAATAGTTGACTCGGTGATAAGGCCGCTTGAGCAGCGTGTTCAGATTTTCTGCAACCAATTCCGGGTCTTCAAATTGAAACGGTATCGTGAGTTTCAGGTTTCGGTTGATGTATTCTTCAAGTTGATGAAGGTTTGTTTGGTCGGTATCCGGGTGGCTTTTGGGTGCGAGGATTGTTGTATTGCAAATAAACTTGTTGATCTCAGCACGTTCAGAAGCCGGAAAAGTGTAACCAATTTTTCTCGACAATGTTTCATAGAACATCTGATGGTCTTGTATATCATCACTGATCTCCGGCAGACAATAGCCCAAGCTGGTGCGCAGTTTGCTTATGGCGATATAACGCAGAAGGAAAGAATACTCTTCTCCTGAAATAAAGCGTCCCATCCCCACAAGCAACTGCTGCAACGGTTCTGCGGCCAATTCCATCGTTTCCTGATACCGCCGAACTGCTTCCGGATCGATTTTTGTCATTTGAAGAATGTGCAATGTCCCCCATGCGGTACAAGCATACCGTTTGTCTTTTTCTTCACCATGAATATAAATTCCCCGCTGTGGTGAAACCTCCAGCCGAATATTATCATTGCGTCCGAACCAACGCCGCATCTGCCGAATCTCTTCAAATACAACGGACTTCGACAAATAGTAATCCTCTGCCAGCTGATCCATTGGAATATACTGCCGCCGGAAAAGCAAATCCATGATCAGAATACTGCGCCGTTCGTCCAGATTGAAGTAAATCTCGTTATAAAATGCGTCTTGCAGAATCTCATTCCGTAGCTTCTCGCTGATCTGGCAGATTCGATACCCTTTGTTCTTCTGTGTTTCGATTTGGTTTTCGTCACGCAATTCTTCTGTAAGCCACTTCATATTTTGCTGAACCTTTTTCTTATTCCAGTTCAACATTTTAGAAAGTTCCTCTCCAGTGACCCAATCTCCTTTACGGAGCATACAGAACAAAATTTCTCGTGTTCCTTTCCGTAGTTCCATAATGATGCCACCGCCTTCAACATTCTAATTAACTAAAAGCTATTTTAAGTATTCCACCCTCTTTCTGAAATGTCAATGCGACTTTACAAATGGATAAGTCCTACTATTATCGCTTTAGCGCAATAAATTTTGTCAAACCATCTTGACGTACTTTGCAAGCCATGATATTCTCTGTCACAAATCCCACTGATTTTGTGGAATGGTCTGGAACCATCCACAAGATGTGGTCGTGTTCATTTTGAACACAGCCACAGGAAGTGGTGGGTCTCACCGTGAGACCCACCACTTCAGTGAGGGAAAGTCCCAGAAAGAATTTACCGCCCCGCAACACACCCGATTCATTTTGCCGCTTACTTCACCCGACAAAATCATCGCTGCGCTGCATGGGCGGTTTTCTCTTTTTGTGGGAAACGCACCTTGAAAATTTCATGAGCCGACCGAACGTGATACAGACTTTCCGTCAACGCCGCTGCAAAAACAGGGGCAGGAACTGCGTTCGGAGCAAACGGTGATTTCCCTACATGAGCAGTGACCCTCTACTTATTTTTGCGTCTTAACAATTCGGAAACAATTACCCGGAAACGATTTTGAGCGCAGCGGTGGAGGGCAAGAACCGTCCCGTGGCCACAAATTTTCAATTCTTGAAAATGTTATGCGCCACCGGGACTTCACTTCTGCAATGCGTCTGCATTTCCGAAGTGATCTTGTTGGGGCGTGCCTGCCCCAAACCCTGCTTAGAACGGACGAGGAGGAATTGTGTCAATTTGACACAATTCCTCCTCGTTTCTTAATCTTTATTACTGTGGTCTTTGTTTGCGCTTAATCTGCAGCGTAAGCCGAAGCGTTGTTACCCGCAATCCGACCAAACACAACAAAGTCGCACACGGCATTACCGCCAATGCGGTTTCCGCCATGCACACCGCCAGTAGTTTCGCCAGCGGCATACAAACCGGGAATAGCATTACCCTGCGTATCAAGAACCTCTGCGTCCGTATTGATTTTCAGACCGCCCATGGTGTGATGGATGCCCGGTGCGATTTTGATTGCGTAATAGGGTGCAGTAGACAGGTCAGCGTCTATACCGTTGTTGCGTCCAAACTCCTTGTCCTCGCCTGCTTCCACTGCTGCATTCCAAGTATCCATCGTATCCACAAAGCTCTGGACTGCATCGCCCTCCAGTCCCATTGCTTTTGCCAGTTCCTCGTAGCTGTCAGCGGAAACGGTCAGGCCATTTTTGATATACTTCTGGCAGGACTTCAGATCGTCCACAATACGCTGGTCAAAAATAATATAGGCGTATGCACCCGGCTGCTCCAACTCCGCGTTGGAAACAGCATCACGGGTAGCCAGATCGTTGCAGAAACGCTTGCCCTCGGCATTGACCAGAATACCGCCCATACTGCGCACGCTCTCCGAAACTAGCAGGCCGGTTTCCTGATAAACGGTCGGATGCAGCTGGATCTGGTCCATGTCCACCGTGTCAGCACCAATGGCTTCCGCCATCAGGATGCCATCACCCGTAGCACCGGCGTGATTGGTGGTCACAGCATTGGCCAGTGCTGGATTGAAGCTGGCCATCAAGTCAAAGTTTGCACCAAAACCGCCGGTTGCAAGAATAACACTCTTTGCATGGATAGTATAATCATGTTCTTTGCTTTCTGCTTTGATGCCAACCGCAGCACCATTTTCAGTCAGAATCTCGGTAGCTTCGGTGTTCAACATGATCTGCACACCCAGCTTTTCTGCCTGCGCATTCAGCTTTTCAACCAGATAGCTGCCAACTGCACTTCCATCTTCCGGCTCATGCAGATATTTGTGAGTAGTGCCGCCTGTTGCAGCAACTTTGGGCAGCGGAGCACCGATAGAATCCAGCCAATCGACCGCGTCCGAACTTTCTTCTGCCATCACGGTCACTAAGCTGCGATCGTTGATCTGATGGCCACCATTCATGGTATCCTCAATAAATTCGTCCACACCGCTGTCCTTAATGCCCAGTGCTTCCTGATATTTGGTGTCCGCAGCGTTCATGCCGCCCGTTGCTTTCAGGCTGTTGCCGCCTACAATGGGCATCTTTTCGACCACGATGACCTTGGCTCCATTTTCAGCGGCCTGTGCAGCAGCTGTCAGGCCAGCACCACCGGCACCAACAATGACCACATCGCAGTCCAGACTTTCGGCAGTTTTTTCCACGGCGGTATCGTTTGTCCGTGCAACTGCAAACGCAGATGCGTCCAGTCCGGCACTGGTCAAAGCAGCCTTTACCGCTTCCTTCAGAGCATCGCTGGTGACCGTTGCACCGGCAATGCCATCTACGTTGTAGCTGTTTGCAGCCACCATGGTATCCGGCAGCTGTTCGCACGCCACAGAGCCGATGCCTTGCGTTTCGTTCTGCTCTTTCACAGTGATAGAGTAAATAGTACTAGCATCTGCTGTGACTTCTACCACCACATCGCCTTCCATACCCTTGGCCGAGCCCATCGCAGTCACAGAACCTTCTGCGGCAGGTACACTGCCGCCGCTGTTGTTCTGATAAGTGACGAGCACCAGCGCGACCACTGCACACGCAAGGACTGCTGCAATGATACGGTACAGCATCTTGTTCCTTTTCATGATTTCCTCCTGCTTTTTTCTGCTTTTTTCGTTCCAAAGAAAGATTTTCTTGTGATATATTTCACAAGTAGCAGTATATCATATTTTTTTCAATTCCAAAAATTCCGATTTTTTATTTTTTCTATAGCTTATGTGCATAGTACATGATAAAATAAAAGCACACAAAAAGGTAGGAGAATCTATATGGATTTCAAAGAACTGGAATATTTTTCCACCATTGCAAAATGCGGGAATCTTACCCATGCAGCGCGACAGCTCTATGTCAGCCAGCCTACACTTTCTAAATTTTTGCAAAAATTGGAAGAAGACCTTGGACTGGTTCTGTTTCAACGTGGGAGCCGCCGATTGGAGCTGACCTATGCCGGACAGCGGTACTATGCCCATGTGGAGCGTATCCTAAGCCAGAAGCGTGAGATGGATGCAGAGATGACGGATATTTTGCGTTCTGACCGGGGTGTTCTTCATGTTGGTATCCCGCCATTCCGATGCAGCTTCTCACTACCGAAGGTGCTGCCCATCTTCCACAAAGAATTTCCGCAGGTACATTTCCGCATTGTAGAAGCCCCCAGTGCCGTACTTGACCAGAAACTACTGAACGGCGAAATAGATCTGGCATTTTATATGTCTTTTGAGAGAATAACTGGTTTGAGCTATCAAGTCATGCGCAGCGATAAGATGTACGCAATTTTATCGAAAGGGCATCTGTTGGAATCAAAAGCTGCCCAAATCGGAGAGTTTTCGCTGGAGTGGCTAACTGGACAGACTTTGCTTTTGCAAAATCGTACCCAGCGGCAGGGACAATATATCCTTCAGGAATTGGAAAAGCGGCATATCCAGCCTGCCGAGATTTTAGAGAGCAGCAATATCCGTGCAGCGGCTGCACTTGCAGCAAATGGTTATGGAATTGGATTTTTGAGCGGAGAACTGCTGGAACATCTGGAACTTAATATTCCTTTCGGGGCCTATCCTTTACGAAACTGTACACTTCATATTGAATCGGTGGCGGCATGGCGCACCGGTGACTATCTGCCGCGCTATGCACAAGCATTCATCAAGTTGATGGAACAGGCATAAGAAAAGCGCAGGAACATTATCAAGATGCTCCTGCGCTTTCTTGGCTTAATCTTCTAACCCATGGCTCCCAGCCACATTCTTCAAATATTTTTCCGGGTCACCATTCAAAGTCAAGTCCGCGTAGCCCAGCGGGTCATTGTAGATAAGATAGTCCAATTCCGTCTGCTGCGCTATGGTCACATCCAGCGCATCCTCAACTCCAGCGCAGTCAATGGAGATTTTTCTGCCATCCCGGAGCAATAGCTCTACGCACCCGGTATCCATGTTAAATTTGCAGACTCTTTCATCGTACTTCATGTTCGTGTCCTCTCTGCCTTACGGCACCTTTACAGTTGTGACTTTCGTAATACGATTCTTCTGATAAGGTTTTGGACACACAGCCGTTTGGAACGAGCCGGAGTTATCATTTCCGAAGAAAACAAAAAATCCGAACCCTTCTCCTATCGAGAAAAGGTTCGGATTTTCATTGTTTGGTGCGATGGAAGGGACTCGAACCCCCGGCCTACTGATTCGTAGGAACCGAATGGCACATTTTGTCCATTTCATCATTCAACGTTAAATCGTCGTTTTAATCGAATTGCCGTTATTTTACCGTTGTTATTCTGTTGCATCCTTTGCATTGCTTGCACGCCTTTGCACCTGTTATCCATCCTTGCGATGTGCAGAAAATGTGCAAAAGTGTGCAGATCCAAAATCAGCCCGGCAAAACAGGCTGTTTCGCACAGCCCCAAAAGCTGGATTTCAACGGTATTTATTGTGCAAAATCTTCCAGTTTTATCCAAACAACAATCTTACATGACACACCGGTTCTATGGCAGGGTTTAGGACATCCGAACAGACACCGTTTGATATAGAAATGAGGTTC
>ERZ1034976.2065-NODE-2065-length-14326-cov-5.380142_pt1 | contig 14326 bp, 23 predicted proteins | sample MGYA00520623_ERZ1034976 | MGnify/ENA primary metagenome ERZ1034976 (study PRJEB33766, sample SAMN09781774) | gut metagenome | biome: gut microbiome | host: Homo sapiens | place: Madagascar | study: EMG produced TPA metagenomics assembly of the PRJNA485056 data... | reverse complement strand
CACCCCTATAGCATCCAGCACACAAAAAAGGAAGCTGCCGCCACTGATCTGGTGCAACTTCCTGTATTAATTTTCATGTTAATATTGTGTATTAATACAATATGTTAATCGCTATATTAATACTTATAAACGCTTACCTCTTGCGTTCTCGTTGATAAGCTGTCTCTCATGTTCCAGATGTTCCTTGTATACTTCCTGTTCTTCTGGCTCAATCGGAAATACCTGTTCAATGTAATGATTGACAGCACACATCATCAATTCTTCTGTCGTGATGTTCTTCGTGTCTGTATACGCCTTCCATTTACTCAAAGTATCCTTATCAATCCATCCAGCATACAGTTTGTGCGTCTGTCTCTTGCCGCCCTTTGGCGCCTGCTTCTGCTTCGGTCTAGGTGCTGTCTGTGGGGCTGTATTTGCCTGTTCTGTGGCTTCTGTAGTTATTGGTGTAGATTTATCTGTATTGGTCTGTGAGGGCTGTTCTATGGGCTTCTGTGATATATTTGAGCCAAGATAATTTGACAAGAAATCCCCTGTGTTCTTTGCCGCTTCATTTAATTTATTCTTCTTAATGCTCATTTAATAATTCCTCTATGAATGATCTATAGTCTACTGTTGCATTTCCTTTCGGTGATTGTTCAAATAAATCCGTTCGAAGTATCTGGCTCTCTTTAATGCTTACTGATTCCCGAATAGCTGCATTAAATACTTTGGTTCCTATCTGATCGGCTACGTTCTGAACCTGTTCGCGCATGATCTGATTCGCATTAGTGCGTGAATTATATCGGGTAATCAGAAGTCCGGCTATCTTCAAATCATGATTACAGTACTTTTGAACGTTCTGGATAAGTCCGTATAACTGCGTCAGCCCCAGCAGGCTAAAAGCGTCGCCAGCTCCAACCGGAATCACCACATGATCTGCGGCGGTAAGTGCATTAGTAACCATGATTCCCAGTGTTGGGGCATTGTCAATAATGATATAATCGTACTTATCTTTGACAGCTTCCAAAGCTTCTTTGAGCATATATTCTCGTCCGGTTTGTGTAAATTCTGCGTCAGCTCCAGCAAGTGCCAGGCTTCCAGTCAGTACGTCCAGCCCCACCCTAACAGGCTGAATAGCTTCTCTAATGGGCTTTTCGTGCTTCAACACATGATAAACTGTCGGCACATTCAACAAGTCAATTCCCAGTGCATAAGAAGCATTGCACTGAGGGTCAAGGTCAATTACTAATATCTTATTCCCAGCTCCGTAAAGTCCATATGCTAAAGCTAACACTGTAGAACTTTTGCCGGTTCCGCCTTTCTGGTTACATACTGCAATTATTTTCATTTTCCCTCCATTTCTGCGTATTAATACGCTTATTAATACATCACATTAATACTATGATTAATCTGCAATATTAATCCTTGTGTTAATATTACTCTGTCCCTGATAAATAAGCAAGAAAAAGCGGCGTATGGACTCCACACACCGCCTATAATTATAATTCAACTTATGTATTTTTTATATTTTTCTTTGATTGCCTTTGCCCCATTTTGCCTTATCCGAACAATATCCCCAGAATCCATGATGAAATTATCACCTGCCGACTGAACGTGATCCATGTTCACCAGATAACTCTGATGGCAGCGTAGGAATCGTTTATCAGATAATTTTTCTTCCAGATCATTCAGCTTACAAGTGGTCACGAAACAGCGGTTATCTGTTGCAAAAATATGACAGACTCTTGCCTGACTTTCGACGTATTCAATCTCATCGTATTTGAGCCGGTTAATCTGTCCGCGAAACTTAACTGTTAAAGTTTCTTTTTTCTTCAAAGATTCCTCTAAGATGTCCGAAGCTATGATATAGAGGCATCGGAGAAGCTGTTCATCTTTGATTTTATCAAAAATTTCCGTAAAATCTTTTCGATATTCTATTTGTTCTGTTTTCTCGTGACGAGCTTTTTCTCTTCGTAATTCCGCTTTTAACTTCTCAATTTCCTTTTTCTGATCACAAATAATCTCTGTCGCAAGTGTTTGGTTTCTCTCTTCCTGTAAATTTACATTTTTCATCTGTGATCCATACTCATTTTCAAGTTCTTCCTTTTCCTGTTCTATTTTTTTATCTAAATTTTCCCAAAACTCAAAAACTAAGTCTTCTTCCATTTCTTCAAGTAGGCCATTCAATTCTTCTGTTGCCCTTTAAAACTTTTTCGGCTATTCTCTAATCGATTCGGTAAAATTTGTGTATAAAACTTCTTTGCTTCATCATGTTTTAAGTTCATTAATGCACTATTAATCAATGACATTGTATGTTTTCTGTTCATCTATCAAGGTTCCTTTCTATCAATTTCTCTCAGTATAAACTGCATTACTTTGTTCAATATCCTCTCAGCAGCCAGTCCATCAGCATCCAGACCGGCATGAATATCAAGACGGTTAATACAAGCATCTGCAATGCCTGGATTGCTTTCTGTCTGATAGCCCTTTTGAGCGCTTTTTTAAATCTGCGCTCCCACTGATCATAGGTCATTGTTCTTTGCATTGCTATTCCTCCCTATTGCGCGGACGGAACCCATGTGATAGAATATTTCAGATAGGTTTCATCCTGTCGATATTTAACAGTCGTGTCTACTTTGGTCGGTGGTACGACTGTTTTTATTTTTCTTTTGTATCCGGCAGAAATGCGTTAATAGCTTGCCTAACTGTCTCGGCTTTCGTTTGATGGTGTTCTTCTGAGTATTTGATTAATTGTTCATTAAGTTCAGAGGGAACACGCACTTTTACTTCTGCATCTTTCTTGCAATCTGTCGGTCTTCCGGTTCTGGGACTCACTGTTGCACCTCCTTTATTTTTGGTTCCCATAAGTCTATTATATATTTGTGGTTCCCAAAAGTCAAGTTGAAGTTACATCATTAAAAAAGAGGCTCGACACCAAAGTCGAACCCCCGGAAGATTATTCCGAACCTTAATTTTTCAGTTCTCTTTTATATTTAAAATATGTGTTTCTCGCGATCTTCAAGGTTTCAATCACCTCTTTATCTGTCATATTACCGCCAAAATCCTTAGCCATTTTCTGAATTTTTTCTTTCATTTCAATTGATTTCTTCGTTGTTACCTTTGAACCCTCAGCACGCCCGATCTGTTTTCCATTTAACCTGGCAGTCTCAATTCCCTCTCTGGTTCTCTGGTGAAGGTCTTCAACTTCTTTCTCTGACTGTTCAAATGCCTTTATAATCTGTTTCTCTGCAAGTAGCTTTATAACCTTATTCGTAGCTTCAATATAAATATCTGCTATATCGTTACCAGTTGCCCCTATAGTTTGCTCAATAGTGCTTTGGTAAATCTCTGTATTAATATAGGATTCTTTCAGAAATACCAGATTTACACCCTTATTGAACAAATCCATGTATAAATTAACTCCCTCTGCTGCATTACGGCTCATTCGCGATACAGAGTCAAATACAATGGTATCACCAGGCTTAACAGCTTTATAAAGTTTTTCCCACTCGGCTCTACCTTCCACCTTTGTTCCTGTATATACTTCCCTTACAATAATCACCTCCGGATATGCAGCTTTAATATTTCGCTCCTGTCTTTCTATGCTCTGCTTTGCTGTTGAGATTCTACAATAACCAAATGTCTTATTCTTCATTTCTTTTGCCCTCCGAAAGTATCTTTTTAAACGTTCGTTTTATTTGATACTATTAATATAGCACTTTCGGGTACCAAAATCAATACTTTTTGATACTTTTCTTGCATACGTTTAAATTGATACTTTCATCAAGCGTACATCGTTCACACCTGTTCTAACAAGAGCATATTTGTATTAATACAGATATTAATATAAGTATTAACATGGAAATCATAGACAAGGTTCATTTTTTGCTTTCTTCAAAATCCCTGTCATTTCCCTGATAATCTCTTTCGGCAGCTCTTTGAACTGAGGGTAATCATACCTCGCCCGGCATCCAGGAACGTAGGAATTAGCCATTTCACGACGGCGCTGCTCAAATTGACGTTCTGGTTTCTTACGATAAATTCTATATAACAGTTCCTGCACAGCAAAATACGTGTCCTGGTTGCTTTCCAAGAATCGTCTGGCGAGTTGAAAAGCTTCTGCAACAGCGTCATAATTCGGATTATAGTACCTGTATTGCAAACATAAGAAATCAATGTACCACTTTTGGTCTTTGTCTTTCATCATACCCCTTTCAATTCCCCCGGCACCAGATCACCAGCACCGGGAAATATTATTTATTCAGAGTCAGCCTGCATCATTTCCTGAGAATAGTTTCTTGCGAATTGCGTTGCTGAAGATTTTGAGTTTTCTTTTTTCGCCTGGATTCCAAGCTGTCCCGTTTCAACAATCTCAATCTCTTCTTCTCTCTGCGCTTCCTGCTTCTGCTTATAGTAATCATGCTGAGACATTGTACTAATTGATATGTCCTCGAGCATTTTACTCTCGTATAACTTCTCTCTTCTGTCTAAAAATCCGCCTTTTGCATCCATTACTATACTCGAATCGCGGAAAGAATTTCCATAACCATAGGTAAACTTAGGATTACCGTCATATTTCTCGATAATTTCCTTTAATCTGCTATCCGTCTGATCTATAATTTCATTTGCCGCTTGCTCGCTCGGAACATTCAGACGATATCCGCTGTCTTTTGCCATCGCAACGACTTTTCTAACGCAAAAATCAGAACGACTTTTCAATGCCTTTTCACAATATGCTTCAATTTCTGATTGCGTTAATGGAATACCGGCAGCAGAAACAAGGTTTAACTCAGTCAAAAAAGTATCATCAACATAATTAGGAATAAACTTGTCCATATTCTTATGTCTCAATCCCATAGTTTCAGTTTTTAATTTATCCGTATACTTATTTCTAACTGCTTTGATAAGTCCATCATATTCCGCATTAATGCTTTTAAGTTCTTCCGGAAGCGCAGACTCATTAAATCTACTTTTCGCACTTGCAATTTCATCGTTTTTCATTCGTGTAAGTTTTTCAATTTCCTCTCGAAAATCCTTTAAAATAGCCTTGTAATTGTTAAATCTTCCCATTCTTATTTCTCCTTTTCTTCCTCTAAATTCTTCCACTTAATACCATTCCAGTAGACCATATATACATTTGTAGATGTTTTTCTAATAAGCTGCATATCACCATAAGCCGGATTACGATAACACTGCTCAATATTTTTAACTTCTCCTCGGTATGCCAGTTCCGGAATTGGTCGTTTTTCTTCTTTCCATTCGTCCTCTTTTTTGCAATACACAAATTCTTGCTGTGTATCGCGCGTGATCGCCGTTGAACCGTCCGCAACATCATGCGGAAGGTTCGGAATGTCCTCATCCAGACATACAAAATCTCTGTAATTCGTGTAAATGGTTAATCCTAACGCTTTAATCATTTGTCTTTTCCTCCTGTTTCTTAATAATCTCCTCAACAACAGCTCCAATCTGTGTGGAACCGTATCCCCTGACAAGACCAAGCTCCACACGGACAGAATCTCCGATGTTTACGCTCATGTTTCGAGGTGCTCGGATTTTAGCGGCTTTTCCTCCAAAATTAACCACTAAATTCTCAATCACATATTGCTGGCCATCTCTGCCAACCCCTGTTTTTGTGTCTTTTCCAATAATTTCAAAGATATTATTTTTCATTGCATTCGTCTCCTTTTCTTTATCTACTTTTGATTTTTCTAACGGTTAGAATTTTTTGCCGTAGGCGGCAGCAGTCGTTACAATATTGGTTTTTCCACTTCTTCGTTTTCCCAACCCTCCGGTAACAAACCCGCAAATTCAGCCTTAATCTCCTCAATACTGCGGGATGGTCTACGAGAATCCTCTTTTGCAGTTGCTGTTTCTTCGAGGCTAATAGTGTCTTTATAGCCCAACCAATTCTTCATGATGAATATTCCAGACGGCGGCGAAATCTTCCCTCTTAGGACACTTTGTTCCAGAAACGCACCGATAAAAGATTTAGCTCTTTCAGCAATTTGTTTCCTCTCTGGACTACATCCGTAACCACGAACCCAATTAAACAATGTCGTTCTACTGATATGTAAGGAAAGACAAAGGCTTTCAACGCCTGGTCTGCATCCAGAATTTTCGCAAAATTGAAAATACTGATCTATTCGTTCTTGAACCTCTGCGTCTGTCTGTGGCTTGCCTAAGGCATTTAGTTCTTTCAATGACCTCACGGTTTCGCCCACAAAGTCTTCTGGCAAATCGGACAGCGCAACGTTCGGATAGTTGTTTTTTGGCATCATTTTGCTCCTTTCTTTCATGTGAATTTTTCAAAAAAAATTGCATTTTTTCTAAACTAATTTTGAGAATTAAAGGATTTTTCCCTTTTTTCGGACGTTAAGGATATTCGATCAACTTGCCCTTTCTGATTCTCTTCAATAACGGCTTTCGCCCATTTCTCAAACCGGCTCAGCTTATGGCTGCTCGGCGGTGTGTTGCGTCTGTTTTTTCTCGGCATTCTCCTGCTCTCCTTTCTGATTTTTTGATTTATTTTCCAATTCTGAAACAACTAGCAGAACCATTGACTCAGCGAATTTTCCAGAAACTGAATTTTTGTATTTGTCCCGGATGGTCGTAGCCTCCTGCAGAACAGCTTCCCATGCTGCAGTATCATCTTCTCTAATTCCGAAGAACTTTTTATGTATGCTGCAACAGTCAGCCCAGATGTTCCAATATGCACTCTGTTTAAATAAGGTCATCTTGTCTCCTTTCTAAGTTTTGTTGACCTGACAAAGAAGAAAGTTCCATTGTCTCTCTTTGTTAGGTGTATATATACCGTTGTTTATTGTTGAATCCGTTGGTATTTGTTTATTTCAACAAATAAATACACACACAACAATATTTTTAACGTAAGGAAAATAGGTACTTTCCAACGAATAGCAACGATTACAACGATAGAAACATATATAATAGTTAATTGTTAAATGGTGATTCTGTCCGCCTGAAATGATGCAGCTTTCCACCGCTTCCATTTTTGGACTCTGACCAATATTCAATAAAGTCTTGCTGATAAAGCATTTCTTCCAGCTTGCCGATTCTTCGTCCTACTGATTGAATTGATTCACTGATTGATATTCCAAATTGTTCTCTGGCTGTATCTACGATTGTTGATACAGAACCACGCCAATGACCATCTGGGCTGTTCTCGACAAGTTTTCGAATTGCTTGCACAAGCGGATCCGCATTATATCTTCGGATTTCTGTCTGCGGTACCACTTCGGCAGTTTCTCCGAGTGATTTCCATTTGCACGTAGTTTTGTCGAATGTTAGCGAATACTCTTGTGGTTCAACATCTCGCCCGGTGATAGAAAGCAAGGTTGTTTCATCGGCTCTCTTTTCCCGACTTAAGACAAGCATTGTGTCAGCCGCTCCGGAAATACCAAGCGTTCCGGATATATTGGCGAATACATCCCCAACATCTTTCGCCTTTTTTGTATGATGAACAAGAAGAATGCAGATTTTATGAGCGTCTGCAAAAGTCTTTAACATTCCAGTGTCCCGGTAATCTGCTGAATAAGCACTTTCTCCTCGCCCCATGGATCCTCTTATTTTTTGAAAAGTGTCAATTATGATCAGTCTTGTGTCTGGTCTCTGCTGTGTGAACATTTCAAGTTGCTCAATTAATCCATGTGATAAATCTCTGGATTTTATACTGAATATGAAATTCTCCGGGAATGGTTTTCCGTTCATTATCTTTTCGGTTCTTTCCTTAATTCTCGCGGCAGAATCTTCTAATGCCAAATACAAGCACGTGGTTTTCTCCGTATCAAATCCAAGAAATCTCTGACCATCAGCAACGCTCAACGCCATTAGCAGCACTAGCCACGATTTACCAAATTTAGGTGGGCTTGCAATAATCGACAGACCAGTTGGCAGCACACCCTTTATGATGAAAAAGGGCTTTTCAATATTCGCCTTTTCCAGTTCACTCCCTGTCATAAATTCAATTTTTTCTAATTCCGGAACTTGTTTAACAATTCCGTTTTCTGTTGTGACTGCCACGCATTAGCTCACCTCTCTCTCTTTTGGTCTTTCAGGTAACCTTAAATCTTCTATTCTCGTCTCGATTCCCACCAGTTCATTCGCCTGGATAATTGCCCGGTTTCGCTGTTCGACTGCCCAGCACCACAAATCACTCATTGGCTGGATATGAGGGCTTGCCAGCAAATTCTCACAAGTTCGAATGGTAGATTTCAGAGAATCCATTTCTGAGACCGTTTTCTGTTTATTTAGAATCCGGTGCTTCCGATCTGCTTCACGCTGCTGTTTCAGTTCCTGCACTTTCTGCTTTGTCAGAGCGCTTTTTTTCGTGTCTATTGGCAGATGAAAAGCTTCAATCAAATATTTCGCGGCTTGCCAACTGTCAACCCTCAACGCGATACTCGCAAATTTCAATGTATCGCCGCCTGTCGCAGCAGAAAAATCATAAAATCCACGGTTCCCTGGGTAAATCTTGCAGGATGGTGTTTTTTCTGACTTATTCAACGGACTTTTGCAGAACCCATTTGCATTTACGACAAAGCCAAAATGTTCAGCCACATCCTGGCTGTTCAAGGATTCATTGATTAACTCAAATATTTCGCTCATATATTTTTATCCTTTAAATTTTGCGTCTATTGCCGCGTCCATCGTAGGAATATCAATTCGAATTGACCGCCCAAATCTTCGAACTGCTCCTGATTGTTCTGCGATTTCCATTAGAAAACCTCTACTCATTTTGTATCGGTTTCGTGCCTGATTTACGGTTGCTAATTTCGAAAGTTCGTCGCCATAATTAGATTTAGCCATATACATTCCTCCTGTTCTCTATTTTTTCAACGTTGTTCGTCTTTTTCATTTCGTACTTGTATTGTATCGTGCTTTGTTGTATTCTACAATAAACGATAATAATAGTTTTATCGCAATGAAATGGAGAATTGTTTATTATGGAATACAACTATATTGAAATCGGGAATAGATTGATACAATTGAGGAAAGATCGTGGATATTCACAAGATAAATTGATTGATATTTTAGATGATGAATATGGTGTGAAAATAGGTCGCAATACATATTCAAACATCGAAAATGGCTGTCAGAGTGCTTCAAATTTCAAACTTGATTTACTTATTGCTCTGTCATCTCTATATGGCTGTGATATCGGTTATTTGCTGTGTGAGTACGATAATATAACAGGTCGCAATACCGATATTCAAAAAATAACCGGGCTAAATGATGAAAGTATCAAGGCTCTGGAAATGGCTGTAGCTGAATCAGAGATTGAAAAGGAACTGTATAATTTAAGAAATAATAAGTCTTTGACTGTATCAGAGACACTAAATATCATGTTTAAGCATGGGATTTTGGTTGATATTGCGAAAAGTTTCCGGAATTATCTACTGACTGAATATGCTGTACCTGTACAATATGAACCCGAACAAGGCAAATTCACATATTCGGACAGTGATTTTTCAAGACTTAATCATAAAGAAATAAATAATATGTGCGATGCTTTCGGTGTTGATCACTTCCCAGATTCTTATATCATGCACTTGGCACGCAATCCAGAGCATCCAAACGACAATATTTCATTTACATTATCTGAAAAGTTTCTCGAGTCTGTAGCAATTCAACAGATTGAAAGCTATTTACAAGTTTTAAAACAACTATATAAAGAAGAAACCGAGGTATAGGGGTATCCCAGACGGACACCCCCTTTCAATCCAATCTCAAATAATGCTGTCCGATCACATCAATTCTGTTGTGTCCCAGAGCCTGAGACGCTATCAGCATGGCTTGTCGATCATAGATGGTTCCAACCTTGTCTCTCCTGCAGATATACCTCTCTTTCCGCGGAAGGTCTTCGATTGGTCTGGCATGGCTGAGATAAACCCTTGTGGCATAGTCCGCCCTATAGCTGTGAATATCCACGCATGATGGCACCTTCGCCCAGACCTTCCCAGTGCCGGCGGATTGCATTTTGCGAACTACTAAATTAACATCACCGCAAATCGGGATAATCCGGAATCGCCCGCCTTTTCCGGTTGTCTGAATATACCATTGTCCCTCCTCCTGCAGGAGCTGATCTCCGCGGAGCTTTGTTATTTCTGAGCGTCGTAGACCGGTACTTCGGCAAAATTCGACAAAATCAGCGTTTTTCTGTTCTGAGAAATGTGCATCCCTCTTTGCAGTCCCTCTGGAACGTGTTATTTTGCTTCTGGCGGCTCTCTTAGTAGTTATCCCTAGTTCTTCTAGGCTCTCCCCGTATAGCTTGCAGAGCGCACTTGCACTAAGTTTCTGGGTGTATGCTGAAAGGTCTTTCCGGCTCTCCATCCATTCTCCCACGTACTGTCGGCAGTCTGCCAGGTTCTTGCAATGATGTTGGTCTCGGCAATACCGGACGAACTGGCAGCATTGTTGCAGATAGCTTTTGTACGTATTCCAGCTGTAGATTTTTCTTTTTGTAAGGTCTGTTTTTTTATCTTCATATTTACTTTCGCCAATTGCAAGCATACTATCTAATCTCTCTTGAACTTGCCGGATTAATGATTTTTTATTTTTGTGTCCCATTTGTTCTCCCTCCCATTGTGTCAAAATTAATTAGTGATACTATTCTTAAAGCTAAGCATACCCACATTTTTCGCATTTAGGGGGGCGTCACGTTTCACGACATCCCCTGCTGCTCATGTTATGGTTCATGTTTCGGTCTCGTCTCAGGAACCAGATTGACCGGGATTCTGGCGTTATATCCCTTTATACGTTCATTTTTTAATAAAAAATCGTATAAAGCGATATTATTTATAGACTTCCTGTTGTCTTTCCGGTATCAGCTCCGGAATTGCTCACGTTCATTTATCCAGTGGATAGGCGGCTAACGTGAATCGCCTCTGATCAGTTGCTGACTCTGCCCTTTTCCCTTCTCGGATGGCGGCAGTTTTCTTTTTTTCCTATAATCTCCTGTCGTTTTTCTTTGACTATATATTGATGAAAAACATCTCAAAATGAAAAAAAGCCCTGACAGAGGATGAATGATTGCTCATTTCACTGTCAGGACATTAAAAAAGTGAATTCGAATTCGATTTTTTTGGATTTGAAAAAGATATAATTCATGATATACTGAAGAAGCTACCGCCCCTAGACAGGTGCAGAGAGGGGGTGAGTCCAGCATGGAATTATTCACATCGTTTATGCTTTCTATCTTGGCAAGTGTAATTGCCTACTACATTTGCAAATGGTTGGATAGAAAATAGCAGCTGGTAGCCAGCCTAGGGAATAAGCCACCCTGCCTAAACGGAATAGAAAAGCCCCGGAGGTGCGAACTCCGGGGCTTTTTGAGTACCAACATGGATACTCACATCGTTTTTGCCTACTGGCATTATAGCATATGCAAATTTTGAAATCAATATTAATCGTCAGATTCAGATAATGCATTTTTAGCAGCACCGGCAAGAATATCAATAACAATTTTTCCTAAAGTAGCTAATGCTTCGATAAGTTCTGCGTTCATAATACGTTCCTCTCTTTCTTTTAAGTAAGTGTTTTGTTTGTTTTGATGGTCTTATTATAGAAAACTTAAAAGAAAAACGGGTAAACAGACTGTTGACATTTTATCATTGCTCTTTTGGGGTACTTCCCAACAAATGTTGATGATACTCAAATAAATACGCATTGTATAAATCCAAATCATACTCTCCCTGTTCCATGAAAAATCTCACAATTAAGTCCCCTGTGTCCGATCTGGATAAGAGCTGATTCCCACTTGCCAATAACTGCTCCGTTTCCTCCACTGAAAGGTGCATTCCTACTGCCAGAGACAGCATTACCGCTTTAGTTGGGGCGTAATCTTTTTTACACCTAATCTTTGAGAACATCTGACGAGTGAGTCCTGCCTGCTTATATACGTCAGAATCTTTCAAACCCTTTTCATCAATCATCCGAAAAAGACATTTATTAAAAGGTTCCTGCTTATTTTTCATATAATTTGCAAGCTGAGTACTTATTCCGGGTACACTGGCAGTAGCTGTACCACTTCCTATCGTGGGTATAAATCCAGCTAAGCCAGGAATTATAGGTATTTTAGGTATCTTTTTCGCTACATATTCTGTTAAATCATGTCGATATTTCTCATATTCTTCTTTCATATGTACTTCACCATCCTCATACTCTATTGATAAAAGCATTGTATCATACAACTCATCAAAATAATGAATTGTTCAAGTTTTATTTATTATTTTTGACACGACCGTACCCAAAGGTACACCGCTCTCACTTCTCCTTGTCAGATGGGGAAGCCTCTTCTTTTCGCACTTCATTCTCTACAGTCCTACTACTACGGACATTTACTCTCTTTCTGCCTGTGATCCATTCCAATTAACTCTGAATATCTTACGATTATTCTGTACAGTACGGACAAAGATACTATATATATTTTTCATTTATTTCCTGTTCAGGGTGGTGGTCTACCCCCTCGCAAGCCTAATTTATTCACGCTTTAGGGGTTGACTTCTCGTCCTGGCTGTGGTACGCAGGTTAGTTTTGTATAGGAATACGGCTTACTCTCCCCCCTAGCCCAAGAATAGCCCACAATAGAGCCATAAGAGGACTAGAGGTATAGTGAATAGATATGTACGCAGTCTAAGCTGCATGAGGTATCCGTATCACTCCCGATCATTACTGACCGGCACAATTCAGAGAATAAATCTCAGCGGTCGAAGTCTGCCATAAGACACCGCACAGTGTAGAACTGTTTTCATGACCCCCCTCTTAATTCACACAAGCAAGCGAATTAAGCGACAGGACGGGCAATCACCGATTTCTATATTAAGATAGACCAACCCGTCCACCCTCTAACGGCATTTCCTACGGCTACTACCCCGTAAAGGTTGATTTTATAGCGGTTTTCCTCTCAACGCTCCCTAGTACTTCCAGCCGGGTTTTAGCTTCTCATTATTTAAAAAATGGTACACTTAATAAAGCTATATCTTCCGTATTTTCGAAAAATATCGCCTTTTGTTACCAGATGAAAAATAAAAAACTCCTGTAAAATGGCTTTCTACCACACACAGGAGCTTTTGACTTATCACCTACTATAATAAAAAAAACTCTTCATGCGTGAATGTTATACGCACAAAGAGCAATTCAAACTTAATCAATATCTATTGACAAAAGTAAAAAAAGAACTTACAATGAGACCGTGATGTGAAGGTTCAAAGCAGTAACCTTTGTACGTATGTGCGAATACGTTCCAGAAGAAATAAAGGTCGGCAAACCGATATTTCAACTGCTATCTTGAAAAATATGCACTGGGACGGCAATCCTGGTGCTTTTTTCATGTCTTCAATTTTAATTTTTCTGTAATCTCTCAATCACATAAACATATATTAGCACAAAGAGGGAGTAAATGACAAGCACTCTCTTAATTTTTTTCTTTACTACCATAAAAAATAAAATCCCCCAGCTTTTGACCGGGAGATTTAGTCTCATTCATTATTTTCACTCTTCTGATCTTCCCTGAAAACTTTTAAGAACCGGAAGTATGTACTTCTGCTGATCTGCATAGTTTCCATGATGTTTTCCATGGAGATTTCTGCTCTGACAAGGTCACCAAACATCTTATACTTTTCTTTCTGTTTATCGTCGTTCTTCTTCCTACCGGCTCCAAACGGATTCTTCAGGTTTTCGGAACGTTCCTGAAACTTTTTATTCTCGTCTTCCAACTTCCAGATTTTTCGCTGTGATTTCGTAAATTCTTTTTCGTGCTTATCACGCATTTCAGACATTGTTTTATATGCTTCTATTGTTTCTTTGTGGCGTTCCTCAACACTTTGTTCCAGGTCTTCAACCTTTTGCTGAAGGACTTCATTGTCTTCCTGAAGCTGTTTGTTTGCGAATTTTAACCGCCGACAATCACTGTGAGCAGCTTCCAACTCATACTCTAGCATCTTATGATGAATTAAATCCTTGTGTGCTTCATCCTGAGTGTACGCCATATTCTCGATTGCTGTATCCCTCTCTAAATTCAGCAGCCTGATTTCTTCATTCGCTTTTGCAACTTTCTTCTGTAATTGCTGAATCTGCACTCTGGCTTCTTTCAGTTCTTTCACAAGTCGTTCATTCTGTTCCTTTAATGTTTCTCTTGCCATGCCCACAGCTCCTTCCTTTTTTATAATTCCATTATATTTCTTCTTAGTCTTAGTGTCAATAATTATTTTTGAGATTTTACTATGTTGATGAACCTGCTCTAACAAATAGTGAGGGCAGATGCGCTTCCATTGTTCAAACCACATTCCCAAAACGGGAATCACTTCTCATATTCTCATAGAAGCGTCTATTT
>ERZ1034976.2064-NODE-2064-length-14335-cov-3.929552_pt1 | contig 14335 bp, 7 predicted proteins | sample MGYA00520623_ERZ1034976 | MGnify/ENA primary metagenome ERZ1034976 (study PRJEB33766, sample SAMN09781774) | gut metagenome | biome: gut microbiome | host: Homo sapiens | place: Madagascar | study: EMG produced TPA metagenomics assembly of the PRJNA485056 data... | reverse complement strand
TGCTCTCAGTGTTCCACCGGTAGGTGTCGAGGTTGAGGCTGGCCACTGAAGGTTCTGCCTCGGTTTTATTTTCTCTAAAAGCCTCGTAACTGTATAGTTTATGGTGGGTGGAATCGATAAAGTTGGTGCCAAGGTATAATTTTACTGGGCAAGACTGTGCAAACGGTTGTCGCTGCGTAGCACCTGTTACCACATTATAAATATATAAGGAGTCGTTGTTATAGTAAAGCAGTTGGTGGTTAGGAGCAAAAAAGTTATGACCAGCAGGAGTGTCTGACTTCCATGATAATAGTGGCGTCCAGTGGTAATGATCGTTCAAGAGCCAATAGGGCGAGTTGACAATGCCTACGGTGTGGTGTTGTTCATCAAGCACAGTTGTGCCAGACGTTTGTTTTAAAGGAAAGCGCCAGCGGCTATCGGCATCACTCACCACTAGGTTGCGCATGGCAAACGAAGGTACATCGATGAGATAATCGCTTCGTCCAAACACAATGCTGGCTAGCATGTTATGGGGTAAGTTGTTCTTGCCCATAGGCAATTTGATGCTCTTTTGTTCACCATCAATGCTCATGCTGATGGTTTGCTGTTTCATGTTGAAGGAAATGTGCACATTAAACCACTGTTTCAGCATGAGTTTTTGTCGGTTAAACCGTATTTTGATGAGACCTTTATAGCCTTCACGGTTTAGCTCAAAATAGTCGTTTCCGCGACCATCGTAAAACACATTGAAAATCTTATTTTCGGTTTTATCTATTACGCGCACAATATATCCCACTTCTTCGCGATAAGGTAGACGCATATCGAACGAGATGTCGAGGCGTTCAATAAATTGTTCTTCCTTGTCTCCAAACACACTGTATGAGGTGCGCTTTTCTATTGAGTTGGCAGGATTTAGAAAGGCAAGACCGCCCACCTTGGCATGAATAGGTGTTGGTAAAAGTATGAACAAGGTGGCGACGAGTATCAAAAAGCGTGTGCAGGCTTGATGGTATAGTATGTGTGCGTAGTATTTTATGTGCATAGGTATGATATTGTTTTAGTTGTTGCAAAGATATAAAAAATGTTGTATAATGTAAGTAATAGCCTCTCTTAATTGCGATAATATGATTAAAAAGCCCTTTTAATGGGGTTAAATGGGGATAATAAAGGGTTAAAACCACTTTTTATGGGTTATTTTATGGGCAGATTAATGGTTTTTATCCGAAATTAACCGCTAAATAACCCAATTGTTAATATATGGTAACGTATCTTTGTGCCCGTAAAATGTGAAGCCCTAAACCATATGCTTCGGTTTTTTGCATCTTTCTTTAATTTTAATGGTGCATGCTGGTGATAACTTAAATTGATAATAACAAACCTACAAAATATAATAAAACTATGATGACAAAAAAACTATTTAATCTGCTTACAACTGTTTTCCTTTTCGGTTGTTTAGCATGGGTGGCTACGTCATGTAGCGACGATGATGAGAAGGGTGGCTTGGGAACAGGCACCGTATCGGGCATTATTACAGACGATTATGACGCCCCACTTGAGGGCGTAGCCGTAAAGCTTGAGGGTGGCACTGCCACTGCTACGACCAATGCCAATGGTGAGTTTACATTAAATGAGGTGGCGAAGGATAAAGCCATTCTTACTTTTTCAAAGCAAAACTACCAAACCATCAGTGTTACCATTACTCCGAAAAGTTTTAGCAATGGTGTGGCACTGGTTAACGCATCGATGATTTATGCTGCAGCTAAAATTTATGGTACGGTGCTTGATGGAAAACATGGTAATGCACCATTAGCTGGCGTACAAGTTAGCATTAGCGAAACACAGACGGTAACCACAGGCGCTGATGGCACTTTTACCATTGACAATCTGCCTCTTGATGCTTATACTGTAACCTTTACTTACGATGGTTACGAAACTGTTACTCGTACGTTAGGTATTGATGGCTTTATTGATGGCATAGCAACTGTTGATGTTACGATGGGTGGTCGACAGATATTGCCCCACAAGACTCTTGACGACCTGTTGAACGCTGACCACTGGTTCTTTAGCGAATATCGTGGTGGCCGTAATGGACAAAATTATCCTCACTTTGATTGGTCAACCGACTTTATGGCTGCGCTCGACTTCCAGGGCGCTTGGGAAGAACAAAACGAGGGTACCACCTTGCAGATACAGAATAATCCTGGTGACGATCAAGCTCATCCTGCCGATTTGAACAAGTTCGACTCTTATGTATATGGCCTCAAACATATTACCGAAGATAATAAAATTCTGACTATACAGTGTCGTACACACTCAGCGTCAAACGACGATCCAGCTGTTTGGGGCGTGCAAGTGGTAGATATGAGTCAGACATCACCTTCAGCCGTGAAGTTGGGCGAGAACCGCACATTAAACAGTCAAGATTATAAGAGTGAGGTGTTCGACTTAAGCGACTATGTAGGTAAGGATGTTATTATTGCCATAGGCATTTACCGCGCTCGTACGGGCGACTACTGGAAACAGTTTGTTCTGCGTCGTTTGGCTTTCAACAAAACAGCCATCGATGAAGGCTTCTGGGGTTGGCTGCCTGGAACAGCTATTAATGACGAACTGTCATCGTGGGGCCTTACACAAGAAATGGTGCGTTCGGCCATGCCACAAACAGTTTATAGCTTCTCGGGTGTATCGCCAATGAATGGCAACCGCGACAATTATGGCAACGCTTACCACTCATGGCGTGATGTGAACCATTTGTTTGCCCTGTGGTCGTTTGTACCTCTGCATAAAGATACTGAGCCGTTTGCTGGCGAAGGCTTTGTTATGAAGACCAATGGCGGTGGCACACCTGTAAGCCTTACCGAGCCTCAGGCTTATGTATATGCCAAATTCTCGATAGGTGCTGGCCATGACCACTTTACCTTGCGCTGTCGCAACTTTAGTAGTGCTAATCCTACAGTGTTTAAGCTTACAGCCATCACCAATGATATGGCCGTGAAGCATATTCTGCCCACTACCGTATCGGCTAACCAATGGGGCGAGGCTGGTGACGGCTGCGTAAGCTTTGTGCATGAAGATGGTGGTAAGGGCAACCCCGAGGCATACGCAACCTTTACCTACGATCTGACCGAGTTTGATGGCAAGGACGTAACGCTGTGTCTGGGCGTGTATAAGGGTACTGATAATGGCGATGAAAATAAGCTTTGCATCTATAGTGCCAATCTTAACTAATGCGCCCTTATATGGCAATTACCTTGGTAGATATTCTTCATTGAATATTCCTTGTCTACTTTTTTAAAGACGGATTGTCTACATGTTATATAAAAAGTGAAGTCGGCTGGCGGGGCAAACAACCTCGATTGCCCTCGCACAGCGGCTTCTTGAAACGCTAAACAATACAACAAAATGATGAAAAAAACCTTATTTCTTATAGGCGCTGCGCTATGCTGCATGGCTACACTCTCGAGTTGCGAGAAAGAAAAGATGAATAGCATGCACTATGACCTTGATGGCCAACCCTTGTCCACACAGCAAGGGGCCGAACTGGCTACCCTCAACCTCTCGCGCGCCATCACACTGGCCGACTCGGCCTTTGCACACAACTTTACGGGTAACACAATGAAGCTGTTGCGCTACTATAATCCTATCACCAAGAGCACTGATAACGAGGTGGGCAGCGTGTGGATGTACACCAGCGCCATTGAGGCGGTAAACGGCATACTCGAGTCGTTGAAGGATATGCAGAAGCAAGTGCCCGACTTGTATGCTCAAAACTATGAGCACTATGTGGCTAGACTGACCAATTTGTACGACGGATTAGAATACTATGCAGGCACCTATACGCTTACCTCATACACACAAACTAAGAAATGGACGGTGTATAGCGTGAACCGTGCCGACGATAAGGGAGGCGCTAACGTTACTGGCGTACTGAACGTGTATGACGACCAGCAGTGGATTATCCGTGAGTTGCTGCGTTCATATAAAATCACTGGCAACACCGATTATTTGGCCAAAGCAGAATATCTTACCGACTATGTGCTGGATGGATGGGACTGTACCCTGAAGGCTAATGGCGAAGAGAATGGAGGTATAACCTGGGGCCCTGGCTATGTGTCGAAACATTCGTGCAGCAATGGCCCTATGGTCAGTCCGCTGGTATGGTTGTATGAGATATATCGTGGCAAGGCCGATGAGATAACCTATCGCAAGGTTGACTTAAACGGACGCCGCTATGAAGTGACAGAGAAAAAGGCCGACTATTATCTCAACTTTGCCAAGAAGGTGTATGCTTGGCAGAAGAAGCATCTTATGAACGCTGATGGTGTTTACTACGACCTTATTAGTGCCGAGGCAGATGCTCCGCAATATGAATGGGTTGATGGTAAACAGTATCGTAAGGGATTGGCTTTGACCAATCCTTCGGGCCGAAGCTATAGTTATAATAGTGGCACCATGCTATCAGGCAGTGCCGACCTGTATCGCGTAACGCGTATTGCACAGTATCTTAACGATGTGAAGGCGCTGTCATTGGCTACTTTCAAAGTGTTTGCTTCGAAAGACCCTGTACGCGAAGGCTATTATGCTTACGCCGTAGATGGTTTTAACCCTTGGTTCAATGATGTGCTGATGAGCGGCTATGCCGAGGCTTATGGCTATGATGAAATGTCGCGCAACAGTCTTAACTACTATCAGGCTAACCTTAATTATGCATGGGCTAAGTATATGAAGAACGGCACGCTACCCATAAATTTATTGGTGGGCTGGAGCCAAACGGCTGTAAACAATAAGGTGGAGGCCATGTTCTCATTTGCCTACGCTTCCGAGTATGCTGTGCTGGCTAACTGCCAACGCAAAATAACCGAATAACGTTTCCAAAAACAAACTATGTTATGAACATAAAGTCATTATTATTTATATCGGCTCTGGTCATGAGCTCGGCGGCTGCACAAGCTCAGGGCATCATGATAAAGGGCAAGGTCGTTGACCAACACAACGAGCCCGTTATTGGCGCTACCGTAGGCGTTGATAAGGGCAAGGCCAAGACGGTGACCGACATTGACGGCAACTTTACCCTTCAGGTGCCTGCCAATGCACAAATTGTTGTCAACTATATAGGTATGAAGCCTGCCACACAAAGTGTGGGTGGCAGACGTGAGCTTAATTTTGTATTGCAAGATGACGTAAATCAGCTACAAGATGTTGTGGTTGTGGGCTATGGCACGCAATAACAGGATCGGTAGCTGCCGTAAAGGGCGATGAGATGGTACGTACCAAGAACGAGAACCCGCAAAACATGCTTACGGGTCGTGTGGCTGGTGTGCGTGTTTGGCAAAAAAGTTCTGAACCTGGCTCGTATAACAACAACTTCGATGTGCGTGGTATGGGAACACCGCTGGTTATTATCGACGGTGTACCTCGTGATATGAGCGACTTTCAGCGCATGAACGCTGATGACATTCAAGATATCTCGGTGTTGAAAGATGCATCGGCATCAATCTACGGCTTGCGATCGGCCAATGGCGTAGTGTTGGTAACCACCAAGAAAGGACAGGCTGGTCAAACCAAGTTCTCGTATAATGGTTCATACACCATACAGTCGCCCAAAAGCATGCCAAAACTGCTCGATGCCTATAAAACCATGACGCTGTATAATGAGCGAAACCTGAATAATGTGAATGGTGGTTCGAAAATTTATACTGATGAGATGTTTGACGAGTTTAGAAACGGCACGCGTAGAGAAACCGACTGGAACAACCTTATCTTTGCCAAAACATCGCCACAAACCAATCATAATATTACGGTGTCGGGTGGTAATGATAAAACCCAGTATTTCGTGAGCTTTGGCGCTTTATATCAAGAGGGCTTTTTCAAATCGGGCGATCTCAACTATCATAAGTATAACATCACTTCAAACCTTACCACTGAGGTGTATCGCGGATTGAAGCTGTCGCTCAATATCAACGCTATGACCGACAAGCAGAATAACCCCTATTGTACATCAACCGACATCATACGCAACTATTGGCGACAGGGCGTGCTCTTCCCTGCCTATGCTGATGAGGCGGGCACCATGCTCAATTATGATGGCCTTGACCTGGAAGAGAACACGGTGGCTAAAATGACGGCCGATATATCGGGTTACCGTCGTTATAAGCAGAGCCAGGTGCTTACCTCGGGCATTGTTGAGTATGACTTTGGCACGTTGTTCAATGTGCTGAAAGGCTTGAAGGCAAAGGTGATGTTTAGCTACGATTATCATTTGAATAACAACACTATTTATCGCAAGCAATATTATCAGTATGCTTACGACCCGGCCACACAAACTTACAAACAAAAGTTGTATGCATCGAGCGCGCCCAGCAATCTGCGACGCGAGCATTATGATACACAACAATTCTTGTCGCAATATACTTTAAGCTACAATCGCGACTTCGGCCCACACAGTATAGCTGCCGTTGTGGGTATGGAAACACAACGTCGCACAGGCGACAACTTCTATGCCATGCGTAATTTGGCTTTCTCATCGCCATATCTCTTTAATGGTGTAGAAGAGGGACAAGTAGCAAATAGTGCTACGGGAGGTATCTACTCGGCCAACTATAACGCCTTTATCGGACGTTTAAACTACAGCTTTGCGCAACGTTATCTTATAGAAGGACAGTTTCGTTATGATGGTAGCTCAAAGTTTGCGAAAGGACATCGTTGGGGCTTCTTCCCATCTGTATCATTGGGCTGGGTAGTGTCTGAAGAGCCGTGGTTTAAGAAAATTGAATTCTTGAAGGGCGTCGACCAGTTGAAGTTGCGTGCAAGCTATGGTGAGATGGGTGACGACTCGGGAGCCAACTACGATTGGGTGGCTGGATACACTTATCCATCGACGAGCGGAAACTCGGAGAAAGGCTATTATAACCAGTATGCTCCAGGCTTCATCTTCGGATCACAGTTTGTGTATGCTGCCACGCCGATGGCTATTCCTAACGAACTGATATCATGGTATAAGGCTAAAACCTTTAACGTAGGTGTTGATTTCGATACCAATAACAAGCTGTTCGGCTTCTCGCTCGACTACTTCAGCCGTAAGATGACGGGCTTGTATGAGTATCGCACCTCTGAGTTTCCTACCGTTATTGGCGCTAACCCGCCGCGCGAAAACGCCAATAGCAGCCGCAACTTTGGTATGGAGCTTGAGCTTCGTCACCACAACCGCATAGGTCGCGACTTTGTGTATAACGTGAAAGGCATCGTTACCATCACCCGACAAAAGTATCTCACCGCCATACAAAATGGGCCCTATGCCAATGCTTACGACCAGTGGCGCAACGATAACCTGAACAATCGCTATCAGGGCGTGCAGTTTGGTTACGAGGGTAACGGACGTTACCAAAACTGGGACGAGATATGGAACGAAACGCTCTATCATGAGAAAGACCTCTTGCCAGGCGATTATAAGTATCTCGACTGGAATGGAGATGGCGAGATAAACAGTCAAGACGAGCACCCGTATGCCTTTGACCAAACGCCGTGGATGAACTATTCGCTTAGCATTGACTGTGCTTATAAAGGTTTCGACTTTAGTATGCTGTGGCAAGGTTCGGCTTTGGGCTCAATGTCGTATGAAGAGCCGCTCTACTCAATATGGGGACAGAACGGTGGTGGCGCCCTTGAGCAATATTGGGATCGCTGGCACCCAGCCGATGAGAACGCCGATCCCTACGACCCGAACACTAAATGGGTGAAGGGATATTATGCCTATACGGGGCATTATCCTTCGGCCAACTCTACGTTCAACCGTGTTAGCACTGCCTATCTACGCCTAAAACAGATAGAACTGGGCTATACGTTACCAAAGTGGAAAGCATTCCCCTCGCTCAATTTGCGCGTGTATGCCAATGCTTACAACCTCCTCACCATTACAGGTGTGAAGTTTGTTGACCCTGAGCATCCCAGCGATGACCTCGGCCGCCTCTATCCGCTTAACCGCACCTACACCTTTGGTGTACAGGTGTCGTTCTAAAGCAACACCGTTTAAAGGTATCGTATATAATGTATAACATCATTTATATTAACAAACAAGATATATGAAAAAACTCATTATATTTTTAGCAACAGCATTGCTTGCTACCTCGTGCGTAGATATGGATGTGCCACCGAAGAATGTCGTTACGGCCGACCAATTGTTATCTGACGAATCGGGTATCGACATCTATATGGCGCGTATGTATAGCTATATGCCGTATGAAGATTTTAAATATCAAGGGCAGTGGGGCTTCAACTTCAATGGATGGCTCGTGTCGTTAGGCATTGAAGGCACGGGCGAATGTCTTGATAGAGATGGTATCTGTTCTGCCTTTACGGGCGAGGATACTCCTTATTGGGGTATGGCTTTCTCTGAATTGCGTGATGCCAATTATCTTATCGAGAACCTTCCCAAGTATAAAGACAACTATCCTGAAATAATATATAACCACTACCTGGGCGAGGCTTATTATGTGCGGGCTACCGTGTTCTATACTATGGCAAAGCGCTTTGGTGGTGTGCCATTGGTAACAAAGGTTATTCAGTACCCTGCTGATGCTACTATATTGGAAGTGCCTCGAGCCTCAGAAGAGGAAACTTGGAATCAAGTATTGGCCGATTATGACAAGGCTATTGAATTGTTGCAACCCACAAGCCCTAAACAAGGATACTGTAATAAGTATAAAGCGTTGGCATGGAAGTCGGAAGCCATGTTGTATGCGGGCAGTGTGGCCAAATATAACCAAACAGTGGCTGGACATCTCACAGGCTTGGGCAAGAAAACGGGCGTGCGTGTGATGGGCTTTGCCCCTGACCGTTGGGAGGCTGCTTCGCATAAGTATTTTACTGAGGCTTACAAATCAGCTAAAGAGGTTATTGATAGTAAACGCTACGCTCTTTATATGAAGAAATGGGCTGATGGTGATGCCGATGCACAATATCAAAACATGGTAGACATGTTCTTCGATGATGATAGCCCTGAGAATATTGACGTGCGCGAATATTCATACCCTACCACCACACACGCTTATGATGCCTACAACTCGCCATTCGTTTACCACAGCCCGCTATCGTGTGGCATGTGTCCTACCGAAGATTTTTGTGAGTTGTTTGATGGCTTCGACCGTTATCCCAATGGCTCAATTCGTGTTACCGATGGAACGTCGAACACTACGGGCCACTATGTGTTGTATGACCAGCCCATGGATTTCTTCAAAAACGTAGAGCCTCGTCTCAGAGCATGGGTGATATATCCTGGCGACTACTTTAAAGACCGTAACCAGGAGATACGCACTGGCACCTGGGTGGGCGCTGCTCCTATCAGTCCGCTCTTCGACGACTATTCGTATGCCACTTCGCAGAAAACCTATCAGCAGCTTGATGCTTATACCAAGAAGCCTAAGCAACTGTATCTTAGTTCTAATGCAAACAGTAGCCAAGAACAGGTGCCCCTTGACGATGGCACAACAATGAACGCTTCGGGTGCCAATGGCCCATTCTATGCCAATGGCGAGTCGTGCTTAACAGGATTGATGATACGTAAATATCTTAACCCCAGCGCTTCGGCCGAGATAGGTGAAGGTAAGTCGGAACAGCATTTCTTGCTGATGCGTTATGCCGAGGTGTTGCTGAATATGGCTGAGGCCGCTGTCGAAATGTCAATGGCGGGTGTTTCGGCGCCTGATGGTGCTGACTTGCTGCAGGAGGCCACCAATGCGGTGAACGACATCCGACGTCGCGCTGGTGCCAATTTGCTCACCACCACATTGCCTAATACCGACGATGGCCGCGATATAGTGCGCCGTGAGCGTCGTAAGGAGTTGGCTTTCGAGTCGAAAACAAAGTGGGATTTGCGTCGCTGGCGTGTGCAACATTATGAGGGACGCGATGGCTTCTGGGGTGAGAAACGCGATAAAACAACTTATAGTGACGCCAGCCGTTATCGCTTCCGTGGCCTTTATCCGTTCTACTCAACACAGGCCAAGAAATGGTTCTTTGATGTGCATTTCCAGTTTATCAGCCAAAAAACATTCGATTATTCGGTGCTTGATTATTACTGGAATATTCCTGATGGCGAGGTTACCAAGAGCGCTGTTATCGATCAGCAACCTAACCGTTAAGGTGTGTGCACATACTTTATAAAAATAATCGTAACATTCAGTGATAATGCCGTATGATAATGGCACAAAAGAAAATAACGATATGAAAAAAATAGGAATTATTGCTTTGTTGTTCGCCTCGATGTCTTTGGTCTCATGCGACCTCTTTGAGATGGATAACTACGAATCGCCCTCAGAAACTATTCATGGCGCGGTGGTGGATGCCGAAACTGGCGACTCTATACGCACTGATCAAGGTAGTGAGGGTATACGTGTGCGCTTGACTCAGCTCGACTATAGCGAGAACGCCAGCCACAACCCCGACTTTTATTGCATGATGGATGGGTCTTTCCAAAACACAAAGGTGTTTGAGGGCATATACAATGTTCGGGTTGATGGACCTTTCATTCCATTGGTGCGCGAGAGTAAGGATGGGGTGCCTTTGGCTAATGAAACAAAGGATGTGAAAATAAAGGGAAAGACCGAGGTGATATTTAAGGTAAAACCCTTCTTACGTGTTGAATTTGTGGGGTATCCCACAGTGTCGAACGGACAGATAACGGCCAAGGTAAAGGTTACGCGTGGCATTTCACGCGACGAGTTTAAATCGTATATTGAGCCGATGGGTAACTATGATGAGAGCTATCCTAACGTTACCGACATTCAGCTCTTTGTGAGCTACTCGTCATCGGTAGGCTATCGCGCGCGTGATGACCGCTGGTCGAATTCTATTGAGTATTCGGGCGATTCCTTTGAGCCGCTGCTGGGTACGCCTGTTACCATTCGCTCTACAAAGGGACAGGTTATTCCTTCGGGCCGACATGTCTTTGTGCGAGCTGCCGCGCGTATTAATTATGATACGCCGATGGGTAGTGGCACTCGACGTTGGAACTATAGTGAACCAATGGAGGTAATGATACCCTAACTCTCTTCTGTATTAAGAACACCTACTTAATGTAAGATAAGTTATATATAACACGAAGGCGCGCCAATAGCAGTTTGCTGTTGGCGCGCCTTTTTTCGGTTGTTATAAGGTGTTATCTATTGTCTTTGATTCAAAAGACGTTATTTCTTAGCCTCGGTACATTGGTCAACGAGGTAGACGATTGACTGGTAGGGTATGCCCGAGTTTGTGGTCAATCCTATCTCGCAGGTGCGGCTGTTCGAGTAGCCCTTCTGTATGCCACGCTCTTCCAGTTGGGGGCGCAGCTTGCGCAGGGCATATTGGTTCACCTCGGGGTGTGTGAAGCCACGGTCGCCAGCAAAGCCACAGCAGCCTACGCCCTCGGGCACAAACACGTTTGTAGAGCAGAGGCGGGCCAGCTGTATGATGGTGTCGGCCAGTGCCATACGGCGCATTGAGCAGGTAACGTGTACGGCTACGGGCTCGTTGATGGGTGTGAAGCTGAGGCGGTTGCGCAAGAAGGTGTATATAAACTCGGCGGGCTCGTACAGGTGCATGCGTTTAATGTTTTCGCGCATACGGTGCAAGCAGGGGCTCTGGTCGCACAGCACGGGGTATCGGCCTTGCTCGCTGGCTTGCCACAGGGCTTCTTCCAGCTCTTTTGTCTTGCGGTCGGCAATGTCCATCATGCCTTTGCTCTCCCATATGGTGCCACAGCACAGCTTCTCCATGTTCTTGGGGAAGATAATCTCGTATCCGCCTTTGTTCAGTAACGACACCATTTTGTTTACCAGTGCCATCTCTTCAGCCGACTTGTGTGGCAGACCCATGGTTTGGTTGATGCAGCTGGGGAAGTAAACCACCTTGTCTTTTTCTTTGGGCTGCGAGGCTTCCAGCGTTTTGCTTACATGGAAGGCTTTGGGCATGGCGGGTGTCCACAAGGGTATGTTTAGCAGCGAGTGCATGCCGCGTGTGATGGCGCTCATGGCTGTGGTGCCCAGCACGGTGTGTGCGGTGTCGGCCATGGTGAGCATGGGGCGCAAGCCACGTTTCATGCCTGCAAAATGGTTGGCGGCATAGTTGCCTATCTTATAGCCCATGCTGCCAGCGGGCAGTGCCTGTTGTCGGATGACGTGTGTAAACTCGCCCATGTTGATGTGCATGGGGCATGAGGTAGAGCACAGGCCATCGCCAGCGCAGGTTTCGTTGCCCCAGTATTTATAATCTTTCTCCAGGCTGTGCAGGCGTTTGTTGTCTTCGCCGGTATGCTTGAGGCGAGCAATCTCGCGCTGTATCACGATGCGCTGGCGGCTCGACAGGGCGAAGCCACAGGTAAGGCAGTTTACCTCGCAGAAACCGCACTCGATGCAGCGGTCAACCAAGGGGTGGGTGAGGGGCAGTGGCTTGAAGTGTTTGATGTGGCACTTGGGGTCGTCGTTGAAGATGACGCCAGGGTTCAGCAAACCTTCGGGGTCGAACAGTTCTTTCACGCTCTTCATCACGGCAAAGGCGTCGTCGCCCCACTCGTAGCGCACAAAGGGAGCCATGTTTCGGCCAGTGCCATGTTCGGCTTTCAACGATCCGTCATACTTGTCAACTACCAGCTCTTTCACATCGTTCATCAGGTTTTCATAGCGCTGCACGTCGGCCTCGCTGTTAAACGACTGGTTGATGATGAAGTGGTAGTTGCCCTCCAGCGTGTGGCCATAGATGCAGGCATCGTCGTAGCCGTGGCGGGCAATGAGGGCTTGCAGGTCGGCAGTGGCTTCGGGCAGGTCTTCAATATGGAAGGCCACATCTTCAATCAAACAGGTGGTGCCCAGCTTGCGGGTGCCGCCCACTGAGGGGAAGACGCCTGAGCGCATGGCCCAGTATTTTGAATATTCGTTCGGATCGTCGGTGAAGTGTACGGGCACGAAGGTGTTGAAGGTGCTCAGACATTGCTTGATGGCAGCGAGGTTCTGCTGCAGCGCTTCGGGGGTGGCGGCCTTCGTCTCGGTGAGGATGGCGGTAAGGTCGTCGCCAGTGGGGTCGTTGACCGATGCCAACGACTTCTTGTCGAGCAGCTCGGCACTCTTCACAATCCATTCGCCATTGGCGTTCACCAGCTTCTTCATGGCCACTACGGCCTGGCAGGCTTCTTTGATGTCTTGGAAGTAGAGCATGGCGCTGGCCTTGCAGGGCTCGTCAATCTCGGTGCCCATCACCACTTCGGCCAGGAAGGCCAAGGTGCCCTCTGAGCCTACCATCAGGTGGGCAATGATGTCGAAGGGGTCGTCTAACTGCACGAAAGGCAAGATGTTCAGGCCCGTAACATTCTTGATGGCATATTTGTGTAAGATGCGGTCGCGCAGCTTGGCGTTGGCACGCACCTCGTCGCGCAGAGCTTCAATGCGTTTGATAAAAGTGGGATGGGTGCTCTGAAATGAGGCACGGCTTGCGGCGTCGCCTGTGTCAAGCAGCGTGCCATCGGCAAGGATAATCTTGGCCGACTTCAGCATCTTATCGCTGTTGGCATGGGTGCCACAGTTCATGCCCGAAGCATTGTTCATCACAATGCCGCCCACCATGGCGCTCTTTACTGAGGCTGGGTCGGGGCCAAACTTGCGGCCGAAGGGCTTCAGAAGGTCGTTTATGCGCTGGCCAATGATGCCGGGCTGCAAACGAATGGTCTCGCCCTCGTCTGATATCTCGTAGCGCTCCCAATGTTTTCCTGCCACAACCAGTACCGAGTCGCTGATCGACTGGCCCGAAAGGCTGGTGCCAGCGGCGCGAAAGGTTACGGGCAGATGATGACGACTGGCTGTTTGAAGGATGCGCGAAATTTCTTCCTCTGAGTCGGAGCGAATAACAACTTGGGGGATGAGGCGATAAAAACTGGCATCGGTTCCCCAAGCCAAACGTCTCAACTCGTCGGTATATACTCGGTTCTCAGGGATAAATGAACGTATCTCTTTCAGAAATGGATGATATTTGTTGTCCATTATTTATTGTATAGTTATGTTATAGTCAAAAAGCACTAATGCAGTGAGCTTTTATTGTCGTTTGTGAGCTGATTACTGTAGCGAAGCATCGCTTTTAACCACAGCATGCTACCAGTATGCAAAGGTACTATTTTTTATTGAAATGCTCAAAACTACAACCTATTTATTATATAGACATTTTTTGATGCCGTTGGCCTATGACGTTATTGTTAAACGTATGATGCAAAATGGGCGAAAGTGATGCGCGGCGAATGTAAGCAGAATGTAAAACTGCATAAATATACAAAAAAAGTAGGGAGGAAGATGAAAAATGTTATTTGCAAATATTTACAAAACATCTGTTAAAATAGTGA
>ERZ1034976.2059-NODE-2059-length-14350-cov-7.670934_pt1 | contig 14350 bp, 10 predicted proteins | sample MGYA00520623_ERZ1034976 | MGnify/ENA primary metagenome ERZ1034976 (study PRJEB33766, sample SAMN09781774) | gut metagenome | biome: gut microbiome | host: Homo sapiens | place: Madagascar | study: EMG produced TPA metagenomics assembly of the PRJNA485056 data... | reverse complement strand
TATCCTACTGGGAGGATAAAGGAAGCACACTTTATCTTACAGACGGTTCCAAGGTAAAATGGAACAGAGGCAGTATAACAACAGAAGATGGAAAAACCTATACGATGGATCATTATGAGATATATGGTCTGAAATATGTTCCGGTAGCAGTTAAGACCGCAGATTTTGCAGATTTCTGCAAAAAGTATAATGTCGTACAGGATGGAGCTGTGCTCTCCGGAGGATACAGTGAAAACAATCTCCAGTATTATAAAGGCCTTGTGGCAGACGTAAATGCACAGACAAATGGTCTGAAATATGTGGAGAAAAATGGTGACGGCTTTACATTTACAGCAAGAAAATCAGACGGAACAGCTTCCGGTATCAAGGATCAGGCGTTAAAAACAGCAACAGGGATCAAGCCGAGTGTAAAAGCAGCAAGCGGAAGCTACGGCGAATTCCTCCGTGTGGATCTCAATGGAAATTATGGCGATCTTGGTGCAAATATGCAGGCTGTACGCTGGGATTATTATGGAGATGATTCCACATATACAAAATGCCTCGCTTCTTATGGAACCAAGTTTGCCGCAGATAACTGGATGCATAAAGCAATGGGAATCCAGCTTGGACTTACAAAATCTGCACGCTGCAAGCTTCCGGGAGGAACAAACGGAACAGGATACTGGAAACTGACAGTGTATGCTCTCGGATATAATGACTATACCTACAGCTTCCAGGCAACTGAAGAGAATATCGTAAATCCTACAATGGAGCCAACTGATTTTACAAGCCTTAAAACAGAAGTGGAAGCTGCAAAAGCTTTGACAGAGAAGGATTACACAATTGCAACCTGGAAGTCCTTTGCCGGTGAGCTTCAGGAAGCAGAAGACATTCTTGCAAAAACAGACGCAAGCCAGGCTGAGGTAAATGAGGCACTTGAACATCTTCAGGGAGCAGAGAAAGAGCTTCAGAAGGTAACAGTTACACTTGATAAGACAGCAGCTGCTGTATATACAGGAAAAACGACGACTCTTAAGGCAACAACAAATGACAGCGATGCAGCAGTAACATTTAAGTCCGGCAACACAAAGGTTGCAACAGTAAGCAGCAAGGGTGTTGTTAAAGGCGTAAAAGCCGGAACAGCAGTTATCACAGCAAAGGTCGGAAATGCCACAGCAACCTGCAAGGTAACAGTAAAAGCTTCCACAATTAAATTTGCAAAGGCCTCCGTAACGATCTACAAAGGAAAAACAGCAACTGTAAAAGCAACTGCAACACCATCTGCAACTGTAAACTACACAAGCAGCAACACAAAGGTTGCAACCGTAAACAGCAAAACAGGTGTTGTAAAAGGAATCAAAGCAGGAACCGTTACGATTACAGCAAAGGCAGGAGCCCTGAAGACAACCTGCAAAGTAGTTGTCAAGAATCCTGCATTCAGTCTTGTAAAATCTTCTGCAACGATCAAAAAAGGTAAAACAACAACCATCAGATCCAAAGCAGCACCTGCAGGCAAGGTTACATATACAAGCAGCAATAAAAAAGTTGCAGCTGTAAACAGCAAGGGTGTTGTAAAGGGAATCAAAAAAGGTAAAGCAACGATCACAGTGAAATGCAACGGAATTACAAAGAAATTTGTGGTAACTGTTAAATAATGCAACTGTTTAGCAAAGAGTAAGAACAACCTCTGCCGCAGACCCTTTTATGTCTGCGGCAGAGGTCTGCTCATTTCTACAGCAATCCGGAAAATCACCTGGAATGCGATACAGAGCATATGCCTGACGGGAAGCCGCATAGAAAGAGGGGAGAACAAGTATCCATGGAAAAAGAGTTAAAAGATAAAAAACCAGCCGAAAATGGCACACCCAAGGTGCCCTGGACGAAAATGATCCCTGCAGCAGCTGTGATTGCGGCGCTTGCGTTTTCGGGCATAAAGGCGAAGGGATCCGAGGAATCAACGGAAGCAGTACAGAAAGCAGAGACAACCGTGATGTCTGCTTCGGAGTTGGAAAAATATCTCGGATATGAAGAAGGAAATACTGTTTCTGACAGCACATCTGCCTCAGATAAGAAAAACAGTACATCAAAGAAAAGCTCATCAAAGAAAAGTGCGAAAAAAACAGCAGCAAAAAAAAGTTCTGGTACGAGAACGGTTTCAGAATCAGCAAAAAGCAATGCCGGTGCGGCAGGACAGGGTTCTACCCAGACCCCGGTAGCGGCAGTTCCGGCCAATGGCTATAAAGATGGAGTATATGAAGGATCTGGAACCGGATTCGGTGGTACGATCCGTGTACAGGTAACAGTCAGCGGAGGAAAGATCGCAGCCATTGATATTCTGGATGCATCTGGCGAGACTGCATCTTATTTTGCGTCAGCTCAGGGTGTGATCAGCAGGATGATCGCCGGAAATACACCGAATGTAGATGCAGTAAGTGGAGCAACCTATTCCTCCAACGGAATCATCCAGGCAGTTCAGAATGCCCTCTCCCAGGCAGCGGCAGATGGAAACAGCCAGCAGGTCACCCCTACACCTGCGGCAACTGCTTTCCCAACTCCGACATCAGCTCCGTCACCTACAAAAAAACCATCCAAAAAACCATCTCCTACAAAGAAACCGGAAGATCCGGACAGTCCCAAAAAATATCTGGACGGTAAATATACAGCTTCGGCAAAGGGCTTCAATGGAGACGTGAAAGTAATTGTGACCATCAAGGATGGAGTGATCGAAGCTCTGAAACAGGAAAATACGGACACGGAGCAGTTTTTTGAAAGAGCATGGAGCGTGCTGGAAAAACAGATCATAGGCACAGATTCTGTGGATGATATTGATGCAGTCAGCGGAGCAACCTATTCTTCCAACGGAATTCTGAATGCTGTAAAAAAAGCTCTCAAAGAAGCGGTCAATCCGGAGTATGGAAAGAAACCCACACCAACTCCGACAAAGAAACCGATACCAAAGCCAACAGCCACACCGAAACCTGCGGCAACGCCGAAACCAACAGCCACACCGAAGCCAACAGAGACACCGGCAGCAACCCCGACGCCGGAGCCGGACGACCCGGATGTGACGCCGGTTCCTGAAAAACCCAATGTAACTCCAACACCAGGGACAGATGAGCCGGATGCCACGCCGGAGCCAACGGAAGCACCGGAACCGGTGGGAATGTACAGAGATGGAACGTATACGGGATCAGCTTTTGGATATGGAGGAAAAACATATCTGACAATCACGATCTCAGGAGGCCAGATCGTATCCATTGAGCAGACAAATCAGGATACACCGGAATTTTTTGATCCTGCATGGAGCACGATCTATTCTCAGATCATGGCAAACCAGTCGGCAGATGGAATTGATACTGTCAGCGGAGCCACATATTCATCCGAAGGGATCCTGGACGCTGCACAAAAGGCCCTTGCCCAGGCGAAGAATTAACCGGGTGAACGTTGGAACAGCTATAAACATCTGAATCTAAGCCAATAATAAGAGATGAAAGAAACCTCTGGACTTCTGATTTTTTTTGAAGTTCAGAGGTTTTTTGCCATGTTTCTGAAATTGTTTCTATAAATCGATAAAAAAATAACAGGAATGTATACAGAATAATAGGGGAAATATCAGAAAATACAAGTGGTTTAAATAATTTGAAATGCAAATTGGCAGGGATTAACCTGAGAAATACAATAAAATTTTTATTGCACAGGGCAATGTTTTATGTTATGTTTGAATGTATGTAATTAAAGTTGTTATTTAAATGACAAACAACGCTGAAAGGAGAACAAATATGAGCAGTAAAATTACGATCATCGGAGCAGGAAGCGTGGGTTCAACTATCGCTTACACCTTATCACAGAAGAGCATTGCCTCAGAAATTGTCCTGATCGATATCAACAGGCAGAAGGCAGAGGGCGAGGTCATGGATATTGACCAGGGAACCAGCTTCCGTGAACCGATCTCCATTGTGGCAGGAGATTATCCGGATGCGGCTGATTCTGACATTGTGATCATCACTTCCGGCATTGCCAGAAAACCGGGACAGACACGTATCGAGCTGACACAGACCAATGTCAACATTATGAAGAGCATCACTCCGGAGATCGTAAAGGTGGCTCCAAAAGCGCTTTATATCATTGTAAGCAACCCATGTGATATCATGACCTACGCATTTGCAAAAATTTCCGGTCTTCCAGAGAACCAGATACTTGGTTCCGGAACCGCCTTGGATACGGCCCGTCTCCGCTGCAGACTTTCCCAGCACTACGGCGTATCTGAGAAAAACATCCACGCCTATGTATTCGGAGAGCATGGAGATACTTCCTTTGTACCGTGGTCCAGAGCCTTTGTTGCAGGTGCGACCCTTGATGAATTTGACAAGATCGTTCATGAGGATCAGAAAGATCTGCAGCCACTTGACAGAGAAGAGGTTCTGGAGTATGTTCATACTTCAGGATCAACTGTGATCGCCAAGAAGGGTGCTACATTTTATGCGGTAGCCGTATCTGTTTGCAGACTTTGCTCGCTTCTTCTTGCTGCATCTGATACAATAGTCAGTGTATCAACCATGCTTCACGGAGAGTACGGTGTTGAAGATGTATGTCTTAGTACCATGGCTTCTATCGGACCGGAAGGTGTAAAACGTATCGTTCGTGTTCCGCTGACCGAGGAGGAGACAGAGAAGCTTCATGCAAGCGCCAATGCTCTGAAGGACGTGATCGCACAGATTGATCTTTGATAAATGTCAGAAGCTGTGTAAAGAGGAAAATGCAGCCTCAGGCAAATTTGAAACAACGGGAGAAAGATAAAAATGGATATTATTCAGGTAATTACCAGAGAATTGAACGTTGAGAAATGGCAGGTTGAGGCAGCAGTTAAGCTGATCGATGAAGGCTGCACCATTCCTTTTATTTCCAGATACCGTAAGGAAGCAACCGGTACACTGAACGACGAACAGCTTCGTAATCTTAATGAGAGACTTACCTATTTAAGAAATCTTGAGGATAAAAAGGCTCAGGTTCTGGGCAGCATCGAGGAGCAGGGCAAGCTGACTCCGGAGCTGAAGAAACAGATCGAGGCAGCGCAGACACTTGTTGTGGTAGAGGATCTTTACCGTCCGTACCGCCCGAAGCGCCGTACACGTGCCATCATCGCCAGGGAAAAAGGTCTGGGACCTCTGGCTGACATCATTCTTCTCCAGATGACGAAGAAACCTCTTGAAGAAGAGGCAAAAGCATTTCTTTCTGAGGAAAAAGAAGTCAAAACTGTGGAAGAGGCCATCAGTGGTGCCAGAGATATCATTGCGGAGCACATTTCCGATGAAGCAGATTATCGTATCAGCATCCGTAAGAGAACAATGGATAAGGGAACTATATGCTCTAATGCGAGAGATGAGAAGGAGCAGTCTGTATACGAGATGTATTATGACTTTGAAGAGCCGGTGAAAAAGCTTGCAGGTCATCGTGTCCTTGCTCTGAACCGTGGTGAGAAAGAGAAATTCCTTACTGTGAAGATCCTTGCACCTGAGGAAGAGATCATCCGTTATCTTGAAAAACAGGTGATCGTCCGCGCTAATCCATACACTACACCTGTTCTGAAAGAAGCCATTGAGGACAGCTATAAACGTCTCATCGGACCGGCTATTGAGCGTGAGATCCGGAGCGCCCTTACAGAGGCAGCAGAGGACGGTGCCATCCATGTCTTTGGCAAAAATCTGGAGCAGCTTCTCATGCAGCCTCCAATCGCAGGACAGGTAGTTCTTGGCTGGGACCCTGCCTTCCGTACCGGATGCAAGCTGGCAGTGGTAGATCCGACCGGAAAGGTTCTGGATACCACAGTTATTTATCCCACAGCACCAACCAATGAGACCAAGATCCGTGCCGCAAAGGAAACCCTGAAAAAGCTTATCAGCAAATATCATGTGACACTGATCTCTGTAGGAAACGGAACGGCATCCAGAGAATCCGAGCAGATCATCGTGGAGCTTCTTAAGGAAATTCCGGAAAAGGTCCAGTATGTCATCACCAACGAGGCAGGTGCTTCTGTATATTCCGCAAGCAAGCTTGCCACGGAAGAATTCCCGAATTTCGATGTTGGACAGAGAAGCGCCGCATCCATCGCAAGACGTGTACAGGATCCGCTTGCAGAGCTTGTAAAGATCGATCCGAAATCCATTGGTGTCGGTCAGTATCAGCATGATATGAACCAGAAGAAGCTGGGAGAAGCCCTTAACGGTGTTGTGGAAGATTGTGTAAACAAGGTCGGAGTGGATCTGAATACGGCATCTGCCTCCCTACTGGAGTATATTTCCGGAATCAGTAAGGCCATCGCAAAGAATATCGTAGCCTACCGTGAGGAAAACGGTCGTTTCCAGACAAGAAGAGAGCTTCTTAAGGTTGCTAAGCTTGGTCCGAAAGCCTTTGAGCAGTGTGCAGGTTTCACACGGATCACAGGAGGCAAAAATCCTCTGGACGCAACCAGTGTCCATCCGGAAAGCTATGACGCAGCAAAAAAACTCCTGGAAAAGCTAGGCTACACACCGGAAGATGTGGCAGAGCGCAAGCTTTCCGGTATTTCCGGACAGATCCGCGATTACGGAAAACTGGCAAAGGAGCTGGAGATCGGAGAGCCAACCTTACGTGATATCGTAAAGGAACTGGAAAAACCTGCCAGAGATCCACGTGACGAGATGCCGAAACCGATTCTCCGTACTGATGTACTGGACATGAAGGATCTGAAAGAGGGCATGGTTCTTAAGGGAACTGTCCGCAATGTTATTGACTTCGGCGCTTTTGTGGATATCGGTGTGCATCAGGATGGTCTGGTCCATATTTCTGAGATGAGCGAGAAATTCATCAAACATCCGCTGGAAGCAGTCAGTGTGGGAGATATTGTGGATGTCCGTGTTCTTGGTGTTGATATGAAGAAAAAACGTATCAGCCTTTCCATGAAGGGAATTAATAAATAAAGAAAAAACCCGAGACATACCGCGCGAATTTATGCGATCAGCATAAATTCTGTGCATCGCCAGGCGTGTTACTGAGAACGAAGTGAAAAGTAACGTATATTCTGCAGCATTCTGCGGCGGATTACCGGACAGAAATACAATAAAGCTATAACCTATAACAGAATTACAGCAGTGGTTTATACCCTATACTTTATAAAACCGGAGAAATCAGGTTTACAGGGAAAAACTACTGCTGTATTATTATATTGCCAGATGCGGATTATAGGGAATGTTTACATCAGGAATACATAGATCGATCCGCATATGTATATCGAATGATCGATCAGACAGGGGGGATTATATTTGGATAGTACTGTACAGACCGTGCAGGAGGTCGGAAATCAGGTAAACCAGTACAGGCAGATGTTTGAAAATTATCTGCCGGACATCACAAAATTCGGAATCAAGGTTGTTCTGGCTATCGTTGCTTTCTGGGTAGGAAGCACGGTAATTAAATGGATCGTAAAGTTTGTGAGGAAATCACTGACAAAATCCAGGCTGGATACAGGAGCGGCACAGTTTATATCCTCACTGGTCAAGATCGTACTTTACATACTCCTGATCTTTAATATATCCACAAGCTTTGGAGTAAAGGAATCATCTCTGGCAGCACTTCTTGGAACTGCAGGTGTTACTATGGGTCTTGCCCTCCAGGGCGGACTTGCCAATCTGGCAGGAGGTATGATGCTTCTTCTGTTCAAGCCTTTCCAAGTAGGGGATTACATCATCGTTAACGGACAGGACGGAAGCGAGGGAACGGTAGCCAAGGTCGAGATTTGTTATACAACGCTGTTATCCATTGATAACAAGCACATCGTGATCCCGAACGGTACTCTTTCCAATGCGACCATCACCAACGTAACAGCAAGGGATCAGCGAAGGCTGGAGATCAAAGTGGGAATCTCTTACAATGCAGATATCCAGAAGGCCAAGGATATCCTGGAAGATATCCTCACCGAAGATCCGGATACAAGAGAAGACGAAGAGATGGTGGTATTTGTAGACGAGCTGGCAGAAAGCTCTGTGATCATGGGCTTTCGTGTCTGGGTAGCTACCGACCGCTACTGGGCAGCCAGATGGAGATTGAACCAGAGGATCAAGGAAGATTTTGATTATTATGGAATTGATATTCCTTATAATCAGCTGGATGTGCATATCCATAAATAATATAAAGCCCTTTCACATGGCAGAGAATATGAAAATTATTGACAAACCAGTGCCGGGGTGTAATAATACCCCACAGAGATAGTATTTGGACTCAAAACTATACTCTGGCTGAAATCACTGGAATCTTATATAAAAATAGCCAGCCGGAACCCGGGACCGGGAACGGACGGATATATGAAAATTATAAAAGATTATGAAAGATACGAGCTTGTATTAATGACATAAATTATGTGAATGCTTTTTATGTACAAAAAACAGGACTCAATATACAGGGAATCAATCAGAAGCGTTTCAGGGTCGAAGTGTGCCCCGAGACGCTTTTTTTATTAAATACGGAAGCGGATGCTTTTATCCACTTGAAAGTTATTCCCTGCAGGAAAGGACTTATATAAGATGACAATAGAGATGTTAAAAGGAAAGATCCACAGAGCAACCGTTGTCCAGGCGGAACTGGATTATGTAGGAAGTATCACTGTGGATGAGGAACTGCTGGAAGCTGCCGGGATACTGGAATATGAGAAGGTTCAGATCGTAGATGTGAACAACGGCAGCCGTTTCGAGACATACACCATTTGCGGAGAACGCGGAAGTGGTATGATCTGCCTGAATGGAGCAGCAGCAAGATGTGTGAGTACCGGTGACAAGATCATCATCATGGCTTACGCACAGTACGAGCAGGAAGAAGCCCGTACCCACAAGCCTGCAGTTGTATTTGTAGATGAAGAGAACAGAATTAGCAGAGTGACTAATTATGAGAAACACGGATTGCTGAAGGATATGGCCTGACGCAGATCAGAAATACAATAAGACGAAGGTGAATTCAGAAAAGAGGCTATCTCGAATCTATAAAGAAAACCGGTTCCGGAACCGGAAAAGAGGAGAGCACAATGCAGGTAACAAAAACAGTAGAAGAAACAAGAAAACAGATCAAAGCGTGGAAAAAAGAAGGAAAAACAGTAGGCCTTGTGCCAACCATGGGATTTCTCCATGAGGGACACGCAAGCCTGATCAAAAAATGCAGAGAGCAGAATGATATCGTAGTGGTATCCGATTTCGTCAATCCTACACAGTTCGGTCCTACCGAAGACCTGGAAGCCTATCCGAGAGACTTTGAGCGTGACAGCAAGCTCTGCGAAAGCCTGGGAGCGGACCTGATCTTCTGCCCGGAGCCTTCCGAGATGTATCATGATCCCCACGCATTTGTAAGTATAGATACTCTGTCAGAGACACTTTGCGGAAAAACACGTCCGATCCATTTCAAAGGTGTGTGTACCGTTGTGACCAAGCTGTTCCACATTGTGGCACCGGACAGAGCATATTTCGGACAGAAAGACGCACAGCAGCTGGCCATCATCCGCAAGATGGTGAGTGATCTGAACTTTGATATTGAGATCGTAGGCTGTCCGATCATCCGTGAGGAGGACGGACTTGCAAAATCCTCCAGAAATACATATTTAAGCCCTGAAGAGAGAAAAGCAGCTCTTTGCCTGTCAAAGGCAGTAAAAGCCGGACAGGAAGCCATTCACGCAGGAATCCCGGCAGAAGAGCTTCTCGGAAAAATGCGAGCAGTGATCGAAGCAGAGCCTCTGGCAAAGATCGATTATGTATCCATGGTAGATGCACTTACCATGCAGCCGGTGGAAAAAGCTGACCGCAGCGTTCTTGTAGCAATGGCTGTTTACATCGGAAAAACAAGACTGATCGACAACTTCAGCTACGAGGTGTAATGTATGGGGAAAATTTTAAAGAAAATCGGAATCATCAGCAGCCTTGCATCCAGATATATCGGGATCATTATCATCGCTTTTTCCTGCCTGGCTTTTTTCTGGCGTGACGGCTTTTCCTGGATGACGAACTATACGTCTGTATTTCTGGGAGTGATCATGTTTGGTATGGGCCTGACCATAAAACTGGATGACTTCCGGGCAATTTTTTCCAGACCCAAAGAAGTGGTGATCGGTGCAGTGGCTCAGTATACCATTATGCCGGTGATCGCCTGGCTTCTGTGTAAAGTGATGAACCTTCCGGCAGATCTGGCACTGGGAGTGATCCTGGTGGGATGCTGTCCGGGCGGAACAGCTAGCAATGTGATCACCTATATCGCAGGAGGTGATGTGGCGCTTTCTGTGGGAATGACCATAGTTTCCACACTGGCAGCGCCGTTGATGACACCGTTTCTTGTATATGTTCTGGCAGGAGCCTGGGTGGAAGTATCCTTCTGGGCTATGGTGATTTCTGTGGTAAAGGTAATTCTGATCCCGGTTCTCCTGGGAGTTTTTCTCCGGAGCCTTGCGGGAGAGCATGTGGATAAGGTATCCGATGTTATGCCGCTGGTGTCGGTTGTAGCTATTGTTATGATCATCGGAGGAATTGTGGCTGTAAATGCAGAGAAGATCGTAAGCTGTGGAGTTCTGGTGCTTGGAGTAGTGGCGATCCACAATTTCTGTGGTATGATGCTGGGCTTTCTGGCTGCAAAAATCTTCCATGTGGAGTATTCCAGAACAACAGCTATAGCTATAGAGGTAGGCATGCAGAACAGTGGCCTTGCTGTCTCACTGGCAGCAGCTAATTTTGCAGCCAATCCGCTTGCAACACTTCCGGGCGCGATCTTCAGTGTATGGCACAATATTGCGGGCTCCATTTTTGCGGGGATCCGCCGTGCAGGTGCAGAACGTCAGACAGAACTAGAGAGCAGTATATTGGCAGAAGAAAGATAAAAAGTTAGAAGAATACTGAAGAAAATTCGAAATATCGTTTATAAAGAAGCCTGGTGGCGTATGGGATAATCTGTACGTTGCCGGGCTTTTTGCGTTGTGGATTTGAAAATAGCATGTTAGACTGGAAACATAAATCGCAGATATAATACGGGCTCAGGAAAGGAGCTTGTGAACATTAAACATTGTAAAAGAGGACACTGCAATGAAATGTGATGATTTGATACAGGAATTGAATACATGGGAGTATGATGAGAAGATATACCGGGAATACTACTTTATGAAAAAAACTCCCGAAAAAGTTAAAGATTTTGTGAAAAGCCATTCTGATCACGAACTGGAAGTAGGATGGGTGCTGAATCCAGAATTACTGAATCAGCATGCAGGTGAAGATGAATTTATTTCTGAAAAATATAATGTAAGTCTTGTAAAGCATCCCCGTTATCTGCCGGTGTTTTATCATGAACATGATTTTTTTGAAATCATATATGTTCTGTCAGGAACCTGTACTAATTCCTTCCGGGATTCCACAGAGAAACTGACAGCAGGAGACCTGTGCCTGCTTGCACCTAATGTCAGACATGGAATTTTGGCAGTGGAGGATGACAGCATCATTCTGAATATCCTGATCCGCCGCAGCACATTTATGGATATCTTTTATAATACAGTCCGTGATAAGACTCAGATTTCCGGTTTCTTTGTAGGAAATCTATATTCCAGAGAAAAAATACGCTACCTTCTTTTCCATACGAAGGATGATATAGTTATCCGCAATTACATTCTGGACATGTATAGGGAACAGAAAACCGGCGACAGTTTTTCGGACAGGATCATCTGTAGCATCCTTACATTGTTTTTTGTGGAACTGACCAGACGCCACGGGAAAAAAGTAAGCATACCGGATAACAGAAGAGAACGAACGGAGCAGGAATCCGAAATGCTTGCTTATATGATGAGAAACTGCAGTACAGTAACTTTAAATGAACTTGCAGAGAAATTTCATTTTTCTGTACCATATTGTTCAAAACTGATCAAATCTATCTCCGGAAAAACTTTCTCCAATCTTCTCACAGAGATCCGTCTGCAGCAAGGCGAACAGCTTCTTCTCTGCAGCCAGCTCAGCGTAGAAGATATCAGTGACAGGGTAGGGTATAAAAATCCGGAAAGTTTTATCCGTGCATTTCGCCGTTTATACAATGATACACCAAGCCAATACAGAAGAAAGAATAAATAAAGTCAATTAAATTGATTATTTTAGACCATGGAAGCAGTTCCGATATTCCGCTATGATGTAGGTAAATAAAAAATATCAATGCAGAATAAAAAAGGAGGAAGCCAGTATGAAATATAATGATACTTATTCTATGATCGGAGCTATGATTAACCAGGGATTTGAAGTTGAGTTTAAGAAAGAACGGGAGAAAAAAGAAAAACGCCGCAGATTTTTACGGAAATTGATCGTCATGATATCTCGATTAAAGAAAAGTTCGGGAAATATTACGGAGAATATGTCTAACAGTGCCGGTAAATGCAGATGTGACGCACATACGATATGTGCATGCGCTGTCGATTGTGGAGACAGAGTGTGATAATCTGGTACAACCAATAGACACAAGTCACATTATGTCGAAAGAAAAAGTCATAAAATGCAGAAATGCGGTTTACAAATTTTAGCCGGTATACTATAATAATCACATGGACGAACAGACGTCCCCAACATAAGAAAACAGGGGGGCCCGCTGAAGCGAGCTGAGAGTAGACTGTAAATGTCTTGACCCATAACCTGATTTGGATAATGCCAACGTAGGGACATATGCACGAAGGATTCTTAAAGACACAGAAGATCAGAGAGTACAGAAGAGATCAGAAGTACAGAAGATTTTCATTAAGTACGTAAGATTAAGAGCCGGTTGCCGTGATGCGTGTGCGTTGCAGCAGCCGGTTTTTTGTTGTATAAACACAAAGAATTTACAGAGGGATACCCTATAACTATCTGCCGGGAACAGAACTTCCGACAGTAGTGACAGATTTTCCAGATTTGGATACAAAATGAAAGGAGTTTTTTTACATGAGAAATTACAGTACACAGATGGAGGCTGCCCGTAAAGGCATCATCACACCTGAGCTTGAAATCGTAGCTAAGAAGGAACGCATGACAACAGAGGAACTGCTTCCGCTGGTAGCCTCCGGTAAGGTGGCTATCTGTGCAAATAAAAATCACAAATGTATCGATCCGGAGGGCGTAGGCTCCATGCTCCGCACCAAGATCAATGTAAACCTTGGTGTATCCAGAGACTGCAAGGATTACGACGTGGAGATGCAGAAGGTTATGGAAGCTGTAAACATGGGCGCTCATGCCATCATGGATCTTTCTTCCCACGGAAATACCATTCCGTTCCGACGCAAGCTGACATCCGAGTGTCCAGCCATGATCGGAACCGTTCCGGTTTATGACTCTGTTATCCACTATCAGAGAGATCTTGATACACTGACAGCCAAGGATTTTATCGATGTAGTAAGACTCCATGCACAGGATGGTGTTGACTTTGTAACTCTTCATTGTGGAATCACAAGAAAGACCATCGATCAGATCCGTAACCACAAGAGAAAAATGAATATCGTTTCCAGAGGAGGATCTCTTGTATTTGCATGGATGTGCATGACAGGTGAGGAGAATCCGTTCTATGAATACTACGACGAGATCCTGGATATCTGCCGCGAGTATGATGTGACCATCTCTCTTGGTGATGCCTGCCGTCCGGGATGTCTGGCTGATGCAACAGATGTATGCCAGATCGAGGAACTTGTACGTCTTGGCGAGCTGACCAAACGTGCATGGGAAAAAGACGTCCAGGTTATGGTCGAGGGACCGGGACATGTGCCGCTTGATCAGGTTGAGGCAAATATGAAAGTACAGCAGTCCATCTGTCAGGGCGCACCGTTCTATGTATTAGGACCTATCGTAACTGACGTTGCACCGGGATATGACCACATCACATCCGCGATCGGCGGCGCAGTAGCAGCTATGTCCGGAGCAGCATTCCTCTGTTATGTAACACCGGCAGAGCACCTTGCACTTCCGAATCTTGAAGACGTAAAACAGGGAATCATGGCATCTAAGATCGCAGCACATGCAGCAGACATTGCCAAGGGTGTCCGCGGTGCCCGTGAGATCGATGACAAGATGGCAGATGCCAGAAGAAAGCTTGACTGGGAGGCACAGTGGGAATGCGCCATGGATCCAGAAACCGCAAAACGTATCTGGAACGAGCGCAAACCAGAGCATGATGATACCTGCTCCATGTGCGGTAAATTCTGTGCAGTACGAAGCATGAACAAGGCACTTGCAGGAGAGCATATCGATATTCTGTAAAAAACGGAATGCAGATAAGCATGCAGCACAGTATAACTGTTTTCGGGATATTCAGCAGCCAGCCGGAGCGGATATATTATTTCGTTGCAGTATAATCAGTATAATATAGAAGAAACCGGAAT
>ERZ1034976.2058-NODE-2058-length-14352-cov-59.295866_pt1 | contig 14352 bp, 6 predicted proteins | sample MGYA00520623_ERZ1034976 | MGnify/ENA primary metagenome ERZ1034976 (study PRJEB33766, sample SAMN09781774) | gut metagenome | biome: gut microbiome | host: Homo sapiens | place: Madagascar | study: EMG produced TPA metagenomics assembly of the PRJNA485056 data... | reverse complement strand
ACAGTGATGCCGCTGATGCCGGTTGCAACCTTCTCAGCCTCTTTAGCCTCATCTACAATCTTCTGACCCTCAGCCAGAATAGCGTCAATTCTAGCCAACATCGCGTTGAACTGCTCCTGAGTCAAGTCTTCCTGATAAAGCTTCATATACATCTGAGTCATCTCTACATTGAGGTCATCCAACTTGGTAAAGTACTTATCCTTTACTGTTGGACACTCTGTATTAAGCTGAGAGATCAACCCATCCATCTCTTGAGATGCTGGATAATACTTTGCGTTGAACTGCGCCATCCACTCATCCTTCTGTGCCTGAGCATACACACCAGAGACATTCTCCTTGAAATAACCAAACTCCACAGCAAAATCGGCAATCTGCTTCTCAGTATAAAGGTCTGCACCCTCGGCAGGAGCCTGAGCAAACTCAGCAGCAAGGTTCTTCCAATACTCTGCTGATTCATTTACCGCAGAAAGGTCATACTCAGGGAAATCCTTCTTTATCTTTGCAATTTCTGCATCCAATGAAGCGAGCGTTGCAGTGATGTCATCCAGCAAAGTGCTGGCTTTCTTTGATGCAGCCAAGAGGGCATCGGCCTTTTTGCTGATAGCCTCAAACTGATCGCATATTTCCTTAGCCTGTTCTGCAGACTCTATAGGACTACCCATCATGAAAGGCATATAAACCTGCATCATGTCAGCATCCAGTTCATCGAAAGCTGGTGCATAATAATTCTGCACGTTCTCAGGAACCTGTCCCAGACACTCAGACTTATGCATAGCAGCATTCTGATAGGAGGTATTCACCTGGAAAGAATAAACCTCCTGCGCTGCATTCTTCACTGCATCCTTGAGACCATCGGCTATCTCGTTTACAGAAGCCTGATAGTTTTCAACCTCAGCTGCAGTAAGCGTCTTTGCATCAAACTTTGCCTTAGCCTCATCTGCAATCTTATCAAGACTTTCCTTGTTGAAATTCAACGAGTATTTGGTATCCTCTGCATCAGGATACTTGTCGTTGATCTCCTTCAGCATAGCATCGATGTTCTGCTGCACTTCTGCGATAGACTTCACAAGTGCATCATACTGCTCCTGAGTTGCAAGAGTCTGACCCTCTTCTGCTGCAGCCGCAAAAGGCTGAGCTGCTGATACTGAAACCGCTGGCGCTGCGCTCAACATGAGCATAGCCGCAAAAAGTAATTGTTTCTTCATAATCACTTACATTAAAAGTTAATACTAATATTTATTATCTCACGATTTTATACACGCTGTTTCCCTGCTTCACGATATAGATACCATGACGCATCTCCTTGGCTGATACCCTGCGCCCATTGAGGTCGTAGAATACCTTCTTACCATGACGTGACGGGGTGGCTGTAACGGAACTGATACCCGTTGAACTTGCCGGTGTCACGATGAGTTCCTTGGAACTGTAAGAAAGTTCACCCTTCTTGCTGGCGTTTACTACCAGCGCATAGGTAGCATCTGTTTCCAGACCTGAGAATGCGAACTCGGTTTTGCCATTGGTAGAAACCTTCTGGTAGGCTGCCACCGGTTCGTGAATCAATGCATTGCATCCCAAAAGCACATCATCGATATAGAAAGCACCGGAAGTACGCTGGATGACATTCAGTCTTACTGAATCTGCCAACTCCGGCAAATCATAGCTATAGGTATCTCCCGAAGCCATATCAGCACCGCCCTGCAAAGTAGCTATCTGCTTCCACTCTCTATTCTGATAAGCCTCTACTGCCAAGGTTGCCTTGGTTGAAGAAGATGACTTGGCGAAGAACTTGACAGAAGATATACGGTTGCCGGCAGATGCCATCTTCAGATAGGTATCTATCTTGTTCAGACGGAGGCAAGGTGATTCCTCGCCATAATTGTTCATGCTCAGGTTACCATTGGTTTTCCAAAGTGAAGGCATACCCTCGAGTTCTTTGCTGAAATCATAGCCCTTCTGAGTTGCCTCTGTTGCATAAACCAACTTATGCAGGGTGACCACGTAATCATCTGCTGCTTCCATACCTTTCCATGAAGCCGTGAAGCCTGTTTTACCGACTGCGGTAGCCTTTACATCAGTCACATAATACTTGCTGAAAGGAATAGCGGCAGTAGTAAACTGCTGGGTGTAGACATCAGAAGAATAAGAGCCACGATTAGCCTGCAAGGTAATCTCATAGGTTGTTTCAGGACTCAAGCGCTCAACATGAAGAGAAGGCTGTGCTACTGTATATACCTTATTATTATAGAGCGGCAGAGATTCTTTCTTTCCATTCACCACTGAGCTGATGTTCAGAACATATTGCTTGGCAACAGGCACATCTGTCCATCCTACCACAATACTGCTATCCTGGACCTCAGTAACCTTCACGTCAGGAGTATTCAGTTTCAGGTTCAGTCCACCGAGCATGAGATTGATGACGCCATCCTTCTCCTCGATATCATCCAGTGACATCACCTTGCCACCAGCCCAGGAAGTCAGATTACACTGAGTCACATTCGATGTTCCAGGGAACGGATCTCCCGCACGGGTATTGTCGGTAAGCTTGTTATCAGCCTCAACGATATCCAAACGCTGATGAGTGCCAGTGATGTTCAACTCATTTTTCTCCCAAGCCTTGGCATCATAATCGATATGCCAGAGCAACATGCCATGGCCCGGAATGAACGCATCCCAGCCCTTCTTCTGTCGGTTCTCCATGATGAAGTATTCCTCATCGTTGGTCCCTCCTACAGGCACCACGTATGCTTTGTTGCTATCATTCAAGTCGGGTAATACATTGAGCGAATCTACCCCATTCTTCAACACGGTCAGGTCGAGCCATCCCAGACAGGCACGTTCATAGGCAGAGAATGCCGCAGGCGTATTTCCATTGTTGTTGTAAGAAGCCTGTGCCATGGTATCGAAAGAACCAGGGGCGAAGGTTGTCATGCCATAATTTACATCATAATGGTCGGCAAGACCCAGCACATGACCGAATTCATGTACAAAGGTACCGATGCCCGCAGGCTGAGGTGTGATGAGGGTACCATTGATTTCGTTGCTGCAGGTATAGTTTCCTACCTCGATGCCATCCAGTTTCAGCGAAGTTTCGCTGAGTCCTGCATCTTTAGCCATGTCTGAATAATAGGCAGAATGTGGCCAGATAGCATTGCCATCACCCGAATCAGCCTCACCCTTTCCGGCATAGAAAAAATAGATGTTGTCAATGTAGCCATCCTGGTTATGGTCATACAGGGAGAAATCAACCGATGGGGCAGCAAGTGTACAAGCCTCTCTCACGAATTCCTCCAGACGGACAGGATTATCTACGGAAGAGCCTTTGTTGGCTCCATAATAAGAATATTTCTCAGGTAATGTTACAGGACCGATGACATCAAACTGAGGTTGGAATCTGCCATTGGAACTGTTCAGGTAGAAATCTCTCGCACTTCCATTGGCACCATTGCTGTAAGTAAATCCAGGTTCATTGAGCATGTTGTTGAAGAACTGATGTGCATCGCTACCTACGGTAGAGAATTTGGTATCAGCAAACTGCACCAAGATGACCAATGAGTGAACCTCACCAATGGTAGGGAAATTGTTCAATTTCTCTTTCTGAGGATTGCTGCTAGCTTTCAGAGAAACATTTCTGCGAGATGAAAGGGTTTGCTGCAACTGCTGCAGACGGGCACGCTTGAAAGATTCAAGGATGGCAGACTTGTCCTGGCTCTTAACAAAAGCCTTGACCTTTGCTGTGCGCTCAGAAGCCTCAGCAGCCTTGATGCCGCTAGCCTGCACCTTGCCATCCTTCCAATCGGCATACTCGTAATTTTTCTGTCGAGCATTAAACACGAGCGGAATACCATCAGAAGTCAGCACATAATGACCGTGCTCATCACCACGCATCTGGATGGTGAGCCAGGAGCCATCAGCCTGCTTCACCTTCAAAGGCTTAGGATAAGCAGGAATAGCAAAGGTGGTCTGCACGAAACAGACCACCAATAAACTGAATATAATGATTCTCTTCATACTTACTTGATAACAAACTTAGCAGTAGCCTTATGACCAGCCTTATCAGTTGCCTTCACGATGTAGAGACCAGAAGTCAAACCAGAAGTACTGAATGCAGCACCTGAAGTCTTACCTACGAGTTTGCCATTTACGCTATATACATAGATAGCATTAGCACCCTCGGCAGAAATCTGACCATTGGCAGCCTTGATAACCAAGGCCTCAGCAGCCTCAACACTCTCAATACCGCTGACAAAGTTCTTGAGAACAGTAACATTGATTGTTGCAGAGAACTCACCGAAGTTGACTGTAACCCATGCAACACCCTGCTTCTTACCCTTGATAGTCAGGTCGATGCTGTTACCATGAGCCTCGCCAAGAGAAACTGCAGCATTAGTAGAAGAAACCTCCAAGTCTGACTCCAAATCAGGGTTATCCAAACCATATACAGACACCTTCACAACAACGGCACCCTCATCGGTAGTACCTACAGTTACATCATCTGCACTAACGGCAAGTGCCTTGGCAATATTGTTGAAGTAAAGAGTAGGAATCTTGCTTCCATCCTCCTTCCAAGGCTCGGCAAGAGAGCTACCGTAAGCATACCCCATACCTGTAAAGAAGTCCTTGTTCATCTCCTTGGCTGCCTTGTAGGCGCCATCTACGCTTGTAGCATCTGTACTACCTGCATTGTTGGTAGTGTAGTTGCCAGACAGACGAGTCTCTTTCTCAGGAGTTTCACCAGCAGAAACTTCATCGTCAGCAATAGTCTTACCGGCAATCTGATGAACAGTAGCAGGAGCGTTTATCTCTTCGCCATCCTGTAATACCTTGACAGAACCATCGAATACACAGTTCTTTGCAAAACCGGAGCCACCATTCCAGTCGCTCTCCATTACACCAATGATACCACCGGCAGCATAACCGTTCCAGGCAGACTTCTTGGTAGCTACGATATCAGTATGGCTGACAACATTAGAGATTTCGTTGAAGTAATTGTCACCAACGAATCCACCTACAGCATTCTCAGCTGTCAGCTGACCGCGAACCTCGCAGTTGGTGAACTTACAGTAATCTTGAGGAGTACCTGCCATACCGACAATACCACCCAAAACAGTCTTGGCTGTGGCATTGACATTTGCATAACATGCGTTCACACTAGAGCCTGAACGTGTCTGACCAACGATACCACCTACATTCTCAGAGTTAGGCAAAGTAATCTCACCCTGGAAAGAACAGTTATTGATCTTGGTCTTAAGATTAGCGCTACCAACGAGACCGCCCGCAGCTATAAACGACTGATCATCACCTGCAATCTTGGCACCATAAACAAAAATGCTATCTACATTAGTAGCCTGGCCCTTACCATCATAAGTATAATTGGTCTCACCTGCCAACACACCGGCAAACTGGTTGGTATTGGTCACCTCTACAGTAGGGTTCACGAAGATCAGGTTCTTGGCAATACCATTGAGGTCGAGGGTACCAAACAAACCTGTATGGTCCTCTGTTGTCTTCACACCAAGATTATAGATAGTATGACCGTCACCATCCAGAGAACCAGTGAAGTTCTTGACAGGAGTCCACCACTGTGCAGCCTTAGACATATCAATATCAGCTACCATCTTGTAGTTCTTGGTTGGCTCCAGAGCCATCTGCTGGAAGTCACCAGTAGTAGCAATCAGGTATGGATCCTCTACAGTACCTGTACCACCCTGTTCAAACTTGGTGAAAGGAAGGTCGTAGAATTTCATGTCATACTTGTTGTTCGCTCTATCCTCGAACACGACAAACATCTGGCGCTTGCCCAAATCGTTCATAACAGGGAAACTTGCCTGTGAGAAGACATAGTTATCATCACCACGCCATGACTTGATAACGGTACCGTCGAGCGTGGAAACTTCCAAGACGTTGTCGAGTTTGTTGCTGCCATCCTCGCGACGCTTCTTGGCAATATAGACATACTCCATATCATCATTGGTATTGAAGAGATATGGGTTGAGTGATGTGCTGTTGATTAATGGAGTGAAGTTCTCTGCCTTTGTGCCCAAGTTAAGTCGGTCCACATGATCGATGGTGCAATCAGGATTCACCCAAGCGATAGGAGCAAGAACCTCACCAGCCCCATTAGACTGTGCCTGTGCCAAAGCAATGACATACTGGTAACCCTGCGCATTGGCAGTAGTTGGGTAACGGTCGAAATTAGAAGAGATAGCATTGCCATCGATGCTCTGTGGCAACACACCAGCCTTCTCGCAAGAAGGAACATCTACCAACTGAATCTGCTGACCTGAACCTTCGCTTGTACCTATGGTCTGCAAGAACCACATCTGTTCTGACTTACCATGGATGGTATTCAACAAAGCCCACTTATTGCTTGTTACCTTGTCACAGATATCCTTCAACTTACCATTCTCTGAGTCGTAAACAGCTAAAGAAATCAAGTCACCATCCAAAGAAGGAGTATAATCAAAAAGCTCGACCACATAGTTCAATTTTCCGTTGTTGCTAAAGTATCCCTTTGACAAGTCGTTGTTGCCGAAGAGACCGAAGGCGGCAGAACGGTATGGAGTTCCCTCTGGTGCATTGATGGAAACACGGAGGCTATCAACCTTTTTGAAATCCTTATCAAAAGTTCTCAACACCAAGAAGTTGTCTGGCTCCTGTTTAATATCCTGAGTACCATCACTAGCATCGGTATTTGTATATGGCTTCTCATACTGTGCTAAAACATAGTAAGGAGTACCATCCACGTTCATACAGTTGAAGCAAGAACCCTGAAGATAGGTAATCTTGTTGTCAATATCAAAGTAGAAAGTATGCTCTACAGTCCAGTCTGTCTGTCCATAGGCAGGAGGTGCGATGACATCGATACTATACTTCTCTTCAGACTCGTGGGTCATGATCAGACGCTGGTAGCTATTCCATCCCTTTGATGCATCAAATACAAGACCGGTACCCTCCATTTCAAACTTGATTTCACCTGTATTGATATCGTAAGCACGAGTGAGGTACTTATTTTCACCTTTGAAGGCATCGTGGAACTCCACCAGGATTTCGCAAGACTTTTCGTCTCTATCGAAGAGCTTCTTGGTGACAGGACCGTATGGAGTGATGTTTTGCACATGCTTCCATCCTTCAGGCACCTTGACGCTGAAAGAACCCACCTGCTTGTGGCTATTATCGAACAAGGTAATCACAGAAGACTCATGAAAGTGTGCAGTATAATACTCACTATAAACAGAGTCTCTGGAAGTAATGTTCTGGGTAAAATACCAGTTACTTGCGTCTGGAGCAGTTACCCATCCGTAAGTCTGACCCGAAGCCACATTGGTAGGAGTATCGCCTATACGCATAGGAGCATTACCGGCTGTTGCCAAGCCAGCCTGGCGCATCTGATAAGCACTGTTGCTGCAATCCACCATACCAGGCACAGAAACCAGGCGATGAATATCAACATTCTTAAACTTCTTGGCAAACGATGCCTTGCTAGAGGCCATCGCTGCTGTGCCGCTTGCTCCTAGGAGCAAAGTGAGGCAAAGTGTAGATAAAATTCTCATAATAAAAACTTATTAAGTTTATTTGATGATAGATGATTTACGATATGACTGCCATGCAGAAAACTTGGTAGCAAAACTGCTGGTAGATGGGGCCAACTGGCGAGCCAATGCCGGAGCCTGACGCTTGACAGAAGTAGTTTCTGTCTTTGGAACAGACATTATATATGGCTGTACCATCCAACAGAAGTCTGTGAGATAATTAGACTCTGAAGCACTCTTCGCCTTGAATACCTGCAAGATCATGGCAAGGAAATTACCCGTCTTTTTATTGATTGTATAAGCGGTACCGCCAAAGAATCCGTAGGTGTGATACTGCTCACTATATTTGAAAGTGGCAGAAAGAAGACCAGATTCTGAACCCATATAGCCAAGACCGTCTTCATCTAAGAAAGTATCATAGATAAAGTACTTACCAAACTTACCAAGATACTGGCTGCTGCGGGTCTCCACACTGCCTGTTTCCTCATTGATCGATACAGGGAATACCAGTCCCATTTCAGGAATAGCAAGTTCGGTACGGCTCAATGTGGCACGAACAGTCTGGAGTTCCAGCTTAGTATCCTCATTAAAGTCGTAATAAGCAAACACGTATTCTCCGGCAATATCCTTGTCGAAATCAAACTGCTTCACGATGAATGAATCGGTAACGGCTGCTACCTGATACTTGATATAATCAGCACGGAGATGACCGGTTGTATTCTCGCTGAGCGATACCTTCAATTCCTTGCTATTGGTATCAACCGAAGCTTTCGCCCACTCAGGAGCATAGATAACCTTCATATCGGTGTTAGAACGGTATGTCTTCGTGAACTCAACAGGCTGATTGTTGCTATAAATCATATCAGCATTGTTCATTTCAAGCACCAAGCCATACTGAGCTACATTGATAACCACTGAATCGGACTCTGTCTTCTTGATAACCAACTTGGCGTTACGTGACTGTCGGGAATCGTTGGCAATAGCAGCCAGTTTCACGGTGCTACCCTCAATGCTGGTACTGAGCCATGAAGGCTCATCGGTATAAGCCTTCATTGGGGTACAGTCAACGGTGACAGCACCTTCGCTGTCGTTAGGTCCGAGCATAGTCTGGGCAGAAAGCACGTTGATGGTACTCTCAGCCACAGCCTGATAATCGCTATCGCTGCTGCATGAGGCCATCAGCCCCATAGCAGCTATACCTATTATATATATAGATTTCTTCATCTTCATTGTTTATTTGTTTGGAGTCAAATTAGAAAGGAAATACCATTCGATGACAAATACATACTTTTTGTTCTCCGTGATAGGCTCTCCTTTGCTTGTACAAGCCAAGGCAATAAAAGTATCGGTGGTATAGCCTCTATCAGCCACGGTTCCATCATCCTCGAAATCAGCTTCCTGAGCAACACCGTGCCATACGATATTCATACCACCATTTCCGAGCAATGCACCCTTATTCAAGTCTGCATTCATCAGCCACAGGGCAGGATATCTACCGCTAGGGTCTTCAATCATCTGAGATGGCAGGTTAAGGTTACCCGTCTCCGGGTCGAAATCCAATCCTATATTATAAGTATATCCACCTGAGGTGAATGTACCCTTCAGCATGTTCTCCTCATCTTCTATCTTAGAGATGGTTATATCGCAGGAACCCTGCATGGCAGAGAGGGTCCATTTGCCTACCCAGGTATCGATGCTAGGAGCATAAGTTTTCAAGGTAAGAGCCTCATTGTCTTTGGCTGACAACACGCCAGTCGGGCTGACCAGGAAGTCCTGTACCTCGTTACCATCCAGAACCACAGGCTCATTTACGGCATGGATACCGGTGGTAGTAATATAGAATGGCTGCTCTACAATCTGTCCGTTGGCTGTACGCGAAAGGATGCGACGTTTGCTGGAATTAATCTCAATCATCTTGCTGGCATCAGTAGAATTGCCTACGCGATAGTTCACACCCAGACGCTTCTGCACATCAGCGATGCTGTTCAGATAAGAAGTCCAGTCCAGATCGGCAGGTATGCGGGTGAATACCATTTCATTCTCCCACTTCTTTCCTCTTACGAAGATACTGTCTTCTGTAAGCTTGGTAACAACAAACTCCCAGTCGCCCTGGTCACCTTCAATCTCACCATAAGTAGGCTCTCCCAGGAAATGGAAGATATTGTTGTAAGTGTTGAAGGAGAGCACTGGTCCCATGCTGCGGTCTACGGTATAACTGGATGTTACACGCTCTGTAGGGTCAGCGATGGCTGCATCACCAGCCACAGTCACCTTGCCATTGGCAAACTTCATGAGGAAGGTGTAACCGCCACCGGTCATTCCCTTGCCTGTAAAATAATGAAGCTGCCATCCGTTCTCAGAAGATTCCAGAATCTTCTGGGTATTCTCAATGGTGCTCTCGATGCGGTTGGCAGCCGACTCGTCGAAGAATTCCTTGTCATCGTGCAGACACGACTGCAAGCTCATGCTGCCCAACAAGCAAACGATAGCTACAAATATATGTTTCATAAATCTATTCTATTTTAAATGTTCCAAATCCAAAGAACTCAACTCATTACCTCTTCGCAGGATGGCTGCACGCAATACATCGATATCCACATCCCATGATTCCAGCATGTAGTTTCTTACGATGTTAAGCTTCTGGTTCAATGCAGATACTGCCTCGTTTCCACCTACCTTCTGGGCATCGTTGATGATAGCCTGCCACTGATCTGGAGTATAAGTGATATAGGTTGACAGCATCTCAGCAAAGTCCTCCAGACCCTCTGACATGGCGTATGGAGTAACAAAGCCCTTGCCATGAGCTACAGAATCCTGAACCTGATACCAGTTACCACTTACATAGCCCGACTCGGTAATCTTATTATAAGATGTGTCGTAAGGCTTCTTCTGGTTCAAAATGTGGGTGAACTCGTGGTGCATGGTGTGGAAGTAATACTCTGTCATAGAAGCATAGCTTTCCAGCATGGCATCGGTCAGACTGTTCACCTGATAGAGTGTAACCTTTAGACCGCCCTCGGCAGTACCCAGAACAATAGTTCCGTTGCTGTTGTAGGCTGGACTACCAATCAGGTGGATAACTCTTGGCACATTGTGCTTCACGAAATCAGGTCCCAATACCTCGGCGTATGAATCAAGCCAGAGATACTTGATGATGATAGCCAACTTAGCTGACTTGGCAGAATCGGCTGGTGTCAGGGTATACTGATAATCAGACTCGATGTCCTCCATCTTATACTTGAAATCGATGTTGTAAGGACTGGTGTAGTTTTTCTGCAACCACATGTCCAACTGGTCTCTCTCTGGAGAGGTAACAGGGAAGATGGTTGGTCCGTCCGGGTCATTGTCTGAGCAGGCCACGAAGCCCAGGCCCATCACCAATGCCAACATCAACATATATATATTATGTTTCATTTCTTTCTATTACTTTATGTTTTTTACTTATTGCGAGGGTTTGGTGTAACACCCGCTGTGATTACATCCTGTGGCAACTGGATGGCAAGACGTGGGTCACGTGCCTCCATGGTGTCGGTGATGCCTGTAATCTTGTAGTTGCTCTTCACATCACGGCGATAGATAGTGATGCCGTAACGCTTTACATCCTGCATGCGCAAGCCCTCATGAATGGTCATGATTCGACGGAGGTGAAGGATGCACTGCAACATAGGCTCCTCTGTATCCTTGCTGATGGCGAAGGTTGTATGAAACGCCTTGCGTGGAGTTGGCTTCTCTGGAGTATAATAAGCGGTAACATCATCGCTATAGAACTTCTTGACATCATCCAGTGTAAGCTGCACGCCCTCCCTAGAGAAGGCAGCCAACTCGGTATTCAGGTCGTCCAAAGCCTCTGCGTAATGACCGAGCAAAGCCTGAGCCTCAGCTCTTACGAGCAAAGTCTCATCGGCAGTAAACTCTGCATATACTGCGTGAGGGGTACCGATACCTGCCTGGATATCAGCATATTCGAAATCATAAGGGACCTTACGGAGAATGTACTTGGAAAGAGATCCTGAGTTGAACACGGTATAGTTGAACACCTTGTCGCTAACTCCCCAAGGACCCTCTGACTGGATGGTCTCCTTGCTTGAAACAATGGCACTATGTGCATACTTGTCACCATACTGGAACGGACCACCGATGGCACCCCATTCAGAAGCAACTACCTGCAACAGGAGGTTTGCCTTGACCGATGAACTGATGTAAGCATTAGGCTGAACCTGCTTGTTAGGAGAAAGAGAACGCCAGGCTGCCCAGTCTCTCAACATACTCTTGGCATTGCTGCCCAACACTTTGTTGGCATACTCCACAGCCTTGTCATACTTCTGATAATAGAGGTAGAAACGGGCTGCGAAAGCGGCTGCAGAGGTAGAAGTGAAATGGAACTTAGGCTTGTCATAAGTTGAGCCTACCAGTTTCAATCCTTCCTGCAAGTCCTTGTCTATCTTGGCATAAAGGTCTGCCAGTGTACCACGGTCGTACTTCACGTGCACATTGGTTTCAACGGTTTCCGGGTAAGGAAGACCCAGGTCGCTGGCTGCAGTGGTTTCATCATAAGCCATGCAGAATACGTTTGCCAACTGGAACATGGCATAGGCACGGCATAGGAGAGCCTCACCCTTCTGGGCTGCATAAGAACTCTGGTCTGCCTGACTGTTGATGTGTTGCAAAGCGATATTGGCTGTTGTCACGGCATCATAGTAAGTTGACCAGTAAGTAGAAGGTGTCTCGTAAGAACCGGTCTCGGTGATGTCGGCCCATTCGTATGCCTGCTGCTGGAAACGACTGGCAGCCTCCCAACCGGTATTCAGGTTACAATCGGTATTGTCAGAATACATCTCCAACAAATAGGCTGGATGTACCTGTGGGTAAGCATTAACCAGGAGCTTGGACACATCGGAAGGGCTCTGCAAGTCCAGACGGCTATCTGGCTGCTTGTCCAGATAATCGTTGCAGGAAGACAAGCCAGCCGACAATGCCAACGCTACAATGGCGATATATAATTTCTTTATTTTCATTTTTCTTTTCTACAATAATTAAAGTCCAAGTTTCAATGTAAGAGTAAACTGCTTTGGCATTGGTGAAGCCACACCACCCGCATTCATAAACTCAGGATCCTGACCGTTCAGCTTCTTGTCTGCATAGAGCAGCATGAGGTTGGTAGCCTGAAGCTTCAATGAGATGTTGTTCACCGGTGATTTTTCAAACCAGCGGTGTGGGAAGTCGTATGCCAATGAAATTTCCTTCAGGCGGATGAAGTCACCCTTGGCTGTGCGAACAGATGTATAGTTGTAAGCATTGTAGGCAGTAGCAAGCAATGTGCTGTTCTGCTCATACTCATAACGGCTCACTACACCAGGCACATTGGTAACATTCTCATCACCAGGCTGCATCCAGCGGTTCTTGAAATCGTGGGTCATAGATGTCAAGTCGTTATACTTGGCACTGAAAACCGGGTCAAGACGAACCACGTTGCCGAAGGCGTATGTAAGGAACACATTCAGATGGAAGCCCTTATAATTAAAGGTGTTACCCAAAGAACCATTATAGACTGGGTCTGTAGAACCCTCGTAAATCAGATAATCTGTATTATCACGCTCCTGGAAGTTCAGGTCACCCACGGTAGCCTGCCCCTTATCGTTGATGCATACAGGATAACCTTTCTCATTAATGCCCACGAATGGGATTGAGAACAAGGCACGCGCAGGATATCCCTGCTTGGCAAAACCATTGCCCTGTACCAAATCGATGACACGACCCTGATTGTAGAGATCGGTAATCTCCGTGCGGTTGTGAGAGTAAATCAAGCTGGTCTGCCAGCTGAAATCCTGGGTCTTCACATTGGTAGAAGAGATACTCAACTCCTCACCCCATGACTTCATGGAACCCACATTGGCATAGACTGTGCCATAGAGTTGGGTAACAGTAGGAGCAATCTCATCGAAGTTGCGACGCTGATATACATCGAATGTAACGTTCAGACGGTTGTTGAAGAAACCTGCATCCACACCGAAGTTGAACTCGTGCTTTTTCTCGTAAGTAAGCTCATTGTTACCGAGTGCTGCCACAACAAATCCCAACTCCTTATCGGTAGTTGTAGGACGGTAAGGGGTATTCATAGAGAGTTTGGTGAGTGCATTGCAGTAAGCTGCATCAGGAGGAGTACCTGTCAAACTGTAAGACACACGGAAGGTGAGGCTTGACAATGGCTTGAGTTTAGGGAAGAAGCTCTCCTCGTGTACGTTCCACGCACCAGACACGTTCCATGTAGGCATCCAGCGTGCCTGAGTGGTACGGCCCATCTGGTTAGAACCCTCATAGCGGAATGTTCCGTTCACTACATACTTGCCGTTGAAAGAATAGGTTGCATTGGCATAGAATGCGGCACTACGTGAATCGGTGTTGCGCAAGCTGTAATAGTTTGAGTTCTCCTGGTCCAACTTCTTGAAATAGAGATACTCGAAGTAAGCTGTCTCACCACGGTAGTTCATACCCCAGCCGTTAAACCAACTGCGGTTACGGCTGATGCTGGTAGTTTCAAGACCACCAAAGAGATTGACAATGTGCTTCTGCGCAAAAGTATGGTTGTAGTTGGCTGTGGCACGGAAGTCATAGTCCAACATACGGTTCTCTGTACGCTGGTAGATACCACCCTGCTTCAACACGGATACTGGCAGGGCATAGAGGTCGTCCTTATCAGTGAAGAGCAGCTTGTTGGCATCACGAATCAGTGCGTTGTCCATGGCGCGATAAGCCAAAGCTTGGTTGGAGTCTTCCAGAATGTTGTGCTCCTGTGAAGAAGTGCTATACTTGATGGCACCCAGGG
>ERZ1034976.2050-NODE-2050-length-14386-cov-4.323285_pt1 | contig 14386 bp, 9 predicted proteins | sample MGYA00520623_ERZ1034976 | MGnify/ENA primary metagenome ERZ1034976 (study PRJEB33766, sample SAMN09781774) | gut metagenome | biome: gut microbiome | host: Homo sapiens | place: Madagascar | study: EMG produced TPA metagenomics assembly of the PRJNA485056 data... | reverse complement strand
GCATATAATGTAACAACAACCTTGTCATCAACTTCTTGTATTGTTTTATCATCTTCATCTTCGAGATTGACCGGCTTAAACTGCTGGAATTTACCATAGTCAGACTCAATCGTTGAAAAAACCTTTAATGCATCAGCAGTCGTTTCATCTACCTGACCGCCATTTGCCTCTTCATCTACATAGAAATTATATACATCTTCAACCTGCGCAATCTGCATGTAATTCGTAGCCTGTGTTTCTGCTATCTGAACCAATGTGTTTCCGTCATAGTCAAATTCTACTTTCTTGTCTGAAGACGAACATCCGGCAAGTGCAAATGTAACAGCTAACATAGAAACTATCAATAATAACTTTTTCTTTATTATCTTTTCCATTAAGTTGTCACTCCTTTATATTGTTCCATGCTTCTTGAATGGTCTGTCCTCACTCTTTGAAAAAAGCATATCGAGTGCTGCTATAACTCTCTTTCTTGTTGCATCAGGCTCGATAATGTCATCCACATATCCTCTTCTTGCTGCTGAGAGAGCTCCTGAAAGCGCCTCTGTGTACTCTGCCTTCTTATCATTGATATAAGCAAGCTTGTCACCGGCTGCTGCTATCTCATCCTCATACATGATCTTTACAGCCATCTCAGGATCCATTGTTCCGATAACTGACTTAGGCCAAGCAAATACAACATCAGCTCCGATAGCCTTTGAACACATAACTGTATATGCTGTTCCATAAGCCTTATCGAGCATAACAGTTACCTTTGGCACTGTTGCGTTGGCATAAGCGTAAGTAAGCTTTGCAACAGCCTTTGAGATAGTCTTCTCTTCCTTTACAGTTGCTGCAAATCCCTTGATGTTTACAAGTGTGACAACTGGGATGTTGAATGAATCACAAAGCTTTACGAAATCCTCTGCCTTATATGCACCGGCTGTTGTCATGACATCCTTCTGGTTTCCGACAACACCGACTGTCTCACCGTTAAGTCTGATAAATGCAGTAACAACGTCATCTGCAAAATCCTTCTTGAGCTCGAATACAAACTCATCATCAGTGATATCTGCTATAACAGCCTTCACATCCCCTGCCTTTGTAGCAAGATCTGGAATGATTCTGTTCACATCATCCTCACATACTGCGCAGTCGCCATCATCCTCATTGTTTGATGGAAGAAGACCTACCATAGTTCTCACTGCACCGAGAAGCTCTGCCTCTGTGTCGTATACTGCGTCAACATTTGCTGTGTTCTCTGCAACATAATCTGCTGCTGCAGTGTCAAGCTTCTCTGCACGGTTCTCATCCAGTGCATTTGGACTGTTAACAAAGAGCTTAGCTCCTTCCTTAGTCATGAATGTTACGTCTGTGAGATTAGGTATAAGTGCTGCACCACCACCGCATGTACCAAATATAGCTGTGATCTGTGGTATTACACCTGATGCAAGAGTCTGCTTCATGAATACCTCTCCAAATGCATTAAGAGCATCTGTAGCCTCCTGAAGTCTGAGTCCGGCACAATCGATCAGCCCGATAACAGGTGCACCCATCCTCATTGCCATGTCGTAAAGGTTTGCGATCTTCTTGGCATGCATCTCGCCTATAGAACCGCCGAGCACCTTTGCATCCTGGCTGTAAACATAAACTAAATTGCCATCGATCACTCCATAACCGGTTATTACGCCGTCTTTTGGAGTATCCTTGTCCTGAATGTTGAAATCTGTATTTCTAGCAGTTACATATGCGCCGATTTCAACAAAACTTGAGTCATCAAGTAACATTGAAATTCTGTCACTTGCTGACAAGCTTGGTGTGTTGCTCATTTTTAGCCCTCCGTTTAATTTATTTTAGGACTATATATAGTCCAATTTTCGCCGAGTATAATTGTAAAGCCTTTGTCGTCATATTTCAAGTAAAATCGAAAAAACCACCAAAGGTTTATCGGCGTTGTAAGCGATTATTTTTCAAAATAAAACAGGGAATCTGTGTAAAATATACCCTCAAACAAAAGTATACCCCAAATTCCCCGTTGAATTATAAAATCTGTTTTATTTTTTACTGTTTTAGTCCTTGAGAACTTCTCTGTTGTGATACAGATAATCTCCAAGAGATATAAGTGTCAGTGCAAGTGCAAGGTAGATGAGCACCTGATCAAAGATGTAGAACACCTTGAGATCAGCTATCAGAAATCCTACCATGATCATCTGAACCGTTGTCTTGATCTTTCCCCACCATCCGGCAGCAATAACAATTCCCTTTTCTGCCGCAATAAGTCTGAATCCGCTTATTATGAAATCACGCGCTATGATCACTATAACGATCCATGCTGGGATCCTGTTCAGATCCGACAGTGCTATGAGTGCCGAACATACCAGCAGCTTATCTGCCAGCGGATCCATGAATTTTCCAAAATTGGTGACCAGATTGTATTTTCTGGCAATCTTTCCATCCAGAAGGTCTGTCACACTTCGACCATCCCGGTGACATATATAAAAACACGAGAAAGAATGGAATCATTATAGCTCTTAGTATTGTCAATTTGTTTGGTAAATTCATTCTACTATCACTCCTGTCAAGTCATATTCATTTGCCTCGGTTATCTTCACATCCACAAATGAACCGGATATCAATTCATATGGTGCGCTGACGAACACTATTCCGTCAACCCCCGGAGCATCTCTGTAGGTTCTTCCCACATATACATCATCGTCGACCAGATATCCCTCAATGAGAACCTTCTGGGTGCTTCCGATCATCTGCTGGTTCTTCTCATAGGAAATCTCCTGCTGAAGCTCCATGATCTCATCGCGCCACTTTACAGCCAGCTCTCCATCCACCTGATCCTCGTACTCCGCAGCCGGAGTGCCCTCCTCAGGCGAATAAGTGAATACTCCAAGCCTGTCAAACTCGCACTCGTCAACAAAGTCGACCAGACCATCGTGCAGTTCCTGTGTCTCACCTGGGAAACCAGATATGAGCGTGGTTCTGATGGCTATATCCGGCATGGCTGTCCTCAGTCTGCCGACAAGCTCCACAATGTCCTCTCTGCTGGTTCGTCTGCCCATTCTCTTAAGTATCGCATTCTCAGAATGCTGGATAGGTATATCGACATAATGGCAGATCTTCGGATTCGTGGCCATAACCTCTATTAGTTCATCTGTTATCTCCTCCGGATAACAGTACAGAAGTCTTATCCACTCTATGCCTTCTATCTCACTGAGTTTTGTGAGAAGCTCTGGAAGCTTCTTCTCACCATACAGATCAACTCCGTACAGCGTAGTCTCCTGTGCCACAAGGACAAGCTCCTTTATACCATCAGACGCAAGCTTTTCAGCGAATGCGATCAGGCTGTCCATCGGCACGCTTCTGTATCTGCCTCGTATGTGAGGTATTATACAATAAGTGCACAGTTTATTACAACCTTCTGCGATCTTAAAATACGCCATCGACGCATTTGTCGTTACTATTCTCTCGGCAATCGGCCTTGGAGTATAATTTATATCATCTACGATCGACTCCTCGTCGGTTCCTATTGCCTCAACTATCTTATCGTAATTGGTCGCACCGACAATGACATCGATCTCCGGAAGCTCCTTCATTATCTCGTCCTTGTATCTCTGGGACAGACATCCCGCAACGATAAGCTTTTTTAGTTTTCCGGTTTTCTTCAGTTCTCCCATCTCGATGATGGTGTTGATGCTTTCCTCTTTCGCATCGCTGATGAACGCACAGGTATTTACAACTACTACATCTGCCTCTGTCTCATCATTTGTAAGCTGGTGGCCGGCTTTGTTCAGCAAACCGAGCATGACCTCGCTGTCCACCAGATTTTTATCACAGCCTAGTGATATGAGTAATACTTTCATCTGTTCTCCAATAATTTTGCACTTGTTCTTAGTTTATATTTATTGATTCCACGCAGTTTGACATGAGCATGGCTATGGTCATAGGGCCGACTCCGCCAGGTACAGGAGTTATCGCTCCGGCAACCTCCTTGGCTGATTCAAAATCCACATCACCGCAGAGCTTATTATTCTCATCCCTGTGGATTCCCACATCTATAACTGTTGCGCCTTCCTTGATGTAAGATGCATCGATCATTTCTGGCTTTCCTATTGCCACCACGAGTATATCAGCACGTCTGCACACTTCCTTGAGATTCCTTGTTCTGGAATGGCACACGGTTACGGTTCCGTTCTCGCGGAGCAGCAGCATGCTCATAGGCTTGCCTACTATATTGCTTCTGCCGAGTACCACGCACTCCTTACCCTCTATCTCTATTCCTGATCTCTTGATGAGCTGGATAACTCCGGCTGGTGTACATGACACAAAGCCCGGCTGTCCTATGCTGAGTGCACCAACACTCATCGGATGGAAGCCGTCCACATCCTTCTTTGGAGATATGGTCTTTATGACCTTATCCTCATCTATATGCTTTGGAAGCGGGAGCTGTACAAGTATTCCGTTCACCTTATCGTCAGAATTGAGCTTCTCTATAAGTGCAAGAAGCTCCTCCTCAGTTGTCTCCTCTGGGAGCTCGTATGACAGTGAACCTATTCCTATATACTCACATGCCTTCTTCTTGTTGCCAACATATACTGATGAAGCAGGATCATTGCCGACCTGAATAACAGCAAGGCATATCTCTACACCCTCTGCCTTAAGCCCTGCAACCTTCTCCTTGAGCTCATCCTTTATCTGTTTTGATATAACCTTACCATCTATAAGCTTATACATTTATCTGTCCTCCTAGAATAATCCGACGATCTTGCCGTCATCATCCACATAAATCCTTTCTGCAGCCGGAGCCTTTGGAAGTCCAGGCATGGTCATGATCGTTCCGGTAATCGCTACCACAAATCCTGCTCCTGCACTGACATAAACCTCACGGATATTTATATCGAATCCTGTAGGTCTTCCAAGCTTCTTTGGATCATCTGACAGAGAATACTGGTTCTTTGCCATACATACAGGGAAGTTACCAAATCCCATCTCCTCGATCTTGGCGATGGCCTTGCTGGCCTCTGCGCTGTATGTAACACCATCCGCGCCATATATCTCTGTAGCGATACAATTTATCTTATCCTTTATTGAAAGGCTGTCATCGTAGAGCACCTTGAAGTTGCTCTTCTTGTTCTCCAGCGTGTTGAGCACCGCATTTGCAAGGTCTATACCACCCTTGCCTCCCTGCTCCCATACATTTGCAAGGGCAAAATCACAGTCTCTGTCCTCGCAGAACTTCTTGACAAAGTCAAGCTCTGCCTGACTGTCTGTGACAAATCTATTCAGAGTTACAACAACAGGAACACCATACTTCTGAAGATTCTCAATATGCTTCTCAAGATTTACTATACCAGCCTTAAGCGCGTCAAGATTCTCCTCTCCGAGATCTGCCTTTGCAACTCCGCCATTGTACTTGAGGGCTCTTACTGTAGCAACCAGAACCACCGCATCCGGCTTAAGGTTGTTCATACGGCACTTGATATCGAAGAACTTCTCAGCTCCGAGATCTGCGCCAAATCCTGCCTCTGTTATTACATAATCTGCAAGCTTTAATGCTGTCTTTGTAGCCATTACACTGTTACATCCATGTGCTATATTTGCAAATGGTCCGCCGTGTACGATTGCCGGTGTATGCTCAAGTGTCTGGATAAGGTTTGGCTTGATGGCATCCCTTAAGAGCGCTGCCATAGCTCCTACAGCCTTGAGATCAGCCGCTGTCACAGGCTCATTGTCCATGTTGTATGCAACGATTATTCTGCCAAGTCTCTCCTGAAGATCCTTCATGTCACTTGCAAGACAGAGAATAGCCATGATCTCCGATGCAACTGTGATGACAAATCCGTCCTCTCTAGGCACTCCGTCGACACGCTTTCCAAGTCCGACAACTGTGTGTCTGAGAACTCTGTCGTTCATATCCATACATCTCTTGAACACTATTCTGTTCACATCTATTCTCAGTGCATTTCCCTGCTGGATATGGTTATCCATCATGGCTGCAAGGAGATTGTTTGCAGATGTTATAGCATGAAAATCTCCTGTAAAGTGGAGGTTGAGATCCTCCATAGGTACTACCTGTGCATATCCGCCGCCGGCTGCACCACCCTTAATTCCAAAACATGGTCCAAGTGATGGCTCACGAAGTGCGATAACCGCCTTCTTTCCAAGCTGTCCCATAGCCTCACCAAGTCCTACAGTGATTGTCGTCTTTCCCTCTCCTGCAGGTGTTGGATTGATGGCTGTAACGAGGATAAGCTTTCCGTTCTCGTTGCCCTCAACCTTCTTTATAAGCTCATCTGAGAGCTTTGCCTTATACTTTCCATAGAGATCGAGGTCATCCTCTGATATTCCGAGCTTTGCAGCAACCTCCCTTATGTGCTTCATCTCAGCCTTCTGTGCAATTTCAATGTCTGTCATCATAGCTCTTATCCTCCGCTTTTTATAAATTAGTGTCTATATATTCATCAAACTGTTCCTGAGTCATCAGGATCTTTCTGGCCTTTGTGCCCTCCTCCGGGCCAACTACTCCCGCAGCCATCAACTGATCCATGATCCTTGCGGCTCTGTTAAAGCCTATCTTGAACGTTCTCTGAAGCATACCTATAGAAGCTTTTTCTTTCTCTATAATGAATCTTCCCGCTTCCACGAAATATTCATCCTTATCACTGGCTGAAGCCCCACCTATCGCTGTGGCGCCTGATCCACCATTTCCGGATATTGATTTGGATATCTCCTCATCATATGTTCCCACGCCATTGTTCTTCTTGAGGAAATCAACAACCGCTGTAACCTCATCATCCGACACAAATGCGCCCTGTACTCTGACCGGCTTAGGATAGCCTGTCGGATAGAACAGCATATCTCCCTTTCCAAGAAGTTTCTCTGCTCCTACCATATCAAGTATGGTTCTGGAATCAACTCCCGACGAAACTGCAAATGCTATTCTCGATGGAACATTTGCTTTTATGAGACCTGTTATGACATCAACCGACGGTCTCTGTGTTGCTATGACAAGATGTATACCCGCTGCTCTGGCAAGCTGTGAAAGTCTCACTATAGCATCCTCGACTTCGCCGTGGGCAACCATCATAAGATCTGCAAGCTCATCCACTATGACCACTATCTGTGGCATCTTGGTCAGCTTTTCTCCATCAGCTCCCGCTATAACGGCATTTTCAACCTTGTCATTATATCCCTGTATATTACGTACACTGTGCTCAGCAAAAAGCTGGTATCTTCTTGTCATCTCCATGACAGCCCAGTTGAGTGCCCCTGCCGCCTTCTTTGGATCTGTTACGACCGGTATCAGGAGGTGTGGTATGCCATTGTAGCATGCAAGCTCAACCATCTTAGGATCTATCATTATGAGCTTTACCTCCTCCGGTGTGGCTTTGTACAGTATACTCATTATAAGTGTATTGATACACACTGATTTACCCGAACCTGTGGCTCCGGCGATCAGAAGATGCGGCATCTTGGCAATATCCGTTGCGATGACCTGTCCACTTATATCCTTACCAACCGCAAATGCCACTTTGGACTTGAGGTTCTTGAAATTATCTGATTCTATAAGCTCCCGGAACGCCACAATTGAGTTCTCCTTGTTAGGGACCTCTATTCCTATGGCTGCCTTGCCAGGTATCGGTGCCTCTATACGTATATCCGCAGCCGCAAGGTTGAGCTTTATGTCGTCCGCAAGGTTCAGTATCTTGCTGACCTTGACACCCTGCTCCGGCTGCATCTCAAATCTCGTTACAGCAGGACCGCAGCTATAGTTTGTTATGGTTACATTGACACCAAATGTCTCGAGGGTATTCTTAAGCTTGATGGCTGTCTCCCTGACATGGGCATCCCTGTTGGAATTGTTCGCCTTTTTAGGCTGGGACAGCAGATCTGCCGTTGGGAATTTATACTTTCTTCCCTCCTGATACTGCTTTGAGCTCTCAGTCTGTACCGCCGGCTTCTTTTTGCTTTGAGCCGCGGTATCCGTCTTCTCCTCCTCCGCAAATGCAGAGTCGTAGAGCGGATTGTAATCTGACACACTCTCTGGATGCATATTGCCATTTACCGCTCCCGCAAGGACATCCTCCGCATCATCAGTAAATGAAAGTATCTCTGCATCCTCCATATCAGTGTCCACAGCAGCCAGCTTTGGTTCTTCAGGAGTTACGACCACCGGCTTTCTTCTCTTCACAGGTGCAGGCTTCCGCACCGGTTTATGCACAGGATCCCCTCTGTCTATCTGAACTGGATTGACGATCTCCTCTCTGTCGGTCATGACGATCTTCTCTATATCATTGTTAAATTCATCATAGGACATATCCACAGCGCCATCTCCAGGAGTGAGCTCGTGGACATCCTCCATGGCAAAGAAATCCCTGGCAGGCTCCCTCTCTACACCCTTCTGTGTCTTAGTCTTCCTTGGCTTGACCTGCGTTGCAGCAGTCCTGTCGGAAGCTCTGTCGCCCTTGGAATTATTACTGCTGTACACATTGAGATTTGCCATCGATGGTCTCACTCTGCGAACCGGAGTATCATTTACATCATGTGAGTAATAACCATCGTCATATCTGTCACTTTGATACTCCTCATCTTCATACTGTTCGTCATCATCGCTTTCTCTGCGCTCACGGATAGATGCTATGAAAAGTTTGATCTCGTCTATAACTGATATCTCCGTTATGAGAATGAACATGATAACCGCAGCTATAAATATTACTATGCACGCACCCGGAACTCCAAGCAGTGTCCTTATCGCAAAGAATATTCCTCCGCATATAACTCCTCCGCCTGATCTGTCCTTATACCCATCCATGTACAGAACCTTGACCGACTCAAAGGTCGATGAATATATAGCCTGAAATACCATGGACAACAGGATGAGCACAACGCCAAAATATACAACCTTTTTGACGATCTTTCTCCTGAAATCATTTGATATAAGATAGGCAGCCGACACAAACAGATATACCGGGAATATGTACTCGCTGAAACCGATTATTCCAAAGAAAAATCCCGATACGGTATCTCCCACTATTCCGCAGATCCTGAAGTTTGCAAGCAGCAGAAATACCGAAAATGCAAAGAGAACTATGAGTATGATCTCACTTCTCATCTGCTTCTGCCTTGCCAGTTCCTCTTCCCGGGCTTTGCGTTCTATGGCAGCCTTTGATCTGGCAGATGTTTTTTTCGATGCAGTATTCTTCTTCGCAGATGTCCTGTTATTTGATCCGCCTTTTGAAGAGTTCTTTGCCACAGTCTTTTTAGACGCAGCGTTTTTGGACGTGCCATTCCTTGATGTATTGTTCTTGTATGACTTTTTATTACCAGCAGCCATTTTCTACCTCTATTCTAAATCTTAAGCAACAAAATACCATATTACAGACACGATTCCCGCGATCATACAATATATGGAAAATCCCTTAAAATTCTTTTTCTTGACCGTATAAAGCATAAATTTTATACATATGTATCCGACAATGCCGGCAACGATCATACCAACTATGTAATTAACGACATCCGCCCCTGAGATTGATGCCTTAAACAGATCAGGTATCTCCAGTATGACAGCGCCAAGAACAGCCGGTATGGACATTATAAACGAATACTTTACTGTAAATTTTCTTGTGTAGCCGCACGCCATACCTGCAGTTATCGTACTTCCGGATCTGGATATTCCGGGAAGTGTGGCAACAGCCTGTGCCAGTCCAACAAATATGGCATTTCTGTATGTAGCCTTTGCCGCACTTTTCTTACCAGCCGGCAGTCTGTCCGCAAAATACAGGATAACAGATGTTATACACAGACAGATACCCGGTATCAAAAGTGTATCTCCCGCATGTCCTATAGCTTTGTCAAATGGGACTGCGATCACCGTCGTCGTAAGAGTTGACACGAGTATGAGCATAACAAACTTTCTGTATGCCGTACACACAATCTTCCTATACGGATATATCTGTCCCTCCTTCGAGGTCTTGTTCTTTATGAAATTTACCAGATTGACACAGCAGTCTCCAACTATCTTGAGTCCCTCTATAACAAGCTTCTTTATATCTGCCCAGTAGACTATAAATATGGCAACCAGCGTGCCAAAATGGAGCAGTATGTCAAATAATATACCCGTATCGGTCTTCACTCCAAAAATATTCTTGAAAATAGCCAGATGTCCCGAACTGCTGACTGGAAGAAATTCTGTAGCTCCCTGTATTATTCCCATCAAAATTGCCTGTAATAAGCTCATGACCGACCTCCCTTGATCGATGTTTATACAATATCCTATGGAATTTTACTATCATTTTCTTAATTAATCAAGTCATACAGCGTTTTTAAAGCCGCCGACATACCACCGATCCTGTCTATAACCCTTTTTTCGACAGCCTGTTTTCCTATCAGGACCGAGCCCACATCCTTGGTCAGCTCTGTCGTGTTAAACATAAGTTTCTCCAGTTCTTTTCTGTCTATAGATGAGTGATCCACTGTGAACTGTATGATCCTCTCCTGCATCTTCTCTATATATTCAAAGTTCTGCTTAACTCCAAGCACCGCCGTATTTGTCCTTATTGGATGAACTATCATCGTTGCGGTCGGCACTATAAAAGACACATTTCCCGACACCGCCAGAGGAACTCCTATGGAATGTCCGCCGCCAAGCACGATATTGACGACCGGCTTTGACAGGCTGGACAACATCTCAGATATGGCAAGTCCGGACTCAACATCGCCTCCGACCGTATTTATCAGAGTCAGGACTCCCTTTACATCTCCGCAGTTTTCTGCCTGGGCTATCACCGGAAGCAGCTTCTCGTAGCTTGTACTCTTCATACCGGCAGGAAGCTTGTCATGCCCCTCAATCTCTCCATATATTCCACATAACAGGATATAACCTCCACCTGGAACATCCATAACATGTATGTTGTCAGTGAGTTTTAACCTCTCAGCGATCGATACCGATTCCACTTCGCCTGCACCACCTTCCAACCCCGATCCACTCATTCCGCATCAGGGCAAAAATTAAGAAGGGCTGAGCCCTTCTTAACTTAATATGGTATAAATAATGTATTTATATTCATTACATTACAAGCACGATATCGTTTGTATCAGCAAGCTTGTCAGCAGGGATATAATTGGTCTCAAGTTTCTCACCATTTAATGTGAGGCTCTGGAAACCGCTCTCATGTCCATCAGGATTCTGAACCTTGATTGAGAGCTTCTTACCCCTGAACATCTTCTCGATCTCGAACTCCTTCCAGTCTGATGGGACTGAAGGCGCGATCTTGATTCCGCCAAAGTCTGGTCTCATACCCATGATACCCTCAACGCAGCCAACCATACATGTGGATGCTGTACCTGTGAGCCAATGTACATGAGCGCGACCCTCAAATGGACTTCCAACAGACTCTGTGAACTGTCCATGGCAGTATGGCTCAAGCTTTCTGATCTCTGCCTTATCATTCATGGATGCAGGAGAGCTCTCGTTGAAATACTCAAACGCTCTGTTTCCATGTCCCATGAGCGCCTCGGCAAGTATTATCCAGCCCTGTGGCTGTGAGAATATACCCGCATTCTCCTTTGTTCCTGCATTGAACAGAAGCATGAGCGCTCCGTCAAATGCATGCTCTCTGTATGGTGGGAACATAAGTCTCACACCGTACTCTGTGTTAAGCTCCCTGTGAACAGACTCAAGGGCGATCTCAGACTGCTTTCTTGTGGCAAGTCCGCTTATAACTGCCCATGACTGAGGATTCAGCCACATGCTTGCCTCAGGATCATTCTTTGAACCGATGACCTGTCCGCCTTCCTTGTATCCACGGATGAATCTGTCATCCTCCCAGCACTTCTCCTGAATGGTCTCACCCATCTTGTACTGAATGCTGTTGATGTAATCTATGTACTCTGCATCATCCTTCATCTCAGCAAAATACTTGATAACTGTCATCGCATAGTAGAGCTGCATTGCAACAAATGTTGACTCGCCTCTCTTTCCAAGTCTCAGACAGTCATTCCAGTCTGCCCAGAGTCCTGCCGGCATACCATTATCTCCAAGTCTATTCATGGAGAAATCTATCGCTCTCTTAAGATGCTCATAAACTGTACCCTCATCCTTGTTGGCAAATGGAATAACCTCGTCTATGAAGTCAAGGTTGCCTGACTCAGCAATATACTTATATACAGTTGGGAACAGCCAAAGTGCGTCGTCTGCACGGTATGCAGGATGTCCTGTCTCCTGTACATATGATGGATCATCCGGTGTATCCTCATGACCTGCGTTATGTGTGAACTTTACAAGTGGAAGTCCACCGCCGTTGTCAACCTGTGCTGACAGCATGAATCTGATCTTCTCAAGAGCCATCTCAGGTGCAAGGTGGATAACGCCCTGGATATCCTGAACTGTATCTCTGTATCCATATCCGTTTCTCAGACCACAGTATGAGAACGATGCAGCTCTTGACCATATGAATGTCATGAAACACTGGTATGCATTCCATGTATTTACCATGTTATTGAATGAATCACTAGGTGTGTGCACCTGGAAGTTGTTGAGCTTTGAATGCCAATACTCGATCAGCTCGTCAAGCTCCTTCTGACATGCTGCGGCAGGATCTGCGTATCCGGCTATGACAGCATTTGCAGCGTCATTGTCCTTCATTCCGACTATGAATGCAAAATCCTTTGACTCGCCCGGAGCAAGTGTGAACTTTGTCTGGAGTCCACCGCAGGCATTGCTGTTGTAGTTGAGCTTGTTGCCAAGATCTCCATTTATAACTCCGATCGGATTGCCGTAGCCGTGATATCTTCCAAGGAACTCCTCCTTGTCACCACAGTATGATGCAACATCACTTCCGGCAAGTGCAAAGAATCTTCTGTTTGCCTTACTTCCATTGATCTCAGCCTTCTCAACATTCTCATTGATGACCTGAAGGATCTTGTTGTTATCCATGAAATATGTTCTGGTTATGAACAGTGTATACTGGAGATTTACCTGATCCTGCTCATAATTGCAGTCATTGGTAAACTCACAGTATCCGATAGCTGAAAGGTTACGAGGCTTATCAGAGTTGTTGGTAACTCTCACCTTCCACACTTCATGTGTCTTGTTAAGTGGAACATAATACAGCACCTCTGACTTGATATCAGAATAATCTGCATACATCTTTGTATATGCCGTTCCATGGTGACATTCACTCTTATACACATCAAGACTCTTGCCTACCGGCTGCCATGATGCTGACCAGTAATCCTTTGTGTCATCATCGCGAAGATATACATATCTTCCAGGCTGATCAAAGCTGTTAAATATGTATCTCAGTATTCTTCCGTTTGCTCCTGACTTCTCAAAGCTGTAGCCTCCTGCGTTGTTGGAGATTATAGCTCCGTATTCCGGTGAACCAAGGTAGTTTGCCCAAGGTGCCGGGGTGTCTGGTCTGTCAATTACATACTCTTTGTTCTGTTCGTCAAAATAACCGTATCTCATATGTTCCCCCTTAAATCTGCATTTATTTTTTAGTTTGTTCATGTATGCCTTTATTTACTACAATGCCCCGGAACCGGCCATATGACAGACCGGCTTCGAGACATCAAATTTACCCTTATAAAAAATATCCTTATTATAGTTTAGCTCAGAACTGTTATTTACTGTACATCCTTGAGACTCAGGCTTATTCTTCCTGCTCTCTCGTCGATCTTGATGACCTTAACGTCAACCTCATCACCTACATTTACAACATCCTCAACCTTTGCAACTCTCTTGTCTGAAAGCTTTGAGATGTGGATGAGTCCATCCTTGTTAGGTGCAAGCGATACGATAGCTCCACAGTCGATAACTTTTACAACCTTACCATGGTAGTTCTTGCCAACCTCAAGAGGCTCTACGATCATGTTGATCATCTCGATAGCCTTGTCCATACCTGCCTGCTCTACGCCACAGATAGAGATTCTTCCCTCATCATCGATATCAATCTTAACACCTGTCTCCTCTATGATAGTGTTGATAGTCTTACCTCTCTGTCCGATAACCTCACCGATCTTCTCTGGATCTATCTTGATCTGCTTGATCTTTGGCGCGAACTCATTGACCGTTGGTCTTGGAGCTGCGATGGCCGGCTTCATACATGTCTCCATGATGAAGAGTCTTGCCTCACGTGTTCTTGCGATTGCCTCCTCAACGATAGGTCTTGTAAGTCCGTGAATCTTGATATCCATCTGGATAGCTGTGATACCCTCTGTTGTACCTGTTACCTTGAAGTCCATATCTCCGAAGAAGTCCTCAAGTCCCTGGATATCTGTGAGTACGATGTAATCGTCGTCTGTATCACCTGTTACAAGTCCGCATGAGATTCCGGCAACCATAGCCTTGATAGGAACACCGGCAGCCATAAGTGACATACATGATGAACATGTTGATGCC
>ERZ1034976.2042-NODE-2042-length-14443-cov-6.030095_pt1 | contig 14443 bp, 2 predicted proteins | sample MGYA00520623_ERZ1034976 | MGnify/ENA primary metagenome ERZ1034976 (study PRJEB33766, sample SAMN09781774) | gut metagenome | biome: gut microbiome | host: Homo sapiens | place: Madagascar | study: EMG produced TPA metagenomics assembly of the PRJNA485056 data... | reverse complement strand
TCCTTGAGCACGATCTCCAAAAACCGTGCCTTTTCCTCTGCCGTATATGTTTCCGGCAGGCTCTTGATGTACTTGATTGCGTATTTGCTGCGGTTCTCATTCTTTGCCTTCCAGAGGTAAAACATCCCAATCGCCGTCGCAAATCCGATGACTGCCAACGTGACCTCCACACTCAGCACGCCGAGCACATTCAGGATAATGCAAACGACGCTTGCCGCCGCGCTTCCAATCAGCAGCTTCTTCGACGTCTCCATCGCAACACCTCCATTCGATACCCCCAGCATACCAGCAATTCAGACGCGCTTCACCCCGTAAACAGAGAAAATCCGGCGGTTTCCCGCCGGATTCTTTCTTATCGGAATGGATTGTTCTTCTCTGCCCATGCCTTGTTTGTCGCGGCCCATAGGTCCGCACGTTCCGCGTTTGTCAGGTCCATCTTCCGCAGAAGTGCTTCGACCTCCGCCTGAGAGATTTTCCCGTTCCCATCCGCATCTGCGTTGGCCTTGACGTATGCAACATCGTATGTGCTGAATCCGGAATACTTATCACCCCATTCCGTGGTGGTCTTTGCGCCCATCCGTTTGAGCGCCCGCACCTTCGCCTGTTCCTTCGCAGCGTCCTTGACGGATTTCAATACGGAATATCTCTGCGCGTCGCCCTTCACGCCGTCCAGCGCCTGAGACACACTTTCCCAATAGATTCCGAGATAGTCCGTCTGGAACTCCACATAATCCACCGCGCTCAGCGTGTGTTCCTTGCCATCCGCGTCTTTGATGCTGGTATTCATCACGCCCGGAAGAATGTCCACATCGCCGTGCGCCTCGCAGATCGCATAGACTTCCTTCTCCGCATCGGTCTGACTCTTGTTGTCCGTCGCTTTCTGATACTCACGGATCATATCAAGCACCAGCTGCCGCGTCCCGCGCGCCGCCGTGGACTTCGTATCGCTCTTCGAGAGTTTGTTGTAGTTCCCATAGAAGGTGGTCATGTTGCTGTCCGTCTTGGCCGTGATCTTCTTGGAAATATTGTTTGGGTCTGATTTCGAGGCGCGAGACGATGTGTCAGACTTACTGTAAAGCCAGTTTACAAGATCCTGCGAATACTGGTTGTCCTTGATGTAGGTGTTCTTCACGCCGAGCATCCAATCCCGATTTTCTTCTCCAACCGGGAACAGGGCTTTCTGATACTTCCACCATCCGCCGAGCACGTTATTGAAGAAATAATCCGTCATCTGCGGGGAGACATTGAATGCCTGCCCGGCCCAGTAAGCCAGTTTTGACGTCCGGTCATTATACTGATCCTTCGGTTCTAGGTTTAGCATCCCGGTAGATACGATTGGCCTTCCGAGGAAATCGCGGTTTGCACGCATTGAAGAAATAACACCAACAAGTCCAAGGCCGCCAGTTGCCGCCGCGATATCTCCCTGCGCAAGATCGGCTGCCACATTCGGCAGATAGTTGGACGCAGCATAGCTCCAGAATCCATCAAAGGCGTGCTTGTTTCCACCGACGCCAAGCTCCAATCCGGATTCCATCGCAGAGGTGAGAACCGCAAGGTCGCGCGGCTTCGGGATGGCAAAGTATTTCCCATCGCCCATCGGGATACAAAAATAACTGTTCTTCGTGTACGTGGAAAGTTGTTGATAGTCCTTCTTGCTTTCCTCGTCACGGTTGTTGATGAGGTAGAACAGCGCCGCGATCCCAGCTGAAGCGGCAAAATAGGCGATCACGCGGTTGCGAACGACGCGCTTTCTCTGCTCCGGTGGTGCATCCTGCCCGGTCAGGAACCGGACGTGCTTGTCGATGCCCTGCACGCCGGCATTGAAGAACGGGACGAACTTGTTGACCTGTCTGGACGTTGCGCCGCCGCGCCGGAAATTCGTTGTCACATCCATCGCTTCATAAAATGCCGTCTGCGGATCAACGCCGCGTTCCCGGAGGCACTTATAGGTAGCGAAGCGCGGCCCCTGTTCAATCATATCTCCAAGATATGAGATCCAATCCAGCGGATTGAGCGCGAACTTTCCGGCCAGCTCCTTGCGCGCTTTCTTCGCAACGTCGCGGTCGGTGCTGTAATAGCTCGCCTTGCCGCCGCCCATTGCGAGGTATTCCAGATAAAGCGGGTTCGCGCTGTCGCCTTTGAGCTTGTTGACATACGAAGCGCCGATCTCTTTGAGCAGCTTGAAGCGGTTCGGTTCTTTCGCATAGACCATCAGCGTCCCGAGATCTCGCGGAAGGTTGGAGAAGATCGACCAGATGATATTGTCTCCCGTGATGTTGGAGGTCATGAAGTGCGACATTTTTCCAATCGCATCGACAAGCCCATTCACCTTTGACGGGGACATTTCTGTAATCGATTGGAGCAGCAGGGGGTCGTTGACCTTCCAGAACTCCGGCTTGCCGTTTTTCAGGACGGTAACAACGTCTCCGAACGCTTTCCCGCGCCGGAATTGCATCATGTAATCATCAATGTCGGCTACAATTTCCTCAAAATCGTTGGCATTCGCCCATCCCTTCTCCGTGATCCGATCCATCAGGTCACTCTTCACGCCCGTGAGATCAACGCGCGTCCCGCGCATCGGCGTTGGGATTTTTTCAAGGAATACTGCATCCGCGCCCACGCGCTGCGCCTCGTCTGTAATCCTGCGCATCACGTTGTTGCGGACGCCCGCATTGACGACCTTGACGATGTTGGAAATGATGTTGTCCACAGGATGAACAAGATCTCTGCCGCTGCCTCTGGCGCGTTTGATCGGGTTCTGCTGGTTGGCAAATCCGCGCTTCGCGCCGCCCTGTCCCTGCGGCATGGCGCGATTGAACGGAACGTAATGCTTCCACCGCTTGCTCCATTCCTCGCTGGCTTCTTCCGAGATCAGTCCAGACCCAACGAGCCACGTTTCCTTGAGCTGGTCTTGGAACACATAAAGCCGCTCTGCCGCATCGTGGAACGCCGGATATTGCTGCTCCAGCTCTGCCGCGCGCCGGTTCATGAATGCCGTGGAGTTCTTGCGGTCATCTGCAAATACGCGCATTCCTTCCGTCAATCGCTCCGGCCCATGCCGTACAACAAGATACTCGCCAAACGCCCGGTATTCGGCCTTGTTTTTCAGGTTGATCCCTTGCAGTGCCGCTTTCAGTCCAGGCCCCACATATTGTCCATTCGCATCTGTCAGATTTCCCGTGATGATCTGCCCGGCAATTGCGTCAGAATAGGCTGCATTCGTCGCCAGCCGATAAGTATTCGTTCCGGTCGCTTCGTCGAGCAGCTTGATCCCGTGCAGGCTGTCTACCCACGCCTGATAAAGCACACTCGCTTCCGCTCTGAGCTTGTCGCCGGTCGTGTCGCCCGTCGGCACACGCTCTTCTCTCAACCGGATCGCGCTCTGCGCCGTGTCCGCGTCGAGCGAATAATAGGCGTTGACTTCATCCGCGAGGTTTTCCACAAGCGCCCTGTCTCGCTGAGAAAGGCTGTTCAGAAAATGCTTTGTGAATTCCGGATAGTCAATCGCCGCCGTTTCGGAGTTTTGCAGATACTTCCGTAGGAATTCCGCAAGTCCTTCGCTGATCCATTCGCTCTGCTTATATTCGTCCTTCAGATCCCCGAGGCCGTTTTTCAGCTCACTGCGCATTGCGTCGGTCAGTTTCCCGGTAAATCCGTATTCGCGGTTCAGCGCGTGTCCCAGCTCATGAGAGATGGTCGGCAAATCGTTTGTGATCTTCGTGCGGATGCCGTTGTCCAGCTTGGAATACTGCCCGCGTACTCTGCCCCGCGCGTGCCCGGTCGTAATGTTGATCCCGAAATCATGCTCGATTCCGGCGATGATCTCACTCAGAGGCTTCGGGGGCTGCTTCTCGTCTCCGACGCGCGTCGCCGTCCATTCCGCGCTGTGATCCGCTGCGGCGTCTCCGGCCGAACGTTCCACCAGTTTTTCCACCCCATCGTCCGCAACGAATGCGCCCTGTTCATCCTTCGGATTCAGGATCGACATGATCTCGTCTTCTCTGGCGCGGAGATTGTCAAGCTCCTTCTGCTGTTCAAAAGGAGACTTTGCAATCTGCTCATACTTCGTAAGATCATTCTTTTGGTCGGACAAGATGCGCTCCGTCTGCTCCAATCGCCCTTCAAACGTTTTCAGCATATTTTCCATCGAACGTACCGTGCCGTCAGCGCTGTCCTGGTTGACGGCGAACGAATATGTGCCGGAGCCTTGCAGATACGCGCCGCCGTGGTTGCCCGCATACACGTCGAATCCGGCAAATTCGCCGATTTTCGTGCTGCTTGCCTCCGCCGTCATATCGATTCTCGAGGAAACCGCCTGATTGATCGCCTCGCCCGCATCTGTGCGCTTCTTGTAATTCCGTCCAAGAATGGTTGCGCGGAACTTATCGCCGCCGGAATCCTGCCTTGCAGAAATGTCGGCTTTCAAATTGTCGCAGATCGTTTCAAACCGCCCGATGGTCTGCGGCAGTTCCATCACCTTCCGCTTAGCCGCCTGCACTTCCTTGATGTGCGAAGATGCAAGAGCTTCCAGTCGGTTGATTTTCTGCGAGATCTCATTCTGTTCCAGAATCAGTGGGTTGTCCGACGCAATCGCCGCGATTTCCGCCGCGCTGGCGGAGAAATCACCGTCGCCGTCTGCGGTTCTTCCGTTGTAATCGCCCGCAATGATCTGATGGATGAATGCGCCCTTGCGTTTCAGGTTGTCCCATTGACGGCTGTCAAAGGTCTTCTTCGTAATGTAGGTGTAGATCGACACTTCCGGGTTTGTGTTTCCCTGACGGACAATTCTTCCCCGATTCTGTTCAATGTCGCCGGGGCGGTCTGGCGCATTCAGCTCATGCATGGCTACGGCCCGTTTCTGAATGTTCAGGCCGGTTCCCATTGCCTGTGTCGAGCCGATGAGGACGCGGATCTTTCCGTCGTTGACCATCTCCTGCATTTTTGATTTCGCGTTGTCCGTCTTGTAGCTCTGTGCATACGCGATCTCATTCTCCGGAATTCCGCCCTTGACCAGCAGATCTTTGATGTCACGATAAAGGAAAATGCCGTTCTTTTCGTCCTGCCCGCCGGGGACGCCACGATCACAGAAAATAAGCTGCGTTCCCCGGTTCCCTTCGCTGGCCCGGTATTCCTTGAGTACATTGTCCACGCATTTCAGAATCTTGCCGCCCTCTTCATATCCGAGCTTCGGGTCGATCATGCGCTGCGTGTAGCTCATTTTTTTCCCGTCGCCGTAGACCTTCAGGATGTTGTCTTCCTTCACGTCCACACGGCCTGTGCGGATATTGTCAGCTCGCTTGCCGATCTCGCTGAGATATTCCGTCTGTGCCTCGGAAGGGTCGCACTCCACCACAATGGGGCCACCGGTTCTGACTTTCGGCAGCTTCAACCCCGGTGCCTGCGTCACAACGTCGGCAAAGCTGCGGAAAAGTTGCTGCAATTCGCCGAGGTTCCGATACCGGCTCATGGACTGCTTCGTCTCATAACCGTCTCCGCCGGCCTTCATCTTGTTGATATCGACCACTTCGCCGAACTCACTGGCCCATGCGTCAAAGCTGTTGATGCCCTTCTGCTTCAGAAGATCGCCCTGCAAATAGCTCTGCATGGCATACATTTCAACCACAGAGTTCATAACCGGCGTTGCCGTCCCAAACACGACACCACGTCCGCCGTTCAACCCCTGCAGATAGCGTACCTTCATATAAAGGTCGCTCGCGCGCTTGCTGCCCTTCTTATTTCCAAGATCCGCCACGTCAGACATCTGCGTCGTATAGAACAGGTTTTTGAAGTTGTGCGCCTCGTCTACGAACAGGCTGTCCACGCCGAGACTTTCAAAATCAATGTTGTCCTCGTCCCGTGCCACATCACTGAGACCTTTGATCTTCGCTTCCAGCTCTGCACGCTTTTTCGCCAGCTGCTTCACCGTGAAGTTTTTTCCGGTATGCTGTTTCTTGGCCTCCTCCTGCGCTGCAATGATCTGGTCGACCTGTTCCTGATAGTACCTTGTCTGCGCTTCCTGCGAAAGTGGGATCTTCTCGAAGTGCTCGTAGGTGATGATGACCGCATCATAATCACCGGTCGCGACTTTATTTGCGAAGGTTTTCCGGTTGGCCGGGGTGAAGTCATTTTCTGCCGGAACCAGCAGCTTCGCTGCCGGGTAGTAGCTTCTAAACTCCTTCTCCCACTGTCCAAGCAAATTCTTCGGGACAATGATCATCGGCTTTTTTACCGCGCCGATCTGCCGCAGCTTCATTGCCGCCGATGCCATTTCAAGCGTTTTGCCCGCGCCGGTTCCATGCGCAAGGAGTGTATTTCCGCCGGACATGATGATCCGCTGCACTGCATTTGCCTGATGCTCCCGCAGCGTAAAGCCTGCGGACAGGCCGTCGATCTTCAGCTCCGAGCCGTCATAATTCGGGATCGCCATACAGTTGAAAAGATCATTGTAAAGCGGCCCATATTCTTTGATCCGGCTCTCGTCGCTCCACATCCATTCCTGGAATTTTGAAAGGATCTTGTTCTTCTTCTCCTTGATGGCAATCGTCGCCTTTGGATTCAATACGGCTTTCTCGTCATTGCCGTGCGGATAGTAGACCTTGAGATCCTTGCTGTTAAGCGCCGCTTCAAAAATCTGCACAAAGGTCTTTCCCTCTGCGCCGTATTCTGTGGAATCCGCCGAGTTTCCGTGAAGGTATCTCCCGCTTGATCCATAGTCCACCTTGTATGTCCCCGTGATCGGACTGTATGTCACATCAATTGCGCTTCTCCCGCCGCTATTCCTGCTGCCGAGGATTTCCGCGGCAAAATCAGCATATACACGCGGTGGAATCCACGTCGCGCCCGGCCGGACGGAAATATCCTGTGCAGGAATATCCGCCGGGACGACCTTCTCCAGCGCCTTTACGTTTACCTCATACGCCGGGTCGATATTCGCCAGACCGCGCGCCTCTTTCAGCTTTGCCCGAACGTTGCCGGAAAGATACATCTGCGCCGGCTGCCAGCTCTCGTCCGCCTGCTTATAGGCCAGGCCCTGCGCCGCAAGCTGCCGCTCCACGGCCTTCTCGTCCGTTCCCATAAGCCGTGCAATCATCGGAATATCCACGCCGCCCGTCTCGTTGATCGACGCCGCAATGCCGTCCGCAGCCGTGTCAACGTGGCTCACGATCTCATGTGGTGTGATGGTGTTCTTTGTAAAGATCGCGGCCTTTTCCGCTGTCTTGGCTTTCGCGTCATAGTTTTCCAGCGCAAGGATGAACGGCGCATCCGCATCCTGCTGGATGATTTTTTTGTTTGCCGGATTGTTCATCGGGCCGTTTTTCTGTACGAAATTATCGTACACTTCATTCAGTTTTGCCCGCGCTGTCTCGATCTGCTCCGCCGGGGCGTTGTCAAATTGAAGGGTCAGAAGCTCCCGCCCGGTATCCCGAAGAGAGATCGCGCCCTGAAGCACTTCCGCCTGTTTTGCGCTCAGATCCAGCTGCACCAGCTCGCCGTCCTGATTCTGATACAGCTTTCCTCCATCAGAAACAAAGCTTCCATTCTTCGCCTTGCTCTTTGCCGAGCGGATTTCTTTGCGGACTTCCGCCTGAATTTCGGCCTGCGTCGGCTTCGCCGTGTAGTCCATACGTCCGGTGATCTGCGAGAACGCTTTTTCGATCTGCTTTCCGAGGTTCCCCGGCTTCGCTTTCACGGTCAGGCCGTTCGCGCGATACATCGTCCCGGACTTCTCTACCGTGCCGAGCACCATTTCCGGATGGTTCCGGAAATATCCGTTCGTCTGCTCCCAAATGCCCTTATCCTGATAATAGTAGTCCACATCGCGGAATGTCTCTCCGGCGTATGCTGTTCCGGCCGGGCGTTTCTTAAACACCAGAATATCCGTCACAACGTCCGTTCCGGCATTGGCCTTGAACGCAGTGTCCGGCAGACGGATCGCACCGAGCAGGTCGGCCCGCTGCATCATGTACTCGCGCACGGAGCTGTCTCTTGCGTCCATCGTATAGCGCGACGTGATAAAGCACAGCACGCCGCCCGGACGCACCTTATCAATGGACTTTGCGAAGAAATAGTTGTGAATGGAGCTTGTCACGGCCTTTGGATAAGCTTTGTCGAAGATCGCATAGTTCCCGAACGGCACATTGCCAATGGCGAGATCCATGTAGTTGTCCGGGATCACCGCCGTTTCAAATCCCTGAACCATGACCTTCGCGTTCGGATAAAGCGCCTTTGCAATGTTGCCGGTCACTTCATCCAGTTCCACCATCGTCAGGCTTTTCACATTCGGCAAAAGGGAAGCGGGCATGGCCCCGGCAAAATTGCCGACGCCGCACGATGGCTCCAGCACACGGCCACCCGTAAAACCAAGCGATTCAAGCCCGTGGTACATCGCGCGGATCACTTCCACGGACGTGAAATGCGCGTTCGTCGTGGACTGCATCGCGGCTTTCCACTCCGATTCGCTGAGCAATCCCTTCAGTTGCCGGTACTCCTTTGCCCAGTCTTCCTTGTGGCTGTCAAGGGCGTTCGGAATTCCGCCCCATCCAACATACCGCGCAAGCACCGCCTGTTCCTCCGGCGTCGCCATACGGTTTTCGCTCATCACCGCACGAAGCGTCTGAATGGCTGCAACATTGGATTTATAGCGGGCCTTTTCGCCGTTCGGCAGCTTCAAGCCCTCTTCCGGAATGACGTAGTTCGTGCCCTTCGGAGATACGGAATCCGCCGTCTTCTCCCTGATCTCCCGCTGAACCGTCGCCGAAAGGTCTGCGCTTGGCTTCTTTGCCGTTTCCGGCGTCAGTACGCCATCATTTCCTTCGCCAGCGCGATGTTCTCCGGTTTTTTCCGATACTGTTCGAATGGAATCTGCGTCTCCGCTTCGGCCTGTGACATTGTCCACTGATACCGTAGTTCCTCTTCGAGACGTTCCTTGTACTCCTCGCTGTCCTCGTCCACTTCCGGTTGCAGGCCGTAAATGTCCTCCTTCACGAACTCCCACGCCTGATCCTGTGCCAGCCCCTGTTTCATCAGGTCTTCCTGCATCTCGGCCAACCGTTCCCCCTTCTGCTGCAGCAGCGGGAGCAGCTCGCCTTCCTCCTTCAGGCTTTTGCACATCTTCGGCAGGAACTCCGCCCAGTAGTCCGCCGTCACCTGTCCCGGATACGGAAGGCTCTGGTACTCCCTGTCTGTCAGAAACGCTCTGTACTTCATTGCTCGTTCCCCCTGTCAAAAGTTTGTTATTTCCAGCTACCGCAAGAATGTCTTCAACAGCTTCCTGCCGCGAAGCATATGCAGGACTTGTGTATGTCAGCTTCCGTGCGTTTTCCACGGGAACCGCGCCGGCCGTCTCCGTCCTTCCCGTGATCGTCCCGATCCACTGTCCATCACCGCGATCCTGAATCCGGAAGCGGTAATTGTCCGTGTTGGCCGTGTTCACGCTTTGAAGCAGGGAAGAGACATATTCCACGCTGTTTTTGTCCTCAGTATACGATGTTTCTCCCGTTTCTGCAACTGTGCGCTTTTCTACATCTTCTATAACCCTGTTGATAAACGGATCATTGTTTCGCAGCTCCGGATTTACCGTTTCTCCGTTCTCAATGCCACGCTCTGCAAGTTCTGCGCGTACCGCTTTCGGGTCGATGTTCAGCCATTCTTCCTGCGGCGCCATATCGTTCTTTCCGGCCACTTCCGCCGCGTACTTCTGCCACGGCGCTAGCGTTTTCGTTTTGGGAAGGTCATTCCCGGCCCTTGCCGCATTGTAGACCTTCACAAACTCCCCGGCGTATTCTGCCGTGTCCATCTTCCCATCGTAGGCGTTGAAGATCGCTTTCTGGCCGCTCGCGCCGAGTGTCTTGGCGATTGGCCCCATTGATGCGGCTTCCGATGTGCGCGTTTTCGCGGGTGCTGCGGCCTTCTTTGCCGTCTTCGGCGGTTCCTGCTTTGGCGTGGATGCTTCTCTGCCCGTGGGCTCGAGTGTTTCGGCCTGCGCTGCGTCCTGTGCGGGCGTCTGCGCGGTGTTCTGCTTCGGGGCGACCGTTTCCGTGGGCACGGCGTTCTGCCCGCCTGACGGCGCAGGCGCGGCCTCCTGCTGCATTTCCGTCGCCGCCTTCACAAGTGCATCCGCTGTTTTTGCGTCCAGTCCCCGCGCCTGAAGATTCTGACTTACAGACTGCGCCGCGCCCGCCGCCGCGTCTCCGACCGTCATGGGCAGCGGCGTGTCCGCCTGAATCACGCCCTGTGTGATCGCGGTCTGAAGGCCGTTTGCGACCTCCTTCGTCAGGTTCGGGTCGACCGGCGGCTGTACCGTCGCACTCGGGATCTGCCCGGTCGTGCCGCCTGGAAGCGCGGTCTTGGGCTGCATGGCGTCGGCTGCTGCCTGATAGCCATTCAGATAGTTGTTTGCCCAATCCTCAATCGCATCCAGCGCAGAGTTGAGGTTGTTGACGGCCTTCTGCTGGCCCGCGATGTAATATTCGCCCGTCGCCGCGCGGAGGTTCTGCGTCTGCTGTAGAATGAGCTGCACGCGCTGGGCCTTTGCCTCCGGCGTCATGTTCTCCGTCCCCGCCGCCATCGCCTGATAGCTGGCCTCGATCTGGTTATAGGCTTGCTGCATCCGCGCTTTCTGCGCGTTCGTCGTCTCATAGGTCGAAATCGCGCTGCTGAGTGCGCTGAACAGGAAGGACGTCACAAGCCCTTCGGCGATCTCCTGCCCGGTCGGCTTTTTGTCCGCCGCCGCATATCCGATTGCCTGGTTGACCGTCGCATTGCTCATGCCGCTGGCCGTCTGCCGCACGAACTCGAAGAACGGTGTCATAAGGCCGTTCTTGCGCAGAACGTTTGCCAGACCAGATCCGACAAGCTCGCCCGCGATGTTGCCCGCAGCGCCCTGTGCGCCGCTCACGGCGATGCTCTTCAAATAATCGCCGCCGCTGATATCTCCGCTTGCCGCCGCGCCGGAGTTTTGGATTGCGTTTACCCCCGCAAAGGTCAGCGAGCCGCGCGCCACGTTGAACCAGAAGCTGCCGGTCTTCAATCCTGTTGCGACCAGCCCCGCGCCCGCCGCTTTTCCGACGCCGCTCATCAGCGCCAGAGAACCGGCAATCCGCGCACCGCTCGCCAGATACGGGTGTTCCGACTGCGCATAGGCGTAGTTCTGCTTCTGCTCCGCCCATCTGTCATACGCCTCGTCCGCCATTTCCGTGGAGGTATGAAGCAGCACGTCTCCAAGCGCCTCAAACCCCAGCCCCTGCATCAGGCCGCTTGTGACAGCTTCCTGTCCGGAGTAAAGCCGCGTATAGAGCGCGTTGTAGATCTGCTCCCACTGCCGGGCCGATTCCTTGTCGTTTTTGCGCACAGCGTCCTGATACGGTGCAAATGCCCAGACGTTTTTCTCTGCACTCAGAAGCCCCGTCCCGCCGCGCTGCGTTCCAATGGCTTCCTTCGCTTCCTGCTCCTGCTCCTTCGTCCACTTCCCATAGACGCTCGCCAGCGCTGCCAGACGCTGCTTGTAATTCCCGACGTTCTCCGCTGTGTACGCTTCCGGGCGCTCCGATCTCTGGTATGTCTGATAGACCTTGTACTGGTTCGCGTCCATCTGATACTTCCGGTCTACCTCGGCCTTCCGCTCCTTCAGCTTGGAGATGGCGTCCTCTGCGTCATTCTCTTCCTGCCGGAACGAGCGGATCGGGGAGAGTGCGCGCCCAATCTTCTCCCACAGGCTGGTGTTCTTGCGCCGTTCCTCTTCCTGCTGCGTCAGCGCGTCGATCTGCTTCTGGAGGTCTTCGGACTGCCTGCCCAGGATCTGCTGCCGCCGCATTTCCTCTGTTTCGTTCTCCAGCTTCGGCAGGGAGGCACGCTCCTTCGCCGTCTCCTCTTGTGCCGCCATGTCCGGGTCAATGTTTCGTGGGTTCTCCAGAAAATGTTTCTCGCTTTCTGTCAGCCGCCTCCCGCCCATCTGCTGCCGGGCGAGTTCCTGCCGATACTTTGCATCTTCATAGTTCTGATGCGCCGCGTTCTTGGCCGCTCCGGACGAACTGTAACGGCGGTAATTGTCAAAAGCCTGTGCCGCTGCGTTGACCTGTTCCTGATAGTACCGGTTCGTGTCACGGCGCTGCGCGTTCACCTGCGCGGAGTACCTTTCAGCCGCGAACTGGTCATAGTTCCGATCTTCCGCGTTATATTTCCGCACCTGAAGGGTCTGCGGGAAGCTGCTGGACTGCTCATATTCGCGCAGCGCGTCAGCCCCGCTCCGCTTCCACTTTCCTCCGGCCTCATACGTGCTTCTTTCATTCATCGGTGTTACGCCGATGCTTCCGACATAGTTGCTGGACTGTTCATATTCCCGCAGAGCATCCGCGCCGCTCCGTTTCCACTTTGCCATAGTGCCTCCTTATTCCAACGGAATCCCAAATCCTGCATCGTTCAGGATGCCAGCCAATTCGTTATACTGCTTTTTGCCCTTCGAGTTGCCAAGATTGAGCTGATGGACAATGCCCTGAAACAGTTCATACGCCTTGTCTTTCCGCCCCAATGCGATCCACTCATACATGCCGCGCTTCAGCTGGTCATAGGTCTTCGACTGGATGCCGCCCGCGCCGCCTCTGTTGTAGGTGTTGTCAATATAGCCCTTGCCGGTTTGCCGCGTTGTTTCTTCTTCGCTGCCGCCGCTTCCGCCTCCGCGCCCGCCTCGACCGCCGGAGCCGCCGGAAGACTGATTCGCGTAGTACGCCTCATAGGTTTTCAGCTCTGCGGGTGTCAGGCCGGAACGGGCGATCAAAGAAGAATCGAGATCGGCCAGCTTTCCGCCGGCCTTTAAGAAGTTCTGCACCCGGTCCAGCGCGTCACCCTGCGCCGCCGTCTCCATCGAATACTGCGTGCTCTGCTGGTTGGCCGCGAGGCCGAGGTTGTTCGCAAGCTGGTTGTAGCGGTCAGAATACACGCCGTAATCAAAGTTCCGGTCTGTGTTGTACTGGCCGAGCGCGTCAATGTACTTCGCATAGTCCAGCTGTTCCTGCCCCTGAAGCGCGCTGATCTTGCTCTGCTGCAAGCTCGCGTCGTCCAGATACTTCTGATAGGCCAGCTGTTCCAGCTCCGGGATCTTGTCGGCAATCTGAGAAGCGTAGTAATTCTGTGCCTGTGCCGCCGCACTCGCCGCATAGCTCGACGGAATCCCGCCGGACGCCGCCGCAGCCTCCGCAAGCGCGTCCTGTGTGGCCCTCTGGCCCTCTCGCTGGTATTGCTTCCGGTAATTCGCGTATAGCGGGTCGTTTTTGTAATCGTAGCTGAATTTTCCCCGGTTCACATACTGCTGCAAGAGGTCATTGATCTGCTGGTCATACCGGTTGGAATACGTCGGCTTTTTCCGCGTATCCTGAAACGGGCCGTATCCGTTAACCTGATCCCACAGCGCATTGATTGTGTCGTTCCACTGGTTGGTCTGCTGGGTGTAGCTGATCTTGTTATACTGGCTGCCGTTCCCGCCGCCGGAATAGCCGTACTTGCTGCGGATACCTTCCACGAAATCATGTGCGCTTTTCATGTCGGTCTGGCCGGTGCGATAGGCTTCTCTGGCCTGTGCCGCCGCGCGCAGCTCATCGTCTGTAAAATGCTGCTGGTCAAAGGTGCTCCCGCCGTATTGACTGCGGTCGATCAGCGCCTGTTCGTCATATTGTTTCAGTCTTGCCATAGTTCGCCTCCTTATAATTCGCTGCCGATGTAGCTCTCGCGCACCAGCGAATAAAGCCGCCATACGCCGGTTCCTTCAAGCTTGATTTTGAAATGGTCGCATCTGCGGGGCAGGGTAGAGAGGTAATAGCTCCGCTTTGCAGTCGCCGTCAGCTTCTTCACCAAAACCCACGTCCCATTGCTGTCAAACTGCTGGGAAAGGCTCAGTTCTGCCCCGGCATCCAGCTCTACGCGGATCTGCACCTTCCCGTGTCCCTTTTTATTCGGACTGCTCTCAATGAAATCCCCAAACTCCACCATAGCAGAAACGGAATCCTCTTTCACCCCCGTCGCGGAGATCGGATTTCCGCATACCCAGAGCTTCCCGCCCGCCGCCATGTAAAGCTCGCCGCCGCTCCATTCAAAGCCTTGCGCCTCTGTCTCGTCCTCGGCGTTCCACATGCTCTTTTCCGTATCATACACGAAGATGCGCCAGCCGTCAGAGCCTTTCATGCTGACATAGTATTTCCGCCCGTCAGAGCCGCCCACGGCGTTCTGATACCGGTCTGTGCCGAACGCGGCGGAAATGTTCTGCGGGATTCCGCCCGAATAGGCCACGATCCCCGCGCGGGACAGATAGAACAGCGTCTCCCCGGCGACCGCGAGGCTCCGTCCGCCGCCCTTCGCCACGCCGAGATTCGCGCTTCCCATCACCTGAAAGTTGCTCGGCTTCGAGCCGTAGACCTTGTAGATGGATTCCTCCTTGAAGAAGCAGGGATAGCCG